>JAEEGK010000780.1_pt1 | contig 79477 bp, 72 predicted proteins | sample 8958771 | NCBI WGS metagenome assembly JAEEGK01 (sample SAMN16246547, study PRJNA631951) | gut metagenome | biome: gut microbiome; feature: rumen; material: SC-attached | host: Bos | place: Iran: Karaj | collected 2018-10
TAGTAGGTGGATTTTAGATCCGCCTGTTTGTTATGCCTAAAAAGGAAGAAACGGGAATGAAGGTTATCATCTTCATTCCCGTTTCTCTCATCCAAAGCATTATCCCAATGTTAACTTAATGACATTGATCGAAAGATTCACTGCCTTAATTAGTTTTAGATCTGTGCAAGATCTTCCTGTGTGAGGATCTTGAGGTGTTTTCCGGAAAGTTTTGCTTCTGCGTTCTTGGTGTCGCTGACACGGAAAATCATATAAGCGTGATCTTTGGAGCAACCACCGGAGAATGCATACATATATTCAATGTTTACACCGGCTTCATCAAATACTGTAAGAAGCTTATCAAGTCCGCCCATCTCATCCGGAATCTCAATCGCAAGAACCGGTGTGAGACTAGCTACAAAATTATTTTCCTTAAGAGTGTTAACAGCAGAAAGAGCATCGTCTACAACAAGTCTGGCAATACCAAAGTCCTTGGTCTCTGCAAGAGAAGTAGCACGCATGTCGATGTTGTTGGCTGCAAGCACACTTGTCATTTTCTTCAAGGTACCGGGTTTATTCTCAAGAAATACTGAAATCTGCATAACGCTCATAGCTGTATCCCCCTTGTATATGTTTTATATACTATTATTATATATGATTTTACAATTAAAATCTTGGTTTATAGACTATCTTCAGATTTTTCTCTTATCAATAACTCTGACAGCCTTACCTTCTGATCTTGCAATTGATTTGGGAGCAAGGAGAGAAACCTTAGCCTTGATACCAAGCATTGACTTAAGACCTTCTACAAGCTTCTTCTGACGTTCCTCAATCTCACCTACGTTATCAGTGAACATCTCCGGAGTCATCTCAACCTGTACGTCAAGAGTATCGGTGTTGTTAACTCTGTCTACAACTATCTGATAATTAGCAGCGTAGCCGTTGTTCATAAGAACAGTCTCAATCTGGCTGGGGAATACATTTACACCGCGGATGATAAGCATATCATCAGAGCGTCCCATGGGCTTAGCCATACGTACATGGGTTCTTCCGCAAGAGCATTTTTCTCTTGTGAGCTTGCAGATGTCTCTTGTACGATATCTGATCATAGGGAATGCTTCTTTATCTACAGCAGTGAATACCAGCTCGCCCTGTGAACCTTCCGGAAGAACTTCTTCAGTGTCGGGATCGATGATCTCTGCGATAAAGTGATCCTCATTGATGTGCATACCGTTCTGGGCAGAACACTCGAAAGCAACGCCGGGACCTGAGAGCTCTGTAAGTCCGTATATATCATAAGCCTTGATTCCAAGAGTCTTCTCGATATCGGCACGCATTTCTTCACTCCATGCCTCAGCGCCGAAGATACCGGCTTTAAGAGGAATATCATCGGGGCCGTATCCCATTTCCTTAAATCTCTCAGCAAGATATGCAGCATAGCTGGGTGTGCAGCAAAGGATAGTAGCAGAGAGATCGTTAATGAACATAATCTGTCTGTCTGTGTTACCTGAACTGATGGGAACAGTAAGAGATCCGACTTTGTGTGAACCTCCGTGAAGTCCTGCACCACCTGTGAAGAGACCGTAGCCGTAAGCTACATGAACAACGTCCTCGTTGCTGCCACCAGCAGCAGTGATAGCACGTGCACAGCAATCTTCCCAAAGGTCAATATCGTGCTGCGTATAATATGCAACGACTCTTTTGCCTGTAGTTCCGGAAGTTGAGTGGATTCTTACGCATTCGCTTAAGGGCTTTCCAAGAAGTCCGTAAGGATATGCATCTCTTAAATCTTTTTTGGATAAGAAAGGAAGCTTATGGAGGTCATCAACTGATTTGATATCATCAGGAGTTACACCTTTTTCTTCCATCTTTTTGCGGTAGTAGGGGACATTGTCCCATACATGCTTAACCTGTTTAACTAGCTTTTCTGATTGGATCTTGCGAATTTCCTCGTAAGGGGCGCATTCGATGTCCTGTTGATAATAACGCTCCATTTTTCCCTCCCTGTAATCGTGTATAGAGTACCAATATTTTTAATTCTTACTTAATTAGTTGTTCTTTCCAAGCTCGAAAGCTTTTTTGTTCATCTCAAGGAACTTGGCGGGTACATTGGCTTCAAGAGACTTCATCCATGCTTCCTCAGGAAGATCGAAGTAGTGAGAGAGCCTTCCGAGAAGTACGATATTAACAGCCTTAGAAGATCCTGCCTGCTCAGCAAGTGAGAGACAATCAAGTGCATCTACTTTAGCACCTGTCCCCTTCAACTTATTTACAAGGTCCTCAGGATATTCTGCAGCACCGGTAATTACGGGCATGGGATCTATCTGCTGAGTGTTTGTAACGATCTGACCGTCTTTTTTGAGGAAAGGAAGCCATCTTGCGGCTTCAAGAATCTCGAAAGATACGATGTAATCAGCTTCACCCTTGTCGATAACAGGAGAGTAAACCTTATCGCCGTATCTAACATAAGTAACAACGCTACCGCCTCTCTGAGACATTCCGTGTACTTCTGAAACCTTTACATCATAGCCCTGTGACATAAGGAGATGTCCCAATAATTTGCTGGCAAGAAGCGAACCCTGTCCGCCTACGCCTACGATCATAATATTCTTAGTTTCCATTATTATCAGGCCTCCTTTTCTGCAGCAGTAGACTCAAATGCACCAACAGGGCACATCTGCGAGCATACATTGCAGCCTACACACAAAGTGTTATCTATAGTAGCCTTGCCGTTCTTGATAGAAATAGCAGGGCATCCGATCTTCATACATGATTTACAGCCAACGCACTTTTCTGAATTAACCTTAAGAGGAGCGTTGTGCTTAACGTATTTAAGAAGAGCACAAGGTCTTCTTGAGATGATAACTGAAGGAGCTTCTACAGAAAGTTCCTCCTTGAGTACTTCATCACACTGTTTTAAGTTATAGGGATCAACAACTCTGACACGCTCAAAGCCCATTGCCTTGCAAAGTGCCTCAAGATCTATCTTACCTGCAGGGTCACCCTTGATATTGTAACCTGTAGTGGGGTTCTGCTGATGACCTGTCATTCCTGTAATTGAGTTATCTACAATAACAATAGTGGAATTGGACTGGTTATAAGCAACATTGGCAAGTCCCGTCATACCTGAGTGCATGAATGTGGAATCACCGATAACTGCAACAGTCTTTTTCTCACTCTCTGCTCCGCGAACCTTGTTAAATCCGTGAAGAGCACCGATTGATGCACCCATGCAAAGAGTCATCTCAATTGCTCCAAGAGGAGGAACGGCGCCAAGTGTATAGCATCCGATATCACCAAGAACGGTGCAATTGTTTTTCTTAAGAGTATAGAAAAGTCCTCTGTGAGGGCAGCCTGCACACATAACAGGAGGTCTCGCAGGGATCTGATCCTCAATAGCAAAGCTGTCACTTATCTTTTTACCAAATGACTTCGCAAGAAGGTTCTGTGAGAACTCATCACAAATAGGAAGAAGTTCTTTACCTGTGACTTCAATGCCAAGTGACTTTACGTGATTCTCAATGATAGGATCAAGCTCCTCAACTACAAAGAGCTTATCAACCTTAGTTGCGAAGTTCTTGATAAGATCGCAGGGAAGGGGATTGGTCATACCAAGTTTGAGAACGCTTACAGAATCTCCAAATACTTCTTTTACATATTGATATGAAGTGGAGCAGGTGATGATACCGATCTCTGTGCCGCCCATCTCGACTCTGTTAATAGGGTTCTCCTCAGCAAACTTAATAAGATCCCTGGTGCGCTGCTCAACGATGGGGTGACGCTTCTTGGCGTTACCCGGCATCATAACGTACTTTGCAATGTTCTTCTCGTAAGGCTTATCGGGAACAACGCGCTCGCCGGTCTTAACAATAGACTGAGAATGAGCAACTCTTGTGCACATCTTAAGAAGAACGGGAGTATCAAATTTCTCTGATATCTCGTAAGCAAGCTTGGTGTATTCAAGTGCTTCTGTTGAATCTGAAGGCTCGATCATGGGAACCTTAGCTGCGATAGCGTGATGGCGGGAATCTTGCTCGTTCTGAGAAGAGTGCATTCCGGCATCGTCAGCAACGACTATAACAAGACCGGCATTAACGCCTGTGTAAGACATTGTATAAAGAGGGTCTGCGGCAACGTTAAGTCCAACGTGCTTCTGTGCACAAAATGCTCTGCGACCTGCAAGTGATGCACCAAAGGCTGATTCCATAGCGACTTTCTCGTTTGGAGCCCACTCGCAATATATTTCATCATATTTGGCAGCTTCTTCAGTAACCTCGGTACTGGGGGTGCCGGGATAGCTGGAAATAAAGCAGACTCCGGCCTCGTAAAGACCGCGTGCAACTGCCTTGTTGCCCAGCATGAGCTGCCCGTTCTTTGTTTGATCCATGGTAAAAAAACCTCCTACAGAATAAATATACCAATTTAACGCGATAAAGCTAATATATCATATTTGACCTTTAAATAAAACACGTTTATACTTAACTTTAGCACTTTAAAGTGGAGGATTTCTTTTTATGCCAATAACAGATTTACTAGAACGCAACAGCAAGTTGTATGGGGATGAAGTTGCTCTTGTTGAGATCAATCCTGAGATCAGGGAAGAGCAGAGGGTTACCTGGAAGGAGTATGAGCTTATTCAGCCTACTTCCACAGCATATTACAGAAGACAGATCACATGGTCTGTATTTGATGAAAAGGCAAACAGAGTTGCCAATATGCTTATTGAGAGAGGAATCAAAAAAGGCCAGAAATGCGCGATTCTTCTTATGAATTGTCTTGAATGGCTTCCTATTTACTTTGGAATACTTAAGTCAGGTGCCATTGCGGTACCTCTTAATTTCAGATTTGACGCCGAAGAGATAGATTATTGTCTTAATGCATCTGATTCAGATGTTCTTTTCTACGGACCTGAATTTATCGGTCGTATCGAGGATATTGCTCAGAAGATCAAGAAAGAGACTCTTCTTTTCTTTGTAGGAGATCAGTGTCCGTCATATGCAGATGACTATTACAGACAGGTTTCCAATTCATCATCTGTAGCTCCCAGGATCCTTATAGAGGACAAGGATGATGCGGCAATTTATTTTTCATCAGGAACAACAGGCTTTCCTAAGGCTATTTTACATATTCACACTGCTCTTATGCAGTCTGCCAAGATGGAGGCTATACATCACGAAACTACGCATGAGGATAATTTCCTTTGCATCCCGCCTCTTTATCATACAGGAGCCAAAATGCACTGGTTTGGTTCTCTTTACACAGGTAGCAGAGCGGTTCTTTTGAAAGGTAATTCACCAGAATCAATATTCAGAGCTGTTTCTGAGGAGAGATGTACTATAGTCTGGCTTCTAGTACCGTGGGCGCAGGATATTCTTGCAGCTCTTGATTCAGGTAAGCTCAAGATAGAAGATTATCATCTTAAGCAGTGGAGACTTATGCATATAGGTGCCCAGCCTATTCCGCCGAGTCTTATTAAGAGATGGCTTCAGTACTTCCCGCATCACAAGTATGATACCAACTACGGCCTTTCAGAATCCACAGGCCCCGGCTGCGTACATCTTGGACTTGAAAATGTCCATAAGGTCGGTGCTATCGGCATTCCCGGATACGGATGGAAGACCAAGATAGTTGATGAAGAAGGAAAGACTGTTAAGCAGGGCGAGATTGGAGAGCTTTGCGTTAAGGGTCCCGGCGTAATGGTTGAATATTATAAAAACCCTGAGGCTACTGCTGAGATATTAAAGGACGGCTGGCTCTTTACCGGTGATATGGCTCGTCAGGATGAGGATGGCTTTATCTTCCTTGTAGACAGAAAGAAGGACGTTATCATCTCGGGTGGTGAGAATCTCTATCCCGTTCAGATTGAGAGCTTCCTAATGAAAAATGACAAGATTCACGACGCTGCAGTTATCGGTCTTCAGGATGAAAGACTTGGAGAGATCGCAGCTGCTATTATACAGGTTAAAGAGGGTATGACTCTTACTGAGGATGAAGTTGATAAGTTCTGTGTTGACCTTCCAAGGTACAAGAGACCCAGAAAGATTATCTTTGCACAGGTTCTTCGTAATCCTACAGGTAAGATCGATAAGCCTAAGCTTCGCGAGATATACTGCGGTGCACACCTTGTTGAACGTCAGAACCAGTCTTAATAAAGGAGAATTATTTTGGAAAAGAAGATTAAGATCAAATACTTTAACGATAAGCTTGAAAAGCTTACTTATATTGATGGGAAGTCTGATTGGATCGACCTTCGAAGCGCTGAAGATGTAGACCTTAAGCAGGGAGAGTTTCATCTCGTTCCTCTTGGAATTGCTATGGAGATTCCGGAAGGTTATGAAGCACACATCGTTCCAAGAAGCTCTACTTACAAGAATTTTGGCGTTATTCAGGCTAATCACATGGGAGTAGTTGATCATTCCTATTGCGGTGATAACGATCAGTGGTTTATGCCTGTTATCGCTATGAGAGATACTCATATAAGCTTCAATGACAGGATATGTCAATTCAGGATCATGGAGAATCAGCCGGCAATAGTATTTGACGAATGCGATCACCTTGAGGGTGCTGACAGAGGCGGTTTTGGATCTACCGGCAAGCAGTGATCTCTTTTGGTGCATAGCCTTTTTGCACTCTTGAAAAAATGGTTTTGTGTGCTACAATAACTTACGTTTGTTTATGATATAATGCTGCTTGGATCACTACGGATGTTGTTGGAAAAGAAGCGTTAAAATATTATTTATGAGGTTAAAAAATGGCTAAGATTCGTACCAGATACGCACCAAGCCCGACAGGAAGAATGCATGTCGGCAACTTAAGAACAGCTCTTTATGCTTATCTTATTACCAAGCACGAGGGCGGCGATTACATTCTCAGAATAGAAGATACAGATCAGGAGCGTTATGTTGAAGGCGCTACTGAGATCATTTACAGAACGCTTAAGGATACAGGACTTATTCATGATGAAGGTCCCGATGTAGGCGGTGATGTTGGACCTTATGTCCAGAGTGAGAGACAGAAGGCCGGCATATATATGACTTACGCTAAAGAGCTTGTTGAGAAAGGCGAAGCTTATTATTGCTTCTGTACTCAAGAAAGACTGTCATCTCTTGTTCAGGTTGTTGAAGGAAAAGAGATAAGTGTTTACGACAAGCATTGTCTTTCTCTTTCAAAAGAAGAGGTTGAGAAGAATCTTGCTGAGGGTAAGCCTTTTGTAATCAGACAGAATAACCCTACAGAAGGCACAACAACCTTCCATGATGAGCTTTACGGAGATGTTACTGTAGATAACAAAGAGCTTGATGACATGATCCTGATTAAGTCTGACGGCTATCCTACATATAATTTTGCCAACGTTGTTGATGATCACCTTATGGGAATCACACATGTTGTAAGAGGTAATGAGTACATTTCATCATCACCCAAGTACAACAGACTTTATGATGCGTTTGGCTGGGAGATACCTAAGTATATTCATTGTCCTCTTATTACAGATGAGGAGCATCATAAGCTCTCTAAGAGAAGCGGACATTCTTCTTTTGAGGATCTTATTGAGCAGGGCTTCCTTCCTGAGGCAGTTGTTAACTTTGTGGCACTTCTTGGATGGTCTCCCGATGATAATAACGAGATCATGAGCCTTGATGAGCTTATTCAGAAGTTTGATTACAAGCGTATCAATAAATCACCTGCAGTTTTTGACTACACTAAGCTTAAGTGGATGAACGGCGAGTATCTCAAGAAGATGGATGAAGATAAATTCTTTGAGATGGCAAGACCTTATATTGTAGATGCGCTTAAAGCTGAAGGTGATACAGTTCTTGTAGCTGATGACAAGAAGCTTAAGCAGATTTCCAATATGGTTAAGACACGTATCGAGATCTGGCCTGATATTGCAGATATGGTTAAGTTCTTTGCTAAGCTCCCTGAGTATGATACAGCTATCTACTCACACAAGAAGATGAAGACCAATGAGGAGACATCTCTTCAGGTTCTTAAGGAAGTTCTTCCTCTTCTTGAAGTACATGACGATTATACAAACGATGCTCTCTATGCACTTCTTTCTGATTACATTAAGAGCAAGGAGTACAAGAACGGATATGTTCTATGGCCGGTTAGAATCGCTGTTTCAGGAAAAGAGATGACTCCTTGCGGAGCTACTGAGCTTATGGAAATTATCGGCAAAGAAGAAACTATTAATAGAATCAAAAAAGGAATACAGTTACTTGAAAAATAAAATCCTTAATTTTAAGGATGGCAGTATATGCACCAATGCCGCGCAATATGAGGCGATAACTCATAAGGACGGTCCCGCAATGATCCTTGCGGGGCCGGGAAGCGGCAAAACATTTGTGATAGTCCATAGGATCAAATTCTTAATAGAAATCTTAGGTGTTTCACCGTCATCCATTTTAGTAATCACATTTACAAGATCTGCTGCCTATGAAATGCAGCAAAGATTTATGAAAATCACGGATAGTTCTTATCCGGAAGTCTCTTTTGGGACTTTCCACTCCATTTTTTATCAGATATTAAATACGATCAGAAAAGGTCCGGGGAAGAAGGCATCTATAGAAGTTGCATCTGAAAGCTTTAAGACTAAGATAATGACAGATGTGCTTTTTGAAATAATAAAAGAAAATCCCGATAAATACAAAGACCTTCGTAGTAGCAGCGAAATCTATGACTTATCTAAAGATATCCTTTCAGAAATCTCAAGAGTTAAAAATACCGGAAAAAAAGAAGAATATTCCCAAAACATTCCTTTTAAGGAGCACTTTGATGATATTTATAAGAGGTATCATCGCAGAATGAGGGAATTTGGTAAGCTTGATTTTGACGACATGATTCTTGAGTGTGTAAATGAATTATCTAAAGGAAATAATGCCTTTCGTGGTAAATACAAGCATATTCTGATAGATGAATATCAGGATATAAACAAGATGCAAAAGAAAGCGGTTGATCTGATTAAATCCGATAATTGTAATCTCTTTATAGTAGGGGATGACGATCAGTCTATTTATGGCTTTAGAGGATCAGACCCTACGCTTATGAGGCTTTTTTATGAAGAAAACAAAGAAAATGGCATAAAGCTTATAAGACTGGAAGCCAATTACAGATCCGGTGCGGGAATAATAAATGCCTCAATGAGAGTTATCGGTGACAATAAAATGCGTTTTAAAAAGAATTCTTTTGCTGCTAATGACAATATCAAAGATAAGGTGATCGCAAGAAGATATATATCAAGGAAACAGCAAGACATAGCCATCATTTCTTTTATCCAAAAATATAAAGGCAGTCTTTCAGACATAGCCATAATCTTTAGGACTAATTCTGAGTGCTTTAATATGGCACAGGTTCTTAATGGATACGGCATTCCCAATAATCTTGAGGATATGAAGTATAAAAATCAGAATAATGAAGCAGTAGAGCTGTGCATAGCTTATTTGGAGTTTGCGTATCTTGGGATGAAGAGAAGCGATTTTTATAAGATCATGAATAAACCTCTTAGGTACATCTCTAGGGAAGCGGTAAAGGATGAGTATGTAAGCGAAGGTAGGCTTCTTCGTTATTATGAGGGTAATAGAGAGCGGTGCAGGGAGATAAAAAGCTTATTTGGCCATATTAGAATGTTATCGCATTTAAGGTCTTCTCTTTGCATAAGATATCTAAGGAAACAGGTAGGAATAGATAAGCTTTATCCTAAGGATGCGGACAGTCTTGAAAGGCTGTATGAAGATGCCTGTAAATGTCCTTATACAAGGGATTTTATTAAGGAGTACAGATTAAAAAACAATAGCGATACCGGTAAGGAAAAACCTAAGATAAAATCCGGAAGTGATAGAATTAAGATCTATACAATGCACGGCTCCAAAGGCCTTGAATTTAGATATGTGTGGCTTCCAAGTTTGAATGAAGGCGTGATACCTTCAAGGAGCGTTGTTTCTGATATGGAGACAGAAGAAGAGCGCCGCATGCTCTATGTCGGAATGACACGTGCAAAAGAGGCGCTCATAATGTCTTATGTAACGGGAGATGATAATAATCAGATGCTCCCTTCAAGGTTCTTAAAACCCATTAAAGATCTGTGGAAGATTGATCATAAAGATTCTGACTCTTCCTCCGGAAGATCGATCAGTTCATCAAACTCAACATCGTCAAGATAGAGGTTAAAAGCTTCTGCAACAGCTTCATATTCAGCATCATCACTGATGTAACCAAGCTCGGGTTCCTCTTTTTCTCCCTTGTATATGAATTCATAGAACCAGACGTTTCCGTCGTTGTTCTGTCCGTTTTTATCAAGAGGCAGAAGAACGATATAATCCTTTGCATTGACTGTAAGAACGATGATAATGGCGCAAGTTACAATTTTGCCGTCATCAAGTTCGATATCCACTGTCATCTGCTCGTCGTTTTCTATTTTGGTATTCATGTCTGTGGCAATCTTGGAAAATTCCATCAAAGTTCCTCCTGAAATAATTTTTCATCGTCTATATCAAGATTATAGCATACTTCGAGTGCATATAAAGTCATTATGTGATAAAATATTATGGCTTATGTTTATGTGATATTTATTCATAAAAGCCCATGAAAAGCGGTTTTTATGAAATGCTATGATACTAAACCATACTAATCTTGAAAGGAAGACTCTATGTCTTTAAATTATGTGATACATAAAGAAAAGCCATACCCACTCGGATGCTATATCGATTATGACAAGAGTCTCGTTGTCAGGGCTGTTTTTGAAGGAGCAAGGAGCTGCGGAATTGTGTTGTTTTCAGACAGTTCAGGCAAAAAAGCCGGTAAGAGCCTTAAGATACAGCTTCAGGAATCAGTTAAAAGAGGTAATATCTATTCTGCAAGGATTACAGGGATAGATAATATCGATGACTACACCTCCTATAATTTCTTTATGGATGAGGAAAATTTCTGCGACCCTTACGCTGAGCATATTTTGGGGCTGGAGGGCTTTGGTAAAGACGTTAAAGACAGTGATATCAGAGCGGTTCTTCGTAATAAATCTCTAAACGGCAATTCTTATAACTGCTATGACTGGGGAGATGATGCTCCGCTTGATATTCCTTACAATGATAGTTTTGTTTATCTTATGCATGTAAGAGGTTTTACAAAGAGTTCCTCAAGCGGCGTTCCGGCTTCGGCAAGAGGTACATTTACAGGTATTCTTGATAAGCTTGATCATATTAAGTCACTTGGAGTAACTGCAATCGAGCTTATGCCCTGTTATGAGATGGATGAACTTGATAAGCCCAAAAGATCCAAGGGACGCGGCAGCGACAGCGCTGTTCCCGGTAATGCCAAAGAGCTTGTTTTTTCCAAAGACGGCACTATAGTCGGTAAGAACATGATAAAGCACAGACTTAACTTCTGGGGCTACAAAAAGGGCTATTATTTTGCTCCAAGGTCTTCTTACTGCATGGATCCTTCCAACGCAGAAAACGAAGTTAAAGATTTCATCAAGACTCTTCATAAAAATGGCATCGAAGTTATAATGCAGTTTTACTTTGAAGAGGACGAGAGCGAGAGTCTGATCCTTGACGCACTTAGATTTTGGAGATGTTCATATCATGTGGACGGTTTTCACTTAAAGGGTGCCCGTATTCCCAAGAGGCTTATCTTTAAGGACCCTCTTTTTACAGATGTCAAAATATGGTATGACTGGTTTGAATACGAGGATTATCACAATGATAATCCAGATCATGCCAAGTACCTTGCAAGCTATAATACAGCTTTTTTATATGCTTCCAGACGTTTTCTTAAGGGCGATGACAATAGCTGCGGTGATTTCCTGCAGGCTATGGTCCTTAACAATCCTGAATACGGTAATATCAATTATGTTTGTGATTACGAGGGCTTTAGGTTAGCAGATCTCGTTTCCTACGAGCACAAACACAATGAGGAGAACGGCGAGAACAACAAAGACGGCAGTGATAATAATCTTTCCTGGAACTGCGGTATAGAGGGTAGGACCAAGAAAAGAGGAATCCTTGAGCTTAGAAAGAGACAGATGAAGAATATTCTGACGATGCTCTTTATGTCTCAGGGAACGCCTATGATATTTGGCGGCGATGAATTTGCTAATTCACAAAACGGCAATAACAACCCATATTGCCAAGATAACGAGATTGGCTGGGTTGACTGGAAGGCTCTTGACAAAAACAGAGATTTATTTGAATATGTTAATTTCCTGATTGCTTTAAGGAAAAAATATAATATTCTTCATGAAAAGAATGCCTTTAAGCTGATGGACTATATATCTTGCGGATATCCTGATCTTTCTTATCACGGAAGAGAGGCCTGGAGACCGGATTTATCCGGACATTCTCATATTCTTGGAATGCTTTACTGCGGACTATATGAGAAAGCTAATAAGGAACCTTTTATCTACGTATGCTACAACATGCACTGGAGTGAGGCTGAGCTTGCACTTCCAAAGCTTCCTGACGGGTACGTTTGGAAACTTCTTTCGGATACGGCTACTGATACAAAAGTGCAGTCAATGGATGCTGTTATGCATACACTTGCTTCTCGTTCAGTCAGGATCTATATAAGCGAGATAGATACAAATGCCAAAAAGAAAGGTAAAAAGAAGGCAAAAAAGAAATGAATAAACCGGATGTTATTGAGAAATTTTTGAGATATGTAAAGGTTGATACTCAGTCCGATCCCGAATCAGGAACATCACCTTCTACTATGAAACAGCACGATCTTGCAAAGCTCCTTTCCAAAGAGCTTGAAGATATAGGTGCAAGTGATGTTTACTATGATACCGAGCACTGCTATGTCTATGCCAAGATTCCGTCTAATATTGATGACGGCAAGGACAGACCTGTGATAGGCTTTGTTGCTCACATGGACACATCTGATGAAGTAAGCGGCAAAGATGTCAAGCCTCGAATTGTTGATGGCTACGAGGGTACTGATATATCCCTTGATAAGGATGGAAAGGTAGTACTTTCTCCCAAGGATTTTCCTGAGCTTTTAAATCATATCGGAGAAGACCTTATTGTTACGGACGGAACTACGCTTCTTGGAGCCGACGATAAGGCAGGCGTTTCCGAGATTATGACTATGGCGGAATATCTTTTGTCCAATACTGAAATAAAGCATGGTGAGTTAAGGATTGCTTTTACTCCTGATGAGGAGATCGGAGAAGGAACCGCTTTCTTTGATATCGACAGATTTGGTGCTGATTATGCCTACACTGTAGACGGCGGCAAGCTTGGAGAGCTTGAATATGAGAATTTCAATGCTGCTGAAGGTGTTATAAAGGTTAACGGAAGAAGTGTGCATCCGGGAGATGCCAAGAACAAGATGGTGAATGCTTCACTTATCTGTTTTGAGTTTCATTCTCTTTTACCTGAGTTTCAGAATCCTATGTATACAGAAAAAAGAGAAGGCTTTTTCCACTTAATTGGAATTGAGGGAAGTACTGAGAGTGCTACATCGACTTATATTATCAGAGACCACGATGAGCATCTTTTTAAAGAGAAAAAAGATCTCTTTGAGGCGGCTGCTGCATTTCTTAATAAGAAATACGGAGAGGGCACTGTGGAAGTAACTGTAAAAGATCAGTACTACAACATGATAGAGAAGATCAAACCTCATATGCACCTTGTTGAGAACGCTAAGCGTGTAATGGAGAATCTTGATATTATTCCTATCGATTCTCCTATAAGAGGCGGAACAGACGGAGCGGCTCTTTCATATAAGGGTCTTCCTTGTCCCAACCTTTGTACCGGTGGTTACAATTATCATGGCAAATATGAATATGCATCTGTTCAGGAGATGAGAAAGGTGGTTGACATCCTTCTTGGCATAGTGGATGCATACGGAAAAGAGTTTTAATAATGGCAATTGAAAATAAAGAAAAGAACAAGATTAATATTTTAAATTCTTGCAGGGAAGAGATTACAGACGAAGAAAGTCTAAGACAGCTTGATTATATTAACAAGGCAAGAAGCATTGTATCCAAGTATGAAAAAGAACTTGGAAGAAAGCCAAGGGCCTGTGTTGTGACATTTGGATGTCAGATGAACGCAAGAGATTCCGAAAAGCTTCTTGCGGCGCTTAAGCTTATAGGTTATGAAGAGACTGAATCTGAGGATGCAGAGTTTGTTATTTACAACACCTGTACAGTCAGAGACAACGCTGATCAAAGAGTTCTCGGAAGACTTGGTCAGTGCAGCAATTTTAAGAAAAAGAATCCTTATATGAAGATCGCTATATGCGGTTGTATGATGCAGGAGCCCGGTGCTGTTGAGAAGATCAAGAAGAGCTATAGATTTGTTGATCTTATTTTTGGAACGCATAATATCTATAAATTTGCGGAGCTTTTATATACCACACTTTGCTCGGATAAGATGATCATTGATATCTGGGAGAAGACTGATAAGATTGTTGAAGATCTTCCCGTTGTTCGTAAGTATGCTTATAAATCCGGCGTAAATATTATGTTTGGATGCGATAAATTCTGTACTTATTGTATCGTGCCTTATGTAAGAGGACGTGAGCGAAGCAGAAATCCCAAAGATATTATTAGGGAGTGCGAAAAGCTCGCAGCGGATGGCGTTAAAGAGATAATGCTACTTGGACAGAATGTTAATTCCTACGCCAACGATCTCAAAAAACAGGATAAAGACGCTATGTCTTTTGCTCAGCTTCTTGAAGAAGTTGCTAAGGTTGAAGGTATCGAAAGGGTTAGGTTTATGACGCCTCATCCTAGGGACTTTAAGGATGACGTTATCGATGCAATCGCTAATAATCCCAAGATTGCCCGCCATATTCATCTTCCTCTTCAGTCGGGAAGCACGGCTATACTTAAGAAGATGAATAGAAATTATACCAAGGAAGAGTTCCTTACTCTTGCAAACAAGATAAGGGAGCGTATTCCTGATGTTGCCATCACCACTGATATTATCGTAGGCTTCCCTGGAGAGACCGCGGCTGATGTTGATGATACCATCGATGTAATTAACAAAGTTAAATTTGATAATGCTTTTACATTTATATATTCAAAGAGAGCAGGCACTCCTGCAGCTAAGTTTGAGGATCAGGTACCCGAAAGCGAAGTTAAGGAGAATTTTGACAGGCTACTTAAGGTTGTTCAGGAAACCGCCAAAGAGCAGGCTTCAAAGCTTGTCGGAAGATGCGAAGATGTTCTTGTTGAAGGAGTGAATGAACATGATTCTTCACTTATGACCGGAAGAATGTCCAATAACACATTGGTCCACTTCCCGGGAGGAGAGGAACTTATCGGACAGTTCGCTAAGGTTAAGCTTACCGAATGTCACGGGTTCTACTATTTTGGCGAAAAAATCTAATGCAGTAAGGGGAACTACGCCGTGGAAAATACCACGAACTATGAAAATATCGATATAGAAAAAGTGTCGCCTATGATGCAGCACTATCTTAGAACCAAGATGGAGAATAAGGACTGCATTTTGTTCTATAGATTGGGCGATTTTTATGAACTGTTTTTTGACGATGCTATTGTTACGTCCAAGGAACTTGAACTTACTCTTACAGGAAAGGCGTGCGGCCTTGAAGAGAGAGCGCCTATGTGTGGTGTTCCTTTTCATGCTGTTGACACTTATCTGACCAAGCTTGTTTCAAAGGGATATAAAGTCGCCATCTGTGAACAGACTGAAGATCCCAAGCTTGCTAAGGGCATAGTTAAAAGAGAGGTCACCAGGATTGTCACGCCCGGAACCAATCTTAATATGCAGTCTCTTGAGGAAACCAAGAACAATTATATAATGAGTATCTTTTACTCATCAGATGTTACCGGTATTTCTATTGCAGACGTTACAACAGGAGATTATTTACTGACAGAAGTTGATTCCCTTAGGGGAGTTATGGATGAGATCGGTAAATATATGCCAACTGAGATTATCTGCAATGATGCTTTGAATTTTAGCGGAATTGACATGGACGAGATAAGAAACAGGATGAATGTCTTTGTTAATTCTCTTGAATCCAGATATTATGACGATGATTCTGCCAAGAGATTACTCTTAAAGCACTTTAAGGTGTCGTCACTTATAAGTCTTGGCATAGATGATTTCCCTTGCGGTGTTATTGCTGCGGGAGCTCTTCTTCAGTATCTTACGGATATGCAGAAGGCTGAGATCAGCAATATCACGCACATTTATCCTTATCTTACAAGTAAGTACATGCTTCTTGATGGCTTTACAAGAAGGAATCTGGAGCTGGTTGAGACGCTTCGTGACAAGCAAAAGAGAGGAACGCTTCTTTGGGTACTTGATAAGACCAAGACGGCCATGGGAGCCAGAACCTTGAGAGGCTTTATTGAGCAGCCGCTTATTGATAAAGCAGAAATAGTTAAAAGACAGGGAGCTGTCGAAACCTTAGTGAAAAATGTTGTCACCAGGGAAGAAATAAGAGAGTACCTCGGTCCTGTATACGATCTTGAAAGACTTATGTCCAAGATTATTTTTAAGACAGCTAACCCAAGAGATCTTCTTGCTTTTAGAAATTCTATCGCTATGATACCTGCGATACTTACATCTTTACTTGATGTTCAGGGAGATAGTGAGATTAAGGAACTTACTGAAAGACTCGATCCTCTTAAAGATATTCATGATCTTATAGACAGCGCCATTGTTGAAGAACCGCCCCTTACAATAAAAGAGAGCGGTATCATCAAGGAAGGTTTTGATAAGGATATCGACCACTTCCGAGAGGCTGGATCAAGTGGCAAGAGCTGGCTTGCTCAGCTTGAGGAAGAGGAAAAAGAAAATACGGGTATTAAGAATCTTAGGATAAAGTACAGTAACGTATTTGGATATTCTTTTGAAGTAACCAATTCCTTTAAGGATAAGGTTCCTGATTACTTTATCAGAAAGCAGACTCTTACTAATTGTGAGAGATACACAACTCCTAAGCTTAAAGAACTTGAAGATACCATACTCAATGCTCAGGATAAGCTTAATAATCTTGAGTACGAGATGTTTTGCAAGATAAGAGATTCCATATCTCTTGAAATAGACAGGATTCAGAAAACAGCTAAGGCTTTGGCACTTCTTGATGTTTATGCATCTCTTGCCTATGTTGCTGAAAAGAACCACTATGTGAAGCCTTCAATTAATGAGAAGGGTATTATTAACATTAAGAACGGCAGACACCCTGTTGTAGAGATGATGCTTGATGCATCTGATATGTTCATATCCAATGACACATATCTTGATAACAAAAAGCATTGTATATCCATTATTACCGGCCCCAATATGGCAGGTAAGTCTACATATATGAGGCAGACAGCACTTATTACGCTTATGGCACAGATAGGTAGCTTTGTTCCTGCTGAGAAAGCTGATATGTGTGTTGTAGACAGGATATTTACAAGAGTAGGCGCTTCGGATGACCTTGGCAGCGGTCAGTCCACATTCATGGTAGAGATGAACGAAGTTGCCAATATTCTTAGAAATGCTACGCCCAATTCACTTCTTATTCTCGATGAGATAGGAAGGGGTACATCAACTTACGATGGTCTTGCAATTGCGTGGGCAGTTACTGAGCACATCAGTAATCGTAAGATACTTGGTGCCAAGACTTTGTTTGCTACGCATTATCACGAGCTTACAGAGCTTGAAGGCAAGATGGATAATGTCAATAACTATTGTATAGCCGTTAAAGAAAACGGTGATGACATTGTCTTTTTACGTAAGATAATAAAAGGCGGAGCTGACAAGAGCTATGGTATTCAGGTTGCCAAGCTTGCAGGTGTCCCTGACATGGTTATTGACAGGGCGAAGGAGATTGTTGCAGAACTTACTGACAACGACATTACAGGCAAGGTTCAGTCCATTGCCAAGGAAAACAAGAATGATAAAAAAGTCAAAGTAACGCATTATGACGATGTCGATATTGATCAGATGTCACTTTTTGATACTGTAACTGATGAGGACGTGCTTAAGAGGCTTCAGGAAATCGACATAACGACTCTTACGCCGATGGACGCTCTAAATACGCTGTATAAGCTTCAGAGCGATTTGAAAAACAGGTGGAAAAACTAAATGGCTTTCATAAATGAACTGGACAAAAAGACTATCGATCAGATCGCTGCAGGTGAAGTCGTAGAAAGACCTGCAAGTGTGGTAAAAGAGCTTGTGGAAAATGCCATAGACTCAGGTGCCACAGCTGTTACTGTAGAGATAAAGGGCGGCGGGATCGACATGATCCGAGTTACGGACAATGGCTCCGGAATCGAGAAAAGCGAGATAAGAAAAGCATTTAAGAGGCATGCTACCAGTAAGCTTAAGACTATAGACGATCTTTATACCATTCATTCACTTGGTTTTAGAGGAGAGGCACTATCAAGTATTTCCTCAGTGGCTCAGGTTGACATGATTACCAAGACTAAGGATTCGCTTGAGGGTATAAGGTATTGTATCAACGGTGGAGAGGAAGCTGCTTTTGAAGAAATAGGAGCACCCGACGGAACAACTCTTATTGTTCGAAATCTCTTTTACAATACTCCTGCCAGAAAGAAATTCTTAAAGACGCCGCAGACTGAAGGAAGCTATATCGGTGATGTTATGGAGCATCTTGCTCTTGATAATCCCACTGTTTCTTTTCATTATATCAACAACAAGGATGATAAGTTTAATACATCCGGAAACGGTGATCTTAAGGAGATTATTTATAGGATCTACGGAAGAGATATTTCTGTAAGTCTGGTGCCTATAAATGTGACGGAAAACGGCATCACCATGGAAGGTTATCTTGGACAGCCCTCGATTAACAGATCTAATCGTAATTTTGAGATATTCTTTGTAAACGGCAGATATGTAAAGGATAAGGTTATCTCCAAAGCACTTGAAGAGGGATATAAGCAGTATCTTATGATGCATAAGTTTCCCTTTGCCATTCTTCATATAAGGCTTGATCCGTCTCTTGTTGATGTTAATGTTCATCCTGCCAAGCTGGAAGTAAGGTTCAACAATCAGACTGCGCTTTATGAATTTATCAGAAGAAATGTTGAAGATACACTTAGAAACCACGAGATGATTCCGGATGCACTACTTGGAGATGATCTTAAGGATGCCAAGAAGGAAACGAAGTCAGAGGGGTCTTTAGCAGATGCTTCAAGCGAAGGCGTTCCTGATAATAGCTCTTCACCTGAAGCAGAAGAACCCAAGAAAGCTACGGCTCCGGAACCTTTTGAAAAGCTTCGTTTTGAAGAAAATAAGGTTAATGAAGATGCTCCTGTGTATGCTAAGGGAGTTAAGGAAGAGCCTATCAGAATTCAGGATAGCAATAAGTCGGCTGTCTGGACCAGAATTTTTGGTGATTCTGATGGAACAAATGCAGAAAAAAATGAAAGGCCTTCACCTATAATCAAATCTGATGAGGCAATTATAGTTGAGAAGCCTGTTCAGTTAGATCTATTTGAAGAAAAGGTTCTTACCAAAGAAAATGTCAAGGAATATGAGATTCTCGGACAGATATTTGGAACTTATTGGATTATAGGATTTAAAGATAAGATGTTTCTTGTTGATCAGCATGCAGCTCATGAGAAGGTTAATTATGAGCGTATGATCGCAAGGTTTAAGTCAGGAGATATGCTTTCCCAGATGGTGAATCCTCCTGTAATAGTGACACTTTCTTCTGCAGAGGAAGATATTTTCTTGTCCTACAGAGAGTATTTTGAGAGACTTGGATTTAATATCGAGAACTTCGGCGGACACGAATATGCAATGAGGGCTATTCCCATTGATCTGTTCGGATGTTCCGATGAGAAGGAGATGTTTACTCAGATTCTCGATGAACTTTCTCATGAAACTAATTTGGACAGGACTCCTGATGTTATAAATTATAAGATAGCAAGTATGGCTTGTAAGGCTTCTGTAAAGGGCAATACTACAATGACCAAAGAGGAGATGGAAGCTCTTTTGGATGAGCTTCTTACTCTTGATAATCCATACAACTGTCCTCACGGAAGACCTACTATCGTATCAATGACCAAGTATGAGATTGATAAGAAGTTTAAACGAGTGGTGGAATGAATAAACAAAAACTTGTTGTATTAACAGGCCCGACTGCTGTGGGCAAATCAAAACTATCAATAGAGCTTGCAAAGAGAATAGGCGGAGAGATCATCTCCGCTGATTCTATGCAGGTCTATAAATACATGGATATAGGAACTGATAAGATATCACCGGAAAAGATGGAGGGTGTTCCCCATCATCTTATAGATATCCTGGAGCCTAGCGAACCTTTTAATGTCTTTTTATTTCAAAAGCTTGTTAAAGAGGCTATAAAGGATATCGCATCCAGAGGAAAAATCCCGATCATAGTCGGCGGAACCGGCTTTTATATTCAGGCAGTGCTCTATGATATTGATTTTACCGAGACTGATGAAGATATGACTATAAGAGAAGAGCTTGAAAATAAGGCTGCGCAGGGCAAAGCTCTTGAGCTTTATGATGAATTAAAGAAAGTTGATCCAAGGTCTGCTGAAATAATTCATGCTAATAATATAAAGAGAGTGATTCGTGCTCTTGAATATTATAAAAAGACAGGTAAACCTATTTCCGAACATAATGATGAGCAGCACCGCAGAACTTCTCCTTATGATTTCAAGTATTTTGTTCTGACGGATGACAGAGAAGTGTTGTATTCTCGTATAGATAAGAGAGTTGATCTTATGATATCATCAGGGCTTGAAAAGGAGGTTCGAAGGCTTCTTGATATGAATATAGACAGAAGCACCACTTCTATGCAGGGGCTTGGCTACAGGGAGATGATCGGTTATCTTGACGGTGAATATGATCTTGATCGTGCTGTTTATCTGATTAAAAGAAATACAAGGCATTTTGCCAAGCGCCAGCTTACATGGTTTAGAAGAGAAAAGGATGTTTGCTGGATAGATAAAAAAGCATTTGGCCGCGATGATAACAGAATTTTAGATGAGATTATAAGGATTTATAAAGATGAATAATGTTGAGAACAAAAATATTTACAATGCACTTGGAATTTCCGACAAGGTTTATGAGTTTGGAGAGAATATCTTAAAGGATCTGGAAGATAGATTTAAGAAGATTGATGAGACTGCAGAGTATAACCAGCTTAAAGTTCTTAAAGCAATGCAGGATAACAAGGTCAGTGAAGCCTGTCTTCTTGGAACCACAGGCTATGGTTACAATGATATCGGAAGAGAGAAGCTTGAAGCTGTATATGCTTCTGTATTTCATACAGAGGATGCTCTTGTAAGACCTCAGATTACCTGCGGAACCCATGCGCTTGCTCTTGCGCTTATGAGTAACTTAAGGCCAGGGGACAGGCTCTTTTCACCTGTAGGAAAGCCCTATGATACGCTGGAAGAAGTTATCGGGATAAGACCTTCCAAAGGTTCACTTAAGGAGTATGGAGTAAACTACAGTCAGGTGGACCTTCTTCCTGACGGAAGCTTTGATTTTGAAAATATAAAAAAGACTTTGAATGAATATGATGATATTAAGCTTGTTACCATTCAGAGATCTAAAGGTTATCAGACAAGACCCACTCTTTCTGTTGAGAGGATAGGAGAGCTTATTTCTTTTATCAAAGGAATCAGAAAAGATGTTATCTGCATGGTTGATAACTGCTACGGCGAATTTGTTCAGCGTATTGAGCCAACCGATCTTGGCGCCGATATGGTTGTGGGTTCTCTTATTAAGAATCCCGGAGGCGGCCTTGCTCCGATAGGCGGTTATATTGCAGGAACAAAAGAGTGTGTTGAAAATGCCGCATACAGGCTTACTTCACCGGGGCTTGGTAAAGAAGTTGGTGCTTCTCTTGGAATATTACCTCAGTTTTATCAGGGATTTTTCCTTGCACCTACAGTTACGGCTTCTGCGCTTAAAGGAGCGATATTTGCCGCAAATATTTATGAGAAGCTTGGCTTTGACGTTGTTCCTAATGCCACAGAAGACAGATTTGATATTATCCAGGCTGTTACTTTCGGAAAGCCCGAGGGGGTAATAGCTTTTTGTCAGGGAATACAGGCTGCAGCTCCCGTTGATTCATTTGTTTCTCCTAAGCCATGGGATATGCCGGGATATGATGCGCAGGTTATTATGGCTGCAGGTGCTTTTGTATCAGGCTCTTCAATTGAACTTTCTGCTGACGGACCAATTAAAGAACCTTATTCTGTTTTCTTCCAGGGAGGCCTTACTTGGCCCCATGCAAAGCTTGGTATATTAAAGACTTTGCAAAATCTTGTGGATAGTGGCGTTGTGATGTGTTAAACTATAATCTGTATGAGTTTGGTTGTATATGGTAACAACCTTGTAAGAATTCCTTTCTGTCGCCCGGAAGCGATATATCTTTTGGAGGGTTCTTATGAAAACACATACAATTAAATATAAAGATGCAGTCATGCCATGTGATATGCTTCCTTATGAACGCTTTATGCATTTTGGACCGGAGTCTCTTACTGATGCAGAGCTTCTTGCGATCATAATACGAACCGGAAGCAGTTCCTGTTCACCTATTGAGATAGCAAGAAATGTTCTTGCACTTGGATACGGCAAGGAGAAAGGGCTTAATTGCTTATACAGAGCTTCTGTTGATGAACTCAAAGGTATCAATGGCATTGGGGAAGTTAAGGCTGTCAGACTTAAGTGCATCGCTGAGATCGCGATGCGTATGTCCATGAAGAGTGCTTCTTATTCACTTGATTGTTGCAAGCCTTCCGATGTGGCTCTTTGCTACATGGAAAAGCTTAGGCATGAAGAGCGTGAGAAGGTCATTCTTTTGTGTCTTAATAATAAACTAAGGCTTATAGAAGAGATTCTTTTGTCTATAGGTACGGTCAACTCGGCATCTTTATCACCCAGAGATGTGTATATGCACGCTCTTAAATCAGGTGCTGCGGGGATTATCCTTATTCATAATCACCCGGGCGGCGATCCGTCACCAAGCAGGGCGGATGTTGCGATCACCAACAAGATCCGCGAATCGGGCATTATGCTTGATATCGCTCTTAGAGATCACATAATAATAGGAGATAAGTCATATTACAGCTTTGAAGAGAAAGGGCTGTTATGGCAATAAGGAGGAAGTTTTGAGTAATATTTTTGGAATCGACCTTGGAACCAGTAACATCAAGATTTACAACAGAGATGCGGATGGTCTGACAGTTGAAAAGAATATGATCGCTATCGAGAACAAGACTAATATTTTCGCATACGGTAATTCGGCCTATGAGATGTATGAGAAGGCTCCCGATAAGATCAATATTTCATATCCTTTGAACAGCGGAGTTATAGCTGATATCGAGCATATGGAGACTTTGGTAAAGCTCTTTATAACAGATCAGATGAAGGGTTCTGTTAAGCCTTGCGAAGTTTATATAGCTGTTCCCAAGGATGTTACTGAAGTTGAGAGACGTGCGTTCCACGATCTTATCAATGATGCCGGCATCAAGGCCAAGAAAATCATGATGGTTAAGAAGCCCCTTGCTGATGGTCTTGGAATGAACATCGATGTCATGAACTCTCAGGGTGTTCTTGTAGTTAACGTTGGATATGATACAACTGAAATCTCTATTCTTTCACTTAGAGGTATCGTTGTAAGTAAGCTTATTAAGGTTGGTGGCAAGAAGTTTGATGAGTCCATCAGAAATATCGTTCGTAAAGAGTATGGTCTTCTTATTGGTGAGAAGACTTCCGAGAGCGTTAAGATGTCACTTAAGGACCTTGAAAAAGAAGGTAAGAATGCTCTTGTATACGGTAGAGATATTGTCACAGGTCTTCCTGTTGAGAGAGAGATTCCTACTGAGCTTATTAACAATGCACTTATAGAGAACTTTAATCAGATCCTTGATAACGTAAAGGCTGCTCTTGAGAAGACTCCTCCGGAGCTTGCTGCTGATATCTTTAAGCATGGTCTTTACCTTACAGGTGGTGCTTCTCAGGTATGCCACCTTGCTCAGAGACTTTCAAACGGTGTTGGACTTAATGTCAATATCGCTGAAAATCCTGTTGGATCTGTTGCACTTGGTCTTGCCAAGATTATCAAGGAAGATCAGTACAAAGTTCTTGCTTACGGAATCGAAGAGGATAAATAAAGAATGAGTCCCATAATTAAAAGAAGAGGAGAAGAATTTACTCTTCCGAGTAAATATCTCCTCTTTATTTTAACAGTGCTGTGTACCGCACTTATATTGATCACTTTTAAGACAAACCTGTTTGCCGGACCTTTGAATTCGTTTTCAGGTATTTTTGTTGTGCCTTTTCAGAAGGGTATTACAAAGGTCGGAACACATATTAAAGATACAACGGACAGGCTGGCATCTATTTCCAAGCTTTTAGATGAGAATGAGAAGCTTAAAGAAGAAATAGCTGAGCTTACTGAGAAGAATGCTTACCTTGAGCAGGATAAATATAAGCTTACAGAGCTTCAGAAGTTATACGAGATTGATTCCGAATATGATAACTATCATAAAGTGGGAGCCAATATCATTGCCAAGGATGCCGGAAACTGGTATTACTGTTTTGTTATAGATAAGGGATCTGATGATGGATTAATGGTTGATATGAATGTTATTGCAGGTGGTGGTCTTGTCGGCATAATTACTGATGTTGGTCCAGACTGGGCTAAGGTTGAGTCAATCATTGCCGATAATGAGGCTGTCAGCGCAATGGTACTTTCATCCTCGGATAATATGATGGTAACCGGTGATCTTGAGAAGTACAAAACAGGTCTTATCAGTTTTTCCAAGCTTGTTGATGATGCTGATAAGGTAAGAGTCGGTGATAAGGTTGTTACTTCCAATATCAGTAATAAGTATGTTCCCGGAATTCTTATAGGTTATATCAATGAGATAGCTGATGATTCCAATAACCTTACCAAATCCGGAACAATTACTCCAAAGGTTGATTTTGCGCACATGAATCAAGTGCTTGTAATTACTGAACTTAAACAGAAAGCGAAATGATCTGAACATATGAATATCAGGCGTGTTATTATAAACTTCATATTCATTGTGGCGTCCTTTGTTTTGCAGACGACAGTTTTCAGAGCTCTGGATTTTGGCGGCGTTGCTCCTAATCTGCTTATGATCTTTACCGCATCATTTGGATTTATAAAAGGAGACAAGGCCGGACTTTTATCCGGCTTTTTTTGCGGGCTTTTGATCGATATATTTTTTGGTTCCTTTTTGGGACTTTATGCCCTTATATACATGTATTTGGGATTTCTTATCGGCAAGCTCCATGATATCTTTTATTCGCAAAACGTAGCGATTCCCATTTGTTTTATAACAATCGGTGATTTTGTTTATGGTTTTATTTGCTATGTAATTCTGTTTTTGTTTAGGAACAGATTTAATATAAGTTTTTATATGATGAAAGTCATTATTCCAGAAGTGGTATATACCGCGCTTGTGGCTATTTTTTATTATCCGATCATCTTGTATGTAAACAACAAGATTGATGATCGAGAACAGAGGAGCGCAAAGAAGTTTGTTTGAGAATATTAAGGATTGGTTTGTAAAGTTCATAACGTCCAGAGCTGTTATTATTTGCTGCATGTTTGTCTGTCTTGCCTGTATTATGATCTACAGGCTTTTTACCTTGCAGATAGTTAAAGGTGAATATTATCTTGACTCTTTTAAACTCAAGATCAAGAAGGAGAAGACGATTCCTGCCACCAGAGGTAATATCTATGATAGAAACGGCAATCTGCTTGCATATAATGAGCTTGCCAACTCAGTTACCATTGAGGACGTATATAAGTCCGGTAAAGGCAAGAATAAGGCTATAAACGAGACCATTAATTCCGTTATTGATATTATTGAGAGTGACGGTGATACTGTGGATCAGGATTTTGGTATCATCCTAAACGAAAACAGGGAATTTGAGTTTATTTATACTCAGGATTCTTCCAAGGATCGTTTCCTTGCTAATGTTTATGGTCATGCTTCCATTAAGGATCTTAAATATGAGGAAAAGACCAAGACTGCGGAAGAGGTCATTGATTTTCTGTGTAAGGATTTCGGAATCGGAGAAGAGGAGTCCAATGGATTAACTTCAACTTTTGTCCCCAGGAAAGGTTATACGGATGACAGGGCTCTTAAGCTTGTAATTGTCAGATACAAGATGAAAGCCAACAGTTACCAGAAATATATTGATACAACTATTGCTTCCAATGTCAGTTATCAGACTATGGCAGATGTAATGGAAAATGCCAATCATCTGGATGGTGTTGCCATCGAGTCAAGTACTGCAAGAAAGTATGCTGATTCTGAGTATTTTTCACATCTTCTTGGTTATACGGGAAAGATTTCAGAAGTTGAGCTTGCTAAACTTCAGCAGGAAAATCCTGATTATGATCAGAATGATATTGTAGGTAAAGCCGGTATCGAACAGTCCATGGAGAGTGTTCTTCAGGGAACAAAGGGCAGTGAGACAGTATACGTTGATAATACCGGTAAAGTTATTGAGACAAGCAATTATGTTGATTCTATTGCCGGTAATGATGTATATCTGTCTATTGATAAGGATCTTACAGAAGCTTGCTACAATATTTTGGAGCAGTCTCTTGCAGGTATTCTTGTTAAAAAGATACGTAATGTTAAGACTTATACTTTTACTGAGACTTCCAGTTCCAGCAATATTGTTATACCTATATATGATGTTTACTTTTCCGTATTTAACAACTATATCGTTGATATAAATCATTTTGCCAAGGAAGATGCAAAAGAGACAGAAAAAGCTATTTATCAGGTTTTCCTTTCCAAAAAGGAAGAGTCTATAAATGGTATCGTTTCTGAACTTAATGAAAAGCAGACTCCCTATGGTGACCTTTCCAAGGAATATCAGTGGTATATCTGGCATATTTACGAAACGCTTAAGAGCGACGGAATACTGGATGAGAGCAAGATTGATCAGGAAGATGCTACTTTTAAAGCATGGAAAGCAGAAACAATATCTCTTTCCGAGTTTATGAAGTATGCTATTTCAAAGCATTGGGTTAATGTATCAAAACTCAATCTTGATAACCAATATGCTTCCAAAAAAGAAATTTTTGCCCAGATAGTTGATGGTATAAAAGATAAGCTATCTACCGATTTTGAATTTGAATCAAGGCTATATAAATATCTTTTGCTTGAAGATCGTATAAGCGGAACTCAGGTCTGCAACGTGCTTCTTGAACAGGAAGTCATATCTTTGGATGACGATGAGAGAGGTTTGTGGCAAAGAGGCGGAGAATCCGCGTACAGCTTTATGATCAAGAGAATAGAGAAGCTTGATATTACACCTGCGCAGCTTGCACTTGACCCTTGTTCAGCTTCTATTGTTATTACTGATGTCAATAGCGGTGATGTTCTTGCACTGGTTACATATCCGGGTTATGACAATAATAAGATGGCTAACTCAGTTGATCCTGTATATTACGAAAAGCTTCGTCATGATAAGTCTAATCCGCTTATGAATTTTGCTACTATGCAGAAGACGGCGCCCGGTTCAACTTTCAAGATGGTATCTGCTACAGCCGGACTTATGGAAGGCGCGATAACAACAGGTTCTACCATACAATGTACCGGTATATTTACAAAGCTTGAGGATCGTCCGCCTACGTGTTGGAATCGTTCCGGACATGGTTCGCTTAACGTTACCGGAGCTATTAAAAATTCATGTAACGTCTTCTTTTATGAAGTTGGTTATAGACTTGGTACTGTTGGTAATTCCTATGATTCTGATATTGGTCTTCAGAAGCTTGGAAAATACGCCGGATTATATGGATTAAATGAGACAACCGGTGTTGAGATTTCCGAGTCTGACCCCAAAATATCTGATAATGACTCTGTTCGTTCTGCTATTGGACAGGGTACTGCCAACTATACTACTGTTGGTCTTGCAAGATATGTAACTGCCGTAGCAAACAGCGGAACATGTTATAACCTTACTCTTATTGATAAGACGACTGACTCTAACGGTAATCTGCTTGAAGAATATAGTGCCAGCGTCCGCAACAATATAGAGATGCCTCAGGCTTATTGGGATGCAATCCATCTTGGAATGAGACAGGTTGTACAGTCCAAGACTTATTATGATAACTTAGGCGTTAATGTTGCAGGTAAGACCGGTACTGCACAGGAGAGTAAGAGTAGACCAAACCATTCACTGTTTGTATGCTATGCACCTTATGAGAATCCTGATATTGCCATAGCTACACGTATTGCCTATGGTTATACTTCAAGTTACGCAGCGGAGATAACCAAGGACGTTCTTGAGTATTACTATGATCTTAGAGATCGTGATGAGATTCTTTCAGGTACTGCTCAGACACTTCAAGAAGGCGCAACAATGGCTGATTAAACGTAAGGAGAGCTTAATGTTCAAAAAATATAAGATAAGTGAATACGATTTTTTCCTTGTCTTACTTGTTGTAGGACTTACGATTTTTGGATCTATGGCTGTTAGTAGCGCGGATCCGTCGTATATATCAAAACAGATCGGTGGACTTGTTTTTGGTATATTCCTTATGATCGCTATTTCACTTCTTGATTATTTGCTAATAATCAAACTTTACATGTTTTTTTACATAATAAATATCGTTTTACTTGCATTGGTTTTCTCACCTTTGGGAGCTATGATCAATGGCTCCCATAGATGGATAGATATACTTGGTATCAGGTTCCAGCCTTCAGAAGCAGCGAAATTATTATTGATTTTATTTTTGGCGCAGTTTATCATGAAATACAAGGATAAAGTTAAATCTTTAAGCTTTATCATGGTCTGTCTGGCTTTACTTATACCACCATTTATACTGATCTTAAAACAGCCCGATCTTTCCACTTGTATCACGATAATGTTTATCTTTTGTACTATTATCTTTGTTGCGGGAATTAACTGGAAGATTGTTGCTACGGTTTTGGCTGTATCTATACCAACTGCGTTGTTTGTTATATATAATGCACTGCAGGAGAGCAGTAGATTTTTGAGGCCATATCAGCAAAGACGTATTCTTGCATGGCTTCATCCTGAAGAATTTAAGAGTGATGAGGCTTATCAGACTCTTAATTCTATGATGGCTATAGGTTCTGGTCAGTTATATGGTAAGGGCTATAATACCAATGAGATCAGTTCTGTTCTTAACGGAGGATTTATCTCTGAGTCGCAGACTGACTTTATCTTTACGGTTATAGGGGAAGAGTTTGGCTTTATTGGAGCATGTTTTGTTGTGGTTATCCTTTTACTGATTGCCATAAGATGTGTCAGTATTTCCATGAGAGCCAAAGATAAAGCGGGAGAGCTTATAGCAGCCGGTGTAGGAGGCTGGATAGGTTTCCAGGGTTTCCTTAATATCGGAGTTGCTACCGGCGTATTTCCAAATACCGGAATTCCGCTTCCGTTTGTCAGTTCAGGACTGACATCACTACTCGCAGCATATGCGGGAATAGGCTTCGTACTAAATGTACGATTACAAAGTAACAAGTATTAATTGGGGAGGGTGTTAATACATGAACATTGCACTTATTGCGCATGACGCAAAGAAAAAACTTATGCAGAATTTCTGCATTGCTTACAGAGGTATCCTTAGTAAGAATGATCTTTATGCCACCGGCACTACAGGAAGGCTTATTGAAGAGGTTACCAATTTAAGTATTCATAAATATCTGGCAGGACATCTTGGGGGTGCTCAGCAGCTTGGAGCCGCTATCGAACATAACGAGATTGACCTTGTTATTTTCCTTAGAGATCCCCTTACTGTTAAGTCCCATGAACCGGATATCAATAATGTCATGACATTGTGTGATATGCATAATATCCCTGTGGCAACAAATCTTGCTTCAGCTGAACTTTTAATTAAATCGTTGGACAGAGGAGATCTTGAGTGGCGTGAAATGTACAAATAAGCCTGTTTTGTGTTTTGTACTTGCTATTGTGATTCTCTTAATGAGTGGATGTAAAGCAGTTTCTTATCCGGCTAAATACTCAATGGATGAATCCACCTCCGAGATGAGAGATGATCTCTTTTATCCTACATTTGCTTCGGATCTTTGTGTTGCAAATGAAGATATTTCCTCGGAAGATTCAGATATGGAAATATCTGATAAAGCAAGTGCAGGCCTTTTTGACCTGACAAGAAAAGAAACTTTATATGCCAAGAATGTTAATCTGCGAGTTTACCCCGCCAGTCTTACTAAGGTTATGACTGCTTATGTTGCGCTTAAATACGGTAAACTTGACCAGGTTCTTACTGCTAAATCAGATGTTTATGTCAATGAGAGCGGCGCACAGAAGGTTAACCTCAAGGAAGGCGATAAGATGACGCTTGACCAGGCGCTTCACCTTCTTTTGATCTATTCAGCAAATGACGTTGCCAATCTTATTGCTTCCAATATAACCGGGCCTAACGGTGAGAGCTTTGTTGATCTTATGAATCAGGAAGCCGTTAACATAGGGGCGACCAATTCACATTTTGAAAATCCTCACGGCCTTAACAGTGAAGAGCATTACGTTACCGCCTACGATATGTATCTTATTTTCAATGCTGCAATGCAGTATGATACATTCAGTGAGATCATCAATATGAAGGAGTATTCTACTACATATCAGGATGGAAAGGGCGGCACAAAGGAAATACCAGTTAAAAATACTAACGGATTTCTTTCCGGCTCTAAATCTGCGCCTTCAGGCGTTACAGTTATAGGTGGTAAGACAGGTACAACAACTGCCGCAGGTCATTGCCTTATTTTGCTTGCCAGAGACACTAATGGTGACCCTTATATTGCTGTAATCATGCGTGATGAGGATGCCGGTGTGCTTTATACGGATATGGCTCGTTTGCTTGAGGAAATAGTAGGCTAAAGGTTGTCTTTTAACAGGTAATATTTTATAATTAATGTATCTATAAAATTCTTACTTGCAGGAGGGTATGCCGATGGTTCAGTTAATTGTTGGGAAAAAGGGTAAAGGAAAGACCAAATGCTTATTGGACAAGGTTAATACCGAGGTTAAGAATGTTCTCGGCTCAGTAGCCTTTCTAGATAAGAACACCAAGCACATGTATGAGCTTAATAACAAGATTCGCCTCATTGTAGTACCGGAATTTATGATCACTAATTCTGATGAATTTATTGGCTTCGTAAGTGGTATTATTTCTCAGGACCACGATCTCCAGCAAATGTATTTTGACAGCTTCCTCAAAATTTCCTGTTTAGAAGGACAAGATATCACTAAGACTATAGATAAACTTGAAGCTCTCAGTGATAAGTTTAATATTGATTTTGTACTCAGCTTGTCAATGGATGAGTCTGAGCTTCCGGAAGGTGTTAAATCTAAAGTAGTTATTTCACTTTAAATTAAAGTATGATATATAAGCCGCGGAACACAGCCGCGGCTTATATATGTTTTGCATAACGGTTTTTATCGTTATGCCCGATAATAAATTGGTAAAGGTTGTGCACAATGGCTGATAACGGTAGCCGAAAGATTACTAGGTATCCCAAAAATCTGAATAATATCAATATAGGAATGATATTTTTTGCCGTTATGGCAATCTATATCGTGATAAGTGTCATTACCTACATGAGAAAAGACCACATTGTGGGATATCAGGTTAATGAAGGCTCTTTGTCATCCAATAACATTTATGAGGCTATAGCTCTTAGACAAGAGAAGATAGTTACAGCCGATACTGCAGGTTATGTTAATTATTTTGCTTCAGAAGGCGGCAGAGTTGCTGTGGGAAACCTGGTCTATACAGTAGATGAATCAGGTCAGCTCCTTGAATATCTCAAGTCTCAGGGCTCTGAAGAAGTTGCTTTGAGTGATGAAGATATGTCTGAGCTTCGTTCTCAGATAGTTAATTTCGATTCCTCTTTTGACGCACGTGACTTTTATACGGTATATGATTTCAAGATCAGTTTAGACGGTACTGTTCAGAAGGTTTCAAATACAAGTATTCTTCAGAATATTCAGTCTCTCAATGAGGGTAGCGGAACTCTTAAATCCATCAATTACAAAAATGCTCAGGATACCGGTATTGTTGTGTATTCTACTGATGGCTATGAAGATCTTACGCTTGATACCATGACTATTGATAAGTTTGATCAGACTGCTTATGAGAAGAAACAGCTTATAAACAACGAAGTTGTCAAGAGCGGCGATCCGGTATACAAGTTAGTTACTGACGAAGATTGGTCTGTTGTTATTCATGAAAAGGATCCTGAAAGAGTCAAGGAATTTGAAGCTCTTGATTATATAAAAGTAAGATTTATCAAGAATCAGGATGAATCCTGGGGTAAGGTATCGACATTTACAAACTCCGACGGAGATTCTTTTGTAATGCTCACCTTCACTAATTCCATGATTACTTTCTGCAGGGACAGATTCCTTAATATTGAGCTTATTACAGAAGAAGAGAAGGGACTTAAAATTCCTAATTCTTCTATTGTTACCAAGGATTTCTTTGTCATACCCAAGGATTATATTGTAAAGAACAACGATAATACCACCGGTGTTCTTAAGGATAAATATGATGAGCAGGGTAATGAGACCACAGAGCTCCTGGAAATGCCTATCTATAACGAGACAGATACGGATTATTACATTGATACAGAGGTACTTAGACCCGGAGATATACTTATAAAGCCGGATTCTAATGACAGATTCACAATAAGCAAGACAGATAGCCTTATTGGGGTATATAATATAAACAAAGGTTACGCTGACTTTAGACAGGTCAAGATTCTCTATCAGAACGATGAGTATTCGATAGTTAGGTCTAATACAATGTACGGACTTAATACATATGATTATATTGTCCTTGATTCGACAACCGTTGATAAGGACGGTAAACCGGTCAAGAAACGCGGCACAGATGAATCAGATTCATCAGAAGATGCGTCTAGCGCAGGTAGCAATTCAGATGAAGGCAAGGAAGCTGATAGTAGCACAGCTCTATCCTCTGCATCAGATGATAATGCCGATTCTGCTGATAGTAGCAGTACCTTGAGCAGTGATTCTGAAGAAAAAGAGACGGATGAATCGTCTGCAGATGCGGGATCAACGGATTCGTCAAAAGAAACATCCAAAGATTCTTCTTCAAAGGGCGCTTCTAAGGCAGAAAATAAGGAAAAAACCGAATAAAGAATTTGACAATTAATGTAAAAGTACGTTAATATTATAAAAGATTTTGTTGGGAAAAATAAGAGTTAGGAGTTTGATGTTATGAGCGTAATGGATAAGTTTTTAAAAGCAATTCAGCTTACAGGCGATGATGAAAGCGGATATTACGATGCTGATGACGGATACTATGATAACAGTTCCAAAATTGAGTCATTCAGTAATTCAGCTCCGATAGGCAAGGACGATCCAAGTATTGATGTTTCTGAAGAGAAGGTCAAAAAGCCTACTCCCAGAGTTGTTCCTTCCAAGAGAAAGAATCTTAGCGGCGCAGGAATGGAGGTTTGCGTTATTAAACCTACAACTGTTGAGGACGCAAGGGAGATTACAGAGACTCTTTTAGCAAACCGTACTGTTGTACTCAATCTTGAAGGTTTGGATGTTGATATCGCTCAGCGTATTATCGATTTCACTTCAGGTTCAACATTTGCAATTTCAGGAAACTTACAGAAGATTTCCAGATATATATTTATTATCACACCCGCATCCGTAGATATTTCCGGTGATTTTCAGAATCTGCTCAGCGGCTTCGGAGGCGGAATTTCAGAAGGACCACAGCAGATTGATTAAGATCGGATAAGGCTGTTGACGGATGATTTCGGTCAACAGCTTTTTTCTATATAAATAAAAGGAGTTTTAGGCATCATGGAGAAGTCTCTAACAGTCAATTATCAGGAGAAACCCTGCTATGATATTATTTTTGATCAGAGCTTTGACGGGTTAAAAGAAGCTTTGATTAATCTTGGCTTTGAAAACAGGAAGATTGCAATTGTAACGGATTCAAACGTTGATAAGCTTTATTCACAGGAAATAACAGATCTTGTATCAGGTATTTCTTCCAAGGTTATTAAATGTGTTATTCCTGCAGGTGAGAGTAATAAGAACCTGTCTGAGATTGAGAAGATTTATGAAGAGCTTATAATAAATCATTTTGACAGGCACGATCTTATAATCGCTCTTGGCGGCGGTGTTGTAGGTGACATGGCCGGATTTACGGCTTCAACCTTTTTAAGAGGTATAGCATTTATACAAGTTCCTACGACTCTTCTTGCACAGACTGACAGTAGTATCGGAGGTAAAACAGGAGTTGATTTTAAGGGTTATAAGAACATGATAGGCGCATTCTATATGCCTAAGCTTGTATATATGAATCTTAGCACTCTTAAGAGCCTCGATGATCGTCAGTATATCTCAGGTTTTGCTGAGGTTATGAAGCATGGTCTTATTAAGGATTCTGATTTTTATATGTGGCTTATAGATAATCTTTATGAGATTTGCGAAAGAGATATTGATGTTCTTATTGAGATGGTTCAAAAGAGCTGCGATATCAAGAGGAGAGTAGTAGAAAAGGATCCTAAAGAAAAAGGCGACAGAGCTCTTCTTAATTTTGGTCACACTTTAGGCCATGCCATTGAAAAGTATAAGAATTTCGAGCTTATGCACGGAGAATGTGTAGCACTTGGGTGTGTAGCGGCTGCTTTCATCTCCTGGAAAAAAGATATGCTCTCTATGGAAGAGTACTACGAGATAAGGGATATGTTTGTCCCCTTTGGTTTACCTATATCTGTTGAAGATATTGATGTAGACGAGGTTATCAAGCTTACTAAGTCCGACAAAAAGGCTGATTCAGACAAAATAAGATTTATTCTTCTTAAAAAAGTCGGAAAGGCCGTAATAGATACATCTGTCACAGATGACGAGATGAGAGAAGCTCTTAACGAGATTCTCTACGTAGAAAATAATGATTAATGAGGTTTTATATTATGAACACTAAAATGTCCAAGAAGAAAAAGATTTTTCTTTTAGCAGATTTTTTGATGATAGTATTCTTTGTTTTCCTTGATCAGTTCACCAAATATCTTGCTGTGATTCATCTTCAGGATAAGCCTTCTATAAAGATTATTGAAGGTGTTTTTGAGCTCAATTTTTTGAAAAACAGCGGAGCTGCATTTGGAGTACTTCAGAATCAGAAAGTATTCTTTATTCTGATAGCTCTTTTGATCCTTATCATTATTCCTTATGTTCTTTTCAGAATGCCTGATGATAAGAAGTACAATATTATGCATATTTTACTGGTTCTTATTGCCAGTGGCGCCGCAGGAAATATGATAGACAGATTCAGATATGATTATGTTGTGGATTTTTTCTATTTTGTACTTATCAATTTCCCTATATTTAATGTAGCTGATATTTATGTTACTGTTTCGACCATTTTGTTTGTTATTCTTCTCTTGTTCTATTACAAGGAGAATGATTTCAGCTTTTTGAGCTTTAACCAGCAAAAGAAGTTTAAGGAATTCAAATAATGGATGAAAACAATAGCTTTGAATATATAGTAACCGATGAATTTGAAGGCATGAGAGTCGATAAGCTTATCAGCGAGCTTATTGACTCCTTTTCGCGTTCATATATCAAGAAACTGATAGATGATGACAAGGTTCTTTGCAACAATAAGAAGGTCAAGGCCAGCTTTATTGTAAGTGAAGGTGATCACATCCTTATGGAGATACCGCCCATTGAGGTTCCGGATATTCTGCCTCAGGATATTCCTCTTGATATCTTGTATGAGGATGATGATGTCCTTGTTGTAAATAAGCCTAAGGGCATGGTTGTTCATCCTGCCGCCGGCCATTACAAGGATACGCTTGTTAATGCTGTTATGTTCCACTGTAAAGACAAACTTTCCGGCATCAACGGTGTAATGAGGCCCGGAATCGTGCATAGGATAGATAAGGATACAACAGGATCCGTGATAATCTGCAAGAATGACAATGCTCATCAGAAGATTGCTTCTCAGCTTAAAGAGCACTCGGTTAATCGTATTTATCATGCTATATGCTATGGCATAATCAAGGAAGATGAAGGAGATATCGAGACCCTTATAGGCAGGAGTGCCAATGATCGTAAGAAAATGGCTGTTGTATCTTCGGGTGGTAAAACTGCATCCACTCATTATCATGTTTTAAAGCGCTTTGAAGAGGATAATTACACTTATATAGAGTGTAAGCTTAAAACCGGCCGAACACATCAAATCAGGGTCCATATGGCTCATATCGGGCATCCTCTTCTTGGGGATGAGACTTATGCAGGAAATCGCAAGAGTAAATTTAAAACTCAGGGTCAGTGCTTACATGCAAAGATTCTTGGTTTCAAACATCCCGTAACCGGCGAATATATTGAAACCGATGCACCGCTCCCTGAGTATTTCAGTCATTTGCTTGATGTTCTCAAATAATGTAAAATAAAATCAGAAAAAAGCTTGTATTATGAGGAAAAAGGGGTGAGCATATGAATACTATTATCACTATTGGAAGACAGTTTGGTTCAGGCGGAAGAGAAATAGGGGAGATGGTTGCTGACCATTTTGGTATTAAGTGTTATGACAAGGAGCTTCTTTCAAGAGCTGCCAAAGAGAGCGGTTTTTGCGAGGAGATGATCAAGAATCATGATGAACGCCCTACTAATTCATTTTTATATAATTTAGTAATGGACACATATTCTTTTGGCTATAATTCTTCAAGCTTTGTAGATATGCCCATTAGTCATAAAGTTTTCCTTGCACAGTTTGATACTATCAAAAAAATAGCTTCTGAAGGTCCTTGCGTTATTGTCGGAAGATGCGCAGACTACGCTTTAAGCGATTTTGATAATGTTCTCAATCTTTTTATTTACGGAGATGAAGATGCCAAGATCAGAAGAATCAAGGAGCGTTTCGATGATGTTAAATCAGACGACAAGGCAAGAGATATGATGAACAAGAAGGATAAGCAGCGTCAGAGTTATTACAACTATTATTCCTCCAAGAAGTGGGGAAGAGCTGACAGCTATGATCTTTGCATCAATTCAAGTAAGCTTGGAATTGAAGGTACCGTTAAGTTTATTATTCAGTACATTGAAGATTTTGAGGCTGTAAAAGCTGCTAAGTAATTTACTTTCATTTATGGTTATTTATACATGTATTATAGGTCATGGTATTATTTCATTTGCGGATAATATCATGACTTTTTTATAATCGGATGTTCTCGCTTATAAAAGAAGGTGTTATTTCTTTTTTGCACGAAGAAGGATTATGTGGCTTATTATACAAAAACAGGATTTTCTTAGCTTCTTGGTCCTTATATCTTTAAGTTTTTTTATGGTTGTGCTTTAATATTCATGGATTTTTTTTGTGAAAAATAAGGAGTATTGTGGACATGGATTTATTTGGGGATAAGATTAAGAAGAAGCAGTTTCTTTTGACATATGCTGTATTTTTTGCAAACGGTTTACTGGCCCTTTCTATAGGCTCTTTACTTCCGTTTATCAGAGAAGCAAGGAATATTGATTATGCTTTTGGCGGACTTATGGTAAGCCTTCATTCTGTTGGTAATCTGATTGCCGGTTTTGCTGCGGGAGCACTTCCTATGCTGATAGGAAAGAAGAGGAGTATACTCTTATTCGAGATATTTTTCCCTATTTCTTTCTTGATAATATTACTTGCAAACAGCAATTTCCTATTTGCTTTTGCGTTCTTTGCTACAGGTCTAGCTCGTGGCGCCTGCAGTAATTATTGTAATTCCAAGATCAATTCAATTGCCACAGGTAAGGCGTGGGCTCTTAATGCACTTCATGCGATGTTTGCTATCGGGGCATTTCTTTTTCCTTTAATTTTGATGGTAATAACAAGGGAAGATAAAAGCAGATGGCTTATAGCCTGCGTATTTATGGTAATCCTTGGCTGTATAACTTGGGTGCTGTATTTGCTTAATCCTGAGGTGGATCCGGATAATACAGATGCCGTTAATGATAATACTAATATAAAAAATACTGATGTTGATAATACCGAGAAAATAGGTGGGCTTGAAGATACCAAGGTTTCAGCAATAGCAGAAGAGAAGAAGTTACTGGGATTTCTTCATGAACCTCTTTTTTATCTTTGTACTCTAACTCTTTTCTTTTATCTGTGTGCTGAACAGGGTGTTATTGGTTGGATGATCTCTTATTTCAAGGATACAGGTCTTTTGAATGCCGGATTATCCCAGATAACGGCAAGTGTCTTATGGGTGATGATACTTTGTGGAAGACTTACTACAGCTTTTTTCTCTACTAAAGTGAAAAAGGAGAATCTCTTACCTGCAATGGGTGTGGGAATTGTAATATTCTTTATAATTCTTCTTTTTAGCAGGTCTACAACGCTTATTATGCTGGGAATCATGGGATTTGGCTTTTCTATGGCAGGGATATATGCAACAACAGTTTCTTTTGCCGGAAAACTGATCAAAGAATATTCACTTGCATGGAGCTTTATCCTTACTACAGCAAGCTTTGGTTCAATCCTGATGCCTTCAATCATAGGATTTATCGCAGAACATGCAGGAATAGCAACAGGTATGGCATCTGTGGCTATTGCTCTTGTGATAGATATGATCTGCATTATGAGTCTTGTAAGATATGTAAAAAGAAATAATATTTGAGAAAAAAGTATAAAATCTGTTTAGTTATTTACCGATAAATACTATAGCAAGGGAAATGCGTGCCTATTTCAAAGGATTGTATCCAATTTGGAAAAGGTGCGCTTTTTTATGTGGAGGATGGTTACTAAAATGAATGTATCTTTTAATGCCGGTTACAGCTATAATATGGTAAATCCTGTGTTTAACAGTAAAGGTTCAAATGCTTTAAGTCCAAAGGAAGCATTTGCAGATAAAGAAATTGGTGATTATTCATATAGTTTCCAAGGGTATTCAGAGTTTCACCCGGCATATGAATGTGAACCGGGAGAACTGTATACAGGGTATGCAACAGCAGGAGCAGTAGGGGATGATACGTTCCTTCCTGCAAACTTTTACTATCCGTCAGATTATAATGAAGATGACCCTGTAATAATAGCAAGATTATATCCTTGGGATGGAAGCGACGCAGCTGTTAAAGAGATTCATTTAAAAGATGTAGATCTTAGCAGTGCGGACTATTATGAAACTTTTGCATATGGAATATATCTTGAGAAAAAAGGGGTTCATAACGGTCTTGACGATATGCTTGCCGCCTATGATCTTGCATCTGACAGAACTATTGGCGGCACATCTTTTGAAACTGTCGATGTAATTGGTTCTATAATAAATCTTATGAATGAAGGCTATAACAATGGGCGTATTGAACAGTATCTAAGCTATAAAAAACTGATGGATATCATTGATAATCTGTTCAAGGACTAAATTCTTTTAGGATTTTTGTATAGAAGGGCTTTATTAAGGTTAATATACTTTTTCGCAAAATTCTAGTTTTACGAAATCGAAATACATGATATAATAAGATTATGGAATAAATGCCTTATATTTGTATATGGCGTCCATAATCTTTTGTTTTATATGGAGGTTTAATGTGCCTGCTTCTAAGATGAATTATTCCGATAAGATAAATGAATTGCTTTCACAGCTGCCTGATTTTGTCTCTGACTTTATATATAACTTTGGCCGCGTTGAAAATTATGCCACCAAACTTGAATATTGTCGTGACATCAAAACGTACCTTGAATTTATCGTGAATTTTCTCCCAAAATACTGCGATAAAAACATCAAAGAAATCACCCTAAAAGATCTTGGTGATATTGAGGTACTTGATATCAATAGATTTCTTACAACGCTTGCCGGTAATCACAAAGAAACCACTGTTAAAAGAAAACGTGCTTCGCTTTCAAGTATGTATGGATTCTTCGTAGCTACAGGCAAATTATCTAGAAATCCTATTGCAGCTACTAAGACTATTCGCGTTCCTGAAAAGGATGTTATTTATTTAACAAATGATGAGCAGAGGATTCTTTTGGATACTGTCCGCCATGGAACTCATTTGCATGATTCTGTGGCGAAGGTTCATTATATTTACGCGGACCGAGATTCTGCGATGTTCATTTTACTTCTTGATACGGGACTTCGAGTTTCTGAGATGCTTGATACGGATATTATTGATTATAATCTCGACGATTGTAGCGTTGTTGTTACAAGAAAAGGTGGTGATACCCAGGTTATTTACTATTCTGATGAATGCAGAGATTATCTTGATATCTACTTCTCTTCTCAGAAAGCCAAATATAATCTTGGAAACTCCTCTCTCAAATTTCCCGCCTTTACTACTACTTCCGGCAACAGATTGGGAGTAAGAGCTGTAGAGATATTGGTAAAAAAGTATGTTTCAGTATGTTTACCTGAGAAGGCAAGGATAATTTCTCCTCATAAGCTAAGATCCAGTTTTGCTATGAGTTTTTATGCTGCGAGCGATAATAACATATTACTTCTTAAAAAGAAAATGAATCATAAGAGTATCCAGACAACAAATATCTATGCGAAGGCCTCGGATACAGCTATGAAGGATTCGAGATCTCTTTTGCAAGGATTAAGATAATATTGTATTTGAAGTACAAAGTATATAAAAAATCCGCTTTGATATTGGTTCAAAGCGGATTATCATTTTTTACTTCAGCTTTTTTGACTTCAGTTGTATAGGCTGTATATAACCTTACGTGATCTTCAATACATTTCCATACACTGAATGCATCAGCTGTGACACATATATAATGGTGACCTTCATTTGAAATCATATAACTTGCGCTACAGCATCCGGATTGATTAACAAATCCGGTCTTGGCACCTGTTACTTCTCCATTGGTATCCTTATCTTCTATCCTTCTAAGGAACCAGTTTGATATAGTAATACCTTCGGGATGTTCGCTTGTTGGAGAAGTGACATAGGATCTGGCGTTTAAGACCTCGTGACAAAGCTCATTCTCTTCTGCTGCTTTCAAGATCATAGCCATATCCATAAGAGTACAATAATGATCATCATCATAAATTCCAATACAATTCGTAAAGTGAGCTGTATCGGAAAGTCCTAGTTCATCAAGCTTTTGATTCATCAGCTTTACAAATTCTTCCTGTGATCCTGCAACATACTGAGCTAGACACATTGCGGCATCCGCGCCGGAAGGAAGAATTGTTCCGTAAAGAAGATCCTTTATTGTCTGCTTATCGCCGACTTTTAAACCAACACACATACAATCGTTACTGTATACGTAGTTTCCGATTTCCTGTGTCATTTCAAAGGTATCATCCAAATTATCAATATGCTCTACAGCTACCAAAAGAGTCAGAATTTTGGTCATGGATGCTGGATTGATCTTCTTGTTGCCATCTTTAGAAGCTATAACTTTACCGTTATCAACATCAACTAAAAGCGCATAACTGCTTACCATATCCTCGCTTACAATTGAGGCGGTATTATCTTCTAATTTAATGTCATAACCTTCAAAAAAAGCTGACGCGTCATCCGATTTCTTTAAAAGCGGATTTTTCTCTTCTTCCGCTTCTTCTTTTTCTTTTTCTGTTATTGTACCTATGATTGTTAATTCCTGATTAGGAGTATCTGTTGGATCAGCTTTTTTATCCCTGTTTTTGACCTTTTTTATAAGCGTTAATGTTCCAAATAAACAAAGTAGTAATGCTGCCAGTAGCAAAATAAAATGTAATGTTATTTCACGTTTTCTTTTTGATTTATATTCAGAAGCGGATAATCTTTCTCCGTTTCGTTTTCGATAATGTGCTTTTCTGTAATTTCCCACTATATTATTTCCACCCATTAATAAAGAATACAACGGTACAATATTATCATCTATTGCCCGTTGTATTCAATATTAATAAGCTACAAAAAACTATATTGAAAATTCTATATGATAGCAAATGTTATTGGGTTGAAAAAATTACAAGTTGGTGAAACGCTTTGTGCTATCATTAAGCTGCTCGGTAACTTTATTGTTTTCGCCCATTGCTTCACTGATTCCTTGAATCTGGCCAACAATTTCTGAAGAATTGGCTGCTGAAAGGTTGATAGCCTGAGTGCTTTCTTTAACAGAATCTGTGATAGAAACAACAGCTTCAGCCATTTTATCCATTATGTTGTTGAGGTTGTCAGCCTTCATATTGAACTTCTCAAGGATATCATCCATAACAACGGCTGTATTCTCATATTTATCACTCGTCTCAACAAATGTATCATAGTCATTAAGAACATCATTATTGATGAACTCTATAACATCCATAGCATTGGTTGAAAGTGAATTAACGGCCTCTGTAACTTCATTACTGATAACCTGAATATTGCCTGCTGTCTGTCTACTGTTCTCTGCAAGTGCGCTGATCTCTTCAGCAACAACCGCAAATCCTTTACCTGCTTCACCGGCACGTGCAGCCTCTATTGAAGCGTTAAGAGCAAGGAGGTTGGTCTGAGATGCAATATCAAGGATAACTTTGGTAAGCTCATTAATCTGAGCAACCTTTTCGCTATCTTTAACTGATTTTTCAAGAACAGCACTAAGTTCTTCAACTTTAACTCCTGTGTTTTCTTTTTTCTTAAGTGCTTCACTCTTAATCTCGTCAGCTTCTCGTTTGATGCCCTCAGCAGTCTCTGCACCACCGGCTGCTTCCTGTCTGATCTCATCGGTAGCTGTCTTAACTTCATCAAGTCTTCCGGAAATCTGATCGGCTGTAGTTGATACAGTATCCATACTTGCTGATAGCTCTTCCAAAGCAGCTGATGTATTGGTAATATTATCACTTGCCTTTTCAATCTTAAGAGTCATTGAGTCAGCGGAATTATTGAGGACATTGGATCCATCCTTAACTTCCTTAATGATACCCTGCAATGTCTCAATGAAGTTGTTGATACCGCCTACAATATAACCAAGCTCCGTAGAAGTCTTAGTCTTAATACGAGCAGTAAGATCTCCTTCATTTTCATTTATATTCTTAATAATCTTCTGGAGTTCAGATACAATACTTGTAATCTTCTTACTGATTCTGGTCTCGCTGAGGATAAGGCTGAGAATAATGAGAAGGATAAATATAACAACAAGTATAATTGTCTTGGTAAATGCTTGTGAATAAAGCATATTAAGATAAAACTCAAGCTGAACGGCTAGTTCATCAATGGTTTCTTCTACGGAATCATATGCAGCATAGCAAGCACTCTGTCTTTCCATATAAAGACTAATATATTGATCCATTGCCTTGGCTGCATCATTGGCTCTTAAAGAGACAACCATCTGATTGGTTGCATCCAGAAATTCATTGGTAGTCCGAAGGACTTCATCCATTTTGGCTTGTCCGTCTTTACCTTCTGTTACAAGAATACTTTCCTGCATAAAACTAATATGTTCAGGAATCGCAGCTTCTACAGCATCTATATTGGTGAAATATACTTCATAATTGGCGGGATCGTTGGTGCCCATAGAAACTGCACCAAGTAATGCGGATAAATTACCGTCAATTGTGATAATGCCCTCTCTAAGCTTAGCTTCATGGCTTAAAAGTTGTACCTCGCCCTGGCTTGCACTATTGGCAATATGGATAATATTTTTCATATTATTATCCATAATAGCGATCGCTATAATGAACATTATAAGCATCACTACGTTAACCGCTAAATTTTGAAATGCAATCTTTTGGAAAAATTTTAATCCGTGTATTTTATTCTTATCGCCTTTTTTACTCACCCTCATGCACTCCTTTCGATAATAAGAAAATCAATATCCATAAATCAATTATATCGTAAATTGAGCGCACAAAAACTCGTTATAGCGATAATTAATAAAAGTTTAAGAATCGACTTAAATTATTTATAATCCTTTGAATAATAAGGAATTATCAATGTTTCACCGGAATAAAGTTTAGTGTCACTGTCGATTGAATTGATGCTACATATTTCAGATATATATGACTCAAGATTCTTGTAATGATCTGAACTATATTCTTCGGATGCAAGATTCCACAATGTATCTCCGGAATGTATTGTCACTGTCTTATAGTATTTGTACTCAGGAACAAAAGTATCCGACTGTGCAGAAGACTTAAATGACATTAAATTAAATACAGTAAGGAACATGGCAACAAAGAGAACTACAGAAATGATCATGTACTGTCTTCTCACAATCTGTTGTCTGCGAATCTTGTTATTCCTAATGCGAATCTCACTGTTACTGTAATATCTGGGATTATTGTATAAACTTGCTGCTATTGCCATTGCTTCACTCATATCACACCTCACATATACATATATCCAAACATATGTTGCGAACAACTGTTCTGGATATAATATACCGAACATATTTTCGTTTGTCAATACAAAATCGAACAAATATTCCGAACAAATATTTGCTTTTTGATATGTGAATGTGTTATACTGTTGTAAAAGAAAAGGAGGATTATATGGAAAAAGGCAATATTTCTCGTAAGCAACAGGAGATTCTTGATTATATCAAGGAACAGACATTATCCAGGGGATTTCCTCCTTCAGTAAGGGACATTTGTGCAGCTGTTAATCTTAAATCTACTTCTTCTGTGCATGCACATCTTGAAACACTGGAGAAGAACGGATACATCAGACGTGATCCAACTAAGCCACGTGCTATCGAAATCTGTGATGACGGATTTAATATGGTCAGAACAGAGATTGTCAGCATTCCGGTTATTGGCCAGGTCGCAGCAGGTACTCCTATCCTTGCGGAAGAGAATATAGATTCTTATATACCTATTCCTGCAAGCATGTGTCCAAAAGGAGCTGATGCATTTATCCTTAATGTTAAAGGCGATTCAATGATAAATGCAGGTATTTTTAATGGAGATAAGCTTTTTGTTCAGGTTTGTAATACTGCCAAGAACGGCGATCAGGTAGTTGCACTCATTGATGACTCAGCTACTGTTAAGACCTTCTATAAAGAGAAAGAACACATTAGACTTCAACCTGAAAATGACAATATGGATCCCATCATTGTTGATGATTGTACTATTTTGGGTAAGGTTTTTGGTATTATGAGATTTTATTGATCAGTATTAGTAATAGTTTGAAGATTATATATTTACTATGAGTGATCATATTAAAAGGGCAAGAAATCGTATGATTTCCTGCCCTTTATTCTTTTTCTGAAATTATATATTTCATTATAATGCTATAAATCTATTATTGTTTAAACCTTTGTTTAGGCCAGCTCGCTCTTTTCAATAAGCTTACCGTCTCTCCAGATTCTTTCAAGATCGTAGAAAAGTCGATTCTCTTTGTCGAATACATGAACAATAATATCGCCAAAATCAAGAAGAATCCAGTTTCCGGCATCATAACCTTCTACATTTTTGGTCATATATCCTGCTCTTCCGAGCATCTCCTGCACATTATCAGCAAGAGCCTGAACTTGATTGATATTGGTTCCGCTAGCTATTACAAAGTAATCTGCAATTGTGGAAATACTGCTAATATCAATGGTATGAACATCCTCTCCTTTTCTGTCTTCGAGAGCATCTATGGCAATAGCGGCCATTTTCTTAGAAATATCAATATCTGACATAGTCACCTCTTTATTTGTAGTACTTTTTATAAAAAAGATATGCATCCATAGTGGAATTATCTATCTCTTTTCCGATTGTCTGTAAGTATATCACCGAATCATGAAGTATATGAGCAAGACATCTGTCTATATCAGTAAATGCTTCTTTTCTGATGATATCCATTCCTTCCAGAGGTTTTCTTCCGGGTTCAATAAAATCAGCTATATAGATAATCTTTTCAAGCATAGACATGTCTTCTTTGCCTGTTGTATGCCATCTTATAGCATTTAAAATTTCGGTATCATATACATCATATTGCGTTCTGGCCAGATACATTCCAACTTTGGCATGTAAAAGTGAATGATTCTTTTTTTCTGTATCAGAAAGAGCTATATCATTCTTTTTACATAGTTCAATCTGATCTTCATGAGACATACATTTGGCACAGTCATGTAGAAGTCCTGCTATAAGTGCTTTATCTACATCTTCATTAAAAGCCATGGCCATGCTGGTTGCTGTATATGCAACTCCGAGCGTATGGGTAAATCTATCGGGCTTAAGTTCTTTTTCCAGTGTTTTGCGTATCTTCTGAACAGTTTCTAATGCTATCATTTGTATAGCCCCTTTATGCATATGTATTCTATACACTCATCGGGAAGCATATACCTTATAGATCTTCCCATTCTGACCTTCTGGCGAATATCAGTTGCGGAAATATCTACTCTGTTAAATGCAAGAAGTCTAATATCGGCGCCATACACTTTGGCTAGTTCTCTTCTCTTTTTATCAAGCGCAGGAAGATCATCGTCTTCTCTGATTGCAGCAAGAATAATACAGGATTGTAAGAGCTCTTTGCACTTATACCATGATTCGATCCCAATTACTGAATCACCGCCAAGAATGAGATATAGCTCATCGCCGGGATACATGTTCTTTAGCTCTTCGATGGTATTGTATGTATATGTGCCACCTTCTTTATCAATCTCAATTCTGGAGCATGTAAAAAATGGATTATCTTCTATTGCCATCTGTACCATCTGATATCTTGTATCACCGTCAGAAATCTCGGTTCTGTTTTTGAGATGAGCAAGATTCCCGGGGATATAAATAACTCTGTCCAAAGAAAACTGCTCTCTTGCAGCCTCTCCCAACAATAGATGTCCGTTATGAATTGGATCGAATGTACCGCCTAATATACCAATTTTCCTGCATTCCATAATTATGCCTCCTAATGGTATAGAAATAAGTATTTATTACGCATTAACTTTCTTTGCTTTTGGAAGAACAATCTTAGGTTCATCTTTAAAAGGCTTGTAAAGAACAAATTTTCTTCCGATTACCTGAATGAGTTCAGAACGTGTTCTTTCGGAAACCATGATAGCTACATTGGTAACATCTTCTACGCAGTTCTTAAGAACAGTGATCTTAACCAGCTCATGAGTATTAAAAGTCTCAGCTATAGCGTCTGTGATCTCAGGTGTTACGGTAGCTTTACCTATCTGAAATACAGGTTCAAGCTCAGAAGCCAGGCTCTTAAGATAAGCGCGTTGTTTACTTGTAAGGTTCATTTATATATCTTCCTCTTCATCTTCTACCGGCTGTGTGTCGGCATTTCTATAATATTCAAAGCTGTAACCGTACATTCTTACGGTATCGCCTTCGTTAATATGCAACTTTTCGAGTTCGTCCAAAATACCGTTATCTGCAAGGAATTTCTGGAAGAAAGCAAATCCTTTTTCTGATTCAAGGTTGGTATAACCGAGCATCTTCTCAATCTTAGGTCCTTCAATAACGTATTCTTGAGCGTCGGAATCATATTCAACAGTAAATGCTTCATCCTGTTCACGACTCATTTCTTCAGGGAAGAATTCCTGTTCAAATACGATTTTCTCTTTAGGCATCTCAGATATCGTCTTACTTACATAGTATAACAATTCTTTTATGCCTTTTCCAGTAAGGGTTGAGGTAGCAAAGACTTTAACGCCCATGGGCTCGTACTTTTCGCGTATCTTATTAATGATATCAGCATTTTCACCATCAGGAAGCATATCGATCTTGTTGGCAGCAATAACCTGAGGTCTTTTGGAAATATCTGCATTGTATTTGGCAAGCTCAGAGTTAATGGCTTCTATATCCTCGATAGGGTCTCTTCCTTCAGTTGAAGCAGCATCAACAACATGAATCATCATGCGTGTACGCTCGATGTGACGTAAAAATTCGTGTCCAAGTCCAGCACCATCTGCAGCACCTTCTATAAGACCGGGGATATCAGCAACTACAAATCCTTTGGCATCACTAAGATCTACAACTCCAAGCATAGGAGAAAGAGTTGTAAAGTGATAGTTGGCAATCTTGGGCTTAGCATTTGAAACCTTGGATAAAAATGTTGACTTACCAACATTCGGGAAACCAACAAGTCCTACATCGGCTATGACCTTAAGCTCAAGAAGAACTTCAAGGGTAATTGAAGGCTGTCCGGGCTGAGCATATTTTGGTGCCTGCATTGTTGATGTGGCATAATGCATATTGCCGTTTCCACCTCGACCACCCTTTAAGATGATCGCTTCCTTGTTATCGCCGCTCATATCAGCAATTACTTTTCCTGTAACTGCCTCTTTGATAACTGTTCCCTCAGGAACTTTTATATAAAGATCCTCGCCATTTTTGCCATGGCAACGTCTCTTGTTTCCATCCTGACCGTTTTCTGCTTTATATTTTCCGCCGTAATGAAAATCAGCAAGTGTATTAAGGCCCTCGTCTACGACAAAGATTATATCTCCGCCTTTTCCACCGTCACCGCCGTCCGGGCCGCCGTTAGGTACATATTTCTCTCGTCTGAAAGAAACGTGTCCGTCGCCGCCTTTTCCGCTTTGTATAAAGATTTTGGCTTTATCTACGAATACAGGCATCTTCTTACCTTTCTTTGTGAAAAAATGGGCTCCAAACATTAAGTTTGAAGCCCGTTTAATAATTACTTATTCTCTACAGGATGAACGCTAGCCTGCTTTTTATCTCTGCCCTTGCGCTCAAATCTAAGAACACCATCAACAAGTGCAAACAATGTATCATCTTTACCGATTCCTACATTAACACCGGGATGAATGTGTGTTCCGCGCTGTCTGTATAAAATATTACCGGCCTTTACGAATTGTCCGTCAGCTCTTTTTGCTCCAAGTCTCTTGGATTCTGAATCTCTACCGTTCTTGGTTGATCCAACACCCTTCTTATGAGCAAAAAATTGAAGGTTCATATTCAACATGACTTATTCCCTCCTAAATTTAATGTTCAAAAATTTCTTACCGTACTGCCTAGAAATGCTTTCTATTCCGAGTTCAAAAGACTTAACCAGTAAAGTCGCGTCAGAAGACGGAGAATTTACAAAAGTGAATCGTATAAGTCCTTTATCTTCATCCTGAACAAGAGTTATCTCATCATCTGTAAGCTCATCAATTGAATTGATGAGGTTAATGGTGAGAACCGATATCGCAGAACAAACAATATCATTGCCGTAATCAGCAAAACCTGCATGTCCCAAACACTCGATACTCTTATATGAATCTGTGGATGTCTTAGTAATCGTAATATTTGTCATTGCTTTGGCATGTAAATCAATTACATTGTGATCTTATCAATCTTAACGAGAGTGAATGGCTGTCTGTGACCGTTCTTCTTGTGATAGCCAGTCTTTCTCTTGTACTTGTAAACAACAACCTTCTTAGCACGTCCCTGCTCAACAACAGTTGCGCTAACCTTAGCTCCGCTAACTTCGTCAGCAACCTTAAGTGCCTTGTCATCGTTTACTGCGATAACATTATCAAATGTTACCTTTTTTCCGGGCTCAACTTCGAGCTTCTCAACTCTGATCTCATCGCCCTCGGAAACTTTGTACTGCTTTCCACCAGTTACAATAATTGCGTACATAAGTTACCTCCTTCTTCAAAAAAACTCGCTAACTTTGGCGGGAATAATCCACTTAAGCCTAGTTATGCGGCATACCAAGATATATTAACATTGATGTTTACTGTTGTCAACAGCTTTTTCTACATCCTTTAATATTTCTTTTAATGATTTATCGTTTTTATTTCTGATAAGTTCCATTATGCCAAGGCCCGTAATATCAATAAATGCGGTATGAATCGGATCTTTTTTACATAATTTCGTCATGAGAGCAATAAGTTCACTCTTCTGTTCTTCATCAGTTGTATTTATAAAGTCTATCAGGATCATACCTGTCAGGTTGCGCAGTCTTATCTGTCGCATGATCTCATAGGCCGCTTCTTTATTGACTTTAGAAGTTATGTCATTACCTTTTATTGCTTTTCCGGTGTTTACATCAATGGCATTAAAGCTTTCAAGTTGTTCGATAATAAGAAAACCACCGCTCTTTAGCCATACTTTATTTCTGGTTAGTTCTTCAATTTTGGAAGTGATTCCGTAAATGCCGGAGTCCTCAATAATATTAGCATCAGAAATACCACGGCTTTTCAGAAAAGCATGAGCTTTTGAAATATGGCTTTCCATATCATTGTTATTTACTGAATAAAGAAGCGAGTAGATGGTTCTTGTCCTGGCTTCTTTAAGGATATTGAATAGGATGCTTGCTGTTTCTTTGGCAGAATTGAGTAATTCTTTTTCTATATCATTCTCTATTTCAGAAGCTTCAGTCCTGATAATCAGTCCTATATCAGATCCAAATAAATAATCCCTGTTATCATCAACAAATGAATTGTAGCCATCTTTAATAAGCTCGGTCAATCGCTCTCTATCTTTGTCAGGGAGTTTTACAGATGAACCGATTCCGGTCTTTCCTAAAGTAATAACTGCATATTTGCCGGGAATAGACAAATTTGTAGTAAGCTTGGTCCTCTTAGTCTTAACAGCTTCAGATTCGACCTGAACAAGAACAGTATCACCGTTATGTAACTTATCTTCCTCATGAAACTCCTTATTAAGAACACAAGCATGTGTTATGTTTTTGAGAGGAAGGTATCCGACTTTATCTTCTGCATACTTAACAAAGGCAGCATCAAGATTTTTGACAATGTGATCCACACGGCCAACATATACATTATGAATCTCGCTGTCTCTGACAAAAGATATATACTCCATTTTATTGTCTATAAAAGCTGTAACTACGGGAGTATTTTTATATTCAGATATAATAATCTCAGCCATTTAATATGAACCTCGTATTGATATCATCTGTAATGAATGGCTCAATATAGTGTACATCGCCTTCTTCACAATACTTATATATATCAATCCTGTGTACTTCCAATGCGTTAGTCTTAATTTCTTTTCCAAGTGATGAAAAGAAAGCACCAAATAAAAGCGCAGGCTTAAGTGTGGCAGCACTACTCATGCTAAGAAGAAGTTCGACGCTTTCCTCCTCTTTGTTTAGTGAATAATCAAATATAAGAGGTTTCATGTCGATTTCTTTTTCGCCACTCTTAGTCTTTTTCATGGCAGGAAGTTTATCTTTTGAAAGATACCTCTCAAATTCATCTATCCAATCAAAATCAGGCTTTAAACGCTCTCTGAAACGAATTCTGTACTTGGCAGCATAAGCGGCAGTCATTGCCTTTTCTTCCCCTTCGGAAAGTTCTCTGATGGCCAGAATTTCAATACCTTCATTCATAACAGTATTTAACCTATTCATAACATCAGATATGCTTATCATAGAGTTAACTGTCATATCCATATATTCGCCATCACTGGTAGCACCAACGGAAAGAGGTTGCGCAAAAGATATAACCTGATGAGGGCTATAGCCTTCAGAATATTTAATATCTATCTCCGCTCTTCTTATGGCTTTTTGGAAATAACGCATTACATCCAGATGTCCTATGAACTTAATGGGTCCGTGTTTTGAAAATTTCAGGCGTAATTTATTCATGCTTTACGCTCCTTCATGCAAATACCAACACCGTAGGAAGCTGCGCCGCATCCAAGGCACTGTTGTCTGCAATTGCTGGATTTTTTACCGGAAAGAGCTGTCTTCCATTCACGTAAAAGAAATGCTTTAGTGACACCGGGGCATAATATATCCCAAGGGAAGATTTCGTCTTCTTCTCGTATTCTGGTTGTATAAAAGAACGGATCAACACCGCATTCTTTGAATGTATCCATCCATACATCAAATTTAAAATATTCTCCCCAGGCGTCAAAAATACAACCCTTTTTATATGCTTTAAGGATAACTTCATTGAGTCGTCTGTCACCTCTTGCAAGCACACCTTCCATCATACTTGCATCAGCCTCATGCCAGTTATATTTGATATGTTTCTGGTTGAGCTGTGACATGATACCCTTACGGGTTTTATTGGCTTTTTCAAGGAACTCCTCTTTGGTATTCATGGGAGCCCACTGGAAAGGTGTGAAGGGCTTTGGCACAAAGAAAGAAGTGCTGGCAACTATATCGATAGTCCTGCCGTTTCTCTTTTCTTTGGGAACAGTTTCAAAGTACTCAACTGCTACTTTATTGGCAATATCACCTATTCCGAGGATATCCTCATCGGTTTCAGTTGGAAGGCCAAGCATAAAGTATAGCTTAACTTTATTCCATCCGCCAAGAAACGCCTCATGAGAGCCGTGAAGTATATCTTCTTCAGTAAGACCTTTATTTATAACATCTCGCATTCTCTGAGTTCCGGCTTCAGGTGCAAAGGTAAGACTGCTCTTTTTTACGTCCTGAACCTTACTCATAACATCAAGAGAAAAAGCATCGATACGAAGTGAAGGTAGTGATATGTTAACCTTCTTTTCATTACAGCTTTTGATCAAAAAGTCAATGAGTTCAGGAAGAGCTGTATAGTCACTTGAGCTCAAGGAACTAAGGGAAATTTCTTCATATCCCGTGTTATTTAAAGCTTCAATAGCAAGCTCCTTAAGATGCTCAACATCTTTTTCACGAAGCGGCTTATAAAGCTGTCCTGCCTGGCAGAATCTGCAACCTCTTATACATCCTCGCATGATCTCAAGAACCACTCTGTCTTGAGTAATCTTGATATATGGAACAACAGGCTTTGTAGGATAAAATGTCTTATTAAGATCAAGACACATCTCCTTATCAATAACCTTTGGTATATCATCGAATATGGGAAGCATTGAAAGAATCGTGCCGTCTTCCTTGTACTTTACCTCATAAAAAGCAGGAACATATATTCCTTGAAGCTTAGCGCATTCATGTAAGAAATCAATCCTGGACATGCCATTCTTTCGAGCTTTTTTATAAATATCAAAAATCTCTCTGTACTTTGTCTCGCCTTCGCCAATATAGAAAATATCAAAAAAGTCAGTAATGGGCTCCGGATTGTATGTACATGGACCACCACCGATAACGATAGGATCATCCCAGGTTCTGTCTTTAGATAAAAGAGCTATCTTAGAAAGATCAAGAATCTGCAAAATGTTCGTATAACACATCTCATATTGGAGCGTGAAGCCAAGAAAATCAAAATCCTTCACAGGATCTTGAGATTCCAACGCAAAAAGAGGAATGTCCTCTTTCCTAAGGACTTGGTCCATGTCTATCCACGGAGAATAGACACGTTCACACCACACGTCCTCATAGGAATTGAACATTCCATAAAGTATTTGTATGCCCAGATGCGACATACCAATCTCGTACACATCGGGGAAACACATTGCAAATCGAATATCTACAGCATTCTTATCTTTGGTAACGCTGTTTACCTCGTTTCCTATGTATCTCTCCGGCTTCTCTATACTAAGAAGTATGTCATCCGGTAATGCTAAATTGAAATTCATACTGTTTCCTTATCTTCTTGACAGTTCGTCTGTTACGTCCTCCCAATTGACATTCTTCTCTGCCATGAGGACCATCATATGATACAGGAAATCAGATAATTCGTAAACAATTTCATTCTCATTTGGGTTCTTGGCGGCAATTACAATCTCTGTCGCCTCTTCACCTACTTTTTTGAGAATCTTATCTATTCCCTTATCAAAAAGATAATTGGTATAAGAGCCTTCTCTAGGATTAACCTTTCTGTCTTTTATAACATCAAAAACATTATCGAGAACCTTCTGAGGGTTCTTCTCACTGTAATCCTTGTGTGCTATCTCATTAAAGAAGCATGAATAGCGTCCTGTATGACAAGCTGCTCCAACCTGTTTTACCTTTGCAAGAATTGTATCATAATCACAGTCTGCATACAAAGCCTTTACATACTGGAAGTGAGAACTGGTCTCACCCTTGATCCATAGACTCTGTCTGCTGCGACTATAATATGTCATCTTACCGGTCTGAAGCGTTGTGTTATAAGCTTCTTCATTCATATAAGCAAGCATAAGAACCTGATCTGTTCTGTAATCCTGTACGATGACAGGAACCATTCCGTCAGAATTTTTCTTAAGATCAGCCCAAGAAAACTTAGCATCAAGCTTGCATATAGGAATATTCTTGGAATTACATTCCGCTTTCCATTTATCAATATTTGCACAATTATCATTCATGCCGATTCCTGTAAGACCGGAAACATTATCGTTTTCAAAAAGACTTATCATCTCTTCTAACGAGGCGGATTTTTTCATTACGATAATAGGAAGATCGGTAAAAGTAACATTAGTAAGATCCTGATCTTCGATATTGATAAGCTCGGAAGCATACTCATTTACAAGCTCTTTGTTGTCATAAATCTGACCGTTATTGCTATAGCAAACACAGATCTTGTCTTTTCCGAACTTCTCAGAAACCTCTCTTATAATCTCAACATTTCCTTCTTTGGAAAAGTTAAGACAAGCCTTCTTGCATCCGGCATAAAGAAGCTTCTTGATGTCTTCCATGCGCTTAACGTTTCCGGCGCCGATGACATCTGTGTCAACTACCTTACAGATCTTCTTGATGATATCCAGCGCTTCATCGTGCTCCTTATCATTACCGGCTGTTGAAAGATCAAAAACTATGATCTCATCAGCTCCGGCATCAGAAAAACGGGATGCAAGCACAACAGGATCGTCATATAAAGCATTAGACTTATTAAAATCAAGATAAGCCTTGCCCTGATATAAGAAAATGCATGGAATAAATTTTTTGGAATAATTCATGATCAAAGCGCTCCTTTTGTACTAAGAACATCAGTAATTCTGGGATCATATGTTGTAGCTTCATCCAAAGCCTTTGAAAGAGCTTTGAACATAGCTTCAATCTTGTGGTGGTCATTATAACCGGTAATGACGCGAAGGTGCAGATTCATCATAGCTGCATAAGAGAATGAATAAAAGAACTCTCTTACAAGCTGAGTATCAAAATCTCCAACCATAGGTGATTCAAATCCGGCATCCATAACAAAATATGGTCTTCCGCAAAGATCAACCGCACTCATCACAAGAGTTTCATCCATCGGAAGTATCATATTGCCGTATCTCTTTATACCCTTCTTATCTCCGATTGCTTTTAAAAAGGCCTGACCAAGTACTATTGCGGTATCTTCCACTGTGTGGTGTCCGTCAACATTAAGGTCTCCCTTTACCTTAACGGTAAGATCAAAAAGACCGTGCTTGGCAAATCCTTCAAGCATGTGATCAAAAAAACCGATCCCGGTAGAAATATCACTTGTTCCGTTTCCGTCAATATTGATGGTAACAGTGATTTCAGTCTCTTTGGTGTTTCGAGTAACACTTGCAATTCTGTTTTCCATAACTTGTGTCTCCTTATAAACGCCAACAATATATAGTGTTATTTTATATAAAAAATCTATAAAGATAGCATAAACTTGCATTTTATAGATAAACCGGAAAGTTTACTTGCAATTTTTGAACTATTTATGCAATTACAAATTACATTAATCGATAATACAAATAACAAGGATTATAATAACATCTATATTTTATCATTCAAACCTTACAGCTATTGAATTTGCGTGAGCAGTAAGTCCCTCTTCCTTGGCAAACAGTTCGATGTCATCATGTACCTTGGCAAGAGCATCTCTTGAATAAGCTATAATGCTAGTCTTCTTCATAAAGTCATCAACATTAAGAGGCGAGAAAAATCTTGATGTTCTGTTTGTAGGTAAGATGTGGTTAGGACCGGCAAAATAATCTCCAAGAGGTTCTGATGAATACTCACCGAGGAAAATAGCACCTGCATTTTTGATCTTGGTCATAACTTCATAAGGATTCTTGGTAATAATCTCAAGGTGTTCTGAAGCAACTGCATTAGCAGCATCTATTGCATCATCCATGTTATCAGCCACAAACATATAACCGTAATTATCAAGAGATTTCTTTATGATATCGGATCTTGAAAGCTCTTTTAAGAAGCCTTCAATCTCTTTTGATACGCCATCTGCAAGCTCCTGAGAAGTTGTGATCAAAATAGCACTTGCCATCTCGTCATGCTCAGCCTGAGATAAAAGATCTGCAGCAACATATCTGGGATTTGCTGTCTCATCAGCAAGAACAAGGATCTCACTGGGGCCTGCGATAGAATCAATTGATACATATCCAAAGCAAGCTTTCTTGGCAAGAGCTACGAATATGTTACCGGGTCCTGTTATCTTATCAACCTTTGGAACACTCTCTGTTCCAAAAGCCATAGCTGCAATAGCCTGTGCTCCGCCAACTTTATATACCTCTGTTACACCTGCAATATCAGCCGCAACTAAAGTTCCGGGGTTAACGTTGCCGTCTTTGCCGGGAGGTGTACACATAACAATACGCTCTACACCTGCAACCTTTGCAGGAACTACATTCATAAGAACACTTGAAGGATATGCGGCTTTTCCGCCCGGAACATATACTCCGGAGATCTCTATGGGAAGAATTCTCTGACCAAGTATGCTTCCATCTTCCTTGGTATCAATCCATGTATTCCTCTTCTGTTTCTCGTGGAAAACTCTTATGTTCTCGGCACTCTTCTTCATAACCTCAACAAACTTGGGATCAAGAAGACTGTATGCCTTTTGGATTTCTTCCTTAGTAACTCTTATAGAACCTGCATTGATATCGCACTTATCAAATTTAGATGTGTACTCAAAAAGGGCTTTGTCACCATTCTTTTTGACGTTTTCTATTATTTCATTAACTATGTTCTCGTATTCTGAGTAGCTTCCCGGATTTCTGTTTAGAAGGTTTCCAAGAAGTTGTTCTTTGGTTTCTGCTGTAAGCTTAAGGGTCTGCATTATAAATTCTCCTTCATGGCAGTGATCAGTTTTCTGATCCTCTCAGTTTCCATCTGCATGCTGACCTGATTAACGATCATTCTTGCAGATAAAGGACAGATTTCTTCAAGAACTTCAAGTCCGTTTTCTTTGAGAGTTGAGCCTGTTTCTACTATATCAACTATAACATCTGAAAGATTAACTATGGGTCCAAGCTCGACTGAACCGTTGAGCTTGATAATATCTACGGTCTGATGTTTTTTATTAAAGAAATAATCCTTGGCAATATTGGGATATTTGCTGGCAACTCTGATAAGTTCTCTATGCTCCAAAAGCTCCTTGGCATCATGTGGTCCGCAGACACACATTCTGCATTTACCAAAGCCAAGATCCAGAACCTCGTAAACTCTTCTGTTTTCCTCCATGATAGTGTCAGCGCCAACGATACCAATATCCGCAGCGCCGTACTCTACGTAAGTTGGAACATCAGGGCCCTTAGCAAGGAAGAACTTAAGACCGAGCTCTTCATTGGTAAAGATCAGTTTACGTGTTTTTTTATCTAAAATTTCCTCACATTCAATCCCGCATTTATTAAGAAGTTCCATGCAGGAGTTGACGAGACGTCCTTTTCCAAGTGCAAAAGTAAGATATCTCATAAATCCTCCGATCAATTTGCTTTTAAAACGACATGCGTGCCATTTTTACGAAGTTCTTTGGCTTTCTCAAGAGCTTCTTTAAAAGATTCAGGTGTATAATCTACGACAGTAATGTCGCTTTCGTGTTCCACATCGGCATTTTGTCTGTACAAAGCTGACATAAGGTCATCAATAACAATAGAGAAACCAATTGCAGGAGCTTTTTTGCCGTATTTTCCGGTAAGGTTGTCATATCTTCCGCCCTTAGCGATGGCATCACCAACGCCATAAGTATATGCGCTGAAGATAACTCCAGTATAATAATTGAATTTACTCAAATTACCAAGGTCAAAAGAAATGTATTTCTCTACTCCGTAATATGTAAGAACCTTATAAAGTTCTTTGAGTCTCTTAACAGCATCCAAGGATCTCTTGTTGGTAACTTTACTCTGAGCCATATCAAGAGCATCATCAGATCCAATGAATTCAGCAACATTTACTATAAGCTTAGTGTGCTTTTCTGAAACACCGCTCTCACTAAGGATATTCTCTGCTGCATAATAGTTTTTCTCAGTAATATATTCTCTTATCTTCTCTTCTGTATCAGCATCTATACCGGCTTCCTCACATATACCCTTATAGAAGTCCGCATCACCTATGCTGATCTGGAAATCATTAAGTCCTGTAGATTTAAGGGATTCAACCAAAAGAGCTATCATCTCCGCATCAGCATATACAGAAGAATCATTCATAAGTTCTACGCCGATATTGGAGTTTTCCTTGAGCTTACCCTGGAGATTAGACGTATTAAGGAAGGTCTTTCCTTCATAACACACTCTTACAGGCTCGCCGTCTTCAAGCATCACCTTAGATGCACATCTTGCAATGGAAGGTGTGAAGTCAGGGCGAAGTACCAGGGTATTGCCCTCTTTATCAAAGAACTTAAAGAGCTCTCTTGCATCTGAAGCATTAATCTCTTCAGCGAATACATCAAAGAATTCAAATGTAGGCGTATCAATGTCAAGATAACCATAGCTCTTCATCACGTCATGAATCTTGCCGGCAAGGATAATTCTGTCACTGCATTCCGCGCCATATATATCCCTTACGCCATCCGGTGTATGTAATAAAACTTTGTTCATATAAACCTCATTATTTTCTGTGGTCACTTTAGCACAATGCAGTGCTAATCTGATAATTCGTTGCTATATTAGAGAGTTTAACATCCATTTAATTACCTTGTCAAGCAAAAACAAGGCCTTTTATAACATCATCTCAGTTCTAGATCTCTTTGTATGGAATCAAGAAAAGGAATAAGTATACCCTGCTCTCCGGGAGATGGAATTATAAATGAAAGATCAAGCTCATCGTGTCTAAAACTTTTTCTGCCGCCATTTTGTGCTCTATCCCAGAATTCCTTTAATTTCCGGTAAGGAAGATAATAAAACTCATTCCTTGATGTGTAATAGATTAAAAAGAAAGCAAGTCCGTCCTGTTTTTCAAAGTTATCCATAAAGGCAACCTGATGAGGATGGATATTTTCAAGAGTAAATGTGTCATAAGCGCACTCTTTTGCATCAAAACATACAGGAATACCCTGAACCACTCCAATGTAATCCACGGTACTCTTCTGATCAAAATAAGCAAGAGTAATATGTCTTGTCTCTTTATCAATATTTATAGGGGTTATTGGCGTGGGAATCTTTTGAATAAGTGCTAGTCCAAGCTCTGTATATCTTTCATTGGAACGATTGATAAGTTCCTCTAAGGTAGATCCCCTCAGTCCTCTTGTTTTCCAAGTAGGCATAAATCTCCTCCGCTACAATATCGGGAAAATTCAACAGGTAAAGGAGCAATAAACTCTTTTCCTTCAATAGTACTGAATTCAGAGGGCATGTTCTTTGGGAAAACCAGCTTATAGCTATGAAGAAGCTGCCTGTTAATGCCCTTTGCTTTCTTACCTCCGTATTTATTGTCACCGATTATAGGATGACCTGTTCCTGATAAATGAGCTCTAATCTGGTGAGGCTTACCTGTAATAAGCTTGACCAAAAGAACTGTCGTATCAGTATCATTATTATAAAGAACCGGCTCAAAAGAAGTCTCAATATACGAATAGGCATCGTCGCCCGGATCACTTTCAAGTATCTTTACTTTATTAAGACCAGCATCCTTATGTAGAAAACCTTTTAAGTGAGACTTAGATGCTATCTTACCGGAAACCACTGCAATATAGTACTTATCAAGTGTTCTGTCAGAGAGCATCTCATTCATTTTGCGTGCTCCTGCAAGGGATTTGGCACAAATAACAATACCGCTTGTATTGCGGTCAAGCCTGTTACATATTGAAGGCTTATAAGTATCAAGACTTTCAAGAGATATCTTTTTATTCACCAAAAGATAATCAATAAGCCAATCGTTAATGCTGATATCGCTCTTCTCAGATTTCTGAGACAAAAGACCCGCAGGCTTTGACGCAAATAAAACATTATCATCTTCATAAATAACAAATACATCGCCGTATTTGGAAAGATCTATGTTTGAAACATTTGTAATTCCCAAGGAAGACGAACTTCCCCTGAATTTATCAAGCGTTTCATCAGAAAAGAAAATCTTTATGGAATCCGAATCACGTAACTTTTCAAGGCCATCAGCTTTTCTGTCGTTGAGCGTGATATTCTTTTTCCTTAGCATCTTATAAATAAAGCCTTTTGAAGCATTAGGAAGATAAGACTTTAAAAAGCCGTCCAATCTCTTCCCTTCTTCATTTTTGCCGATAATAATCTCTTTCATATATTTCCTTAAAGTGAAATTGATAAAAGAATAGATGCAGGTGTCTGGACAGTTCCGGGAATCCAAGCATCCTCAATGGCCTGCGGATCAATATTTTTATCTGACCTTAATTTTTCAAGTTGAACAAGTCTGTCGCAGAATTTATCAATATCTGTGAATATCTTAATGCTATAGTTTGAGTAACCGTTTGAAGCCATCATTTTCTTAATGTGCTTCTCGCAGTCGGATACATCAAGATCGTCGTCCCATGTATAGCAGCATATATTTTTATCAAGAACAGTAGATGCTGATAAATAGTAATTCTTTTCATATGAAGTGATCACATGGTCATAATGAATAAGAAGATTACCGCGACATGTTTCTATTTTTCTATGGTCTTCTTCTCTGCATGCCTTTGCTTTTAAAAACATAACAAGATTGACGCCGCTCCAACCTGTAGGCAGGCATCCAAGGGCAGCAAAAATACTAAATGCGGATTTGGGACTACGATACATAACAAAGCCTGTCAGATAGATTCCGATAGTAATCACAAGACAAAAAGCTGTCCTTAACATCGCAATTTTCTTTCTGTAAGGTATATAACCGTAATCACCTTTATTTATCTTATTAAAACTAAACATCAAAAGCCTCGTTAATTCATATATTATATGATTTATTTTATATTAAGAGCATTCATCTCTTCTTCATTAAGTTCCCGGTATTCTCCGGGCGTAAGACTATCATCAAGCTGTAGCGGACCCATAGATAATCGCTTTAAAAACAATACCTCATTTCCGACAGCTTCCAGCATACGTTTAACCTGATGAAATCTGCCTTCGTGTATTGTTAAAAGAATAATTGGATTGCCGTTTTCATCGCCATCCGAATAAATACTCACCTTAGATGGCAGCGTCAGCTTTATTGAGCCATCGTCGTTCTTATCGCCGATATCAACACCTTCTTCAAGGAGGGCTTTATCCTTTTCAGAAAGCTTTGATCGAATGTGAACCTCATAAGTCTTGTCAACGTGCTTTTTGGGAGACAATAATCTGTGAATAAGCTCGCCGTCATCAGTCAAAAGAAGCAACCCTTCCGTATCAATATCAAGTCTTCCGCAAGGACTTAAGCCTCTTACATTTTCTTCCTTTAAAAGCTCAATAACGGTACTTGCCTTTTTGTCTGTGGTTGAAGATACTACACCGACAGGCTTATTTAGCATGTAATAATGGAATTTACTGTAGGTAAGCTCTTTTCCGTCAAAAGAGATCTCGTCTTTATTCTCATCAATATGTACATCCGGTTTGGATGCAACAATGCCATTCACCTTACATCTGCCGTTTTTAATATATTCTTTTATCTGCTTTCTTGTTCCGATATTGTGATCTGCAAGAAATTTATCAAGCCTCAATATGCTTCACCTTGTTTCACTAAAAATATTACTGGAAATCAGTTACTGCAACTGCATTACTTTCCTTAAAAAGCTCATAATTGTTATAAGCTCTGCATACGATAACGGGATTTTTGCACGTCTTTGGTACAGCTACGTTAAATGACTGTGTCTGCTTGCTTCTATCCCACATCTGAAGATAACTGTATGTCTTACCGCCATCATAGCTGTAAGAGAAATAAATAATAGGACTGTTGCTGTCATTAGCGGTCATCTCAACAAGGACATTACCGCTTGCCTTATCGGTAGCAAGAACATTCACCTGACAGGTCTCGGGATCTGAAAGGTCAGCTCCGAGAACTACAGAAGGTTTTGCAACTGTAGCCTTTTTATAATTAGAATAATCAACGCCCAGTGTAGCTGACTTAAGTCCAAAATACTTGGCAACTGATGTAGCATCGGTAACGCCAAGAGTATTAGTAAAGGATGCGTCTTTAACCTTAGGAACATCGTAGCCGTGATCGATATAAGCATGCTCAATTATTACGCATGGAATATCTCTTGCAACACTTGCTCTGATGATTCCGTAGTAATCCTTGCCGGAAGAACCAAGCTTTGTCTTAACGCCCTTCTGATAAAGTCCAAGTGCTCCAAGTGCCTCCGACTCAATATTTCCAAATTCTGCACCTGCTTTGTAGTATTTATCAAATCCTGAAGTCCAGATCTCCGATCCATAGAAAAGATGCTCTGAAGAAGCGTTAAAATGAATGCTGTAAACAAAATCAGCATTTACGCTCTTGGCAAAAGCCGCCCTATCTTCAAGAGAAATGTATCTGTCATCTGTTCTTGTAAGATAAACGGTTACATTATCATATTTTTCAAGTTCTGCTTTCATGGCATTAGCAACTTGTAATGTTAAAGCCTTCTCGGATAAGCCGTTGTACTGTGCCCCGAGATTCCTATCACCAAAGCCACCGTGCCCGGGGTCTATTACAATAACAGGATTCTTCTCAGCAGCTACGGCAGTAATATTTGTAACAGGGGTAGGCGCTGTAAAAGTCAAAAGAGCTACCAATGTAGCGATAAATAGTTTTTTTATCATAATACTATGTCTCCTCTAAGCAAGAAAAAGCTGTCGCTACAGCGGCAGCTTTATTGTCGGGTATTATCAGATCATATCAAGATTTATAGCTTCCTGCTGCGTTAATCCGCCATCTGTTACGGGTGCCTGATCAGGAACCACTACAGGATTTACCTCCGGAGGTCTTAAATCCGCTCTGTTTGATTTGATCACTTCGCTATACTGAGCAAAGGCTGAAAGAACACTGTCTGTACTTGCAGTGATATCTTTAACCATATTAACGCTACTTTGCTTAATGCTCTCGATTATCTCATCATTACTCTTGGTTGTTGCGTCAATTGACTGAGTAATGATATCTTCAACTCCTGCAAGAAGCTGGTCTGTATACTGAACAGCAGCTGCTTTCATATTATTGGCTTCAAGAGTAGCATTATCAAGTATCTCTTTAGCCTGCATAGCAGCCTGTGAAACAACTTCATTGGCCTGAGCGTAAGCCTGCTGCATGATCTCATGTTCATTGATAAGCTCATGAGTTTTGATAGTAGCCTGGTTTACGATATCTTCAGCTTTCTTTCTGGCATCATTAAGAATAGCCTCTTTATTGCTGATAATCTTCTGGTATTTTTTGATCTCCTCGGGAGTCTTGGATCTAAGTTCCCTAAGAAGCTCATCGATCTCTTCTTTGTTGACAACAATCTTGGTCTGAGAAAGTGGTTGAGGCTTACAATTATCAATATAAGTCTCAATCTCATCAATCAACTGTTCAATTCTGCTGGTCATTGTAGGATCCCCCTAACTTTATCTATTTCCATATTTATCAATGAGAGCTTTTTCAACATGAGCAGGAACACAGGGAGAAACATCTCCTCCGTAACTTGCGACTTCTCTTACTACCGAACTGCTAAGATAAGAATATTTGAGATTGGTGGTCAAAAAGACTGTATCAACCTCGTTATGTGACAGTTCCTTGTTAGTCTGAGCAATCTGAAGTTCGTACTCAAAATCCGTGATAGCTCTAAGTCCTCTGATAACAATATGGATGTCTTCTTTTTTGCAATAATCTATAAGAAGGCCGCCAAAAGACTCAATAACGACATTATTAACGTCATTTAACGACTCCCTTAACATTCTAACACGTTCCTCAAGTGTAAACAATGGCGTTTTGGCAGAATTACACATTACTGCCACAATTACCTTATCAAACATCGTAGAAGCACGCTTTATAATATCCAAATGTCCGTAAGTTACAGGATCAAAACTTCCGGGATATACCGCTACCTTCATGCATTGTCCTTTCTGTAAAGAAATACATGTTTATTGTTCTTGTATTCCTTCTCTCTTCTGACCTCGAAACCATAATCTTCCGCAAAAGAAAAATCCATATCCCTGGGGCCTTCTGCAATGATCATGGTATTCTCTGTCACATAAGGCATAGCTTCAAGCTGTGCCAAAGTTCTCTCATAGAGATCTCCATGATAAGGAGGATCCATAAAGATTATATCAGCTTCTTTTTCGTGGATATTGCGAAGCGCAATAACAACGTCCTGCTTAAAAACAGTTGCGTCTTCTTCAAAATGCGTGGTCTTAAGGTTGGCCATGATGCATTTGTAAGGAGCGGCGCCGTTTTCTATAAAATATGCCTTTGTAGCGCCTCTTGACAATGCCTCGATACCTATTCCACCGCTACCGGAAAAAAGATCTATAAACACTGATCCGGGAACCTGATTCTGTATCATATTAAACAAAGTCTCTTTAATTCTGTCCTGTGTCGGTCTGGTATCGTTGCCTTCAGGAGTGACAAGTTTAAGTCTTCTTGCCGAACCTGCAATTACTCTCATAATCTCACCTTTGTACCCTTTGTATCTCTGCTTGTGACTTTGAGGTGACTAAGTTCAAGAGTCTTGTCATTGTGCTCTATTGCTTTGTCTTCCATGTCATTAAGATAATAAACATCTTTAATGAAGTCATTCTTGCCAAGTCTCATTCCTCTTACGCCGACAGCAGCCTTCTTTTTCTCAGGTATGGTCTCAACGTAAAATCTAAGGAAATAACCATCGTTTGATTTAAGTATAACAGTTTTTTGCTCATGTAGTATCTCTACACTTACAACTTCATCACCATCATTAAGTTTTGTTGCCGCAACGGTCCTCTTGGAAACATCAAATTCTCCGCCGTCAACAACCTTCATCATAGATGTTCTTGTGGTGAAAAGAACTCTGTAGAGATTAAGGTCTGATTGGCTGGAAGCAAGGATAATAGTTTCTTTTGAGGTATCAAAATTGCTGACATTATCAATAGGGACACCCTTGTCTCTCATCTTACCCTGAGGAAGATCCATCGCTTTTACGGTATGGAGATTACCGGTGTTGGTAAAGAAACATACTTTACCGGTGTTCTTCATGATAAATGAGAACTTAAACTCAGCCTGAATAGTCTCCTTGTTTTTCTCGTATGTAGTTGCATCAATAGTTTTGGCATAGCCAAACTTATCCATAATAAATGCAACATCCATTTCTTCAACAGGTTTTTCTTCGTATGTAGCTGTCTCTCTGTTCTCGATAAGAGTCTTGCGCTCAGCCTTATACTCTTTTTTGATCCTGTTTAGGTCATTCTGAATAACCATGGACATTGACTCATGACTGTCCAAAATATCCTCATATCTGTAAATATTTGCTACAGTCTGCTCATGGTCTTTAATAAGCGCATCAAGCTCAAGTCCGATGAGCTTATATAATCTCATCTCAAGAATAGCATCAGCCTGCGGCTCAGTAAAAAGAAGCTGTGCAGCCATAGCTTTAGATTCTCTGGATTTAAAGTTGATACCGTCAGTAACACCGTTTACAAGGCAGTTCTTAGCCATAGCGCGGTCCTTGGAGCCGCGAAGTATCTCAATAACAAGATCGATTACATTACAAGCCTTTATGAGGCCTTCCTGAATCTCTTTTTTCTCCTGTTCTTTCTTTAAAAGAGTTGTATATTTTCTGGTTGCAACTTCAAACTGGAAGTCTGCACATGCACGCATGATATCCCTAAGAGACATTGTCTCAGGTCTTCCGTTATCAATAGCAAGCATATTAACGCCAAAAGTATCCTCAAGCTTGGTCTTTTTGTAGAGAAGATTGGTGAAATTCTCAACATCGGTATCTTTCTTGAGTTCTATAACGATTCTGATACCTTCTTTTGAGGATTGGTTGGAAATATCGATAATATCGTTGGTAATCTTCTTCTCAGCAAGTTCGGCTACATCAGCCATAAACTTACCGATTCCGGCGCCTATCATTGTATAAGGAATCTCAGTAATTACAAGATTGATATGTCCGTTTTTGCCTTTCTCTGTTTCAACCTTGCCTCTGACTCTTATCTTACCTGTTCCGCTCTCATAGATTTCCTTGAGCTCATCTTTATTGATGACGATTCCTCCGGTCGGGAAATCGGGACCCTTGATGTATTTCATAAGATCCGCTGTTGTAAGGGAATCATCCTGAATATAAGCAATCTCAGCATCAATTACTTCTGCAAGATTATGTGGCGGTGTACTTGTAGCCATACCAACCGCAATACCCTCAGATCCGTTAATAAGGAAATTAGGTATCTTGACAGGGAGAACTGCAGGCTCCTTCTCGGTTTCATCAAAGTTAGGGAGGAAATCCACAACATTTTTATCCAGATCTTCAAGGAAGTTTTCCTGAGTTATCTTGGAAAGTCTCGCCTCTGTATAACGCATTGCAGCGGCTCCGTCACCTTCGATATTACCGAAGTTACCGTGTCCGTCAACCAAAGGAACTATCTTCTTGAAATCCTGAGTCATAACCACAAGACAGTCATAGATGGAACTGTCACCGTGTGGATGATATTTACCCATTGTATCGCCGACTATTCTGGCGCTCTTCCTGTAGGGCCTGTCATATCTTATACCAAGTTCATACATATCATAGAGAGTTCTTCTCTGAACAGGTTTAAGACCGTCCCTGATATCGGGAAGTGCACGTGCAACAATGACACTCATCGCATAATCGATGAATGACTTCTGCATAATATCGGAATATTCGGTTCTGATTATTCTGTCTTCCATAAATTACTCCAAATTATTTGGTAAAAAACTTAAATATCAAGCTCTGCATCTGTTGCATGCTGATGTATGAATTCTCTTCTGGGAGGAACATCTACACCCATCAAAAGTTCGGTCATATGAGATGCCATCTTGGCATCCTCAATCTCAACAGCTTTCAAAAGCCTTCTCTCAGGATCGAGAGTTGTCTCCCAAAGCTGAGCAGGGTCCATCTCACCAAGACCCTTATATCTTTGAAGTGTAAAATTACCCTTGTGAGTGCTGCGATACTTTGCAAGAGCATTATCATCATAGAGATACTCTTCTTTGCCCTTAGAAGGCATTGCCTTATAAAGAGGCGGCATCGCAATATAAACATGTCCCTGATATATAAGCTCAGGCATAAATCTGTAGAACAAAGTCAAAAGAAGTGTCGCTATATGCTCACCGTCTACGTCCGCATCAGCCATGATAATGATCTTGTCATAGCGAAGCTTGTTTATATCAAAGTCATTACCGTAGCCTTCGGAGAAGCCGCAGCCAAAAGCATTGATCATAGTCTTGATCTCGGCATTGGCAAGAACTTTATCGATACTAGCCTTCTCGACGTTAAGGATCTTACCTCTGATAGGAAGAATGGCCTGATAATTACGATCACGAGCCATCTTGGCACTTCCACCCGCGGAATCTCCCTCTACAATGAAGATCTCACACTTGGAAGCATCTTTGCTGATACAGTTAGCAAGCTTACCGTTTGAATCAAATGAATACTTCTGCTTGGTAAGCATGTTGGTCTTGGCTTTTTCTTCAGTCTTTCTGATCTTGGCAGCTTTTTCGGCGCAGCCAATGATAGACTTAAGACACTCTAAATTACGGTCAAAAAACCTTGTGACTTCATCGCCTGTAATCTTGGAAACAATCTTGGCGGCATCCTGATTATCAAGCTTAGTCTTGGTCTGACCTTCAAATCTGGGATCCGGATGCTTAATGGAAATAACCGCAGTCATACCGTTTCTAACATCGGTACCGGTGAAATTGGCATCCTTATCCTTGAGAATATTAAGTTCTCTTGCATACTGATTGATGATGTTGGTAAACATCGTCTTAAAGCCTGTTAAGTGTGTACCACCCTCGGCGTTATAGATGTTATTACAAAAGCCAAGAACATCCTCATGGAATTCGTTGACATACTGAAAAGCTACTTCAACCTCAACACCTTCACTCTCGCCGCTAAAAGAAACGACGTCGCACACAGCCTCTTTGGACTTATTCATATCCTTAATAAAGCCGGTGATTCCGTCAGGCTCATGGAATTCAATGTACTCTTCCACGCCCGGTCTTTTGTCTTCAAAGATGATGGTAAGTGAAGGATTGAGATAAGAAGTCTCGTGAAGTCTTGACTTAATATCATCTTCCTTAAATCTTGTTTTCTCAAAAATAGTGTCATCGGGAAGAAAATTGATCGTAGTTCCCGTTTCCTTTGTAGTCCCTATAGGATCAAGAAGTCCTTTGTTGAGCTTCGTTGTGGGTATACCCCTCTCGTAGGTATCCTGATATATGAAACCGTCTTTCTTGATCTTGACAGTCATCCTTGTAGAAAGAGCATTAACAACGGATGAACCAACACCATGAAGACCACCACTGGTCTTATATGCGTTATTATCAAATTTACCGCCGGCATGAAGCATAGTGAGAACTACACGCTCTGCAGTTATGCCCTTAGCGTGCATTCCAACGGGAATACCTCGTCCGTTATCCTCTACAGTAGCAGAGCCGTCGGCTTCCAAAGTAACATGAATCTGTGAGCAGAAACCTGCCAGATGTTCATCGACAGCATTATCAACTATCTCATAAACAAGATGATTAAGGCCTCTTGTAGTCACGCTGCCGATATACATACCGGGACGTTTTCTGACCGCCTCAAGACCTTCTAAAACAGTGATACTGGAAGCATCATATTGTTCGTATGAAGCCATACTGTAAAACCCCTTTGCAAAACTTTTTCAAAATAAGCATTAAATGCTTTTCATTTTAAAAGTGTAATTTCCTTGTGACCGCAACCGCCAGGGCTCCGGGTCCTATGTGACATGCAACCGACAATGAAAGCGGGTCCATGTGAATCTCATGTCCCGGGAAAGCTGCAGAAACTTCTTTTTTCCACTCTTCTGCTGCATCCTTGTCATGAGAATAAGCTATCTCAAGCCAGAAATCACCGGCATCAAAACCGCCAAATCTGTTCTCGATATCGCTTTTGATCGCATTGATCATAATGTTCTTACCCTGCGAAGATGTGCGTGCTTTGGCAAATGCATCAAGCTTCTCACCCTGTATTTGCAATACGGGCTTAAGTCTTAAAAGCGTACCGAGAGCCGCAGCAGCAGGTGTGATCCTACCGCCCTTTTTAAGGTAATAAAGAGTATCAAGCATAATATAAATACTTGACTCAAACTTGGTTTCAAAAAGCTTTTTGGCAATATCAGAAGCACTATATCCTGCATCTGCCATTGCCTTAGCATCAATAGCAGACTGCCTCTGGGTAACGGATATTCTCTGATTATCAACTACATATACTTTGCCTTCATATTCTTCACCCGCAAGCATAAAGGCGCTTTGACAGGATCCTGACAAGCCGCTACTCATGGGAATATAAACTATCTCATCGTATTCCTTTAAGATCTCATCCCATAAGGTCATAAGTGAATCGGGAGTTGGCTGACTTGTAGAAACTTCAGCATTACCTGTAAGCTTCTCATAGAACTCCTCCTGACTAAGATTGATATCCTCAAAGAATTCCTGATTATTTATCATAAAGGGCATGGGAACAACGTATATACCCAGTTCCTTAGCCTGTGATTGTGTTATTCCACTGTTACTGTCTGTAACTATCGCTACTCTGGCCATAATGTGATACCGGCAAAAAAGCCGATAAACCTCCTATTTTCAACCTAATATACTTAATTAATAATACTTTTATAGAGTGGTAAAGTCAACAAAATTCGCAGATTTTGTGCTTATCTTATCTTTTAATACACGATGTTGTGGAAGCGATAACTCCTCATCGGATGATAGGATTCTGTCAGCATCGGAAGCAGCTTCTTTTAAAAGATCGCTGTCATGATAGATATCACCTACTCTAAAGCTAAGTTCTCCGCTTTGTCTTACTCCAAACAGATCTCCGGGGCCTCTTTGTTCAAGATCCTTTTCTGCAATAACAAAACCGTCATTTGATTTATTCATGATATCAAGTCTTTTCTTGGTATCCTCAGAATCAGTTGTATTTATGAAAATACAATAGGACTGGGCATCTCCTCTTCCAACACGACCTCTTAGCTGATGAAGCTGTGAAAGACCAAATCTCTCAGCGTTTTCAATCATGATAACGGTAGCATTTGGAACATCAATGCCAACCTCGATAACTGTTGTGGAGACAAGAACATCGATATCTTTTTTGGCAAAAGCATCCATGATCTCGTCTTTTACTGAAGGTTTCATCTTGCCGTGAAGAACCCCTACCTGTATGCCGGAAGGCAGGACCTGACGAAGCTTTTCCGAATAGTCCATTACGTTTTCCGCGCCATTAAGTTCGCCTTCCTCAATCATAGGGCAAATTACATATGACTGATGCCCTGCCTCAACTTGAGATTTAATAAACTTATAAGCCGTGTCTCTATAATCTGTTCCAACAACGCAGTTCTTAATTGGAAGCCTTCCCTTTGGAAGCTCATCAATTATGGAAATGCTAAGGTCTCCATAAAGGATGATAGCAAGCGTTCTGGGAATAGGCGTTGCACTCATCGCAAGAATATGGACATTTTCTCCTTTTCCTGCGAGAGATTCTCTCTGTCTTACGCCAAATCTATGCTGCTCATCAGTAACAACAAGAGCCAGATTCTTGTAATTAACTTTCTCCTGAATAAGAGCATTGGTTCCAATGATACAATTAACCTCGCCATCAGCGATCATTTGCTGCGCATTTCTCTTATCCTTTGCAGATAATGAACCTGTCAAAAGAACCGGTTTCAGCGAAGTGATCTTGTATTTATCTATCATTTTCTTAAAATTATCATAATGCTGCGTGGCAAGAACTTCCGTAGGAGCCATAATAGCGCCTTGATAGCCGTTTGCAGCAGCAGTTAAAAGAGCCATAAAAGATACAATAGTCTTACCTGAACCCACATCACCCTGAATAAGCCTGTTCATAACGTGTTTACCGGATAAATCCGACATGATATCCTGCCACGCCCTTTCCTGCGCTCCTGTAAGGCTATAAGGTAGTTTTTCCAGAAGTCTTTTTACCTCTGAAACCTCTATCATGGGAAAAGAGTTATCTACTTCGGTTTGCGTTAGTTTTAATAAACGAAGTTTAAGGATAAAAAGAAGAAATTCATCGTAAGCAAGTCTTCTTCTGGAATTTTCAAGCTCTTCCATGTTTTTGGGGAAATGAATCCCGTAAGCAGCACTTGCATAAGAAATAAGGCCAAGCCTTTTTAAAATATCATCAGGGACGTATTCTTCTAATTTGCCTATATTTAAAAAAGTCTGCTCAACAGCCTTGGTTACGGCATTGTTAGTAAGCCCTTTTACAAGAGAATATTTAGGTCTCATACTACCGCAAAGAGCTGCATATTCTTCTATCTTGTACATCTTGGGCTGATCCATGGCGATAAAAGAACCCTTTTTCCTGATAGTTCCCCTAAAAATATGGATCGTGCCTGATTTTAGACTATTAAAAAGATAAGGCGCATTAAAATAAGTCATCTTGACCTTGCCTGTCTGATCGGCAGCTTCAAATGACAAAATAGACAGATTACGAACGCGTCTCTTGGATACTGAGCCGATAATAGTAAGCTTTAAGGCGCAGGTCTGGCCTTCTCTTGCATCACAGGCATTTATTACTTCCCCAAAGTAATCATAATCTCTTGGATAATAACTTAAGAGATCTCTACAGGAGTAAATGCCGCACTTATTGAAAAGCTTACCGGTCTTTTCTCCAATGCCTTTTAAATTGGTAACAAGCTCAGATAATTCTCTTTCTCCCATAAAATACCCTCTGATGATACACTCTTTTGTTTAAAAAAAGCCGGACCATAAATGCCCGGCTTATTATAATTAAAACTATGTTTTTAGGATTACTGATCTATAAGATCACATTTTTTACTCTGCAGATACTATGTAGTAATAAATAGGCTGTCCGCCATACTGAAGCTCTACATCACACTGAGGGAATTTCTCTGAAATCCTGCTTCTAAGTGCCTCAGCTTCAGCTTCCTCTACTTCATCACCATAATATACGCTTATAAGCTCAAGATCTTCGCTCATCATCTTATCGAGCATATCGAAGGTAACATCAGCAATCTCGCCGCCTACAGCAAGAATGCCGGCATCACCGATACCCATGTAGTCACCCTGCTTGATCTGAACATCATCTATAACAGTATCTCTTACTGCATAAGTAACTTCACCTGTATTGACAGTTCCAAGAGCTTCTGTCATTGCAGCAACATTATCCTCGACCGGAGTGTCGGGAACATAATTGATAATTGCTGTAATACCCTGTGGAACCGTCTTAGAAGGAACGACTACAATCTTCTTGTCGGAATCATTGTCCTCAGACATAATAGCTGCCTGATTAGCTGCAAGAATAATATTCTTGTTGTTAGGAAGTACAATTACAGTATCAGCGTTAACCTTTTCTACAGCATCTAAGATATCTGCAGTACTGGGGTTCATTGTCTGACCGCCTTCAATAACATAATCAACGCCAAGTCCTCTAAATATATCAGCAAGTCCTGATCCTGCACATACAGTAACAAAACCTACCTCTTTGTGAGGCATCTTGGGCTCTGCCAAAGCTTTGTCTGAATCTGTCTCAACCTTGTTTCCAAGAGGAATATCGTCTCCGGGAAGATAGGTGGGGGTAAGCTCAGCGGCCCCGTTTATTTCTGTCTGAATCTCTGCCCATGATCCGTCTTTGTTCTCATGGAAAAGCTTCTCTCTGTGTTCCATTCTCATGTTATCGATTTTCATATTGGAAAGCTGACCGTACATGAGTGCTCTCTGAATAGCAAGTCCGGGATCATTGGAATGAACATGGACCTTACATATCTCATCATCGGCAACCATAACTATACTGTCACCGATTGACTCAAGGAAGTTCTTGAAATCAATTTCCTGCTTAATATTAAGAGGTTTTGAAAGAAGAACGATAAACTCGGTACAATAACCAAACTTTATATCCTCTTCCTTGGGCTCTGTCGAAGCCTTAGCTCCGGGAGTAACCTGCTCTTCTGAAATTGTAAGATCAATCTCTTTACCAAGATAACCATCCAGGGCGCCCTTAAGTACCTGAACAAGGCCCTGTCCGCCAGAATCAACTACGCCAGCCTGTTTAAGTACAGGAAGCATATCTGGAGTCTTGGAAAGAACTTCATCAGCATATTTAATAACTTCACTGCAGAAAGTCTCGATATCATCACATCCTTCTACAGAAAGTTCATGAGCCTTTTCGCTTGCACCCTTGGCAACAGTAAGGATTGTGCCTTCTTTGGGCTTCATAACTGCCTTGTAAGCAGTCTCAACAGCTTTTTCAAAAGCCTGCGCAAGGACGCTGACATTAACTTCATCATGCTCTTTGACAACCTTGGTAAATCCACGAAGAAGCTGAGAAAGGATAACACCCGAGTTACCTCTTGCGCCTCTAAGGGAACCTGAAGAAATAGCTTTACATATAGCAGACATATCTGCATTGTCTCCAAGAGATCCAACTTCCTTGGCTGCAGACATGATGGTCATTGTCATGTTGGTACCGGTATCACCGTCAGGAACAGGGAAAACGTTGAGTTCGTTAATCCATTCCTTCTTAGCTTCCAGATTCTTGGCACCGGTCAAGAACATTTTTGACAGCATCTTAGCGTCAATAACATTAGTACTCAAAACAAAAATCCTCCTAGAACTTGTAGTCGATAGAATTAATCAATTACGCGGACACCCTCGATATAGATGTTAATCTTCTCGATCTCAAGTCCAGTAAATTCTTCTACTTTATATTTAACATTGTCTATAAGATTATCAGACACAGCTGAAATACTAACACCATAAGCAACAATGACATGAAAGTCAAGTATAAGCTTATTATTGGAATCAAGAGATACATTGATACCTCTTGTCATAGAATCAATCTTCAAAAGGCTGACAAGTCCGTCCTTAACATTGACATTGGCCATACCTACGATACCGAAGCACTCCATAGCAACAGCACCTGCGTACTGAGCGATTACCTCGTTATCGATTGATATACTACCCATGTGAGTGTTCATAGAAGAAGCCTTCATATTATTCCTCCTTAATGCGATAGCCCATAGGACCACCGTTTTCGCATACATATAGTATTATAATAGCAGTTCCTTAAAAAATAAACTACAAATTTTGTATATTTTGCTTGCATTCTGAATATCTTTCTGATAATATATCAATGTTGCGAACTAAGTAGCGACATAAATTTTGCTATTGAAATACTAAACATGGCTTATAAGGAGGTGTCAAAATGGCTAAATGTGATATTTGTGGCAAGGGCGTTCATTTCGGTAACAACGTAAGCCATTCTCATAGAAGATCTAACAGAGTTTGGAAGTCAAACGTTCAGCATGTTTCTGTTAAGGTTAACGGTGGTACCAAGAGAATGCACGTTTGTGCTGCTTGCCTTAGATCAAACAAAGTTGAAAGAGCTTAATCGCTTATAAACATGTATTGAAAAAGCTGTGAAGATTATTCTTCACAGCCTTTTTTATACCTTTTTTATCCCATAGGAAACCGTAATACATTTCCTATGGGATATTTTATATAAAATACTCTTCTCTTTTTATCTTATCTTTACTCTTCAACTGAAAGCTTAATGTAAAGCTTATCTTTAGAGTCTTTTGCTGTAGCGAACGGTCCCGGGATAACGCAGCCTCCTCTGTGATTGCCAAGATAATCAACATCAAAGGTTATAGGTGTTCCGTCCGGATTTTCATACTTCTGCTGAGGCTCAAAAGCTTCACCAAGCGTATCGGTAGAGATCATATCAACAGAAAATTCATTAAGAACATCATAGATATTAGTATCAAGGAAATAACTTCCCTCTTTTTCTACAACGTCTACATGAACCTTTCCGTTCTTAAGATCACTAAAAGCATTATTTTCATTTTTCCAGCTCTTTGCACCTTCAAAATATGCATTTCCGTCTATCCATACGGGAAGATGTGAAAAATGAGCTTCCTCATGCTTCATCATATTGGGATATTCCGCTTCCATATCAAACTTTTTTATCCATTCATCGTAAGTCGGATATTCATCAAAGCAGTATGTACCGACTTTTCTGTTCTCTATTTCTACCCTATCAGGATCTGAATCATGTTTAAGAACAAAGTCATCCGAAGGATATTTCTGTATGAATATGTTGTTGTAAATTCGGTCATCGCCGTGAAGTATGGTCATAAAGCCCATAACTTCAGTTCTGTGCGGCATATGATACGGTGTATATCTCCAACTTGTTCCATCTCCAACAAAGGTAAATGCGCCCGCACAGAGATTATGTATCATAGCTACGCCCTGCGTTGCGATACGCAAAGATACATCTGATAAAAGAATATTGTTGTCAATAAGCGTAGGACCGTGGCTAACTTCTACAAAGATATCCTGGCAGGTCATACCGCCACTTAGCTGTTTGGCAAAAGCAGGTCTTTGATTATCATGAAGTAAATTCTGTGTAAGCCTTGTTCCTTGCGCTTCCCAGTCACACCATATACCCATTGTGCAGTGATGTATGTGATTGCGCCTCATTATAACATCAATAGCTGCGTGCATCTTGATTCCGGCTATCTCCGCTCCGCCAAGTTCCATCATATTGTTTATATGATGAATATGATTATCCTCGATAATACTAAACACACCGCCCATACGGCCGATAATTCCGCCCTGCTCACAGTGGTGAATATTGTTTCTGCGGATAATATGTCCGCCAATCTTCTCCTTAAGCCAGCCATAGTACTGACCGCGGCATACGGAATCTCTTTCCATCTGGGTGGGACTCTTAACATGCTTTGTTGTATAAAAATTGCTGTTCTCAGGGTCATAATAACGCCCTACGCAGATACCTGCGCACTTACTGCCCCAGATCTCACAATCTTCTATTATCCAGCCTTTGCTCCAATGAGGCCCTATCATACCATCCTGATATGCAGCAGGAGGAGCCCAGGTTGTAGCAGCTTTGTTGATATTAAAGCCGCTGACTGTAATAAATCCAACACCTTCTTTACTTGGCATGAAGCACTCACGCCTTACAGTTATCTCTGCATTTTCTTTATTTGGGTCCGCTCCGCCAAAATTAGCATAAATAACTGTTTCATCCGAATCTTTATCCTGCTGTGTGTACCATTTTCTGGTAGACTTATCGGGATCCCATGAACATTCATACACTTTAGCTTCAAGGCACTCCTCTACGCTAAGTGCTTCATATAGAGCTTCATCATTGAGCCAAACACAACCTGTATGCTTATTGGGAGTAGCAAAATACCAGTCACCATATACCAAAGTAGTATAAGGATTGTAATTACCAAAGATTCCGTTTTTAACTCTGGTTACCCATACATCATCTTTAAATCTGGTCCAGTTTGAAATCTTCTCAGCACCGGTTATAACAGCGCCCAAAGGCTCTGCGCTTCTGTAAACAATACGAGCATCTTCTGTTCCGGGACTTATAGGATCAACATATTCTCTATAGATTCCGGGAGCGACTATAATCTCATCTCCCGCTTTAGCAAGCTTAGCAGCTTCGTTAATTCTTTTAAAAGGCAGTCTCTGGCTTCCGTTGCCATCATGCCCGGCTTTAACATCAACGTATATTTTCATAAGAAACCTCTTTCTTATATGCCTTATTAAATATTGTCTATTAGCCCTTAACAGCTCCTGCCATCATACCTTTTACGAGTTTATCCTGGAAAATGATAAACAATATGATCATAGGTAGTACTGATAAAGTAAGAACCGCCATGTTGATAGGAATATTAAGTGAGTGTTCTCCCTTGAACTGTCCAAGCGCAAGAGGAAGTGTCTTTTTCTCAGGGCTAAGTATAAGAGTATTTGCAAAAGCAAATTCATTCCACATTCCAACGCCATTATAAATAGCAAGGGTTGAAAGACCTGATTTAGACAGAGGTAAGATCATAAGGAAAAAGTTCTTATACTTATTACATCCGTCAATTTCAGCAGACTCTTCTATCTCCTTTGGAATAGTCTTCATAAATGCAGTCAGGATGAAGACAGACATAGGAAGAGCAAATGCAACATAAGGTCCTATAAGAGACTTAAGAGTGTCATTAAAACCGATCATTGTTGTCATCTTAAAAATAGGTATAAGAGTTACATGCATCGGAACTGACATCATCGCAACGATCGCTGCATATATAAATGGATTTAATTTAAACTTCATTCTGGCAAGTGGATAAGCAGCAAATGAAGAAATAATAAGCATAAGCACAAGAGATATAGACACAACGATGACACTTCTAAAGAAATATCCAAAGAAGTCGTGTGTCACAACCGTTACATAGTTCTCTGTAAACCATGGATCCGGTAAATGGAATACACCCTGCTGCAGCATATCAAACTGCTTGCGGAATGAGTTTATTATCATAAAGAAGAACGGAGTTAGCGTAAGCACCAATTGAACACAAGCAAAAATAATTGCTATGGTCCATGCTATTATTGATTTTATTTTTGACTTACGATAATCCGTTTCTTTCGTATTGTCTTTTGCCATATCAATAGTCCTCCTTAACCTTAAATAGCTTGTTAAAGATCAGGGCTATAGCAGTGATTAGAATAAACATTCCGGCTGCCACCGTAGATCCGTAACCCATGTTGAACTGCTGGAACGAAAGCTTATACATATAAGTAGCCATAAGCTCTGTAGATCCTGCAGGGCCACCCTGAGTCATGTTCCAGATCATATCAAAGTATTTAAGTGAACCTATAAGAGACATTGTGCATGCCGTCTTAAAGATAGGGCCAAGGAGAGGTATCGCAATATGCTTGATATACTGCCATCTTGTGGCACCATCGATGATAGCTGCCTCATAGACTGAAGTATCGATATTGCCGTAACCTGCAATAAAATAAACCATGTAAAAAGGTGTAAACTGCCAAGCCATAACGCCAATAACTGTATAAAGAGCATTTGGTGCAGTCCCCAAAAGATCAACTGTAGTTCTCTTACCCTGTATGATTGTGGCAAGTGATGATATAATACCACCGTTAGTTGCAAGGGCATATACAAAAAGGAATGCGATAGCAACTGAACTCATAAGATAAGGAAGAAACCATATTATTTTGAAAATATTAAACTTCTTTCCGCCTGCATCAAGGAAGGTAGCAAGTAACATTCCCAGAGGTATCTGCAATAGGATAGAAAATACCATCACTATTAAGTTGTGTTTAAAGGATTCCCAGAACATTGCATCATGAATAAGTGCACGCCAGTTGTCCATTCCAATAAATATTCTGTCTGCTGAAATACCGTTCCACTTATATTCACTGATAACAAACGTATCAATAACGGGATATACAATAAAAATTGCAATAAGTAAAAGCGCCGGTATCAGAAACACCGTTGCCGCTCTGGCAGTACTTCTCGCTTTAGCCCGAGCAAGGCTGACATTATTATCTTTTTTCACGTTATCTCCTTCCCGCCGCGATTATTCAAAAGCTGCCCGCAGGGGGTTAATCTCTGCAGGCAGCCAATTCATCTTATCAGCCGCAGCGTATATGCGGATTACTGAATACTATTCGCATACATAAATATGCTATAAATCTTTATTATTTCTCAGCAAGAGCTTTCTTCATTGCCTCATCCTGCTCCTGGCCAATCTGCTCAGGTGTCTTTTCAAGACCAAAGAGCTCTGTCATGCAGTCCTTATGAACTTCTGTAACTGATGCAGGAAGGTACTGATCATACCAAAGCTGCACATTAGAAGCTTTGAAGAACTCATCGATGATATATTTATTGTTAGGATCATCGATGTTCTCATTAAATCCCTTGATTGAAGGAATAGTTCCTGTTGAGAACTGAGCCTCATTGTATGTATCGTCATTGAAGTACTGTGTAGCAAGAACATAGCAAGCATCAAGCATATCCTGATCAACAGAACCATCTTCCTTGAAACAGTTGAATGTCAAGCCCATTCCGATAGCTGTTCCGATCTCAACGTCCTGAGGAACACCCTTAGCCTTAGCCTCTGAATCCTCGGGAAAACGGAATACGCCGATATTCTCGTTGTACCACTCTTCGTTATCCTGCTTAATAGCGGAAACCTGCCATGAGCCGTGAAGCATCATTGCTGCGGATCCGTCATAAAGAAGTGCTCTATCCTGGTTATCATCAGCTGTAAGAGAGTTAACACCATCGGGGAAATAACCCTTCTTTACCCAATCCTGGATCTTCTCTCCTGCAAAGATAAATGCAGGGCTTGTGAATGAACCACCGTTCTCCTGTGTGTATGCTGCATCGAATTCAGCATTTCCGGAGTGACGAGCAACAAGATACATATAGTACATTGATCCTGTCCACTTTGAAGCATTTGCAAGGGCGAAAGGAATGATGTTGTTTTCTTTTAATTTCTCACATACGGCCTCAAGTTCATCTAATGTCTTAGGAACTTCAAGACCAAGATCTTTGAAGATTGTCTTGTTATAGAAAATATCGCAGCCTGTAAGTCCGCTGAAAGGAATAGCAAGCATCTTGCCGTCATATGTTGACTGAGCTACAGCTGCATCAACAAATTCAGGGTGATCATACTTTGCATACATATCTGTGATGTCGTTAGCAAATCCTGACTTATAATACTCAGCCATAGGGCCGCCACCCCAGTGACAATAGATGTTAGGACACTGACCTGAACTCATAGCAACAACGA
>JAEEGK010000781.1_pt1 | contig 79387 bp, 62 predicted proteins | sample 8958771 | NCBI WGS metagenome assembly JAEEGK01 (sample SAMN16246547, study PRJNA631951) | gut metagenome | biome: gut microbiome; feature: rumen; material: SC-attached | host: Bos | place: Iran: Karaj | collected 2018-10
AGGGGTTCATTTTTTGGCGCTTTGCGCCGAAAAATGAACCCCTAACCCCGTCCCCGAGGGTCAAAAAGTGAGCCTATAACCCCGTCCCCAAAGGTTCATCCTCTTCTTTTTCTTCTTACTTTGTTTATATGTCTCTCGAAATCTCCGTTATCCATAAGCTCCGCCAAAATGTACTGGTCCAAGGTGGGAACCGTACAGGAGTAAAAGCCGGTCTTTTCCTCAAACAAAGGCACCAGCCTCTCCGGAACCACCATATAGGCCACACGGAGTGACGAGGATACGGTCTTGGAAAAAGTATTTACATATATCACATTCTGATCCTTATCTATGGTATAAAGGGTCTCTTCTATCTTTCTGGACGGCGAGAACTCGGATTCAAAATCATCCTCTACGATGATGCCGCCCTTTTCCGCAGCCCATCTTAAATACTCTCTCTTTTTGGAAGCCGTCGCACTTATTCCGCTGGGGTAGCTTCTGTAGGGTGTGATGTGCAGCACCTTGGCCTTGGTATTTAGAAGATCCTCGCTTTTGATGCCGTCGTTAAGCAGCGTCAGCATGTCGCACTTAACTCCCGCTGCCTTGTATATGAGAGCGATCTTTTCATAAGAAGGGTTTTCGATGCCGTAGATCACATCCCTTCCGAAGGTCTGAACGATCAGCCCGTAAAGGTATTCGGACCCTGAACCTATGATGATCTGAGAGGGTTGAGTAAGCATATGCCTGCTCCGCAAGAGATAATCGCACACCGCCTCTTTAAGAGCCATGCACCCTTGGGGCGGGGATTTCACCAGTACATCTTCCCCGTACTCGGTAAGGATCTTTCTAACCGTTCCCGCATATACGGAAAAAGGGAAACGATACTCATCCACCGCCTCTGCCTGTTCAAACCGCTTAGGAGCCGTTCGCTTTCCCATCCCGCTGCCGTGGATCATCTTTCCTTCCTCGAAGGACACAAAATAGCCGCTCCTCTCTTTGGCCCTTATGTAGTCCTCTTCCGCCAGCAGTTCATAGGCATGCTCGACGGTGATGAGGCTCGTACCGAAAGTGTCCGCGGTAACTCTTTTGGAAGGCAGCTTGGACATATAAGGATAGATCCCTTTTAAAATATCATCTCTTAGGCTTTCATATATTTTTATGTATTTCTTTTCGTCTTTCATCTGGTCTTATATTTTTCTCCATTTTTGGTTATTTTAATATAACCAGTTCAATGATACATTACCTGCTATAAAAAATCAAGGTCGAAGTAGATTAAGCTTAAAACATCGATACTAAAAGTAAAAAAGGAGTCAATATTATGAAAAACGAACATATCAAAAAGCTTTGCATTGCCGCCCTTATGGCTGCCCTCTGCTATGTAGGTTACTCAGTATTCCCTGCCATTAACGCATCCGGAACAAAGGTGCACATCGGTAATGCTTTTGTGGTTCTCGGAGCCCTTATCCTCGGTCCCCTTTACGGCGGTCTTGCGGGAGCTGTGGGTCTCTCTCTTGCGGATATTCTCGGCGGTTTTGCCGCCAGCGCTCCCAGAACCTTTATATGCAAACTTCTCATAGGTTTGATCGTAGGTTTCATCGCCGTAAAATTAAAGAACATCAACGATAAACATACCGCAAAGTACATCATCACCTGGTCCATAGTAGCCACTGTTGCCGGTCTTGCGTTTAACTGCGTATTCGAGCCTTCGCTCAAATGGTTCTGGTACACCCTTCTTTTCCCCAATCCGGACAAGGCTGCATCTGCCATCAAAGCCCTGGTTGCGGTAACCACCTGGACCACACTTATCAATGCGGGCATAAACTCCGTAATCGGTATTATTCTTTACAATGCCCTTCGTCCCGCTCTTAAGAAGGCGTCAATACTTTAATCATCATGGATCCCTTCCGTAAAAAATCCCCTTTCCTTATTTTAGGAAAGGGGTATTTTTATAGGTTATAATATTTTTTATTCCATCCCGAACACCTTTTGGGCATATCTAACGGTATCCATGGCAGTAGCAGCATATTTATCCGCGTGGATCATATCTGCGTATTCCTGAGTAAGCACTGCGCCTCCCACACACACCTTTATGTCCGGATCAAATCCGTGTATCTGCTTTATGGTCTCTTCCATGGCAGGAACGGTGGTGGTCATAAGGGCGGACAGTCCCACAAGTCTGACATTTTCTTTTCTTACACAGTCAAGTATCTTTTCGGGAGGAACATCCTTTCCCAGGTCAAGTACTTCAAAGCCGTAGTTCTTAAGAAGAGCTACCACAATATTCTTTCCTATATCATGGATATCTCCCTTTACCGTAGCCATTATCACCTTGGGTCCCTTGGCAGAAGTCTCGGGCATGGACGCTGATACCACTCCGAAAGCAGCCTTGGCTGCCTCTGCGCTCATAAGGAGCTGAGGAAGGTATATAGTCTTCTTTTCAAAGCCCACTCCCACTTCATTAAGAGCAGGGATTATATCCTCATTTATGATAGCCATTGCATCCTTAACGGCCAACAATTTCTTTGTTTCTTCCGCTGCCGCATCGGACATGCCCTTCTTTATGGCAAAGCCCAGCCCCTGATCGTTACCTGAAGCACCATTTACCGAAGCTGCAACACCTGCCCCGCCCTTTTGAGCACTTCCATGAGGAGAAGCCTGAAGAGTATTTACTTCCAGTTTGTCTGCATATTCTATATATCCGATACAATTATCATCCAGGCCGTTCAAAGTCATAAAGCATTTATAGGCCTTCATCATCTCTGTGGCAAAAGGATTCATTATAGCTCCGTCAAGCCCGCATTCCATGGCCATGGTGAAGAACACGGAAGTAATGATCTCTCTCTTTGGAAGTCCGAAGGAAACATTGGACACACCAAGGGAGCAATAGCATCCCAGTCTTTCCTTTATAAGCTTTATGGCATCCAGGGTACCTCTGGCGGCCTTTGAATCCGATGAAACAGCCATGGCCAGAGGGTCAAAGATCAGATCCTTCTTAGAAATCCCGTATTCCGCAGCTCGCTTTACTATCTTTTCAGCTATCTTAAATCTGCCTTCCGCAGTTTCCGGTATACCGCCCTCATCCAATGTAAGAGCCACCAGGAAGCCGCCATATTTTTTCACAAGAGGGAAGATCGCTTCCATCACCTCTTCCTTGCCATTTACGGAATTCACCATAGCTTTTCCGTTATAGGCTCTTAGGGCTGCTTCCATTGCAACGGGATCGCTGGTATCCAGCTGCAGGGGAAGGGCCGTTATACCCTGTATCTCCCTTACGGTATCACAGAGCACTGCCTTTTCGTCTATCTCCGGAAGTCCCACGTTCACATCCAGCACATCTGCTCCGGCTTCTTCCTGATTCACTGCTTCTCCCAGGATATATGACATATCTCCGGATCTGAGAGCCTCTTTCAGCTTTTTCTTTCCTGTGGGATTGATCCTTTCCCCGATAAGGATGGGCTTCTTTCCGAATTCAACCACTGTAGTGTAAGAAGCTATCCTTCCTGTGTTATGTTCCATTACTTCCAAGGGCTTAATATCTCTTGTGGCCAGCACCATCTGCTTTATATGTTCCGGCGTTGTACCACAGCAACCGCCCAAAAGTCTTGCCCCTGCTTCCACTGCCTTTACAGCGTAGGATGCGAATTCTTCAGGACCCACATCATAAACCACTCTGTCTCCGTCCATCTTGGGCATACCCGCATTGGGCATAAAGATGACGGGAATGTCCGCCCCTGCATATAATTCCGGAACGATCTCCAGCATCTTGTCAGGTCCCAGAGAGCAATTGGCCCCCACAGCATCCACTCCCAGACCGTTCATTATGGTGGTCATTACCATAGGTGAAGAACCGGTCATGGTCTTATGGGTCTCGTCATATACATTACTTACAAAGATGGGAACATCCGTGATCTCCTTAGCGGCTATTACTGCTGCCTTACTTTCAAGAGAATCGTTCATTGTCTCTATAAGTATATATTCCGCTCCGAATTCCACACCGAGAGATATGGTTTCCTTAAAAAGAGAAACAGCGGTCTCAAATTCCAGATCTCCGAGAGGCTTTAAAAGCTTCCCCAGGGATCCCACGTCCATTCCCACATACATATCCTTTTGGACCATTTCACCACTTGCTCTTTTCCTTGCCTCCATTGCGCATTCCATAGCGGCTTTAACGATCTCTCTAAGGCCATAACGTCCGTCTTTCCCGTCATACTTCATGGAATTTGCCCCAAAGGTATTGGCAGCCACTCCGTTGGCTCCGGCTTCAAAATAGGACTGTCCCAGAGCGATTATGTCCTCCCTGTGAGTTATATTCCATATTTCAGGAAGCTCTCCGGGTTTTATTCCCTTCTTTTGAAGCTGGGATCCTGTGGCTCCGTCGAAATAAAATATGCCTTGTTTTAACTTTTCTCTTAAATCCATATCATTTATCCTTATGTAAAAATATGTATGCCGTATTTAAAGTTAATTCCCCTTGATCCCCACTATGGCCGTAACCGACTTGGTGGGACTCATGAGCAATGAATCCGTCAAAGACAGCCCTATCTTTCTGTTGGTATCCAAAATGGATATCATGGTCTTTTGATACTCCAAAGGCAGATCCCCGTAACCCGGAGAAAATCTGGATGTAAGCTTTCCGTACTTTTCTTCCATTTCCTTGCAGAAGGTATCGCACACATGTTCTATGGCTTCAGTCCCCAGCGCATCGTAGATAAGCTGCTCCACCGGCGAAACCACTGCCGCTCTCATCCTTACCCTGTCTGCTTCCGCGCCGATGGTAGCCGCCATCAGGAGGACCTTTTTGCACCCCACCAGATGTCTCTTAAGGTCTACGGAATCCACCTCCGGCATATCGCTTTCCATAAAGCAGACCTTGCCGTCGAACAAGGGGAGAAGGTTTTTAAGCGCCTTGTCTATCCTTTCGGGCATGCCATCTATCGCCTGTCCGTTTCTCTGTCCCATGTAATAATTTACATTTTTCAGGTTCAATTCTTCTATTTTATATTTTCTGATCTCGATCATGTTAAAAATCTATATATCCAAAATGCCCTTCAGGTTATTCTTGATCTCTTCCGCAATGTCTGCCCTGTTCATGGTGTACAGATGAATGGCAGTAACGCCGTTTGCGATAAGATCCACGATCTGCTCCGTTGCATATATAATGCCGGCCTGCTTCATAGCTTCGGGATTTTGTCCGAACTTGTCCACCATATACTTAAACTTAAGAGGTACCTGGGAACCGGAGAGTTTTAAGATCCTCTCCACCTGCTTCACGTTCGTAACAGGCATGATGCCTGCAACGATGGGCACCTTTATCCCCGCATCCCTGACTTTGTAAAGATAGTTCCAATAAATGTTATTATCAAAGAACATCTGAGTGGTAAGGAATTCACATCCCGCATCCACCTTCTTTATCATGTTCTCAATATCCTTAGTCTGACTTAAAGATTCGGGATGACTTTCCGGATAGCAGGCTCCGCCGACGCAAAAGTCGGGATTAAAATCCTTTATCTCCTTTACAAGCTCGGATGCATATCTGTAATCCCAGTTTTCTCTTGCCTCGCTCCCCACAGGAAGATCTCCCCTTAAAGCCAGGATATTTTCCAGTCCCGCACCCTTAATGGCTTCCAGCTGTTTTCTTACTCCCTCTTTTGTGGAACTTATACAGGTAAGATGAGCAAGTACCGGGATATTAAATTTGTTCTGAAGATCCTTTGCTATGGCAACGGTATATTCACTGGTCCCACCGCCTGCTCCGTAAGTAACGCTCATAAAGTCCGGTGAAAGAGCTCCCACCTTCTCTGCTGCGCTCTTTATGGATTCAAATTTATCTGCAGTTTTCGGAGGAAATACCTCAAAGGAAAAACTGATCTTATCGGATTTGATCTTATCTATAACTCTCATGGCTGCCTGTCTCCTTTTCTCCTTTTATGAGTATGCACTATTTTACAACAGATCGCCGTAAATTAAAAGGGCTTACGGCAAAATTTACTTCATCAATTTACAGTGAAAAAAAGTCCAACAAAAGTCTGAATTTATTATAAATGAATAAATTCAACATAGTAAACATTGTTTTTTGTGCTTGATAGTAGTAAAATTTCTAAAATAATAAAACAATAGCGTAAGACTATTCCAATAACATATCACCTTAAGGGGGAAGATTCGCATTATGAGCTACTTTCAAAAGCTTGTTACAACAAATGACAATTGTATAGCCTGCCACCATTGCATCTCTGTTTGCCCTACTCTTCTTGCCAACAGAATTGTTAAAAAAGACGACAAAACGCAGTTCATCGAGATCAACCCCGATTACTGTGTAGGCTGCGGTTCATGTATCGATGCATGTAACCATGATGCCCGTTCCTATGACGATGATACCGAGCTTTTCCTTAACGATCTGAAAAGAGGAGAAAAGATCTCTCTGCTCATCGCTCCCGCTTTTTTTGCCAACTATCCCAAAGACAGCGGAAGGATCCTTGGCGGTCTCAAAAAACTGGGTGTAAGAAGGCTGGTAAGTGTAGGTTTCGGAGCAGACATTACCACCTGGGCCTATATCAAGTATATTACGGAAAATCATTTTATGGGCGGTATATCCCAGCCCTGCCCGGCTATAGTGGACTATATCGAAAAATACGTGCCTCAGCTTCTGCCCAAGCTCATGCCGGTACACTCCCCCACTCTCTGTGCGGCAGTGTACCTTAACAAGTATGAGCATTGCACGGATAAGCTTGCTTTCTTAAGTCCCTGTCTTGCTAAATCCAAGGAATTTAAGGCACCCGAAACAGATGGCCTTGTATCCTATAACGTTACCTATGACCATTTGGTTAAATATATGCGCGAACACAGACTTTACGGGGACGATGTAAAGGACGAGATCGAGGACGGAATGGGTGCCATCTATCCTATGCCCGGCGGACTTAAGGAAAATGTTTACTGGTTCCTGGGAGAAGATGTGCTGGTTAAGCAGATAGAAGGCGAAAAGCATGCATATGAATATCTTAAGGAATATGCAAAGAGAGTTTCTTCCGGTAAAGAACTTCCCGTTCTCGTGGATGCTTTAAACTGTTCTCAGGGTTGCCTTTACGGAACTGCCACTGAACCCGAGATCGCTGTGGGCGATGATACCTTCTTTGAATTACAGCGTATAAGGAAAGAAAAGATAGATAACGACAAGGACGTTCAGACAGGACGTTCCATGACACCCGCCCAGAGACTTGCTGCTTTAAACGAACAGTTTAAAGATCTTAAATTGTCGGATTTCATCAGAAGATACTCCGATAAATCCTCTTATGTACCTGAACCCGAACCTTCGGTAAGTGAATACAACGATATCTTTAATACCATGTTAAAGCCTAACGAAGAGGATCGTCATATCGATTGCAGTGCCTGCGGATATAAGACCTGTAAAGACATGGCCAAGGCTATATTTAACGGAGCAAACATTAAGGAAAACTGTATCTGGTACAACGAGAAAAAGAGTATCGCCATTTCGGAATACGTAAACAACGACTTCCTGAAGCTGAACTCTTCCATCGATAACCTTTCCACAAATAACCGCTCCACTGCCATTGATACTGAAGACATCACCAGAAGCATAAGCGAGATCAACGAGTTCTGCATAAACTTTGCCCAGTCTTTCTCCAACATCATGCAGTTATTGAATCAGCTGGAAAAGGATAACAAAAACATCACCGCTATTTCCGGTAAGACCACTCTTCTCGCCCTTAACGCTTCCATCGAGGCTGCAAGAGCAGGTGAAGCAGGTCGCGGTTTCAACGTGGTAGCCCAGAACATAAAGGAGCTCTCCGCTTCCTCGGATAAGGCCGCCAAGAGCTCCCTTTCAAACAAGGAACAGATCACGGATGCGGTTCTGAAGATGAACGAACAGGCTCAAAAACTGGAAAGCCTTATTGCCACCGCCACCTCCAAGATTGAAACCCTGGCCGCAAGAGCGGAAGAAAACAGTACCGTTACCGATATGGTCAATCAGCTTTGCGAAAGCATGCAGAAAAAACTGGCCGAGATCGCTGAATAACCTGATATTTGAAAAGGAACATCCTCTCGGATGTTCCTTTTTTATTTATTCCTCTTTACTTATCTTTTCAGCCATTACTTTGGAAACTCTGTGATCATCGGCGTCCATGACCGTGATCCTGTAGTCCTTCCATTCGAAGCTCTCTCCTCTTTCCGGGAAATGCTCAAGAGTCTCAATGGTCCAGCCTCCAACCGTATCGGAAACGCATTCCAGCGAGCCTTCGCTCATGCCCAGGGTTTCAAGGAAGCTGTCAATGGCAGTATCTCCGTCGAACTCAAATCTTCCGTCGGGAGTCTCCACCACTTCGTCTTCCACTTCGTCGCTCTCGTCCCAGATGTCTCCTACTATGGCTTCCAGAACATCTTCCATGGATACGATGCCCAGCGTTCCGCCGTATTCATCCGTAACCACAGCAAGATGCTGCTTCGCATGTTTCAGTTCATTAAGCACGTTAGGAAGCTTTGTTGTCTTGTAAACATACTTGGGCGGCATGATCAGGCTTCTGATATCCGGTTCCTTCCCGTCAAGGCAGGCACGAAGGTATCTGTTTAAGGACAGAGTGCCTATGATGTTATCTATGCTTCCTTCATAAACGGGTATCCTTGTATATGTGGAATTTGCTATGATCTCATCTATGCTTTCTTTGTCATCTTCAATGTCGATGGCAAGCATATCCACTCTCGCTGTCATGACTTCATAAACCGGAGTGTCGCTGAAATCTATGGCTGCCTGAACAAGTTCCGATGCATCCTCATCCAGCACCTTCTCTTCTTCTGCCGTTTCAATGATATCGGAGAGTTCGTCTATTGCCACATCATCATCCTCATCTGCTTTTTCACCTTTAAAAGCCTTGGTGCAAAGGCGAACAAGGGCTACCACAGGTACAACTATGGGCTTAAGTATAACGTTGAGATTACGTATGATATAGGCATATTTTAATGCTTTTTTGTTTGCCTGCTTCTTTGCCGAGATCTTAGGTATGGTCTCGCCAAAGATAATGATCAGGATAGTAAGCACCAGGGTAGATATCCACGTGGGAGCATCTTCGCTCTGAGCTGCGGGATAGGCCAGCTGATAAACAGATATCACAAGCACCGTACCTATGGACGAGCAGGCGATGTTCACCAGGTTGTTTCCGATAAGGATGGTGCTCAGCGTGTCATCAAATCTGGCAACGATCTTTGCCGCTTCCTTCGCTCTCTTGTCCCCGTCCTCGGAGAGATTGTCAAGTCTGGTCCTGTTGCAGGAAGAGTAACTCATTTCCGATCCTGAGAAAAAGCCGGAGAAGATAATGCACAGTATGATGGCTATTGAATAGGCCACTATAAGGATAATATCAACCATTACTCTTCACCTCCCTCTTCTGTTTCGGAAGGCAGGATCGTAACAGTCAACGCCGTGATCCTGTTATGGTCCATTTCAAACACTTTTACTTCCACTTCGTGATACTTAAAGGAATCTCCCACCTTGGGGATCGTTCCGAAGTTTTCATATGCCCACTCGGCGATTATCTTATTTACAAGTTCCTCGTTTTCTTCCGGATCTTCATATTCAAGGAAATCAAAAACATCACCCACATGAACATCATCATCGCAAACGCAGGAATTCTCTTCCAGTTTTCTTATAGGCTCTTCCACTACATCGTCTTCATCCCAGATCTCGCCCACCAGCTCCTCAAGGATGTCCTCTACGGTAACGATACCTCTGGTACCGCCGTAGCTGTCAGTGACTATGGCCATGTTAATGCATTCCTTGCTCATCTTGGCAAGAAGGTCATCTATCTTCATGCTGGCATGAACAAAGTAGGGTGGATCCAAAAGGCTTCTTAAGTCAGCTTTTCCGCCCTCCTTCAGATATTCCTTTATATATTTTCTTATCTGAAGAACGCCGATGATATTGTCCACCGTATCCTCATAAACAGGCAAACGGCTGTGACGCACATTTTTTATAATCTCGATTATCTCCTCGGGCGTGGAATCCACATCAAGCATGCATACATCTACTCGAGAGGTAATGATGGAATTAACCTGAACATTGCCGAACTGCAAAGCAGAAGAAATAAGGTCTCCGTGATCTTCCTCCAGGGAGCCGTTTTCCGTCATATCTTCAATTATGTCATAGAGCTCGTCTTCCGTTACTGAGATTTCCGGCTCTTCCCTGGTAAATTTCCCGGCGAAGTTACCAATCTTAGATAAAACAAGAGCCGCAGGCTTAAGTAAGAACATAAAGATCAAAAGCGTCTGTGCTGTTGCAAGAGAAAGAGCTTCACTGTATTTTTTTGCAATGCTCTTGGGAAGCATTTCACCTACAAAAAAAACAACCAGTGTGCTAATTACAGTACTGACGGTTACAGCTCCCAATCCCCAGATCTCGGTGACTTGGACCGTAACTATGCCCGCTGCTGAAAGATGTACTATATTGGTCAGAATTAAGATAGTTGTGATGGCACGATCAAACTCGTCCAACACCTTTATGACTTTTTTTGCCCTGTCATCGCCCCTGTCGGCACGGGCACGTATTCTTGAAGCCTTCACGGAAGCCATGGCCGTTTCTGTAACTGCCAAAAAAGCAGCGGCTAAAAGAAGTAAAACAACAATTATCCATGGTACCACACTCACTGAAGTCTGAGCAGTTACCGTACTAAGTATCCATCGACTGGCAGGATCTCCGTCCATTTGAAAAAAATCACACTCCTTAGATAAATTAAAATGTTAGATGGAATTATATCAAAAAAAAATCGTAAAATCAAGGGAATGAGAAACAATACTGCCCGTGAACAGTAACATACGGGCAGTATTTTGCAGTTTCATTATTTCCCGTCAGTGATGAACATTGCATCGCCAAAAGAGAAAAATCTGTACTTTTCTTTTACAGCCTCATTGTAAGCATTAAGTACATGCTCCCTTCCCGCAAGGGCTGATACCAGCATGATGAGTGTGGACTCGGGAAGATGAAAATTGGTGATCAGGCAGTCCAATGCTTTAAATCTGTAGCCGGGATATATGAATATCTGAGTATCTCCGGAGCCGGCATGCACTATGCCCTGCTCGTCGGAAACGCTTTCTATTGTCCTGCAGCTGGTGGTTCCGACACAGATAAGTCTTCCTCCCGCAGCCTTTGCATCATTTATCTTCTTGGCTTCTTCAGGCAGCACTTCATAGCTTTCCGTGTGCATATGGTGATCCAGGATATTATCTTCCTTTACGGGACGGAAGGTACCCAGCCCCACATGAAGAGTAACTCTTGCTATTATGATGCCCTCTTCTTCCAGTTCCTTAAGCAGCTGCTCCGTAAAGTGAAGTCCCGCTGTGGGCGCGGCAGCCGAGCCCTCATGCTTGGCATATACCGTCTGATAGCGGTTTTTATCTTTGAGTTCATGTGTGATATAAGGCGGCAGAGGCATCTGTCCCAGCTTATCCAGGATCTCTTCGAATATGCCTTCGTAATGGAATTTTACCATTCTGTTGCCGTCTTCAAGGCAATCCACAACCTCTCCCTGCAAAAGGCCGTTTCCGAAATCTATCCTGGCGCCCTTTCTCATTTTCTTTCCGGGCTTAACTATTGTTTCCCAAACATCATCAGCTCCTCTTTTAAGAAGAAGCACTTCGATCTTCGATCCGAACTGATTTCCGTCTCCCTTGGCATCTCCCGTCTTGGTGCCTATGAGACGGGCGGGAATGACCTTGGTATCATTTATAACGAGGCAATCTCCGGGTTTAAGATATTTCTTTATATCCGTAAAATGCCTGTGTTCTATGGCTCCGGTCTCTTTGTTCAAAACGAGGAGCCTTGAGGAAGATCTGTCCTCCAGAGGATCCTGAGCTATGAGCTCCTGAGGAAGATCAAAATAAAAATCCGATTTCTTTAGTGTTTCCGTCATAATTCTTTTAAACTTATCCTTCTTTATCTTTTTAGAGTACGATCCTGTGGATCAATATCCCTTAATTACGCAATCCAATACAAAGGGCACTTTGGTCTTAAGCGCCTCTTCCACCGCCGTTTTAAAATCCTTGCAGGTCGTTACGCGCTTGCCCTTAGCTCCCATGGCTTCAGCCACCTTTACAAAATCCACCTTATCATTAATGTCGGTACAGGAATGCCTACCTTCGCATAGTTCGTCCTGAAGTTCCTTTACCAGTCCCAAAGCGTGATTGTTAAAGATGATCTCGATGATGGGAACATCGTAACGGCTTGCTGTGGCCAGTTCATTCATATTCATTCTGAAGCATCCGTCCCCCGCAAAATTGATGACCGTTTTGTCAGGATTTGCAAGCTTTGCACCGATGGCAGCTCCCAGACCGTAGCCCATGGTTCCAAGACCTCCGGATGTCAGCAGGCTTCCGGGTTTATTAAACTTCCATTCCGTAACCGTCGTCATCTGGTGTTTCCCCACATCAGTAACGATTATGGCATCACCCTTCGTCTGTCTGTAAAGTTCGCGAACAATAAACGTTCCCGTAAGTTCATTCTCTGCCTCTGTTTTCTTTTCGTCCTGTCTTATCCATGATCCTCTTTCCTTTTCCTTTAATAAAGGTAAGAGACTGTTAAGTACATCTTTGGCATCGCCGTTCAAAGATACCGTGCATATTATATTCTTGTTTATCTCCGCCGGATCTATGTCTATGTGGATGATCCTGGATTTCGGTGAAATAGCTTTAAAGTATTCTGTGGCCCTGTCCGAGAAACGAACTCCCACAGCTATGAGAAGGTCACATTCCTTAACCGCTTCTCTCGCTTTTTCCGTACCATGTATCCCCAGCATTCCGAGATATTGAGGGTCATCCCCCGGAAAAGCTCCCTTTCCCATAAGGGAATCACAAACAGGCGCCTTTAAGGCATCAGCCAGTTCTTTAAGTTCCTTTGATGCTCCCGCTTTAATAGCTCCGCCCCCTGCATATATCAAGGGTTTTTTCGAAGCATTGATCAGCTTCGCCGCTGCTTTCAGGTCTTTTAAAGCGAAGCGATTATACTCTCTTTCATTTGGAATTTCAAGGTTTTCAAATTCCCATTCCGCGGATATGGCATCGGTAGTAATATCCACGAGCACAGGCCCGGGTCTTCCGGATCTCGCTATCTGAAAGGCTCTGGTCACAGTTTTTTCCAGTTCCTTAACATCCTTTACGATGAAATTATGTTTGGTAACAGGCATAGTGATACCCGCAATATCCACCTCCTGAAAGGAATCCTTACCCAAAAGGGAATTGGAAACGTTGCCTGTGATCGCAACCATTGGAACCGAATCCATATCAGCGGTAGCGATCCCCGTAACCAGATTGGTCGCACCCGGACCACTGGTGGCAAGACACACTCCCACTTTCCCCGTACTACGGGCATATCCATCCGCAGCATGCGCTGCCCCCTGCTCATGAGAGGTCAGGATGTGTCGTATCTCCGGATGCTTATAAAGAGCATCGTAAATATCCAGCACCGAACTTCCCGGATATCCGAAGATCGTATCCACTCCTTCTTTTATTAAAGTCTTTATCAGAATTTCCGAACCTTTCATCAGCTTCCCCTTCTTTTTTATAAGTAAATAGGCATTATAACAGAAACGGAAAAAAAATCAACCTATTGCCTTTAAGCTTTTTGAATTTTTCTAAAAATTTGGACAATAGTTCTTCAATAAAATTCCAAAAAACCGTTGACTTTTAATGTTCTCGGTGATAATATATCACTCGTGTTCGAGAGACGCAAGCCTTTCAAAAGCACAACATGCGCGAGTGGCTCAGTTGGTGGAGCGCGACCTTGCCAAGGTCGAGGCCGCGGGTTCGAGTCCCGTCTCGCGCTCTTTTTATTTCAAAAAGCACCCAATTATGGGTGCTTTTTTTGAACCCCGGGGACGGGGTTATGGGTTCATTTTTCACAAGTAATAAGATATCACATACGGATTTCAAAAAGGGCATCCGATAAGAATGCCCTTTTAAAATTAACGGCCCCCGCCGGGGATAAAAGTTCAAGTGTCTCCGCTGCCGCCCTATTCTTTTAACTGAAAAATGCCATTTCTTTATCCAGCGTATCCGCAACCGTATTCAAGCCGTTTGCCTTCTTAGACAGGAATTCCATAGTATCCGTAAGCTCCTGCATGGATGCCTTGGTTTCCTCGGAGCTTGCAGCATTTTCTTCGGAGATCGCCGACAGATTGGTGATGGTTTCGGAAATGCTGTTGCTGGCTTTTTCCGTCCGATCAACGTTTTTAACGATCTCTTTTGTAAGCGAAACCGACTTGTCTATATCGGATATCAGCGCACCAAACCTGTCTATGGTCTGATGGATGGTTTCATTCTGGATGTTCATTGTTTCCTGAACGATACCTGCTTCTTCCATGGTCTTATTTGAATCGTCCGAAAGTCCCTTCATCGCTTCCTGAATGTTCTTTGCAGCATCCGCAGACTGGTCCGCCAGCTGACGGATCTCATCCGCAACAACCGCAAAACCACGGCCCGCTTCACCCGCTCTCGCGGATTCTATACTCGCATTAAGTGACAAAAGATTTGTCTGTTCTGCAATGGCATCGATTATTGCTACTGCTTCGCTGATCGTCGTAACAGCGGAATTGGTGTTTCCGATAAGTTCAACAATACCGTTTATCGCACCGATACTTCTGTTGGTGGAAATCTTGAGTTCCTCAAGCTTGTCCTGACTTGCCTTGGAATTTTCCTGCATCTGATCGGCGATCTCGTGCATCTCTTCTGTATTGGAAATGATGAGGCGGACAGCTTCATTAATGTGTCCCACGCTCTTCACAGCTTCCTGTAATGACTCAGCCTGAGTGTATGCACCGTCTGCAACCTGATTAACCGCTATAGCAACGTTGTCGGATGTTTCCGCGATCTTCTTTACCGTATTATACAAATAGCTGGCTGATTCATCCACTTCTCCGGATGTTACCCTGGCATTTCCGATAACGCTTTGCATCTTACCTGCCATATCTGCCAGAGCATTTGACATCTCACCCAGCTCATCCGAACGCATTTTAACTCTCTCGCTCAGAGTGATGTTCAGATCACCGGTTGACATCCTTCTGACCGCACTCACATTCTCATCAAGCGCCTGAACGATCTTTAACACGTACATGACCGTGAAAACAGTAAACAACGCCACAAATAAGATGGCAAGAGAAACGATGATGCCCAGACGTGTTGTTATGTACCTGCTGATATCGGTTTTTTTGAGCCCTACAAAGGCCATACCGTAAACATTTTTAGTTCCGTCTTCAAACAACGGCTCGTAGGCAACATAGTATTTTTCTCCGTTGATAACAACGTCTTTTGCCTGATAGCTTTCTTTTCCATTAAGAACAGTCGCTATAACAGCATCTCCGGCCTTTGTCCCCACCGCGCCGCTTATACTGGATCTTTTTCTTGTATCGTTCAAAAAATATGTATAATCATAGCCGGTCTTTTTGTTCATGTCGAATTCAAGATTAGCCGAAGCAACCTGATCATCTGCGGTATACTTAAGTACCATTGCATATGTCTGGCAAGCAGCCTTTACGCCCTGAAGGACCTCTTCTTCCATACCTTTTCTGAGATTTACCGTAGCCACAACCGTGATCGTTCCTCCGACCAGTACAAGGGCCGTAAGTACAAGGGCCGTAAGTATGACCTTTAAAGACCTCTTTTTTCTTACCTGTTTTACTCCGTTTTCTGCCATAACTACCTCCTCGTTGAGTAATGTGTAACAAGGAAATAATATCATTCAGCGACAAAAGAAGAAATCAAAATATTCAAAATATTCAAGAAAGAATGTATAAAGAATTGCAATATAATGCAGCAAGAGTTTTCTCAAAGAAAGCAACTGCCACCGGAAATGATTCCAGTATCCCGGGATCTGTCCAACCACACAGAAAAGCACATAGTCCGGTATCCATAAAATAGATTATCGATGTTTTAATAATTCGTTTTGATAAGTTATTGTCATATGGCTACAGGATCATTACTATGCCCGATGATTCCAATATAGAAATCCGGTTCTTAGCTGTCCTTGCATCAATTCCGACAGCTTTTCCCAGTCTCGTATACGCCCATGAATTAGACCCGTAAAATACTACAAGCAGGCTGGAATATTGAAATACCTGAATGGGTCGGAGAGCACTATCCCAAGCTCCATCTGTTTTGCAGATCAACAAGCAAACCTTTCAAAGCATTATAACCACTGTATAAAGGCTGTTTTGTCATTGCTGTTGTAACCTGCCTTTTTATAAAAGTCCAAAGTACTCTGCTTCTTTGAACCTGTGAGTAGCATCATCTTATAACAGTTCTCTTTAAGTGCTATTTTTTTTGCATGATCAAGGCATTCCGTGGCATATCCTTTGCCCCTGTATTCACCATGTGTTACAACATTTTCAATAAATGCATATGGTCTCACACCCCTGGTTAGATTCGGAATAATGACACATACACACGAAGATACTATCTTTCCGTCAATCTCATTGACGATGATATGATGATTTTTATCTTCTATTATCTCATTCCACACGTCTCTCAAATGCTGATCATTCTCCGGCTTACATTCTTCATGAAGAAACAAATACAGTTCCAGCATCTGATCCAGATCTTCCGATTTAACCTCTCTGATCATAACCCATTTATTCCCCCTTCCCGTTTATATTGAAGGAAATCTACATACTCTTACAGAAATCTGTAATCTCCTGTTTTCTAAGTTCCACATCTGTTTTGTATTCGATTGAAGTCAACCCTAAATGACCTTTACATTCTATTTCCAGATGGCCATAAAAATGCTCTATACTGCCGATTATCTTCTCACATTCCGGCATATTCGGTCCTGTTCTCAAAGCAATGGTGTATCCCCTCTTTCCCTGTTTGATAACTGCGTGTGGATCATGGGTATTACACCACGGAGTACATCTGTCGATAAAGGACTTAAACTGCCCGGGAATATCTGCCCAATATGAAGGAGAAACAGAGACTATAATATCCGCATCATCAAATTCATTCATTATACTCTCTATGACTGTCGCGTCACTCAAAGCACACTTCGCTGTATAGTGACATTTACGACAACCTTTGCAAAACGAAAAAGAATAGTCGTCTATGCATATATTTTTTACACAGTACTTACCCGATAACTGTTCTGAAACCAGCTTTGTAATTTCTGCAGTTGCCCCGGTTTGAACGGGACTACAGTTAATAACCAATGCTTTCACTTTCTTTCCCCTTCCAAAGCCAATTCCACCAGCTTATTCAAATGAATCCTCACAGAATCCAAACAACACACAGGACAGTTTTCCTCATTCAAAAGCAGCGGTAACTCGGTACATCCAAGAATGACCGCTTCTATCCCATCCTCTGCCTTCATTCTCTCAATAATGCCCTTAAATTCCGCTAAAGTGCTCTCTTTCACTATGCCAAGTTCCAACTCCTCAAGGATTCTTTTTGCAATCAATTCTCGTTCAGGCTTTTGAGGAATGACTACTTTAATACCTGCATCGATAAGATCCGTTTTCATGTAATCCTTTTCCATTGTAAAAATGGTTCCGAGAAGCCCTACCGTTTTAAACCCTTTAGAGACAGCCTCCTCACAGACAGCCTTCGGTATGCTTACCAGGGGCACGTTGTTTTTTTGTTTGATCTGATCATAAACTATATGCATTGTTCCGGCTGTAAGCGCTATAATCTCTGCACCGCCCGATCTTAAATGCTTAACCTTCTCGGAGAGATAATCTATCAGTTCCGAATATTCCCCATTGGATACCAGCCTCCATGCTTTCCGAAAATTCACACTTTCAATTGCTATATCCGGCATCGCAGTCCCTTTTGTCAGCTCATCGATCCTTAAATTAAGTTCTTTATAATACATTACCGTCGATTCGGGTCCGGTTCCGCCAACTAATCCTATTTTTTTCATATCTCCTCCTCATATGATCATTTACTGATGACTGCTTATCATTCCGTGGGCGCCGAATATCTTCCACTCTCCGGCTCCAAGTCGCTGCATTATGGCTGTGCGTTCCTCCGATCATATCAAAACCACATCAGTAACAAAAACCTTTTATAACTGCAATCCTTAAATCAATCAAATTCTTCCTGCATCCATTTATCGAATTCTTCTTTTTCCTCAAATTGGGGATAATGCGCCGAATTCTCAAAAAGAACAAACGCCTTTTCGCCATCGCCCTCGATATTCTGTAAATACTCCTCGGCTGCTTCGGGCGAAGTCATGCCATCATACTTCCCCATCACGAAATATACCGGAATATCTATTTTACTTACAATGTCCGTAATCGGTCTATTTAGTGCTTCCATAATAAGCCCGTCCTGGTATTTCGCCGATGCCGTATAAAATCCGGCTGCATCACGCAAATTATACTCACTGCCAAACAAAAACGCCAATAAATAATCTCTGTTATCGTTGATCTGTCTCGCCCCGAAGCCATACTTTCTAACATAGTTTCGAGGAACTATCTGTTTGCCTGCAAAAACCTTTTCCTTTAATGCTTCAAGCTCGGCAACTGTCTTTTCATCGCCTTCTGTCATCGCTTGCGCAATGCATTTATCCAGCGTATTTAACTCACTTTTCACTGTATCAGACATCTGTCCGATACCTACATACGCACTGTATAAATCCGGTCTGAGAGCTGCCGCCTGTGTTGCTATATACGTACCATAAGAATGTCCCAGCAAAATTACCTGCTCTTTATCAAGGTACTCTTCTATGTACTCAGTGATGGCTATCAAATCTTCCACGTGCGTTTTCGCTGTTACCATAGTGTAGTCTTCACCAAATACATATGACTTTCCGCTGCCCCGCTGATCATAATGAACGATCGTGAATTCTTTTTCCAATTCCTTCTGGTATTTTCTTGCATACGGAATCTCCGAACAACACGGCCCGCCATGAACAAACACCAGTACCGGATTGTCTTTATCAACTCCCCGGATCATCATTTGAAGATCAGCGCCATTAATATTAACCACTTTCAGTTCGCTGATACCGTTCTCTCTATTGATCTTCGGCGTCCACGCAGGCACAACCGTTCTGCAAAGCAGAAACAGCAACAATATTCCGAGTATTAAAAAAACACTTTTCTTTTTCTTATTATTCTTTGCCTTTACCGGATCCTTTTTGGAAATCATATTATGCATGTCTTTACCTTCCGTCCCGTTTTCAAGGGGTCATTTTGTTTTTTTGACCCTATAACCCCGTCCCCAAAGGTTCACAAAAAATGAACCCATAACCCCGTCCCCGGGGTTCAAAAACCTTTTTTAGTCCCATATATCTCCCCACTCTGCTTTTCTTGCCTGCTTAAACACAGTCTTATCGCGGGAAGTGATCTTCATCTCATTGATCCCGTTTGCAGAGCAGGTTTTTATTTCCACACAGCCCTTATTTATTATCGGATGTCTTATGATACGAGAGTGCGTCCCGTTAATGTCCGTTTTCGGATCAATATCTTCTTTGTCTTTTCCTTTCAGCACAGCTATATAGGAAAACTTCTCATCTTCATAGGGCGCATCTCCACCCTTTACAAACTTTTGTACCTTACTGCGCTGCATACGGCAGGTAAAATGGCACCAGTCTCCGCCAGACAATGGGCATTTTTCGGAATGTGTACAGGGTGCTGCTACAATGCCGCCGTTTTTAATAAAATACTCTCTGGCGTACATTATATTTAAATACCCTGCTTTGGTTCCGGGCTCTAAAAGGATAATGGCCTTTTCGGAAGTTTCCCAAAGGTTTTCAAGAAATCTATCTCTGTCTTCTGCCTTAAGTTCATTCATTATATAAGAAGCAGTGACCAGATCCGCCTTTATCCTTGATCCGTCCTTATTTTCAGAAGCTGCGTTTTCCTTTATCCAGGCAGCCTTTCTCATCACTTCACTTCCGAAGGAGAGCATATGCTTACCTATGGCGATCATGCTATCTTCTCTCTCAACACAGGTGATACTCTCAAGTTCCATTTCCGAGTCCACAGCCCAGACTGCCGCGCCTGTACCGGCTCCGATATCCGCCAGGGTCTTCGGCACTTCCTCGGGATGCTCTTCAAAATAGCCTTCCAGTGCGGCTTTAAACTCCATTACCGCAGTCTTCACAGCCCCATAGGTTCCGGGCATTCTGGATAAGGCATAGCTTTCCGCTTCCTCTTCAGTCTTTACCAATACTTTCCCCTGTCCGGATTCCTTGTTGTATCTGTCGCATATCAAAGAAACGCAGTCTCTGATCTTAGATATACTGCGTTTCTCCAAAAGCTTTTCTGTTGCTTCCTGCATTTCATAAGGGATATTCAAATCTTACTCCCGACAGCGCCATCACTCTTCAAATTCCATGGTCAGGTAATAGCCCCGATCTGTCTCTTCTATTTCCTTAACAGTTCCTTTTGTTATAACATTACCCTCATGGTCCAAAAGCCTTTCGCTTAAGGGAATGTTTGCGCTCATGGCAACCGCAGGTTCAACTACGTAATAATATACCGAGTTGGGAAGGGAGCCTTCTCTTATCTCACAGACATCTCCCTCTTTAACCAATCCCGGTCTTTCCATTTTAAAGTTACCCAATGTGATCATAATACCTCACCAAAACAATCCGAAACGGCAACAACTTTACCGTCTCTGTAATATACTCTGGGCACACGTTTGGAAATATCACAGACCACTTCATAGTGGAATGAATTTCCTACGGTTGCACCTATTTCCTCTGCCGAGATCCGATCATCTCCGTCTTTTCCCATGAGTGTCACTACCGATCCCACCCTTGCTTCCGGGATATCGGTAACATCCACCATACATTGATCCATGCATATGCGTCCTCGAATGGGGGCGGACTTGCCGTTGATCAACACTCTTCCGAGATTTGAAAGTCCTCTGGGAAAACCGTCTCCGTATCCCACAGGAATGGTAGCTATCCTTCTGTCTTTTTCACATACAAAAGTGCCACTGTAACCTATGCCTGTACCTTCAGGCAGGATCTTCACCATGGATATCCTGGTTTTAAGTTCCATTGCCGGTGTCACGGGACATCTTTCCTTGGTAACGTCATCGGTGGGATACATACCGTAGGTGGTTATCCCGAATCTTACCATATCCAGATCTCCCTCGGGGATATCTATAACTCCTGCACTGTTGCAAACATGCTTTACAGGGATCTTAATGCCGTTTTCATCAAGTACCTCCGCAAAATGAAGGTATTTTTTTAATTGCCCTCTGGCAAATGTCTTGTCCGGTTCATCAGCTTTACAAAAATGGGTGAACATCCCCTCTATGGTAACGTTCTTTAAAGCCTTTATCTTTTTAATATCCTCAAGGCTCTTTTGTATCTGCTCTTCGGTATCACACTGATAACCTATACGGCTCATGCCTGTATCCAGCTTAAGATGGATCACAGCATTTTTCCCGAGTTCCTCAGCTATCTCATCGTATTTTTTAACGGTCTCAAAGTCAAAAGCCGCCATGGCGATGTCATTCGCAATGGCGCTCTCGCTAAGTTCGGGAAAGGTGTAGCCCAATATAAGGATGGGCTTTTTGGTGGCACGTTTCTGTCGCAGTTCTACCCCTTCTTCGGGGATGGCCACTGCATAGGCATCCGCGATATCGTCAACGTTCTTAACGATATTATAAGCTCCGTGACCATAGGCATCGGCTTTTACCACCACCATCATACGAGTTCCCGCTTTAAGGAGTTTTTTCCCGTTTAATATGTTTTGCCTTACTGCGTCCAGGTCTATATTGGCCTGAACACGATAAAAATGATCATCCATTACATATTATCTTTCTGTTTTATTTTTGGAGATATTATCTCCGGTATTGCTTCAAGAATATCGCCGGCAAGCATGGATCTTGCTCCTGTTTTGGCTGCTGCCGCATTCCCTGCAAGTCCGTGGATATAACATCCCGTCATTGCTGCCGATTTACGGCTTTCACCCTGGGCTATAAGGCCTGCGATTATCCCTCCGAGAACGTCTCCGGAACCGCCGGTAGCCATTCCGTCATTTCCCGTAACATTGATATAATTCGAGTTTCCGAAGGAAACTATACTTCTGACATCCTTTTTAACAAAGATCAGCTCATTACCATCCGTACACTTTTCCGAAGCGCTGAAAAGCCCCATGGAAAGTTCCGCCAGAGAAACACCTATAAGTCTTGAAAGTTCCTTTTTATGAGGTGTAAGAATGGTTCCTGCAGGAAGTATCTCCGAAAGCTTGGCTATTCTTTCTTCACTCGTAGCATTCTCTCCTGTTTTCTCGGTAATAAGCTTGGCCAGAATGTTGATCCCGTCTGCATCTATTATGAGAGGCACGTCACATTCACTTAAGCAATAGTTCAATATACTTGCCGCAGCACTCTTTTGCCCTATACCGGGGCCTATAAGAATGACACTTGCCCATTCAATAGCTTCTTTAATGTCAGGAATACTCTCTTCCTGTAATGCGCCCTTATCTGTCACCTTATAGGTGGTAAGGACTGCTTCCGGGAGTTTCTTCTGGATTATCTCTCTGTTATTATCCGTTGTGAGGACTCTTACCAGCCCCGCTCCCATTCTGTAAGCCGCAGCAGCTGCCAGAAAAGCAGCTCCCGCCATATTACCGGAACCCGCGGCGACCAAAACTCTGCCATAAGTTCCTTTATTGGAATTCATCTTTCTGGGAGGCAACAAAAGCAAGGGATCTTCATCGTAATAAAATGTTGTGGGAGGTACGGGAAGCATGGAATTATTGGTCCCAATATCCCAGATCACCACCTTTCCGGCATATTCCGCACCGGGATAAAGAAGACACCCTGTCTTTATGCTTCCAAAGGTCACGGTAACATCTGCCCTTACGGCTATTCCGAAAATACGGCCGTCATCGGTACCTACTCCGGAGGGAACATCCACCGAAATAACCCTAAGCTTGGCCGCATTAATGTTTTCTATTTCCTTATAAAAATCCCCTGTTATCTGCCTGGACAGACCTATACCAAAGATCCCGTCTATGGCAACTTTAAATTTGGAATAGTCCACTTTTTTGATCACTTTGACTCCGGCGTTTTTAGCGATCTTAAGCTGCTGCCGGGTTTCCTTGGCAGCATTTTTCATATCGCCCACCATGTGTATTTTAACGGAATACCCGGACATGGCAAGGATCCTGGCAGCGGCGATACCGTCACCGCCATTCTTTCCCGTTCCGCACACAGCTATGATGTCGTCACCGTGATCCGCTATTTCTCTGACGGCATACACAACACCCAAAGCTGCTTTTTCCATTAAAACCACTGATGGGATCCCTATCTCGTCAATGGTATATCTGTCTATTTCATTAGCCTGTGATGCATTAAGCGAATATTTCATTACTTATCCTCTGATGCTCTGAGCTTGTAGGAAAGTCTCATAAGACTTTCGGTAAGATGTACGTTTTCCTGTACCACATTATCCGGCAGAGAAAGATCTGTAGGAGCAAAATTCCATATAGCCTTGATACCTGCCTTAACAAGATCGGCCGCTACTTGAGGTGCCGACTCCTTAGGTATTGTAATTGCAGCTATATCGATCTTGTTCTCCTTAAGGTAATCCTTAAAATCGTTCATATGAAACACGGGAACACCGTTAACACTCTTTCCCACCAGATTGGGAGAAACATCGAAAAGTGCTTTTATAACAAATCCTCTTTTTTCAAAATCGGCATAATTGGCCAGAGCTCTTCCGAGATTACCCGCACCGATCACGATCATCTCCTTCTTCCTGTCAAGGCCGAGGATCTTACCGATCTCAGTGTAAAGATATTCCACATTATAGCCGTAGCCCTGTTGTCCGAAGCCCCCAAAGTTATTAAGATCCTGACGGATCTGTGATGCCGTAACCCCCATCCTTTCACTGAGTTCCTTGGATGAAATCCTTACAACATCATGTGTCATCAGTTCTCCGAGATATCTGTAATAGCGGGGCAATCTTCTTATAACAGCCGACGAAATCTCAGTACCCATTTTTTTCACCTCATCATTCAAGTCTTATTCGTATAGCAGGTCAAGCTTTCTTTCAAGCCTGTCTTCGGTTTCTCTTATCTTTCTTACCTTGTTAACGTATCTATATGCTCCGGCGTATTCACCCTGTTCTTCCACATAACAGTAGGAACCCACCATGTAAGCCAATGCATTTGCTATCTGTTTAACCTGCTTTTTCTGACTCTTTGTCAGACTTCCGAATCCTCTGTTGCCCTTGGGAGCAATTACTTCAGCGAGATACATTTCCAGCTGAAGAAGATATTCACTCTTAATGAGGCATTTATTGATGATCTCATCGTTTGCGTTCTCAATGCGTTTAACATCGCCTTCATCGATCATGGCAAACATCTTATCGGAAAGAGTTGATGCAGTGAATCTGACTGCGCCTGTATTTTTCTTCTTTCTACCAAGGTCCAGAAGAAGTGCAACCCAGGGAACCGTATCTCCTTCAGTTCTCTGATCTGCTTCCATGGAATAGATCCTGTCTCCGCATCTCATCTGTATGTTCAAAATGTCGGGATAACTGTCTCCTATAAGCTTTGAACGCCAAAGTGATGAACATAGTTCGCTGATACGCTCCTTATCCTTTCTTCCGGGATAAAAATGGTTTTCAGCCTCTACTGTCAGCACCGCATATCCGGAAACATATCTCTTGATATTCACTCTGCTGACTCTTAAAACGAATCTCTCTCTGTCTTTCTCGACCGAAAGCTTACCAAAGATCTCAACATTTGCGATCTTCTCGCTGCCCTTTTTCTCATTTGCCTCTTTGTTGTTTCCCACAAGAGTATATGAGATCCCGTAATCGTCATCGCACTTCCACATGGAATTTCCGGAGAAATTCTTTTCCCATGCGCTTTCCGAATTATAGCTTAAAGGAAGCCGGAAAGTGTGGATACTGTGGATCCTGTTATCATCAAAGCGTCCGAATCTTAAATCTTCCGCATTCTTTATATAATCCCTGTAGGTCTCAAAATTTGTTTCCGCATTTCTCTTTCCCAATGCGGTAAGCATACTTTCCACTGAATAAATGATCCCTGTGGACACTTCTCCCGTAAAGGTTTCCACCCTTTTAAAGAGGGCATATAACCTCACCTCAGTCCTATTGATCAAAATATCCGCTTCAGGGTATTTCTTAACAAAATTGCTGGCCTTGGATATAACAACATCATCATTGATCTGTCCGTGAAGCCTTACGTCTTCAATGATGTTCATATTCTCATCCGTGATACAGAAAATAAGTTCAGGGCCGGTAACCGGAGTTTCGTAGGATGTAAAGATGTGCATCTTCTTCTCACGCTTGATCTCGTTGGCCACCTCATGGAACTTTTCCTTAAGTTTTCTGCGGACTCCCGCTCCCATTTCCGGGATCTCATCAAAATCGGTCATGGGAATAACTCTAAGCATGCTTAAGCAATCTGTCATCCACTCATGAGGAAGACATTCCGAAGCCATCTCATTAAACATTCTCTTGGCTTTGGGATTACTCTTCTTTAACGGATCCACGAGATTAAGCATTACTTCCTTGGCATTGATCGCAAAATACCTGGTTTCCACACCGGAATTTCTGTATTCTACGATCTTGTCAAAAAACAGTCCTCTCAGATCCACATCTTCGGCAGGAACGGTTACGACATTTCCTTCGTCATCCGTACCTTCATACGGAAGCGGCTGTGAGAAAACAATCTCTTCATTTCTAAAGCTCTTGTCACCCTTATAGTCAATTTGATAGAGGTAGACTTCATCAAGCATATAATCCTTGACAGTGACATCAATATATACATGCCGCAATACGGTTTTACTGAATTCCATATTATCCTCCGAAAAGTATAGTCTAAATAATAAGTATACAAATTTTAAGAACAATCCGCAAGGCTATTTTGCCATCTAAGCCCAAAGATTGCTATTTTTTTAACTTGATCCCTGCAAAAAGTCCTGCCATGGTCACAGGCTCGTCGTCACCGAACATATATTCAGCCGGTGCCTCATCGATCTCATCCTCGACTTCATCCGCCTCATCCACTTCTTTAATGGAAAGAGAAAGCTTTCCGTCCTTAACATCTATGACCTTAACTTTGACTTTCTGACCAAGTTCAAGGACTTCCTTGGGGGATCTGATCCTCTTATTACTGATCTGCGAGATATGAACCAGTCCCTGAAGACCATTACCTACCGACACAAAGGCTCCGTACTGCTCTATTCTCTCTACGGTACCTTCCGTTACAGTTCCCACGGGAATAAGGGCCATCTTGGAATTTCTCTCTTCCTTTTCCTTTTCGAAAAGCACATCCTTAGCCGAAAGTACAAGTTTCTGAGTTGCTTCATCCACAGTGATCACCGTGACCTCAAGGGTTTTCCCCACATAGCTTTCCGTATCTTCAACATAGGAAATGGCAAGTTTTGAAGCAGGTATAAAAGCTCTGATACCTTCAAGATAAGTTACCACACCTGCGTTGGTACTTGCCGCCACCTTAACCCTGACAACAGTCTTTTCCTTCTGCATTTCTTTAAGCTTGTCCCAGGCTAGAACATCATCGGCCTGCTTCTTTGAAAGAAGGATATTACCGTTTCTGTCCTCTCTTAAGACCATGGCTCTGATCTCATCTCCCACTGCCACATCTCCTTTTATGGAGAAACGGGGATCATTGGAAAGTTCATCGATCTTTATGATACCTTCCGCAAAATAATTAAGATCAAGTGTAACCTCGGTATCGGAAACTCCGATAACCGTTCCTGTCACTATATCTCCGGCGTTAACGGCTCTGAAAGACCCGTTGATCTCTTTTTCAAAATCCGCCATTGTCATGTTATTTTCGTCGCTCATAATCTGCATCCTATCTTTTGATCACTATTTCGTTCTGATTTTTGTATATATTGTTTCCGGGTACACAGCCTCTTACCGAAGAAAGAGGATAAATGTTTGTATGTGCCCCTATGACGGTTCCGGGATTAAGGACTGAACCGCAGCCCACTTCCACATTATCTCCCAGGACAGCTCCCATCTTTTTAAGCCCTGTCTCGTACTTCTCACCGCTTAAAACATCCTTCACAACAACAAGAGTCTTGTCTGACTTGACATTTGAGGTTATTGAGCCCGCTCCCATATGTGACTTATAGCCAAGGATAGAATCTCCCACATAATTGTAATGAGGCACCTGTACATTATTAAACAGGATCACATTCTTTAATTCTGTAGAGTTTCCGACAACCGCCTTAGCCCCCACAAGGGCATTTCCTCTTATAAACGCACAATGTCTTACTTCCGCTTCTGCGCATATAATGCAGGGTCCCTTTATGTAAGCAGTGGGATAGACATTTGCACTCTTGTGGATCCATATGTCTTCTCCTCTTTTTTCATAATCCTCTCCCAGAGTTTCTCCGATCTTTAAGATGATCTCTCCGATATGGGGAAGTACCTGCCAGGGATAAACATACTTTCTGATCTCGTTTACGGCGATGGATTCATCTGTTAAGAATAACTTTTCAATACTGTAATCAACTATCATTTGTAGTTCCTTTCCACGGAAATAAAGGCCTGATTTAAAGCTGAACCTATGTTACTGTTCTTTACCTTTTCGGTCATTCTGGTAACATAACTTTCCAGTTTTTCCATATATTCCTTACCTGTTATCTGTCCCTCTGCCACCTGTGTCAGTCCTTTTTCCCAGCTTGCCGTAAGGTCTGCGCGGAGCAGGGAAGAAATGGACCCCGTGACCACTTCATGAATGATCTCTCCCAACATGGTGGGTGAAAAGATCTGGGTCTTTTTATTCAGGTTAAGATACTTGATGTTTACCAATTTATTAAGTATCTCGGCTCTTGTGGCACTGGTTCCTATACCCGAACCCTTTATCTGGGCTCTCAGTTCTTCATCTTCAATAAACTGACCTGCATTTTCCATGGTCAGGATAAGAGAACCGGAGGTATACCTCTTTGGAGGAGAAGTCTTACCTTCTTTTATCTCCGTGCTTAATATATTCAGGATGTCACCTTTTTTGATCTTATTGATGGAATCGAGAAGTTCCGTGGATATCTCCGCATCTGCTGTTTCATCATCCTTTTTCCTGTCTTCATCGTTTTCATCCTGTTTTGCTGTCCCGTCCTTTTTCGGAGGCTTGGCCACCTTAAAATAGCCTTCGTCCTTAAGGGCCTTAAAGCTTGCAAAAAACCTTTCGTCTCCTGCCTTAAGCACTATGGAATCCTTACTGTAAACAGCAGGCGGAAAGAATATGCTTAAAAATCTTCTGGCTATAAGCTCATACACCTTTTGCTGCATCAGCCCCAGCTTGTCGAGACCGCCTATGCCCTGTCCGGTAGGTATGATGGCATAGTGATCCGTGATCTTTTTGTCGTCAACATATCTGGTCTTGGCCAGTCCCACGTATCTTTTTCCTTCCAATATCTCATTGGCAAATCCGGAAAGAGGTCCGAAGGCTTTAAGACCTGAAATGTTCTTTGCTATCTCCTTGGAGACTGCTGTTGAAAGGACTCTGGCATCTGTTCTGGGATAAGTCACCAGCTTCTTTTCATACAATTCCTGGATGATCTTAAGGGTCTCATCGGGACTGATCTTGAAAAGCCTTGAACAGTCGTTCTGTGCTTCGGCCAGATTGTACAGCAAAGGAGGATTTTTCTTTTCTTCTTTTTTTTCAAAGCTTTCAACTGCCGCCTGTTTTCCTTTAAGGCTTCCTATCAATTCTTCGGCGGTTTTTCTTTCATTAAAACCGTTCTCTTTATACATGAAGGGGGTATTGTAATACCTGCTGCCTTCCACTGCTCTGAACTCAGCTTCTATACCGGGCTCAGCCTTAAGTATCACTCTGTAAAAGGGAGTCTCTTTAAAATCCCGAATTTCTCTCTCTCTTCTGACCACCATTCCCAGGACACAGGTCATAACACGGCCCACGGAGATAGCTCCCATCTTATCCAGATTAAGAAATTTTCTGACGTTGTATCCGTATTTTATGGACAATGCTCTGGAAAAATTGATACCCATGAGATAATCTTCCTTTGCCCTTAAAAAAGCGGCTTCCGAAAGATTGTCATAGGCATCCCAGGTTTTGGCCGTATCTATACCTCTTTTTATCTCTTCTTCCGTCTGAGAATCTATCCAGACTCTCTTTCTGACTTTCTCTGCAGGCACCTCCGCCATCATGTCCACAAGGCGGTAAATGTACTCTCCTTCACGCCCCGAGTCCGTGCATATGTATATAGTCTCCACATCGGGTCTGCAAAGCAGCCCCTTTACTATATTGAATTGAGCCTTCACATTCGGAATGATCTCATATTTATACTTTTCCGGCAGAAAAGGCAAAGTTTCAAATCTCCATTTTGCCAGTTCCGGATCGTAAGCATCAGGATAACTCATGGTGACCAGATGTCCCACACACCAGGTGACCACCGTATTTTCCGACTCCTGATAGCCGTTTTGGCGCGAAAAATTCTCGTGCAGCGCCTTGGCAAATTCCTGGGCCACACTTGGCTTCTCCGCTATAAATAACCTTTTTCCCATTAATACCTCTGTTAATTCCCGGTTGCTTCACCGCTGTCGGTACCATTTTCTGCGACAACGTTTTCTCCTGAAGTACCGTTTTTGTAAACCACTATCTCTTTCGTAAAGAAATAGTCATATTGATCAAACTTACAGATACCTACGTATGTAACGGAATCATCCGCAGGCGGATTGTCTTCTTCATACTCCAACTGTTCCAAAGTCTTTTTAACCACAGGCTTTGTAAACTTAAAGGAAGCGATCAGGTCGAACCAATTGTCATATTCATAAAATACGCTTTCATTACCGCTTACAAACAGCCAGTTTTCATTGCATTCCTGAAGTCTTGCATCCCGGGTGAGTTCGGGAAGCTTAATGGTTTCCGCAATACGGACCGTTTTTTCTTCCTCATCCGTAAGATACTTTATGTAGAAGCCAAATCCTTCTTCCTTTTTTTCATAGGTATAATTCAGATTTCTGTCCAGCGTCCAAATGTACTGACGGGACTGTCTGATCTTGTCATATTCTTCGTATCCCGCAATTTCCGTTGTGGTTGAAAAAGCAAAATTACCTTCATTGTCAAGATACATATCTTCATAAACCGTTCCGGTAAGTTCAGCCGGATCTCCCGCAAAATAAACAAGTCTGGGATCATTGTAGATCCTTCTGACCTTTATAAGAGAATCCAGCTTTTCAGCCGAAACCACAATGCAGTTATTTCCCAGATAGGACACGCCCGTAACTCCTATCCAGTCTGCATCTTTTCTTCTCACATGATAATCGCCGAGAAGCTTGGCAAAATCTATAAGCATATAGATATCATCGTCGGCAAAATCTATGATGACCACACAGTCTCTTACAGAACCCAATCTGTCTTCCCTGTTCTCACTTCTGTCCTTTCTCGTTGCCGTAGCGAGAATATTTCCCTTATCATCAACGCACCAATCGCCTGTAAGGGTATAATCGTTTATCCTGTAGATGTGAGTAACTTCGCCGAGAGAGTTGATCCGTACAAGCTTGTTGGCCGAAACAAAAAGATAGATCTCCCCGTCCTTCACATAGAGCTTCTTTGAAAACGTATCTTCGAGAGGGATCTCGCTTCTCAGATAGCCGTCGTTATCATAAAGCTTTACATAGGAGGTGTAATCGTTCTTCTTGCAGAAGACTGCATATATGCCCTCTTCCAGGGTAACATCGCTTGCATTCGTAACATGGGTCTCGCCCAATTCATCGGTAACTGTCTTTACTCCTGCTGTAACTTCCAGTTTTTCTTCATTCACGGATACCACATTTCCAAAATTGTAATAGAATCTGCGGATCCTTACATTACCATTCTCATCCGTAAGCCTGAGAGTTATGATATTGGTCTCATTGGGAACCAGCCCCACAATGGCAAACTCATGGATATAAGATGTTCCTACCAGAGCTGTTGAGCCGTTTGCGAGTTGACGTTCTTCCGTGGACGCAGCAACATAACCGCCAAAATCAGGTGCGGCGGAAGTGAGCGCGGAAGTGTGCACTGTATAGGAAACAGCGCAAGGAAAATCCGTTTCAAAATAGGTGTAAAGAGATTGGGTATTGGTGCAAAAAGGATTAAGGATCAAAAGAGGATTGTCTTCGTTGTAATCTCCTACTTCTATCAGGATATTTATTCTGTCGCGCACCAGTTTTTGAAATTCATAAGAATATATTTCCGAAATACTGCTGTATGAAAAAAGATTCTCCGCAATGGTTGCGGTGATCTCTCTGTTTCTTGTGGAGTCCTCTTCATATTCTTCTTTAAATTGTGTCTGAACATCATCCTTGTCCGACTGCTTCTCGGAAAAAGAAACAAGTCCCGTTGCATACACAATGACGCCCAAAAGCACTATGCTTAAGATCGCTATTACTATGAGAATCCCGTTAACCTTCTTCATGTCGTTCCTCGTAAAAAAAGTGCCGTAATAATACCGTTTTGCCCTATTGCCATGCCTGAGCACTTAAAAAGCCGCCAAAAGCCGACTTTTTGATATACGGAAATTATTATAGCACTTTAAAAAACCATTGTCACTTTATTTAGGAAATTTGTCACCACCAAGTTACTGTTCACAGATATACAACATGAGCAATGGAGCGAAGCGGATTGCGAGTGTACGACAATGGGAAGGCCCGCCACGAAGTAGGGAAAGGCCCCCATTTTATTGTGGTAGGTCATGTGAACTGTAACGGCATGAAAGCTTGCTCTTTTATTCTCCGAACAAACGGATCAGGAAGTCTGACGCAAGCTCAGGCCATTGAGCTATCTCCCTGATCATTCCGGGAGCTCCGTCCCTATTGGTCTCCGCTGCAGCAAGCGAGAGTCCGTGGCCTCCCTTCGGGAATATGTGAAGCTCACAGGGAACTTCATTCTCTTTAAGCGCCAAAGCATAAAACAGCGAGTTCTGAACCGGAACCGCATTGTCTTCAAAGGTGTGCCAGATAAAGGTAGGCGGATTGTCCTTTGTTACCCTGTTTTCAAGGGATACATACTTCTCTGTCTCAGAGCTGAATCTCGATCCCAGAAGATTTTTGATACTGTCCTTATGAGCCCATTTTCCGGAGGTTATGACCGGATAACAAAGCAATGCGGCATTTGGCTTTCCCGCATCCCTTTTTGCGCCTATAAGTCCGAGGGCTTCTTCATTGTTGTAATCGCATGAAACGTTGGCAGCCAGATGTCCTCCCGCAGAAAAACCGCAAATGGCGATCTTATCCGGATCCACATGCCAGTTATCCGCATTTTCCCTTATGGTCTTGATAGCAAGAAGCGCCTGGGAAAGGGCTACGGGATACTCTGCACCGGAGGGTGAACAGGAATAATCCAGCACAAAGCACTGAAATCCATGGCCGGCAAAACGTATGGCCACAGGCTCGGCTTCTCTGGGTGAAGTCCAGGCATAAGCTCCTCCGGGACAGATAAGAATGGTCTTTCTCTTTCTGTTAATGTCCACTTCATTGAAATTATCAAGAATGTAACCTGTAAGCATAGCAGTGAAGCCTTTTACGGTTATCTCTCTCTTTACTATCTCCATCTTTTTTCTCCTTTAATTCAAATATATATATTTTTTCCTTTATCCCTTCGTGATCATTAAAGATCTCGATTTTCTTTTCCATGATCAGATCTTCGGACAAAAGTTCGATATTTCCCGATATATCTGACTTTGAAATTATCCTGTCTGCAGTTTCTCCGTCAGTTTCTATCCTATCCTCTATTTTTAAACTGCCGCTGTTAAGTTCAAAAACCGCTGTTCTTTGTATGCTTTCGGCATCCTCGTAGCAGCCGGTCAGATCTATCTTTACGATCACATTTTCTTTATCTTCCGTTACTTCAAAGCTCTTTACCCTGATCTCGCCCCCGGTTTCCTGCCCTTTCCCGTTTACAAGGGGCAGCGAATGGCCACGGGTATCATTACATAATATGGCATATCTTTTCTCTCCGAAATAATCGGCTGTATATTCCCCGGCTCCAAGCTCACAGGCCTTCACCTTATTGTCGGAGAAATAAATATAACTGCCCAGATCGTTGTGATTATGAGGTTCTCCGTTACATCCGCCCTTTATGGCAAAGCCGGCTCCTGCGCCGTTTTCAGCTATAACCCACTGGGCATCTTTTAAATATATTATATGCTTATCATCGGATCTGATCTCTGTTTTAAGTTCTTCTCCGTATTTGACATCGTCCAAAAGAGGCAAAAAGCGGTAACATGGATCCGTATCAAAATCCGCCATCACTGTTTCTCCGATAAAATAAGGGGTACCTAACAACTCCTGGAGTCCTTCAAGGGTTCCTACATGAAGTCTTTCTTTTTCTGTAGCATCGGAAAAATTAACCGAAATACCGTTTTTAAAAAAAGCGCTGTTGGGGAAAGCAGCCACTCGGGCCAGTTTGGGTATTTTTAAAAAACCGGGGGTATCCTTCGCATAGGCCTTGTATCTTCTGGCATAAGATGTTAAAAAGCTGATCCCGTAGTTAAAATAGCCGAGACCTTCAAGACAGGCTCCATCCCCCGGAAAACTGTTTACAAAAGTTTCAAGAGAATCATTGATCCTGTTAAGGGTCTTAACTGTCATCTTTTCTCCCAGACACTCGTTTCCCAGATTTATAAGCGCAGTTCCGATCGAACCGCAGCAAACCGCATTCCAATTGTGTTTTGCATGCTCAAAATTGTACTTTTTTGTACTGTAAGCAAAGGGCCGTAGTACTCTTCTTGATATCTCTTCTTTTACTTTTTGTACAATATCGGGTTTTAACAGGCTTCCGGTTTCTTTGATCACCTCGGCCAACGCCCCTGCTGTTTCGCAATTAAAAAGATCTATCTCTTTTTCCGTATCCGGTCTTTTAACCGTATTGCAATGAGCCGGCAGTGCCCAGGTCATTTCCCCGCATATCTCAAGAAGCACATATTCCAGTTTCTCGATATCCTCTCTTCGCCTGTTCAATACACCCGAGATCCCGTAAACCGCCAGGAATTTTCTCCTCAAAAAATAGACATTTTCATACTCAAGACGATTACCGTTTTTTTCGAAAATGCCAAACAGCTCGGAAGTGAGTGGAGGCATTTCAGCCTCCCTCATTTCATCCGCAAGTATATTAATTCTTTTTCTTAGCTCCGTATTCTTCATAATAAGCATCTATACGAGATTTGATCTCATCATCTATAAGGATCCTGCCGTTACACTCTTTGTTATAAAGGGCTTCAGTTACTTCTTCCATGGTTACTATTGCTTTTGCGGGAAAACCGTAGTTCTCGGTGACCTCATCCAGTGCGGCTTTCTTACCGGAAAGTCCCACTTCCATACGATTAAGGCTCACCATGAGTCCCACTATCTTCACATCTCCGCAACCTTTAACAATGGGAACGGTCTCTTCCATGGATTTGCCGGAAGTAGTCACATCCTCGATCATTACCACCCTGTCTCCATCCTGTATCTTACTTCCGAGAAGCAGGCCCACATCCCCGTGATCCTTAACCTCTTTTCTGTTGGAACAATATCTTATTTCCTTACCGTAAAGTTCGGAATAAGCCACTGCGGTGACTACCGAAAGGGGGATTCCCTTGTAAGCGGGTCCGAAGAGTACATCGAAATCATCTCCGAAGTTATCATGTATGGCTTTTGCATAGTATTCGCCAAGACGTTTAAGCTGTCCGCCCGTAACATAAGCACCTGCATTCATGAAAAAGGGAGACTTTCTTCCGCTCTTCAATGTGAAATCGCCGAATTTAAGCACATTGCATTCAACCATAAAATCAATAAACTCTTTTTTGTAGCTTTCCATATATCCTCCAAATTCTTTCGCTCACCTTGCGGGTGACAACCGGTTATTATTGAAGTACGTGTTTTCGGCCGTAAACCTGACCTTTTATAAAAAACACGGGTATCCGCAGATATCCCGTGAATTATAAAACACTTTTTTCAATTATTCAACATAAAACATTTTACTACTGATTGCAGTTTACTTCCATCACATCGGGTACTTCATTGAGTATGGTGGTGATGTGATTAAGTTCCGCCGGCTTAAGATGCTTAACAACAGTATCATAGATCAGAGTTCCGTCGGATTTTCTCTTGATCGCAAACTCTTCGATCTCCACATTATTCTTTGCAAAATAGGCCTTAATCTGTTCCACTATATCGGGCTTATCATAAGCAACGATCCTGATCTCCGTGGCCGCAATGGTCTCAGAACTCAGATTGTACTTATGAAGGAGATATTGAAGTGTTACCATGAAAACGGTAGTAAATATACCAAGGGCATACATTCCGGCTCCGATGGCCATACCACAGGCTGCAGTGGAAAACAATCCGGCTGATGTGGTAAGTCCCCGTATGGATGATCCTTTAAGGAAGATAACGCCCGCTCCCAGGAAGGAAATACCTGTAATGACCGTAGAAGCCACACGGGATGCATCCACCTGAACACTGTCTCTTACGATAACATCAAAAAAGCCGTATTTGGATATGAGCATAAGTAAGGTTGCACCCATACATACGATAATATGTGTACGAAGGCCCGCTTCTTTTTGTCTTCTGCTTCTTTCAAGTCCGATCACTGCACCGCAGGCCGATGCAATAACGATCCTTAAAATGAATTCGCCTTGTCCGCTAAACAAACCCGCTATAAAATCCATAATACTCATCTTCTCCTGAAATTTATAAAAACAAATTATAACACCGACCACAATTTATGTCAATCAAAGAGCGAAAGGCCTCGAACCAAGTCGTTCCTTTATTCATGCAACACAGGTTTCTCCTGCCTCTTATAACAGATATAAGAATGTTTAATCTGTTACGACTCGCTTTTTCTTCGACACTGTGATACAATAATGCCAAAAATTCCAGATGGAGGAACCAGTAATGTTCGATTTTGAAGAAATTAAAAAAGCGGATCCCGAACTTGCCGATGCCATGTCTCTTGAGCTTAAGCGCCAGAAAGACCACATCGAACTCATTGCTTCAGAAAACTTTGTAAGCAAAGCAGTTATGGCAGCTATGGGAAGTCATCTCACCAATAAATATGCCGAAGGTTATCCCGGAAAACGTTACTACGGCGGCTGCGAATTTGTAGATATGGCCGAAAATCTTGCACTTGAAAGGATCAAGAAACTCTATGGCTGCACCTGGGCAAATGTTCAGCCCCACTCCGGTGCACAGGCAAACATGACTGTTTTCTTCTCTCTCCTTCAGCCCGGTGATACCTTCATGGGTATGAGCCTTGCAGACGGCGGACATCTTTCACACGGAAGCCCGGTAAACTTCTCAGGAACCTATTTTAATCCCGTTCCTTACGGAGTAGACGAAAACGGATACATCGATTACGATGAGGTCCTCAGGATTGCAAAAGAATGCCGTCCCAAGCTGATCCTTGCAGGCGCTTCTGCTTATCCCAGAGCTATTGATTTCAAGCGTTTCCGTGAGATCGCAGATGAAGTAGGTGCTATCCTTATGGTGGATATGGCTCACATCGCAGGTCTCGTTGCCGGCGGCGTACATGAGTCTCCCATTCCCTACGCTCACGTTGTTACATCCACAACCCACAAGACTCTTCGCGGACCTCGCGGCGGAATCATCCTTTCCTCCGAAGAGTTTGCAACAGAGCACAAATTGAACAAGGCTCTCTTCCCCGGAATCCAGGGCGGTCCTTTGATGCATGTTATCGCAGCTAAGGCTGTATGCTTTAAAGAAGCTCTCGATCCTTCCTTCAAGGTATATGCAAAGAATATCGTAGACAATGCAAAGGCTCTTTGCGACGGTCTTATGGATCGTGGCTTTGATATGGTATCCGGTGGTACCGATAACCATCTCATGCTGGTTAACCTTATCAGCAAGGGTGTTACCGGAAAAGAGACCGAGCATCTCCTTGATGCTGTAAACATCACCTGCAACAAGAACGCCATCCCTAGGGATCCTGCTAAGCCCAATGTTACAAGCGGTATCCGTCTCGGCTCCGCAGCAGTTACAACCCGCGGTTTCGATACCAAGGATATGGATGATGTGGCTAAGGCTATTGCTCTTGCCATCGACTCCAGAGGCGAAAAGTCAGAAGAAGTAAAAGAGATCGTTAAGGCACTGACCGACAAGCATCCTTTATATTGATCCCTACAATGATCATAGATCTTTAAACAATAAAAACAACGACTCTGTTCTCGTTTAAGAAAACAGAGTCGTATTTTTATTGTTCTTCGGAAACCTCACCTTTCTCCTATCACTCCTCAGAGCTTGCTTTTTCCCATTCATCCATTAGTTCAAGGAGTTTATCTTCTATCTCATTCTTTCTCTTTGTGAGTTCTCCCAGTTTCACGTGATCGGTAAAATAAGCAGGGTTTTCAAGTTCATCATCCACCTTACTTCCCTCTTCCTCGTACTTTGCGATCTCTTTTTCTATCCGAGCTATCTCATTTTGTTTCTTTCTGAGTCTTGCCTGTTCTTCCTTCTGTGCCTTCCAGTCCAGCTTGTTGTCTGTTTCTGCCTGAAGCACAGTGCTTCCGGCCCCGGCATCATTTCCCAAAGTACCGCGAAGATAGGCCTGTTCCACAATATCCTTGTGTTCCAGATAGTAATCGTAATTTCCGATGTAAGGAACAAGTTTCTGTTCGGTAAGATCCAGGATCCTTGTAGCAGTTTTATTTATAAAATAACGGTCATGGGATACGTAAAGCACCGTTCCTTCATAGGAATTAAGTGCATTTTCCAAAATCTCCTTGGATGTGATATCCAAATGGTTTGTAGGCTCATCCAGGATCAAAAGATTAGCATTTGAAAGCATGAGTTTTGCCAAAGAAACACGTCCATGCTCTCCACCGGATAAAAGTTTTATGGGTGTAAACACTTCATCCCCGGTAAACAAAAATGCTGCCAGGATGTTTCTTATGTCCGTATTATCCATTAAAGGATGGGCATCAGATATTTCCTCAAAGGGAGAATTCTCCGGATCCAATACCTGATGTTCCTGATCATAATAAGCAATGCTCACCTTGGCACCAAGCTTTATCTCTCCCTTATCCGCCTCCACTAACCCGTTTATTATCTTTAAGATCGTAGTTTTTCCGGTACCGTTGTTACCGATTATGGCCACTCTCTCTCCTCGCTTTATTTCAAAGTCCAGATCGGAAAACAGTTTTTCTTTACCGTAAGCCTTACTGAGCCCCTTAACGGTCAACACATCATTGCCGCTCATGGTGGAAGCATGAAATGATATCTTCATTTCATCGTCTATTTCAACCGGTTTTTCAAGCCTTTCGATCTTATCCAGCATTTTTTCTCTGGATTCAGCTCTTTTAATGGATTTCTCGCGGTTAAAGCTCTTAAGTTTCTCAATAACAGCTTCCTGATGTTTGATTTCCCGCTGCTGATTCATATAGGCCTTAAGCTGTGCTTTTCTAACCTCTGCCTTCTTTACGGCAAAATCGGAGTAATTTCCCTGATAACACAAGGCTTTGCAATTTTCTATCTCCACAACCTTTGTTACCACTTTATCCAGAAAATAACGGTCATGGGCGATCACCAGCACAGCTCCGTTGTAGTTTGCCAAAAAACCTTCCAGCCAGGCTATGGAATTCATGTCCAGATGATTTGTAGGCTCATCCAGCATGATCAGATCCGGTTTCATCAAAAGAAGTTTTCCCAGTGCCACTCTTGTCTTCTGACCTCCGGAGAGGGTGTTTATCTTCTTGTCAAATTCATCTTCCCTGAAGCCCAGTCCTTTAAGTATCCCGATCACTTCACTTCTGTATGCATAGCCGTTTATCAGATCAAATTCCGTATTACATCTTTCATAATCGGCATATAATCTTTTAAGTTCCTCACTTTCGCCGTTTTTTAAAGATTCTTCTTCGATCTCCTTATGAAGTTTTTCTATCCTTTCCTCAAGTTCCAGTACTCTTTTGTTGGTACCGAACAATTCTGCATATATACTGTTGGCACTTTCAAGATTCTGAGTCTGAGAAATACATCCGAGGGTAGAATCCTTGGCAAAGACCACTTCTCCGCTGTCCTGACGGAGTTCTCCCAAAATGATCTTAAAAAGGGTAGACTTTCCTGTTCCGTTTGCACCTATGATCGCTACCTTTTCATTATCATTCACGTGAAAAGAAATATCTTTAAGGATTTCTCTCTCTCCAAAGCTTTTATTTATTTTGTTACATGAAAGTATCATAATCGTCACTCCAAAAATTTCAAACGTGAGAATTCTATCATATTTTTGCCAAATAAACAACCTTAACTGTTTCCAAAGAAAAAGCGCCTGCCGAAGCAAGCGCCTTTCCCAAGATGAAGATAAGAGAATTACTCTATAGTAGGAATGCTTGGATCCTGAAGAGCACCATAGTAGGCTTTCTTAGGATTCAAACGACTGTCGAAAAGAAGCGGGTATTTCCCCGTCCGCCAACTCAGGTTATCCGAGATACCCCAAAGTGTGACACTTGAAACATTATAACCATCATCTTTCAGTTTCATGAGGTTATTAAAAAGAACTTTATATTTCCTGGCCTGTAATGCCAGATTGTTATCCGTTAAGCTTTCCATCCCTATATCAAGTTCCGTAACCTGTAATTCATATCCTGCCTCCAAAAATGCTTTCATAGCAAGATAATAGGCTCCTGATACTCTGTCGCTTAATGACAGATGGGACTGCATACCGATACCGTCGATCAAACCTTCTTCTTTCGCCTGAGCCAGATGTTTTATCATCTGAGTGTACTTACCGGAGCAACCGTAATCGTTATAGAACAATTTCATATAATCCGGTGCATATTTTCTGGCAAATACAAAGGCCTGATAATAATAATCGGGGCCAACGGTCTCGTACCATTGATTATCGACTTTTCTGATACCGTTTTCATCTCCGTTGCCGCTGTCAAAAGCTTCATTACATACATCTATAGCATAAATGAGTCCGGGGTAATTGGTATCAAAATACTCAATAACATCTTTAATATAATTCTCCATACGCCGGAGCATTACTTCCCTGCTTACCAGCTTACCGTTTCTTGTGTAATCCTCGGTAAAGAACCAATATGGTGTCTGGCTGTGCCAAACCAGGGTGTGAAGCCTCATCTGCATTCCGTTATCAACACAGAACTTAACCGCATTCTTGCATCTGTCAAAATTTACAGCTGCATGGGTGTAGGTTTCCGGTAATCCGTTTCTGCTGGCATCCGCACTTAAAATAGCATCCGGCTTGGTTTCATTCTCAGGTGTGATCTGAGTGAAATTATCAAGTATTAACTGCTTATATCTGACCGCACTGATGGTGCTTGCTGAAGCTGCAACACCAATAGGGAAATAATCTTTATAATACTCTGCCAATCCTTTTACATCCACTGCTAACTCAGGTGTAGGTGTGCTTGTGGGCTTTGGTGTATTGGTAGGCTTTGGCGTATTTGTGGGCGTCGGTGTCTTAGTAGGCTTTGGTGTGGGCGTAGCCGTTATGATCCGGGGCGTCGGTGTAGACTCAACAGGCTTTGAACTTGTTGTAAAACTACAAGCACCAAAGGATGAAACAGTAAGACTCAAAACAGCCAAAATGGTCAAAAACTTTTTTTCTGTTCTCATAATACTCCTTAATCCGTACAAATTGTACATCTTTAATAGTTTTAGGACAACGCAAATTTAATTAACTTTATATCAAATCTTGCTAATATACAATTAAGAAAGAATTATGAAGAAACAAAACTTTAAAGCGATTTGTGTCGAAAGTATAAAAAACTCCCGTGCAAAATGCACGGGAGTAAAAATCTTTATTTAACTATTAAATCTCTTCTCTCTTCTTAAAGAAGATAACTCCGCTTACTGCTGCCATTCCGAGAAGAACGATCATGATCATCAATGAGCTGTCGCCTGTCTTAGGAGTGGTATCAGGTGTTTCCTCAACTTCCTCTACGATAGGTGTTTCGTAAAGAACTACCTTCTTAATGATAACATCATTGAGGTTAACGCCCCAACCCTTACCGCCGAGAAGGATCGTGTTGGCATCCTTAGTTGTGGTGAAGGACTGTGTGATAGCTGTAGCATCGGTCTTTCCGGGATTTGCATACTGTACAGGCGTTGCACAAGCTGAATCATTGGAATCAAGGATAGGATAAAGTCTTACGGACTCATCATCAGCACTGTTGAACTGTAATGTGATAACAGCTGTAACGTTGCTGCCCTTGGACATATCTGTTCTCTCGGAAGGAATAGCAAACTTGGAAGTAACGCCACCCTTAGCAGAGATGGAACCATCATCAAGTAATGCAGGAGCATCGCCACCGATAGCAATTACCTTGCTGAGGTCAAGAACTTCTGCCTGCTTAACGCTGAGAGCCTTGATGGAGATATCATTAATGTACTTGCCCCAACCTGAGGATGCAAGAAGGAGTCCGTCAGCATCTGCATTCAATGTAACAAGAACTGTCTCGGTGAATGTCTTTGTATTACCGGGATTCATAACCTTGATGACATCAGACTTAGCTGCATCGGCATTGTTCTGAACTGCATAGAATCTGAAAGCTTCATCATCTGCAGACTTGAACTGAGCTGTAACGGTAACTGCGAGAACATCGCCTGCTGCATATGTCTTGCCAAGAGGGAAAGCGATCTTCTGAGTCTTGCCATCCTTCATAACAAGGTTATTATCTGCATCGATTGTTCCGGCTTCACCGGAGATTGTTGTAAATCCTGCAAGATCGATCTTGGGATTGGGAGCTACAGTGATCTTCTTGATCGTAATATCATTGACATATTTGCCCCAACCTGAAGATGCAAGCATAAGTCCGTCGATATCTTCGTTTGCTGTAAGAACAACGGTCTTTGTGATCTCATTTGTATTACCGGGATTGAATACTTTCTCTACATTGGTCTTAGCGGCATCATTTGTTCCGGGAATTCCATAGAATCTGAAAGCTTCATCATCAGCGGAATTGAACTGAGCTGTAACAGTAACTACTGCAGAAGCACCCTTCTTAATGATAACTCCCAAAGGATAGCAGATCTTCTGAGTCTTACCGTCTTTCATGGAAATATATCCATCATTTGTAACCACAGGAGCTTCTCCTGCAGATACAGTGAAGTTTGAAAGAGGGATATTGATCGTCTTATTAAACTGAGATGCTGCAAGCTTAGCTGCCTCTTCAGCTTCCTTAGCTGCCTGCTGCTCAGGTGTGAGTGTAGGCGTGGGAGTGGGTGTCCATGTAGGCTCAAGAACCCAATCCTTCTTAGGTGTAGGAGTAGCTGTAGGGGTAGCCGTAACAGTTTTCTTCTGTCCCGGAGTAGGTGTAGCGGTTACTGTGACAGGCTGCGGAGTAGGTGTAACTTCAGGCTCTTTTTTGCCACAGGCTGTAAGAGCGAGAACCATTGCTGCGCATAAAAGCAAAGCAATTTTTTTCTTCATAAAATCTTTCCTCCCTTAAATTTTAGTCAGATACATTTCCTTCTTCGACAGAGAAATGTAAGCTGAATCTATTCTATCACATTTTCCCAAAAAACACCTACGAAATATTGCTTTTTTCTGCTCATAATTATCAATTTTTTATAATTAGCAAAATTTAGCAAGAACTGTCTTTCATTAAGCAACGATTAGTTAGATTTTAATCCTGTCATTTGTTAAAATCGGACATAATCATGTGCAAAATATGCACATCGGAGGATAATATGAACGCATTTAAGACCGGACAATACAGAAATGTTTTTAAAGAAGTCGGGATCGATGAAAACGAGATCAAAAGACGTCTTTATGAAATACGTGACTTCTATTTCTTCGGGTCCGAAGATGAACGGGTCTATCATGACTCAGGCTCTGACATGGGTTATATAGAAGATACAGGTAACCACGACGCCAGAACCGAAGGAATGTCTTATGGCATGATGCTTTGCGTTCAATTGGATATGAAAGAACAGTTCGATCGTATCTGGAAATGGTCAAAAACCTATATGTATATGTCAGAAGGCTTCAACGAGGGTTATTTTGCATGGTCCTGTGCTACCGACGGCAAAAAGAACGCAAACGGCCCCGCTCCCGACGGAGAAGAGTTTTTTGCTCTTGCCCTCTTCTTTGCTTCCCACAGATGGGGTGACGGTGAAGGTATCTTTAATTACAGCCATGAAGCAAAAGAGATCCTTAAAGCCATGATCCATAAGGGTTATGACGGTAGGATCGGCACACCCATGTTTAATCATGAAAATCATCAGATACTTTTTGTTCCGGGCATAGGTTTTACCGACCCTTCATATCATCTTCCCCACTTTTATGAGCTTTTCTCATTGTGGGCTTACGAAGAAGATCGCCCCTTCTTTAAGGAATGTGTAAAGGCAAGCAGAGCTTATCTTGCCAAGGCCTGTCATCCGGTCACCGGTTTTTCCGCAGAATATGCGGAGTTTGACGGCTCCCCCTTAAAGCAAAAGCTTTCCTGGACCAATGACCGTCACGACTGGTTCTTCTCCGATTCCTACAGAACAGTGGCAAATATAGCACTGGATTACGAGTGGTTCGGTAAAGATGAAGGTCAGATCAAAGCCTGTGACAACATACAGCTTTACCTGAACGATGCAAGACTTTCAAACGAATATCACATTTATGAGGTTGACGGAACTGTTGTTCCCACCACTTTTGCACTGCACCCCACCGGGCTTCCCGCAACAATTGCTCAAGCATCACTTGCGGCCGATAACCCGACCACAAAAGACTGGGTGAAAGATTTTTATAATATGCCCCTTCGCATGGGCGACAGACGATACTACGATAATTGCCTTTACTTTTTTGCTTTTCTGGCTCTGAGCGGAAACTACAGGATCTGGTAAAGCAAAGCTATAAACATATAGGATCATCAAAAAGAACTAAACGAGAATTAAATTATGGATAACTTTAATCCCATAATCAAACAGGATTATCCGGACCCGGATATTGTAAGAGTAGATAATGTTTATTATCTGCTTTCTACAACTATGCACTTTTTCCCGGGCGGTTCCGTTCTCCGTTCCTACGATCTCATTAATTGGGAGATCGCAGGTTACATTTTTGATGAGCTGGATTCCACCTCTGCCGAACATCTGGAATATGAACAGAACATTTACGGTCATGGTATGTGGGCTCCTTCCCTTCGTTATCACAACGGGCTTTTCTATGCTCTCTTCGTTTCCATCGGCAAAAAGAATTCTTATATCTTTACAGCTGCGAAAGCCGAAGGTCCCTGGGAGAGACACACTATAGATGCTGTTTTCTATGACGCTTCTCTCCTCTTCGACGACGAGAAGACCTATGTTATACACGGTAATAATGAAATAAGGATCACCGAGATAGATATTAATGAGTTTAAGGTCAAAGAAAAGGGTCTTGATCAGACGCTTTTCAAAGATGAACATAATGTAAAACTGGGTTATGAAGGATCTCATGCTTACAAGATAGGTTCAACCTATTGTATCTTTAACATCCACTGGCCCAATGACGATCCTGCCATAAGGACTCAGGTGGTACATACTTCGGAAAATATCACCGGTCCCTACAAAGAAACGGAATTGATCCGTGATGATTACGGTCTTCCCGGTAACGGAGTGGCTCAGGGTGGTATCATCGATACTCCCGATGGCAGACTCTACGGATTCTTTTTCAGAGATCAGGGTGCCTGCGGAAGGATACCCGTCATCACCCCCATGGAGATCAGAGACGGTATCCCCTTCGTAGGAACAAACGGAAAGATACCTTCCTTTGAAGCACCTCTTTCCTCGGGATCAAGCCGTAAATGTCAACCGGTATTTGCTTCCGGCTTTTTAAAAGACGGAAAGCTGCAGCTTCCCTGGCAGTTTAATCATCTTCCGGACATGTCCCTTTGTCATTTGGAAGAAAACACCTATAGCATAACCACAGGGAAATTGAGTGTAAACGTTACAGAAGCACAAAACACACTTACCCAACGTTCCACCTGGCCCAAATGTCATGCTGAAGTCACAGTTGATGCCTCAGATCTTAAGTTTGGTGATCATGCCGGATTATGTGCTTTTGAAGGTTGTTACGGACAGATCTCTATTTCCAAAGAAGTAGGCGGATATTACCTGAATATAATAACCCGTGATGTTAATGACAAACTTCCGGGTAAAACAGACTGTATGCCGGGTAATCTGATGGAAAAGATCGCCCTGCCCTCTTCCAAGGTTCGCCTTAGGATAGACATGAATTTTGAAGCTCTTGAAGATACTGCCTTTTTCTCATATAAGACAGACAAGAGGCTGGAAAAAACCTCTTACACCCACAAAATGGCCTTTAGACTTGATCATTTCTGCGGTGTACGTTTCGGATTATTCTGTTATTCCACCTCAAAAACAGGTGGAACAGCCACCTTCAGTGATTTCAAATACGGTTTATAGACGCGCTCCCGACTTTATGCCGTGTCCTAGTACATCGGTTATTAAATAACCGGACCGAATGCAAGCATTCTGCGCATTAGTCCATTTATTTTAAAACCGCTGTACTAGCCGTACTCCTAATTAATAAAATTGTAATGATCGAGTAGGTTTGTCCTACTCGATTTCATTTTGGTTACTTTTTCGTCCTGTGACCAAACAAAAAAATACCTGACGGATCCTTTTCCTTCAGGTATTTTTATGAGTCTTCATTTCTTTTGGCTCTGAAAGCACTTGGTGTACAACCTTCCGTTTCCTTAAAGACACGGTTAAAGGTTGAAATACTGGAAAAGCCGGTATTCATTGCTATGTCCATGATCGAACAATCCGCATCTGCCAGCATTTCCTTTGCAGCTCTTATCCTCCTGATAGTCAGATAATCGCAGAAAGTATACTCCGTATATTGCTTAAACAGTCTGGAAAAATAGTATTTACTGAAACCGATGTTTACAGCAGCGTCTTCCAATGTAATGGGCTGCATGTAATTATCATTTATATATTCCAGAAGCTTATTAAATTCCTTAACATACTGCTGTTGCTTTCTCGGTTTTGCATTATTAAACAGTTTTTCATCCGTATCATGGTTCGATCCGAAAAGCACCAGGAATTCCATAAAGCAAGAATATATCGTCAGCTCACTATAGGGTTGACCGTAAAAGTAGGCATTTCTCATCTTTACAAGAAGGTCAAAGGCCTCATCGAAGATTCTTGGATAATTGCTTTTGTTTGCATGTATCGGATTTATAAGTGCAGGTTCCAATCCCGCAAAGCCTTTAAGCTTTCTCACAATAGAGAGATCAAAGAGAAATATGAATCTGGATCCTTCGGGCCCGGGGTCTTGTATCTCATGGATACAACCTGATGGAATGATGAAGATCTCTCCGGGATTGATGATGTGCTTCACATCCTTGATCACCACTTCGTATCTTCCTTCCACCGGCATTAAAATCTCCATGGCGTCATGCCAATGGGGTTTAAACCCGTGGGTTTCCACGTTATACCAGATGCGTACCGAGGAATTATCATGGAAATCCACTATTTCCCGATCGTTTTCATCATATTCAATTTTGCCTTTAAAATCATTATTCGTACCCGTAAGAAGTACTTTTTCATTCTTGGGCATAATTGTTTTATCCTTGAAAAATACACGGCGGAGGCGGTGCCCCCGCCGTATTTGTTTAAAATTAATTTACGATTTTACTTTCCGTTATGTTCATCAAGATATGCCTGAACAGTACCGCGGATCTCTTCCATGATCTCTGCAGGTGTCTGGCTGTCGAGCTTCCACATGAGCATTGAACCATGGATACCGTCATTACCTACAAGACCGTAAACAGCTGAATCAAATCTTGCTGTGATAAACTTAGGATCGATGAGGCGAGGAAGTGTGAGATCTACAGCTTCTGTATCACGGAAGTTGTTATAGTAGCTGTACTTCCAAGCAGGATATCCTTCATAACCGGGAACGGGCTCTGTCCAAAGATTGAATGCGAATGCGATCTTTTCAGCCTTTTCCTTTGAATAGCAAGCAGGGATAACAAATAAGTTATCTTCTGTGTATGTGTAGTATCCGTCTACATTATTTCCCTTAGGGAAGCAAACGAAACCGAAATCATCAACACAGTTGTTGTTAAGTCTTTCACCTGCAACATATGTCTGGTGAACCATGAATGCTACCTTACCGCTTTCAAATGCAGGAAGGAAGTAATCCCACTGTCCGTCTTCAGGCTGAGGCATGTTGTACTTAGCTCTCATGTCCTTTGCCCAGTTAAGAGCTTCAAGTGTCTCGTTGCTCTCAAGGTTGCTGTAGTAGTTACCGTCCTTATCAATGCTGATGAAGTTACCCTTGTTAGAGAAAACAGCTGAAGGATAGAAGTAAGAGTTGAAGCAGGCCATAGCGTACTGGTCGATCACGCCGTCGTTATCAAAGTCCTTCTGTACCTTTTCGCATACTTCTTCGAACTTATCCCATGTCCATGTGCCGTCTTCCTGCCATGTGTAAAGGTCTTCGGGGTTGATACCTGCTTCCTTAAGGATTCTCTTGTTGAAATAAACACCATTTCTGGGTTCAGCTTCCTGGCCTCTCATAGCGAAGATCTTATCGCCTCTTGTACTGAAGCCCATAACACCCTTGTCCCACTTGGAATCTGTAAAATCAAGGCAGTCAATGCTTGCAAGGTCATACATGAGACCCTGAGACATTGCGCTTGCAGCACCGGTATCACCCTGATGGAGTGTGAAGATGTAGTACTCATCTCCGCCTGTTGTAGCATAGTTGATGTAATCAGAAGACATGTTGCTCCATGTGGAGTAGTTAAGACCTTCCATTTTGAAATTGTAGGTCTTCTCAAGCCACTCGTGCCACTCTTCCTGAGCTTCACGATAAGCACTGTTTGCATCGCTGGGTGCATAGAACCAGTCTGCGATCTGAATAGTGATACCACCGAGATCTACAGCTTTTCCGTTTGCATCTGTGATAATCTGGTAAGGGTCAGATCCTTTATCGTTGTTTGCAACAACTTCTGTCTGACTGTCTGTTGCCGCATCATTGTTAGCTACAACGATGGGTGCCTGAGTAACTTGGGGCTGAACTTCCTCCTCTTTGCCGCAAGCAGCAAGGCTGACTACCATGCTGAGTGCAAGCACCAAAGCCCCAACTTTTTTAAGTTGCTTCATAAAATTTCCTCCTTTAAAATTGTTTATATATATGACCGCTCCCGGCGGCTATATAACAAATTTGATCATGCCTTGATACCACTCTGGGCAATGCTTTCGGTAAATCCTCTCTGCATGAAGAGATAGAGGATCAGGATGGGGGTTATCACCATCAATGTACCGGTGGAAACTACACACTGTATGTATCCGGGGGAAGCACCGGCTGCATTGTTCAGTGTATATTTTACATAGTTATCAAGTCTGTCGGCTATAGCTGATAACTGAATGGATAAGAGCTTTATATTTCCAAGAAAAAGGCCTGAATAAAAACTGTCTGTCCACTGCCATACGAAACTGAACAGGAAACAGGAAACAAGGATGGGCTTCGCATCCGGAAGCATTATCCTGAAGAAAGTTCCCAATGTTCCCAGACCGTCAACGTAAGCTGCCTCCTCAAGTTCTTTGGGCATGTTTCTGAAAAACTGGCGGATCATGTAGATATAAAGACCGCACTTAAGTCCCATACAGCCTGCACTCATAAGATAATAAGGTATCGGTGAACCTCTCAGGTTAAACTGCATACCAAAGATATTAAAGAATCTGAAGTGCAGATAAAGTGATGTGGAAATGGTCTGAGGCGGAATAACGATAAGAAGTATTACGCATCCGAACCAAAACTTTTTAAGCGGAAATTCAAATCTTGCAAATCCATAACCTACCAGGGTACATACAGCGATCTGAACGAGCGCTATTGTAACGGAAACCAACAGAGTGGATCCCAGAGTGTGCCAGTAGCCCATGAATTGTGACGCCAAGCTGTAATTAGCTGAAGTGACATGCTCAGGGATACTGATTACCAGAGGATTGTATAAGTCCTGCTCTTCCATCAGGCTGACCGAGATCTTGTTTAATATCGGCTGCAGGATCAGAAAGCAAAGTCCGAACAGAAGGATGAATCTGGTGATCGCAAGAAACCACCTCATAAAATCCTTTGCGAACAACTCTCCTCCGGAAAGTCTGTTTCTTTCCCAATATGTCCTTTTTATAGTCTTATTATCAGTCATCGTAATATACCCACTTAGAAATAATAAATGAAGTAAGCCCTATTATCGCCATAACAATAATGAAATAGATCCATGCCATGGACGAAGCAAAGCCGTATTTGATCTGTCCAACCATCGTATTTCTGATCTTCTCGATGATCTCGTTATCGGATCTCATACAGAAGTCAACCAGCGTATAGACCCAACATACAAGGAACAGAGGCGAGATCAACGGGAAGGTAATCTTCCAGAAAGATTCCCAGGAGGTACATCCCTCGATCTGAGCTGCTTCGTAGGAACTCTTCGGTATTGTCTGTAATCCGGAAAGGAAAATAATGATCTGAATACCGGAAGCCAGAGCAACATCATAAATTCCGTCTATTACTTCAAACAATAATTCCAGTGGTTTACTTGCAACACCTGTTGTAACAAGGATATTTTCAATATAAGTTGTTATACTGGTGCCTGCACCGGACTCTTCAATGGACTCGTTTATACTTGCAAGCAATGTATTACTGGATTCGATACCTACGATAACACCGGAGGAAAGAATGACCGGCAGGAAGAAAACCGCTCTTACAAGGCCACGCCCCTTAAACTCCTGGTTCAGTATCAATGCAACAAAGAGACTGAACACTATGATCGCAAAAGAATTATAGGCCATTCTTCCAAGCTCTTCTCCAAGGAACTGTGTAAATTCCGGATCGACTCTGAAAGCTCTGTAGTAATTACTTATCCCTGCCCAGGTAAAGGTAAACCCGCCCGGATGAAGATCCACCTCACAGAAGCTCATGTAAAGTGACTGAAAAAGAGGTTTTACCATGAACGCCAAAAAGCCGATTATAAAGGGCGAAATAAATAAATAACCGGATATAGCTTTTCTTTTTTCCAATCCCTGTCTTTTTTTCTTAGTAGCCATTTCCTTACCTTTCAACAACGTAGTCTCTAGCCGGGATCATAATCCCTTCTGATGTAGTAAAGTCTGAATAACCGAAGTTTACATAGGCCTTCGTTCCGTCCTCATACTCAGTAACCGTTACAAATCTTGAAAGTCTTTCCCAATCAGATATCCTCTGATCAAAGGTGTGTCCCAGATCTGCCGAGTATCTTGAGAAGATTTCGGTAAACTTGGACTTCCAACTTTCATAAGAAGCTCCGAAATACTGGGAATAAAGTGTATCCTGAAGGCTCTGAGCATCCTCATCCATGAAGGTGAAGTAAAGGCCTGCACCGCACTCTACGCTCTTAAGGACCTCTTCCGTAAGATCCGATGTAATGTTCAATGCCTCACCGGAATAATTTGCATATCCATGAAGAGCGATAAACAGGAAAGGAACTTCCTCGTCAATGATGGTGTAATCATATCCGTTCAGATCCATGTTGGTGATGTAATCGGAAACTCCGAATACATAATCATTACCCACATTGGTCATGATGCCCAATCCCTTGTCCGTATAATCGGCAAGTTCTTTCATCTGCAGGTCTATTCCCTGTTGTCTGGTTGTCAGGCTCTTCTTCTTAAAATCTGATGATGTCTGATAACCTATATCTCTGAAGGATACACCGTAAGCTCCTTTTTTAAGAGCATAATTCTTGATGTTATCCATCATTTCTACTATGATCGAAGGCTTAAGAAGAAAATAGTCATCTCCGTCCTCAGGGCCGAAATAAATGGTAGAGAAATCGGTGAGCTGCGCTCTCTTCTTGTTTGCATAACATGCTGCATCGGTGTAAACAAAGAAACCTTCAAAAATGTTAGTATCGAATTCATATTCCGTAACGGCATCCAGATATAAAGGAATACCGGCAGTATTTGTGTAATTGATGAGAGAATTGAAATCTTTTTTGCCACCCAGGCGATTGATCAATTTTACCCTGGTCAGCATCTTCTGATAAATACCGCCGTTCATCCATCCCGAAAGTTTCACGGAAAGGTTTGAAACTCCTGTATTCTTGATGTCCTCGATCATTCTTTCCGCTTCACTGTAGGTAGTAAGAGCAAGGGGTCTTGATACCGGAACACCCAAAACCTGTTCGATCTTATCAACTGCGCAAAGGACTTCGACCGCTACGGGAACAGAAGTATCATTGTTCTTTACAAAACTGTCACCCAGCTTTTCCTTAAGGTGATCATGGTAAGCATTTGCCATATCGGTAATGCTATCCGAACCGACAAACCTGTAGGTCAATTCCAAAGTTTCATCCGGTATCTGCTGCTCATAAAGAAACATTTTACCGTTCATTCTTGCAGCCACATCCACTTCTTCTCTGTGGAGAATGGTGTAATCAGCAAAAACATTGTTGAAACCACTGGTCTTTCCTGCGATATCTGCTCTGATGGATGCATAGGCCGCACCATTGCCAAGGATGCACAGGAATGAATCGTTGTTCTTTCTGATACCGAAAGTACCATAACTTACTCTGGTTTCATGAACGAGAGAATTTCTCCTCGAAGCAAAATCCCAGCCGTAAACATTTGCGTAGTAAGCACTCTGATTAACCTTACCGTTATTGAAGTTGATCAAAGAACCTCCGCCTTCGGGAATGAGCATTGACCCCTCCTCTTCCCAGCTTCCGGCTCCGAAATAAGGAAGAACCTGAATGGAAACAAGAGGATAACTGTTCTTGTACTCTATCTCACCCATGGGGATCTCAACCTTAAGATCATTTCCATCAAGAGAATAAACCATATTTACATTGAAAACCGGCTTTTCCTGAACAGCCTGTCCCATGTAAGTCTCTTTATCGTAGAGGTACTCTTCCATGGTGTAACCTGCTTCACCGAAATAAATTTCAAATTTCGACTTAAGGTTATCTTTTACATTATCTCTGAGCACGTATATGACTTCGGTCTCCATAATGGGATACTTGGTCAGAAGCTCATCTTTCTGAGCTTCATCCTTGGCGCTCAGTTTATTTATATCATACTTCTTGTAATACTCTTTTACACCGTTGGCATCATTCTTTGACATCTTGGAAAGAAGTTCGTTGAATCTTGCCTCGGGAACCACCATGGGAATAATGTATTCCCTTTGTACCTGACCTATGGAATACTTTACCGTGACCTTATTCTTCTCGGCAATAATGTCATAGATCTTTCCGGTGATACTGTATTGATAATTGTTATATTTACTGTCAGCACCGTTCTTGGTACTGTAGGTTAATATCAAAGTTGAAAGAAGATTGTTCTTTTCTGCAGGTAACGCATAAGGATCTGAATTTGCATTCTCCGGATTCGAGCGCCACACTGTACCTGTTTTCTTGTTTGTAAGTGTGAAATGCGTTGTTGCGGGATCCATTTCAAACAACAGCTCGGAATTCTCCATGGTTATGGTATCCATCGTACCTTCATAGGCATTAACGGGAATGATTTCATTATCAACCGTATTATCGGTAAAATGGACTACCAGGATCGCTCCGACAATGATCACTGCTATTACAATCAATACCGGGATCAGGTTTTTCAGCTCTTTTAAAGCCGCCGCTTTTATTTCTTTTTTGCGTTCTTCTTTGTTGTAATACATCAGCCTGTCCTCCGGTCTAACCTACTCGGTACATGATTTCTTTGTATAAAGATACAAAGTATGAAACTCCTTCGCTGATCATAGAGAAGAAAAGCAAAAGGATAAAGATCATGATCGCCATTGCTATGATGGTGGCAAATATGAAAAGTAAGGTCTTTGAAAGCGAAAATTCATGGATCTGCATGTTACTGCAGACAAAAAGGATGACGGACCAAACCAGCGATAATGTACTGAGTATCCCCACCACCTGAGAGAAATCGTTGGAAAGAACGTTACTCACAATTGACAGCGGAATGGTGATCAATGCATAAGGAAGCATTGAATAGCATGAAGCAGTATATATCTGCAAAAGTCTTCCCTTGCCGTCAAACAAGGTGGTCAATGCCCAGTTTCCAACCACAAACAGTGCCAGCGGAAAAATGATACTTGCGATATAAGTAAAAATGTTGATCCTGCTCCAGTTTACCTGAACAAACAGGAAACTGGTCACGCCCAGAAACATGAGTCTTGCAACAAGAACCAATAACAAAATTAATGTTGCCACAAGCAGGTTTCCTCTTTTTTCATGGGTAAGATCCCAATATCCGTCCAAGGGATGAGTGAGGCAATAAAATGCAAACTTGAAATCACTGGCAAATTTCTTGTATTTATTTTTATCTTTAAGTGCAGCTATCATTTCTTCTCCTGATCTTTACCGGGTTTAAAAATATCAGCAGTGTCAATCTCTACCTTTATCTGCTTTACTCTCTTTACAGCAAGAGGAGCGATCAAGATCGCAAAGAACGCCAGGAATATCCATCCTATGTAATGTTCCACCCATTCTTTTCTGTAACGTTTAAAGGCTTTTGAATAGTGCTCCGTGTCCCACTTTGTCTTGAAATATACAAGGCTCTCGCCGTATTTCTTCTGTCTGAGTAACGAACGTCCGATACCGATGTAAGCAAGATCACAGTTACCGTTCATATCTTTTACTTTTTCCCAGGTCTTACCGGATGCGATATAATCACCCTTGTCATACTCTTCCAGAGCCTTGAATATGGTGTTACCGTATTCCGTAGGAGTGAAGACAGTAAGTGAGTTACCGGTGGAATCAAGGACCAGAAGATCATTTCCCATATGATCAAGGGCTACGGGAGTCTTAAAATATCCATCCACGTTACTTACACCGCCGAAAGCATAAAGGAGATTTCCCTGCTCATCGTAACTGAACAATCTGCCTCTGGTCTTATCAAGACAAACATAAACCTCATTGTCCAATGCGGTAACATCTATAAAGAGTGAAGGACCGCTGTAACCTGCAAAGTTACCGTACTGGATATCTCCTATCACTTCTTCGTAACCGTTCTCAATAAGAATATTCTTGCCCAAAAGATTCAAACGTCTTACAGGCTCCTCACTGCTGTCGTTACCTGTGATATTGGTGGTGCAGGCAAAGAAGAACCCTTCCGAATCAATGGCGATATTGTCATATTCAGTAGGAACAAAGTTTTCCATTGCCTGACGCTGAACGTCGGATGCAATGAATCTCTTCCAGAAATATTTATACCAACTGTAGCTTGCGGGCATTGCTCCGAAGAATCCGCTAAACTGCCCGTCTGTTTCATACTTGACTATACCTTTGTTCACGTTATCGCAAACCACGTATACACGTCCCTCGGAATCCACTATGAGCTTATCCGGAAGGAATGACAAAGACTGATCAAACGTAGCTTCAGCCGGCTTTGTATAGGACCTTATATAGTTAAGATCATTATCCAGTTTCAAAACTCTTTGATTGCCCTTATCACAGATGAATAAGGAACCGTCATCCATCATAAAGACATCTGTGGGGCCGGAAAGATTCTTAACTTCAACATCTCCCTTTATCTCATCTATGATCCTGATGAGCCTGAATTCATCGGAATCAAGTCTCTCCCACTGAATTACCCTGTTGTTACCTGTATCGCAAATGAATACGTAATTATCTTTAGTATATAATCCGTCGGGGGTTTTGAATCCGGTATCCATTCCAAGGTCTACTGCTGTGTACACTCCGACCACCGAATATGCATCGGGTGAATACTGGATCTCACCCCAATAATCGTAAGTGTAGGTATATCCTTTTTCTACGCCCTCATCGGCATAAGCAACGAGGGGTGTAACAATGGTGATGGCCATTGTTGTCATCAATATGAAGGATATTATTTTTTTCATGCTCTTCATATAAGCACTCCTCTTGTTTTTAATCTTTAAGTCCTGAGCTGGCCATTGTTTCAAGCACCTGACTCTCCGAAAGAACGAAGGCCAAGATGGGGATGACCATTGTAACAACCATTACGGCAGCAGTCTGACCTGTTCTTGCTATCAGGTTACCGCTGGATATCTGCTGTAATGCATAAACCAGCATCTTCTTTTCCTCGGAATAGATGTACATTTTTGCATCTGCATTCCAAAGAGCCTGAATATCAAAGATCATAAGAGTCAGCCATGCGGGCTTTACCAGAGGAAGAATGATGGTAAGGAAGATCCTTCCGATACCGGCACCATCCAGCTTAGCGGCTTCGATCAACGACATCGGGATACCTTCCATAAACTGTTTCATAAGGAAGAGTCCCATGGGAGCCGCAAATGCGGGAATGATGATAGCCCAGTAGGTATCGATCATGTTAAACTTACTCATGATGATATAGTTGGGAATGCCTGTAACATATCCGCTGAACATAAGGGCTGTAACTACAACGGTGAAGAAAGTCTTTCCGCCGGGAAAATCGTATTTTGCAAGAACGAAAGCCGCCAGGGATGCCAGCATGATATGTCCTATAGTACCCAAAACAGTAATAAACACTGTATTAAATACATATCTTGAGAAGGTAACCCAGGATTTGCTCATAGTAACAAACAGATCCGAGAAGTTATCAAAGCTTGGATTTCTCGCGAATATCGTAGGCGGGAATTTAAACAGCTCATCAAGAGGTTTAAGCGCACTGGATACCGCAAATACAAGCGGGAATACCATGGCGATGGCAAAGAGAAAAAGAACAAAATATATACCGATATCTCCTCCCACCGAACGGTTGGGTTTTCTTCTTTTTATAAGAGGTTTTCTGTATGCTTTTGGAGTCTTATTCTTTCCCACGTCATGTACCTACTCTTTGCAATATATTGGTTACGAACTTCTTACATAAAATCATTACCAGGAAAAGTAATGTGGCGATTGCCGAAGCATAACCCATTTCAAATCTTGAAAAACCGTAGTCAAAAAGGTGAGTTACAACTGTTCTTGCTGCGTAATCCGTACTGGGATAACCGCAAAGCGCCATCGTCTGGTTACAAACACTGAAGGAGTTGGTAATAGCCATTACCGCACCGAAGAGAAGCATGGGCTTCATGCTGGGTAAGGTGATGTACCAGAGTTCCTGCCAGCGGTTCTTGATCCCGTCTACATAACCTGCTTCGAACAGACTCTTGTCTACACCCTGAAGTCCGGCTACAAAGGAAAGGAAACCGGTACCAAGGGACATCCAAAGAATTACGAGCATGCAGATCGGAAGCATATATTTGGGGTCTGTCAGCCAAAGCCTGGGACCTTCTATGAATCCCCACTCCGTAAGGAATGCATTTACATAACCGTATGCATCGCCGCGGAAGAAGATCGTAAATATCTGATAAACGTTACCTGCTATTGAAGGAGCATAGAATACGATAACTGCAATTGTTCTCAGCCATCTTGGCAGCTCATTGATCAGCCAGGCAAAAAGGAATGCCATGATATAACCGAGAGGTCCTGTTATGATAGCTATAAGAAATGTATTCTTCACACCTATCAGGAATACATCATCCTGAAGTATCAGGTTCAGATAGTTCTTGACTCCCACGAAATTGGGTGCTTCCAGAATGTTATAATCCGTAAAACTCAATACAATGGAAGAACAAACAGGCAGGATGTAAAAGGCAAAGAACAGTATGGCATAGGGTGCCAGAAAAAGATAACACATCTTATTTATCTTTGCTTTTTTCCACATGACTGAAGCGTTATGCTTTCTCAATATGAAATATTTTTTTAAGTACTCTTTCATGTATCAGTTCCTCTTCTGTTCTTCTGCCACCGGAAGTCCGAATTCCTTACGTTTCTTAGTCAATTCTTCATCAATGGTGATAGCATAATCAAGAATGGTCTCTCTGGGATCTTCTTTTGCGTTTATAACTTTACGTACCGCATTTATTACGTGACGGCTCAGATAGTAACCGCCCGCTACTTCTCTCATTCCCACCGTGGTCTTTCTCTGCTCGGAAAGAACATCGATGGCATGTGCGCTCCAGGAAAGCTGAACAAATGCATTGACATTTGCGGTTGCATATCTTGCAGAACTACCGAGGAGTGCTTCCATCTCGCGTCCGAAACGTACCTGGCTTTCAGATCCTACCCACCATTTCATGAATTCCCATCCCTTGTTCTTGATCTCCTGATCGTCGGTCTGGATCATCATGCAGCAGACTCCGTCGGAGTGAACCGAACGGTTCAAAACCTCGTTTCCGTTTTCGTCTACGGTCTTCATCGCCGGTACAAGGGTAAAATCCCAAAGGCCTCTGATCTCAGGTGCGGAAACTACCAGAGTGTTGTATGTAGCATAGTTTGAAATACCTATAGGCATAAGTCCCGAACGGAATCTGTTGATGAAATCGTATTCCGCAGGGGCACCGTAGTCGTTAAAGAGACGCGTGTACATCTCGAAAGCGTTGACACCCTGTTCGTTATTTACCGTTGTGGTCATGGCATCTTTATCGTACAGTCCGCCGCCCATCTGATAAAGCAACGTATAATAAAGAGAAACGTCCGCTGTTGAAGATGAAGCTGCAGGAATACCGAATTCCATGTTGTTGCCCTGGATCGTAGGAAGCATTCCTATAACATCATCCCAGGTATTGGGAACTTCAAGTCCCAATTCTTCCAAAACATCTTTTCTATAGAAAAGAAGGTTGTAGGTCTGAGTCTCGGGAAGTCCGTAAACTCCTCCGTTAAACTTGTAAGGTTCATAGGCACTGGGATAGAACTCCGAAAGTACATGATCCAGGTCATCAAATTCGGTAAGATCCACAGCTCCGTTACGAAGAGCGTAGTTTACAGGGAAGCCGTTAGCTATTGAAAGAACTATGTCAGGTCCCTGTCCCGCAACTACCGCCCCGAGGAGGGCGTCCGCATTAACTATCTCTACGTTGACTTTTATGCCGGTAACGGGAGTAAAGGCATCATCGATCATGGTCTTAATAATGGTACCCTGATCACGTCCGGTGGTAACCCAGATCTTTAAGATCTTTTCATCCCCGTCGTCATATACATCGCCTACCGCGTCATAGTCAACAAGGAAGCTTGCAACAAATGACTTGACGCCGTGAGCCAGCTTTTTGAACACGTTGGTCTTATCTTTTTCGATCCCGTCTCCTGCCGAGGAAACAACAAGGTAATCCACATCAAGTTTTGTTTCACTCATGGAAAGGATCGCTGTACCCATGGAAGTGATATTGTCTCTGAAAGCCACAAATTCGGATGAGATCTTGAAAGGCTTTTCAACAAATCTTTCAAGCTGTGTTGCAACCGTTACGGCTGTTCCGATCTTATCGGCTTTCTGTCCCGTGTAGGCAACGGTGTCATCAATGATCTTGTAAAGCCTTTTGGCTTCAAGGTCCATGGCATCTATTACCTCGGGATAATACTGATCGATATTGTAATCTCTGTACTTATCAGGAGTAGCGCCTGTATAGATAAGGACTTTCCTGTATATCTGGTTCAATCTGAAAACCGAATCCTCAAGTTCTTCAAGGATAGGGCCTGCTTTTCCGAGAGTAGCTTCAAGCCTTAAGGTGTGCTCTCCCGCTTCAAGGTAGAATCTGTAAGGATCTCCGTTCTCATCCGCAAGAGTCTTTACTTCCCAGTCATTACTGTAATCAAACTCGATCACTTTAGCTTCATTAAAAGGAACTTCTCCATCGATCAAAAGAGTTCTTACCGAAACCTGACCTCTTGCATAATTCTGACGTCCTTTTACGGTAATGTTATAGAAACCGTCAGCCGGAACATTAACTTTCCACTCTATCCACTGACTGGATGTGCTCCAGGGATCTCCTCCGATATAGTTGAGGATCGTATTCATAACACTGTAAGGCTGTGTTGTGGATGATGCTCTGTCATATTTTGCATAGAGAGAAGCTTCCGAACGTAACGTGGAATCTTCGCCCTGTACTTTCACGATTATGTCTTTGCCGCTTGCGTTATCGGTTTTTCCGGAATTTTCGGAAGCGTAGTCGCTGTATGTCTTTCCGCCGGATACTGAAGTGATGTATACGCCGGAAATGGCAACAGGCTCATTTACACTGACGATCCCTATAGTCTGTCTTCCCTTTTCAAGCCAGAACTTGTAAGGCTCCGTGATATAGCCCATATCATCCTTAAAATAAGCTGTCTGCCAGTCAAATACTTCCACCTGAGTGGGTCTGATCTCATTTCCCTGGTTATCTACACGCTTTTTTCCGCCATCGGTCCATATTCTGGTAAAAAGCATGTTTCCCGCATCTGAAAAAGGCAATTCTCCATTAATAAGGATACCTCTTTCCACAGCAACTCCTCTGGATGCCATAGCGTAATAATCCATTTTTATGTTGTAAAAACCGCTCTCGGGAATATCAACCTCCCATGTAACAGTAGAATCATTTCCGGTATAAAGGACATTTGATCTTCCTTCATAGGTATCGTAAAACTCTATTTCCTTACCGAAAATGCAGTCATCCTTCAGATCTATCTCTATACCGTTGCCTGAAAGCCTGGGCTCTTTTCCGTCTGCATGCTTCGCAAGATAATTGGTATAAGAGTCTTCTCTTTCCGTACCCTCAATATCGGCAGAAAGATCAAAGCCTTCATACTTGTCACTGTAATCTTTGACATCGGTCTTCTTCATTGCAAAAATGATCAGGATCAAAGCAACAATGACTGCCGCAATGATGATGATATTCTTTCGGGTTAGCTTGGTTACCTTCTTTTCGGTTGTCTCCGTGTTTTTACTCATAATGCCTGTCAATCCTGTCTTCTCATTTATCACTATTTTATAATCATTAATAATCAATAATTGCCCGAATATTGCTTTTGGTTAATCGGTTAACCTTTGTTTGGATTATAACCGCATATTGTGCAATTTGTCAATATAGATTTTCAAGTATTTGTCCCCTTTAGCCATTATTACCAAATTTTGCAACCGTTTTTTGTGCACATTTCACAATTAATTGTTGCGTAACGATGTTTTGCCCCTTGAAAGACCACTTTTTCCTTTTTCTTTATTGAGCAAAAAAAAGCAACATTTGACCAAGCAAATGTTGCTTTTTTAAGCATTCCAATTTATATTTCTAAAATCTTCCTGCAGATTCTCTTTCGATAAATGTACAGGGTAGAACAGTCAGATCCCCTTCTGCGGGTTGTTGTCCTTCTATCATGGCTACAATCCTCCTGGCAGATCTGAAACCAAGTTCATAAAGAGGAAGATCAATGGTGGTAAGCTGGGGACTGAAATAACTCGCAATCTCACGGTTATCATGACCCACTATTGAAATATCCTTCGGAATGGAAAGCCTCGCTTCTCTCGCGTAATCATATGCACCGCCGGCCATCTCATCGTTAAAGCAATATACAGCGGTGACACCCATGCGTACGAACTTCTTAAGCCCGTCATATCCGCACTGTCTGCTCCATTTATCGGAATAGACCAGTTCCGGGTCAAAAGGTATGCCTGCGTCAAAAAGAGCTCTTTGATAACTTATGACCCTCTTCTGTGCATGAAGGTTATCATTTGCGCCGGCTATGATGCCTATCTTCCTGTGTCCCTTGTCTATCAGATACCTTACCGCATTATAGCTGCAATTCTCATCATCCAGTACATATACGGGAATATTCGGATCATTTACATATGAATACACCATAACTATGGGGAAGCCGTGTTCTTCCGGAAGAATATCTATATTTCTGGCATGGCATGCAAGAAATATAACCCCGTCGGCTCTCATGGCATGCATTTTGGCAAAAGCATCTGCCACATCCTTCTTGTACTTTATCTGCTCTTCCATGGATGTTGCAATGTCAGCCCTCATGTAATATCTCATGTTTTCGATAACGGCATGATAGCCGTTCTCCGCACAGTAATTCATGATGCTGACTATGATCTTGGGCGCGTCGAACAGGGTTATATCCTCAACTATGATGCCTATTGTTCCCGTTTTCTTGCCTCTCAGGCCTCTGGCGATCACATTGGGCTGATACCCCAGTTCCCTAATGGTTTCAAGGACTCTGTCTCTGGTTTCCGCACTGGCCTTGGATTTACCGTTTATGATATTTGATACTGTGGCTGTGGTTACATTACACCTTTCAGCCACATCTTTTAATGTTACCATGTTTAAACCGTCCCTGTTAGGTTAATCGTTTATCTTTCACTGTTTTCAAGCGTTTAGCTGTCAACGATGTAAAATTATAGCATAGATTAACCAAAAAAATCAACCCAAAAATATTGCTAAATTTGGGTTGATCCTATAATGACTTTGTTAAAAATTGCGCAATTTATTCTTCTATGTCCGTGACCATATCCAGGGAAATCGTGTTTCCATCCGTAAAATACAAGGTTCTCTCCGTTTCATCATATCTTTTTAAACGGCCTTTTATCCTTTTATAACTGCCTCCGGCCTTTTTATCATCCTCTTCAAAAACGGTAAGAACCACCTCCGGCTGTTCTTTGATCCGTTCCATAAGGATGTTCAGCCTTTCATTCATACGTACCAGCCTGTCCTCAGAGATCTCCGTCATCTTATCCGTGATCCTTTCGGTCTCTTCCACATCTTCATCAAATCCCGTAAGTGCTGCGAACGGAGCAAACTGAGCCGCTCTGTCGTAAAGGGACATCTGTTTTCTCTCTGTCGATACGTGATGGGGTAATTCCAATATATCCTTGTATTTATCGATGTTCTCGTTCATTTTAGTGATGGAAAAGTCTGATACCGGTAAAGCACATTGTCATATTGTGGTCGTTGCAGGCCTTGATGACATTGTCATCACGAACCGATCCGCCGGGCTCAGCAATATAGCAAACGCCTGATTTGTATGCTCTCTCGATGTTGTCTCCGAAAGGGAAGAAAGCATCTGATCCGAGAGCCACTCCGGTATTCTTTTTGATCCAGGCTTTTTTCTCCTCTCTTGTGAATTCCTTGGGTCTTTCGGTGAATATATTCTGCCACTTGCCGTCTGCAAGCACATCGTCGCACTCATCTCCGATATAGAGGTCGATGGCATTGTCTCTGTCGGCTCTGCCTATGCTTTCCTTAAATTTAAGGCCCAGCACCTGAGGTGCCTGACGAAGCCACCAGTTGTCTGCTTTCTGACCTGCGAGACGTGTGCAATGGATCCTGGACTGCTGTCCTGCACCGATACCGATAGCCTGACCACCCTTAGCATAGCATACCGAATTGGACTGAGTGTACTTCAAAGTGATAAGAGAAATGATAAGGTCGATCTTTGCGCTCTCAGGAAGTTCCTTGTTGTCGGAAACTATGTTTGTAAGCATGTTCTCATCGATAACCAGTTCATTTCTGCCCTGCTCAAAGGTGATACCGAACACTTCCTTATGCTCAATGGGTGCGGGCTTGTAAGAAGGATCGATCTGAATAACGCAATAATTGCCCTTCTTCTTGGCCTTGAGTATCTCAAGTGCTTCGGGCTCGTATCCGGGAGCGATGATACCGTCGGACACTTCTCTCTTTACAAGCATAGCGGTGTCAACATCGCAGGTATCCGAAAGAGAAATGAAATCACCGAAACTGGACATTCTGTCTGCGCCTCTGGCACGTGCATATGCGGACGCGAGGGGTGAAAGCTTTTCGAACTCAGTAACCCAGTAGATCTGCTTTTCAACATCATTAAGCTCCTTACCTACAGCAGCGCCTGCAGGGGAAACATGCTTAAAGGATGTGGCTGCGGGAAGTCCTGTTGCTCTCTTTAATTCGGAAACAAGCTGCCAGCCGTTAAATGCATCCAGAAGGTTAATATATCCGGGCCTGCCGTTAAGTACGGTAATGGGAAGTTCTCCCCCTTCCATATATACTTTTGAAGGCTTCTGATTGGGATTGCAGCCGTATTTTAATTCCATCTCTTTCATTTTTTTCTCCTTTATGATAACTGAAATAATATATTCCTGCTACTTATTTATTCTTGTTTACGATCCTGGTTTCGGTCTTTCCGGTTTCAATGTCGATAAATCTTACAAATAATGATACCTTGTTATCCTCATTCAAAGAATTCCATACATTATCGGTGAATTCATCGATATTTCCTTTAATCTCCGTCTTTACGGGTTCTCCGGAAAAGCTGGGAAGGGGATTACCGTCACCCATATAAGTGTGGATGATCCTGCCCTCACCCTTTGCGGGTCCGTTGTAAGCAAAGGTAAAACGATTGCAGGAAGAAGGATCTCCGTCATTACTCTTTAATATAGAAAGGGCAAAGTTGAATTTTCCCTCATCAACATGCATGATACCTGAAATTCTGGGAGTATAATTGGGTGCATCGGGCTCGAACTCTCTTGTGCGGAGAGACTGTTCAAAAGTCTGCTGCTTATCCATAAGTTCATAGATGGTGTCTGTCTGATCTCCGTTGGTAACGATGGTCTTGTTGCCGAGAACACGGACAGGTCTGTATATTATAAGGCTGGGATCAACCATTTTTGAAGGGTCGAAGGCCTCTGTTCTGATGCCGTCTCCTTCCGTTACAAAAATACGATTGCGTGAATTTACGCTTCTTCCCATGATGAAATAGGCTGTCACTGCCGATCTTCCGTCCTCCGAACAGCCGATCACTATGCCTCTTCCGGGATAAGTGTTACTGCTGAGGTATTCATTTAATGATACGCTTTTCATGGTGGTCCTCCATATATTTTATAAGTTTCCGGGAAATAAAAATGCTACCCTGTTTAAAGAGTAGCATTGTTTTAAATATTTATCAATTTTTAAATTTTAATGCAAACTATCAGTTAAACTAATCACATCTCGCAAACAACGGTATTATCCTTTTTAAGTTTTGATGCGGGAATGTAATCGCCCGGGATCTCTTCTCCGTTAAGAACGATCTTCTTAACACCGGATTCGGATCCGTTATTGTTCACATACTTAATTGAAAGATGAGAACCTCTGAAGTCCTTTTCGATCTCAAATTCCTTCCAATCCGAAGGTACGGAAGGAGAAAGTTTTATACCGTTGAAATCAGGGCGAAGTCCCAGGATACCTTCAACACAGCCCACCATTACGGTCGACGCTGTTCCTGTAAGCCAGTGAACATGTGATCTTCCTTCAAAAGGAGAATCAACGGACTCGGTGAACTGTCCGTGGCAATAAGGCTCCAGCTTTCTGATCTCTGCCTTGTCATTCATATTGGCGGGTGAGCTCTCCGAAAAATACTCGAAAGCACGATTTCCATGTCCCATAAGGGCTTCAGCCAAAATGATCCATCCCTGAGGCTGTGAGAAAATGCCGCCGTTTTCTTTGGTGGATTCGTTAAAGAGAAGGGCAAGTGCTCCGTCAAAAGCATGCTCCTTATAGGAAGGTGCCATTACTCTTGCTCCATACTTGGTATTAAGCTCTCTGTGAACGGATTCAAGTGCCTTCTCTGCCTGCTCCTTATCCGCAAGTCCGGAAATAACCGCCCAGGACTGGGGATTCAGCCACATGTTGGCTTCAGGATCCTTCTTGCTTCCGATAAGAGTACCATCCTCTTTGAATCCGCGAAGGAATCTGTCTCCTTCCCACCAGAAGTTCTGTATCTTGTCTCCGATCTCTTTTTGGGTCTTGTCTATATATTCAATATAGGAAGCATCCTTCTTGTATTCGGCAAACTTTTTGATAACGGTAAATGCATAATAAAGCTGCATAGCTACGAAGCTGGATTCACCTTTTTTGCCCAGTCTCAGGCAATCGTTCCAGTCGGCATGAAGACCTGCGGGAAGTCCGTGAGGTCCCAAACGCTCCATAGAGAAATTTATGGCTCTCTTCAAGTGATCGTAAACCGTTCCCTCATCCTTGTTAGCATAGGGGATAACAGTATCAACATAGGCCAGATCTCCGGATTCTGCTATATACTTATAAACCGTAGGGAAAAGCCATAATGCATCATCGGCTCTGTAGGCCGGATGTCCTGTTTCTCTTACATAGCTCTCGTCATCCGGAGTGTCCTCATGGCCTGCATTATGGGTGTACTTAACCAGAGGAAGTCCGCCTCCGTTATCCACCTGAGCGGAAAGCATGAAAGTTATCTGCTTCTTTGCCATTTCAGGATCAAGATGGATAATGCCCTGGATATCCTGAACCGTATCACGATAGCCATAGCCGTTACGCTGTCCGCAATATGTGAAGCTGGCTGCTCTTGACCAGGTAAAGGTCATAAAGCACTGATAAGCATTCCAGGTGTTTACCATCTCGTTAAAGGTCTCAGAAGGAGTCTTTACCTTAAGATGATCAAGCTCTGAGTGCCATCTGGTTATAAGTTCATTTACTTCCTTTTCAACGGTCTTAGTTACATCAGTGTAGGAAGCCATGATCTTTTCAGCTTCGGGGATAAGCTTCATCCCGAGAATAAAGGCAATATCCTTTTCCTCTCCGGGCTGCAAAACAATGTCAGTTGAAAGCGCTCCGCATCCGTTGGAGTTATAATTAAGAATATTGGGGCACTTACCCTGCTCAACGGAAACAGGGTTACCGTAATCATGATAACTGCCGATGAAGCTTTCCTTGTCTCCGCAATAGCTTGCAACAGGATTGCCTGCCAGTCCGAAGAAACGTGTCTTCATGGGATCTCCGTGATAAGGTCCTCCGGATACAAATTCATTGATGCACTGAACGATCTTGTCTTCCTTAAAAAATGTCTTGGTAATGAACTGGGTATATTGAAGATTTACCTGATCCTGTTCATAGTTACATTCATTGGTGAATTCACAATATCCGAAAACAGACAATCTTCTAACTTTACTGTCGTTATTCTTTACTTTAAGTCTCCAAACCTCATAGGTCTTGTTTTCCGGTACATAGTACAATGCGGAACTGGAGATCCCGGTATATTCCGCCTTAATGTCAGTATATCCCGTTCCGTGTCTGCACTCGCTCTTATAAGTATCGAGGGGTTTTCCCACAGGCTGCCAGCTTGCAGACCAGTAATCCGCAGTGTCATTATCCCTAAGGTAAATGTATCTGCCCGGGCGATCAAACTGGTTAAAGATGTAGCGGATTATTCTACCATTGGCTCCGCTCTTCTCAAAGGAGTAACCTCCGGCATTGTTTGAAATGATAGCTCCGTAGGCAGGGCTTCCAAGATAATTGGCCCAGGGTGCCGGAGTATCGGGTCTTGTAATTACGTATTCTCTTTTCTCCTCGTCGAAATAACCGTATTGCATGACTTCCTCCTCGATTTAATTCAAATTTAGTTAATATTTAGCCTGATTTACCTTGTCAGTTAGGTAAATGCTTTTATAATAATACCATAATCCCCAAAAAAATCAACGCTATTTTTCTTAAACAACATCCCTATTTTTAAGACCTTTTATATTTCATTTTTTTCATCTCCATCAGGTTTTATCCCTTCACTGTTTGTGCTATAATAATGAAGTATTTTTTTATAAAGGATGAGATCATGTACTTTAAATACGATAAAACCGAACTGAGTCCCATCACAAGAGGTGAATCGGACTGTTTTCTGCTGACCGACGGTCTGGGAGGCTATTGTTCTCTCACCCATGCCGGTTCCGTGGCCCGCGGCGATCAGGCTTTACTGATGACTGCCTTAAAACCTCCGGGCAACAGATGGCATATGCTTACAAATGTTAACGAGATTCTTACAGTTAACGGAAGTTCCTATATGCTCTCCTCGCAAAGGTATGATTTCGGACGAAGCGATAATGACCGTACTTCACTCCTCTCTTTCTTTGAATACGACGGTTATCCTGTCTGGCATTACGCCGTAAAAGGAATATCCGTTACAAAGGAACTGTGTATGGCTCATGAACATAACACCGTTTCGATAAGATACATTATAAATGCCCCGGACACCATAAAGGTTACTCTCAAGGTGGTTCCATTGTACAGGATCACGCCCAAGGATCAGCCCTTAACGGATATTAAGGATTCTTCTCCAATAAAGATCGCCACCAACGGCAGCATAAAGCCCAAAGCTCCTGTCAAAACCCCTTTATTATATTTTTCTCAGGATGAAAGAGACGGTCGTCCCGCCTCCGGAAAATGTTTTACTGATAAGGTGATATCTTTTGAGGATATAAAAGAACCCTGTGAAATAGTTTTCTCAACAGAAGAACTTACAGGTGACGCTCCCTCTTCCTTTGACAAAGTATATGCTTCCTTTAAAGCACATTGGGATAATATCAAAAACCATTCCCGTCTTAAAGGCGAGGTCTCACTTGAATTACTTAAGGCATCCGATGCTTTTATTGTCCGACGGGATAACGTAAAAGGTAAAACAGTGATCGCAGGTTACCCTTTTTTCGAAGACTGGGGAAGAGACACTTTCATCTCCCTCTCCGGCCTTACTCTTGCCACAGGGCGTTTTGAAGAGTGCAGATCCATCCTTCGCACCTTTGCCAAATACGAGAAAAACGGGTTACTTCCGAATCTTTTCCCTGATGGCGGCGAGGATGCCGGATACAACACTGCCGATGCTCCCCTGCTCTTTATAAACATGGTATGGAAATACTCAAAAGAAAGCAAAGACACGTCTTTTGCTCATGAAATGCTTCCGGTCATGCTGAATATCGAGAAGGCATATGAAAACGGAACGGATTTTCATATAAAAATGGATGAAGACGGCCTGATAATGGCGGGAGCAGACAAAGAGCAAGTGACCTGGATGGATGTGTGCGTAAACGGATTTCTTCCCACTCCGCGCCATGGTAAACCTGTGGAGATAAATGCCTATTGGTACAGTGCCCTAAGGATTCTGTATGAACTCACCCGGGATGAACATTTTTATAAACTTTCCGAAAAAGTCCGAACCTCTTTTTTGAATATATTTGTAAATAAAGAAAACAATACTTTAAAGGATGTTATAAACGGTACTTCGGAAGAGACCAAGGTCCGCTGCAATCAGATCTGGGCTCTCACCCAGCCTTTCACCATGTTACCTCCCGAAATAGAGGAAGGCGTTCTGAAACAGGTGAAAGATGAACTGTTCACTACAGCAGGATTAAGGACTCTTTCTCCTGCGGATCAGGATTTCCATGAAGTTTATATAGGCGACATGTTCCAAAGAGACGCAGCCTACCATCAAGGCACCGTATGGCCTTTTCCTCTGGGTGCCTACTATGTGGCTGAGATCAGGCATATAAAGAGTATGGATGAAGGTAAGGACCGCGATGAAAGATTAGCTTCCCTCGAGAAAGAAATGTCCGAGATAAGACATTGGCTCCGAGAAGGCTGCACCGGCCAATTACCTGAAATATATGACGGGCTGGAGCCCACTGTGTCCCGCGGTTGCTTTGCCCAGGCCTGGAGCGTGGCCGAGCTATTATATGCCATGTATTATTACGAACTTTCTTTTAACAAGGAGATATAGATGAAGAGAAAATACTTTTTAATGTTGCTTTTACCGATTTTGATCCTGATGGGCTGTACAAAGCAGGGAAAAGAATATCCCCTTCCCACTCCGACAGCGATAATCGTGGAGACTTCAACCCCTACACCTACAGACACACCTACGCCTACGCCTACGGATACACCTACACCCACCTTCACGCCTACCCCCACGGATACACCTACCCCCACATTTACACCGACGCCTACCAACACACCTACTCCTACTCCGATTCCGGTCAATGTAGTGTTTAACGAGGCCTATCTTTCTATCATAAAAGAAAGGCTGCAAACATATACCACCGCAGAGCTGGGAGATGCGCTTACCTCATCTTCTTTCGCAAATTATGAGACGCCTTATCGTGTTTCCGATTATGAAAATTACAGGATAACAGAGGATCAGGTGGTCTTCAGTTTTCCCGAGAACACTCTTTGTGAGTCCCATCCTGCTTTTGAGTATGCCACTGATCTTGCGGAAGCAAAGTTATTTATGAATTATGATGAGGAAGGTAATCCGATCAAAGATACGAGGATCCGTAAAGACCTTGATCCCAACGCTCCCATGATCTGCCTCACCTTCGATGACGGTCCCTATGACACAGTGGATCTGGAATTGATCAAAATACTTGAAAAATATAACGCCCGCGCCACTTTCTTCATCTGCACAAGCAGATTAAAAACAAAGCAATGGGCAGCTTCGACCATAGCTGTGTATAATGCGGGACATCAGATAGGAAGTCACACTATAAGCCACCCTTATTTCAGAGATTCGTCCTTCAACCCCGAGCAATTCTGGAAGGAAATAAACGGCTCCTGCTTAAGCATTGCTAAATTGATCGGACATGCACCGTCGATGATACGTATGCCCGGAGGACTTTGGGTAGATTATATGACAAACTGTCCTTTACCTATGATACTATGGAATATTTCCTCCGAAGACACCGGAAATCTGAACGCATTGAAAGGCGAAACACCCACAGACGTGTACAACCGTAAGGTTAAGGAAACCTCCACAAATGTTATAAAGAGAGCCCGTGATGCGGGTGTATCCCTTATGCATTCCATAAAGGCCCCCTCTCCCGAAGCTACCGAAATAATACTTGAGGAGCTTTCCAAAAAGGGTTATATCTTTGTTACACTGGAAGAACTGGAATACTATAAAGGTTACGATCTTCAAAAAGGAACGGAATTCCCACAGTGGAAACGATAAAAATAAAGCTTTGGTCTTATGAGAGTCATACCTCATAAAGCCAAAGCTCTTTTTTATTCCGCACTGTTTATTATCTCATTGATCAGATTTCTGTATTCAACTACCTTCCCTGTCTTCTTAAGGCGTTTTTCCATGTCCTTATCCACATTTAACGCGGGAAGCATATAGTACCACAACTCTTTAAGCTTGCAAAGGATGCTGAAATCGCCACTCATCCGTTCGCAATAGAAATCAAGCAGATCTTCGTTAAAGTTTTTGAACCTCTCCTTGTCTATTAACTTATCTCCTTCCGTAAGAAGATAGGGCCGGGCTATCAGCCCTCTTCCCAGCATAAAAGCTGTGGCCTCCGGAAATTTTTCCTTATTTCTCTCCAGATCTTCTTTCAAAAAGATATCACCGTTTATGCAGATGGGAATATCCGAATAAATATAGGCATAATCAAGCCATTCCTGCCTTATATCGCCTTTGTAAAAGTCCTTCTGTATCCTTGGGTGTACGATAAGTTCTTTAATTGGATAACGGTTATAGATCCCAAGTATCCTGACGAATTCTTCGGGGGAATGCTTGCCCAGTCTGGTTTTTACGGATACTCTGATTCCAAGCCCCTGTATTCCTTCAAATACTTTTTCAAAGAATTCATCCAATTCATCCGGATAATAAAGAAATCCACTGCCCTTCTTCTTGGTCACCACTGTGTTGGACGGGCAACCAAGGTTAAAATTCACCTCATTGTATCCCTTTTGGGCTATCTCCCTGCAGGCCCAGATAAAGTGGTCCGCATTACAGCAAAGAAGCTGCGGCACCGTTCTCATGCCCGCATTTTTCTCGTTGTCGATCTCCTCGAGTTCCTTCATCTGAAAGCTTTTATTTTGATTTGGCGAAAGAAATGGAGTGAAATATTTATCCACTCCATTGTAATACTTATTAAAGATTCTTCTGTATATGTGAGTTGTAACCCCTTCCATAGGGGCAAGATATATTTTTTGCATATTATTTTACAGAATTATTGACAACTTCCAATGCTTTTTCAAATTCCATGGGCTTCCCGGTATAGTATCCCTGTACCATATCGCATCCCCATTCCTTTAACGCTGCTATCTCACCTTCGTCTTCCACACCCTCGGCCAGGACTTCCGTATGAAGGACGTGGCCCATGGATATGATAAGTTTAATGAAGTCCCTATCCACATCGCTGTTATTCATCTTATCCACAAAAGCTTTATCTATCTTCAGCAGATTAACGGGAAGCTGTGAAAGGTAGGAAAGTGAAGCGTATCCCGTACCAAAATCGTCAAGTGCCACCTTAACCTCATTATTTCTGAGCTTGTCCATAGCTTCCTTTACGTTTTCTATGGCCGTTGCAAAAACAGTTTCCGTGATCTCGATCTCAAGATTCTTATTGGGGAAACCGTTCTCTTTAAGAGTCCTTAAAACGTAATCGGCGTAGCCCGGCTTTTGAAGATGATTTGCACTTATATTGACCGAAATAATAAGATCCGGTGAAGTTTTCACCACATCCTTAAATGTCTGGATCGCATGAACAAGTACCCAGTTATCAATACGGAAAATGAGATTCGATTTCTCAGCTACAGCTATGAATCTGTCAGGTCTGATGGCCTTTCCTTCTTCATCCTCAAGTCTGCTGAGAGTTTCAAATCCTCTTAACTTTCCGGTTTCCAGGTTAAACTGAGGCTGATAGACAAGATGCAGTTCATCTGTGCTGAGAGCCTTAAAGAGCCTGTCTTCTATCTTACCGTTCTCTGTTAGTTCATTGGTAACAGTAGCATCATAAAAAGCCACTTCCATACCTATCTGATTTCTATAATGTGCAATGGTATCATCCAGATGCCTGTAAAGTTCATTGATGCTGCTGCCGTCATCAGGATATCTTACTATAGCTGCTCTTGGCTCAAGGGTGATCTCCGTATTGTCGATGACCAACGGCCTCTTGATCTGCTTAATGGTCTGTCTTATCCTTGCATCCACGTCATTTCTTTCAGCCACAGGGTCCTTTTTATCCTTTGAGGCATCAATAACCAGAACAAATTCCGAATCACCGTTCTTACCGCCGTATTCTCCATCCAAGGTCTTCCCGATGAACCTTCCCGCAAGTGCTTTAAGAACTGTGTTTCCAAAATCTCTTCCCATCATATCATTAATAGATGCGAAATTTTCAATATAAAGGAAGGAAACATAGAATTCTTCCCCTGCTTTCATTCTTTTATCAATATTATCCCTGACGGCGGTAAGATTGTGCATACCGGTCAAAGGATCCTGTTGAGAAAGCATATGCAGGATCTTGTTATAATGATTAATGTTATTGATAAAGCTGTATGTGACATAGATGATCACAAATGTACATATAGCGTTGAACACACCGGGTACAGCATCCCAGGCTTTCATAAAGATCAATTGTCCGAACAGGGGAACTGAGCTGACAAAAAGAATAACATAGGAAATTATCATACCCGTTCTTTTTCCCTCAAGGACCAGCAAAACAAGCAGGATAAGTCTGATGTTGGTAAATATACCCGCAATATGCGTAGAATATAGTACCATGTCACCCATCTCTAACTTCAGTCCCGCTGCGGAAGCTATAGAAGTAAGGACGGTCAGCACTGCTGAGAATAATGCCAAAAGGATGATTGAAAGATTATGCTTTAATTGTTTGTTCATAAGAAAACCCTCGCTAAAAATCCCCGGATAACAAAATGCTAATACCAACGAAATTTATCTAAACTACATAATATATTATAATAACATATTTTTTTAAAAAGATATATAAAAAACCAAAAAAGTTCCACACAAAATGGAACTTTAGTTAATGCTGTTTTTATGTTTTTATCCTCGCCATAACTAGTACATCGGTTATTAAATAACTGGACCCAATGCTTGCCTGTTTACCCGACTGCCCGTACATGAAAGCCTCGGAGTAGCCCGCTACACCTGCGTTTTCATGCACGAGCATTCGAGCAAACATTCTGCGCATTAGTCCATTTATTTTAAAACCGCTGTACTAGTTTTTCCTCCAAAAGCAAACTTTTCCTGCTTTTTGGCTGTTTGGTTTGAATTTTCGAGTTAATGATGTCCGTTCTATCCGGTCAGCTCTGCCTTTTTGACTGTAGGAAGTACACAATACGCGCCGTAAGTGATGTAGGAATGAGATGCATGGCTATTCTGGAAGCCTTCACATAAAACTTGGGTACGATATAAAACCGGTTAAGATGTCTGATGGCATATTCTGCGACTTTATTTGCATCCGTCCCCATAAAAAGGAAGGAAATATTTGCATTTTTGGCAAAATCGGTAGCTACAGGGCCGGGGCAAAGAATGCTGATACCCACCTTTGACCTTCTTTTCTTAAGTTCCTGCCTTATTGCTTCAGATATCCTTACAACATAGGCTTTCGTAGCATAATAGGTAGCCATTAAAGGTCCAGGCATAAAGCCTGCAATTGATGCCACATTTAATATATGTCCGCTGTCCTTCTCGATCATGTCCTTAAGGTAAAGCTTGGTAAGAATGTGAAGAGCCACAACATTGGTTTCTATCATCTGAATGTCTTTTTCAAGGGCAGTCTTATCAAAGTCACCGAAGTCACCAAAACCGGCATTGTTAATAAGAAGATCAACATCGGGGTATTTCCCGTGAAGTTCCTCACAATTTCCATGAAGGCTCAGATCCGTAACTTCTGTAATGACCTCAAGTCCCTCTGTCTTTTCAATCAATTCCTTCTTTATTTCATCAAGCCTTTCAATGTTTCTTCCGACCAAAATAAGCTTATGTGCTTCTTTTGAGACTATTCTTGCCATCTCCCGTCCTATTCCGGAAGATGCTCCGGTTATCAATACCGTATCTTTCTTCATATCATTATTCCTTTCGTTCAATGTGAAAACTAACTATAGGGTCACTCTACTTTGTAAATTGTTCCCTTCACCGGCGATGTATAGGCGGCATCTGAATCATCCGCAACGTATCTCTCTCCCTCATACCAATCAGAAAAACCGAGCTCCACTCTATAATAATCACCTGTCTCGTTGTCGTAGATACGTTCATAACCCAGGATGGCATCGCTGTATTTCTGATTTGTCACATCATAGGTATGACTGCTCTTTTCCCAGCTATCCATGATCATATCGCTGATCTCATCTGCTGTTGACATTGTGGTAGCGGCAGTTCCAATGACCCTCTTCCACGTTTCATTTCTGTCATTCAAATATTTTTCCGAAAATTTAATGCTTCCAAGACAGTGATCGAGTACAGGCTGCCAGTCATAGAATTCCTCTACCGGAGCAGCTTCCATAACAATATCATAAGCCGTTGCCCAACCAGCATCTATCTGTGGCGAGAATATGCTGTACATATTTGAATTCACATTGTAATTAATTGCTGTAACATATGTTGTAGCAACGCATTCCACCTTTTTGCCTCTCTCGGAATTCGCCTCAAATACTACAATTTTGTCCATATTTTCAAGAACATTAAGATCCGAATAGCCATACCATGAAGCCACACTTTCAAAAAAACCTTTTGTTGTAAGATCCGATAACACAGGAGTTTTGGATAATGGATAGTCAGCACCGTAATACTTTACATACCAGTCGTGGGCCGCTTGCGATTTTACAAGTCCCGACGTTGAGAGATTAAAGTACAACATCCTTTCGGGAACAGCGGGGTCTCTAAGCTCGATACCATAACTTAAGATATCAAATTCGCGAGTAGGCTTGATCCCGATAATGACTTCCCAACCTACCGGGATATCCATGGTTATATAATTGTTAAAATCCGTGTAACTTGTATATTCCACCATTGCAGCTTCGGAAGGAATGATCTTGTAATTGGCTCCATCTTCGGGCTTGGCCTTTGCCGCATACATTTCTGCCTTTGTGAGCGTGGTAAATGATGATACAGCCCTTTCAAGCATTTCATCCAGAGGTTCTATCTGATCATCATCATAATATTTTACCGTAAAATTTACGATGTCCTTGTTATGCTGAAGAAAAAGCCTTTGCGCCGTTACCCTGTACTCCCCTACATCATAACTGTATTTCACGCTCAGCAGTTCCTTTCCGCCCACTTTTTCCCTTGTGACCGGTTCCATCTTCAGATTCTGATCCGCATAATCTTCATTGATAAAAGGAACGATGGATTCCTCCATATACTGGCTGACATCTATCGGCATATCTATACATCTGAAAATGAGAAGATATGGAATGCTTCCTTCAACTTCCGAGAATATATACAGTCCATCCTCGTCATTCCATTTGGTCGGATAAGTATCCAGGGACTTCACCTTAAAAAGTTGCTTTTCAGAGTAAGTATCAGCATAAACAGGTGCGGCACTTTTCTTCCCGTCATCATCCTCTTTCCTATCATCGATCTTTGTGTCCGATGCACCGGTAGGCCTTGCATCAGTCCCGATCTGCGTGATCACCTTTCCTTCTTTTGAACAACCACATACAGTTATAAAGATTGTTAAACAGATCATTAGCGAAATAATTCTCTTCATCATATTGTCACTCTCCTTTTTTTAGTAGAATGAGTTTTTTATAGTATACCATTTTCTGACAATTATAACTAATTAACTTTTTATGCAATATTTTATATTTTTGTTTCTGAATATTTTATATTATTCTTCCTCCCGTGAGCGAAAAGCCCGATCACGTAAAAAAAAATAAAAACGAAAGCATCGTTTTTATTCTAAAAAGGAAAAGCAGTAAAGCTTATGAAAAAACGCAGTAAGGATTTATCACAGTCAGTAAACAGGACAACATTAATAATTCCTCCTGCGCCAAACGGTATTTATTGCTCTTTCTTCCGTTTGAATATGAAAACCAGACTTTTAGACGAACCATAGCTTTGATTGGTTGACGCACTGCTTACCATCTCCCAGCCATCATTTCCTAACCGATCAAGCCTGCTTTCAAGCTCTTCGGTATTAACATTTCCGCCAAAAAAGCCTGTTGTGTCATAAGCGATCACTTTGTACTCATATTTATCCATTATTTTTTCCTCCTATTTAGCATTCTACAATAAGGCTCACATTTTTTTAATGTTGAATTGAGTATTGTACAGCTCTGTATACAAAACTCAGTTTCATTAAAGAGAAGGCCTCGTCCTACAAAAGGACTACTTGGTAAAAAAATAATTTTACCCATGAATGTCTCCATAAATAACTATATATAATAGTCGTAAAAACTTTAATATGTTACTTCTCCATCATGGCGATAGCTTCATCGAATGTAACGGCTTCGACGAGTTCTTCCCAAACATCCTCGTTGTAATAACGGACAGTCGTTTCGCCGGTCATGTAGTCATTGTCAAAAGTCGAGTTGGTCCCTTCCGGAATGATTACCTCAAAACCTCTTTCAAAAGCGGATTTTACGGTACAATCAATACAATAATTTGTCTGGAGGCCAATGATCATCAGACGTTTGTCAACCTGTGACTCCATATATTCTTTAAACTCCCTGTTTCCAAAGCAGCTGTTGATCGTCTTGACAAATACCTTTTCCCCTTCTTTTGGCGCTATCTGATCAACAATTTCAAAATCCTCGTCTCCAACCGACATGCCGCTCCCGGGACCTGCATCATGCTGAACAAAGATTACTTCAACGTTGTTTTTTCTGGCCACATCTACCAGTCGAACAGTTCTGTCTATGAAAATATCGAAGGCATATAAGTCCTCGTCAACCAGTCCCTTCTGCATATCAATAACCAGTAGAATCATATCTTCCTGTCCTCCCTACAAATAATTATTTCATTCTATACAAATATTATCATAACTCCTGCCGAAATCAAGGTACAAACAGTGAATCATTTACAAAATATGAGCCGTTGGGGACGGGGTTAGGGTGTCATATAGGATGCGAGTGGGCATGATGAGTCGAAATGAAACGTCCCCGTTGACTCTTCGATGCATGCATTATGTAATATTACCACTACTTTCATTGCCTTGGTGTGCCAGGCTAAAGACAATTTTTAATTCTTTGCCACCTTCCTGCATACCACGTTTGATCCATTCCAGCATCCATCCGTAAATGCCATATGCCCAAAAAGATTTCATGTATGCTTCAAGGTTGGGCATTTCAGGCATTATCTGAATGGTGCTAATTATGGTTTCCATCATGATGGAAGACATACCTGCGTTATAGAGAATCGTATAAAATTCTCTATGATCACGGTAAAAGTCGAATAATGAGGGGAACAAACTCTCCGGCGTTGATTCGGGGTTAGACTCATATAGCTTTCCCCATTCCTTAATGAGCCGGTCTGATTCTTCCTTCAAAATATCCTCTTTGTTCTGATAGTTGCGGTAAAAAGAGACGCGTCCGATCTCGGCTTTGCTTGTTAGTTCGCTGACAGAAATATCGGAGAGAGGTTTCTCCTTTAGAAGATCAAGAAGCGCAGTTAGGATCTGCTTTTTGACATATGTATTTTTTTGTTCATTGTTCATGTTCATGCGATGAAACAAACCTCCCGAATATGTATCATTTTGCTGAAACACTTGTATCATCAACGATTTTATGATACATTTGTTTTAGCAACTTGTCAAGGAGGTCATCATGAAAAAGGTCATGAAGATTGTTTTGATTTTGCTGGGTGTCATACTCATCCTGCTTATAGCTGTGTTTTTTTATATCAAATCCAAACTCCCAAACGGAGGCGGGAATAACGACATCACGGAAGGATATTATGAGCGCTTTCAGTCCGATGCGCCATTGGAGAAGAAGTATGCAAATCCCGGTTCATTTGAAACAAGTTATACCGAGTTTGCTTCTGATAATGAATCCATTGGAAAGGTGCGGGTCTGGTATCCTACAGAATTAGAAAGCAGTGGGAAAAGCTGGCCGATGATCATGGTCGTCAATGCGAGCGGAACACCCGCTTCATCTTACGAGCCATTTTTTTCTCGCCTTGCCTCATGGGGATTTGTAGTAGTTGGCAATGAAGACGGACAGACCGGAAATGGTAAGACAGCATCTGTTACATTGGACTTTATGCTGAATGTTCCGCATGACAGCGTACTAGCCGGCAAAATCGATTATGACAATATGGGAATCATCGGATACTCCCAGGGAGGGGCCGGAGCGATCTGCGCTGTGACGAACTATGAAAACGGCGTGCGTTATAAGGCCATGTTTACCGGAAGTGCCGCATATCCTACGCTTGCTAAAAACATGGGGTGGGAATATGACGTGTCTAAAGTGACAATCCCTTATTTTATGGTTGCGGGAACGGGGAAGTCGGACGATTCCGGCGCAGATCCCGAAACAAGCTATGGAGGTGTTTCCCCGCTCTCTGCGCTTGTATCGAACTATAATAGCATTTCTGATGAAGTACAAAAGATACGGGCAAGAGCCGTTGGCACGGAGCATGAACAGATGTTGATGCGCTCGGATGGATATATGACGGCATGGATGCTGTATCAGCTTGCAGGAGACAAAGAAGCTGCAACAGTCTTTGCCGGTGATAACGCAGAAATCTTGCACAATAATAATTGGCAGGACGTGGAGAAGAATCAATGAACGAGAAAAAGAAGAAAACGATACGGAAAATTTTGATCATATTTTTCATTATCCTTGCGATTCCGGTCGGCGGGGTATTGTTTGCACTGACACATACGCAGATCATCGTTGGTACGATTCAAAAGCTTTCGGCAAGTACAGTGAATACGGCCAATGTCTATGAGCCCCTTGGTGAACCCATGGAAGGATTAAAGGACAATGGGCAGTACGTTATCACGGAAATAAAATATTCCGAGGATTATCCGAACAGTTACCTTGACATCACCTACCCGAACGGGGACAGGGATGCATCAAATCCGACGCTTATATACTTTCACGGTGGAGGTTTTTTCGGTGGAAGTAAAAACGTAGGCGATCCGCTTGCTGAGAATGATGCTACGGCACTGCTTGATGATATCTGCGCAGAAGGGTTTAATCTTGTAAATATTGATTACGTGCTGGTGCCGGAATATCATTTCCCGGATCCCCTGGTTCAGGCAAATGAAGCATTTCGATTTTTGTTGGAGCACTCGGAAGAATATCATCTGGATATGAGCAGAGTGGTGATTATGGGGTCATCCGCCGGAGCAATCATGACAAGCCAGTTGGGAAGCATCATTACCAATCCGGATTATGCTGATTCTTTGGGAATTACTCCGGTATTAAAACCTGAGCAGATTAAGGCTGTTGTTATTGATGATGCGCCTCTTGCTTATGACAAGTTTTCTCTGGGAACAAAAATCCTTGTCGGAAACTATGTGAAGGGCAGTATCTTCCTTAATCGTAAGGAAATAAACAGATATAACAATATCCTCTGGGTCGATTCTGATTATCCGTCTGCTGTTTTGTTGGGAAGTGAATATTACGTGGATATGCGCGATATGGATGCAGCCCTGACTAAAGCGGGAGTGGTGCACGAATTAATCGATCCTCTTGCAGAAAGAAATATGGTGAAGCAGCATTGCTTTGTAGCTTCGGAACGTGCTGATGATGTAGCAAAAGATGCATTTGACAGAATGATTGCATTTGTCAAAGAAAGTTGTAAGTAATGCCCTTTACCGGATCGATTGAAAACAGGCCGTCATGGTTACAGTAAAAGAAGATCCTTCTGACACCCCTGGTTTTAAACCGAGCTTCGGCGTTCCCTTCCGGGTAGAGCGTGCGCATCTGCATATCATCAGATGACAACGCCGCCACAAACGAAATGTAGTGTTCCTTCGTCATACTGTGATCAATCCGCACATAATACTCATCCTCCACACGCTCGATAAAAACCATGTGATGTTCATCAGAAGGTTCTGCCTCTAAAGGAATAAGCTGGATCCCGTGACAATGAATTGCCGCCTCACCCATGCTGTGTATCACATTTCCGCAGATCGGGCATACATAAAACTTTGAGCGCAGCACATTTGCTGATACATTTGCATTATGAATAGTATTGCCTGATATCAGCTCCGTCACCGAAATCTTAAACACCTCAGCTATAGGCTCCAGCAGGGTAATGT
>JAEEGK010000783.1_pt1 | contig 79337 bp, 70 predicted proteins | sample 8958771 | NCBI WGS metagenome assembly JAEEGK01 (sample SAMN16246547, study PRJNA631951) | gut metagenome | biome: gut microbiome; feature: rumen; material: SC-attached | host: Bos | place: Iran: Karaj | collected 2018-10
AACATCAAACTACATCAAACGCGAAGCTTCAAACAACATCAAACTACATCAAACTACATCAAACGCGAAGCTTCAAACAACATCAAACTACATCAAACTACATCAAACGCGAAGCTTCAAACAACATCAAACAAAGCACGCAGTGCTCAAACAACTTGAAAAATGAAATTGTTCAAGAAATAATGATAATAGATATACAGTTAGTACACGACATCCTTTACAAGGATGGCAAGTTAGTGTGGGATGAGCCGACCAAGCAGGGCATAGCGGATTGCTATCAGTTCCTGGAGCGCTTCTCCCACGACAAGATCATCTACGGTATCAACACCGGTTTTGGCCCGATGGCGCAATGGCGCGTCAGCGACGACCATCTGCGTGATCTCCAATACAACATTATCCGTTCGCATTCGACAGGCATGAGCGAACCGCTCGGCGATTTTTTTGTACGCGCGGCTATGCTCGCACGCGTAGGCTCGTTCGCGCAATGCAAGAGCGGCGTTCATCCTGAACTGGTCAGCCTGCTCACGGAGTTCATCAACCGCCGCATCTATCCGTTCATACCCAAGCACGGCAGTGTCGGCGCCAGCGGTGATCTCGTTCAGTTGGCGCACATAGCCCTCTGCCTTATCGGCGAAGGGAAGGTGCACTATCGTGGTGAGTGGCGACCGACGAAAGAGGTGATGGATGAATGCGGGCTTAAGCCCATTGACATCCACATCCGCGAGGGACTGAGTTGCACCAACGGCACAAGCGTAATGACCGGCATCAGTGCCGTCAACCAGCTGCACGCCGAGAATCTGCTGCGGTTGGCTACGCTGGCGGCCGTTTGGATGAACGAGATTGCCGGCAGTTACGACGACTTGATGGCTGCACCGCTCAACGAGAGCCGCCGTCACCCCGGGCAGATAGAGATAGCTGCCAGGATGCGCGAACTCAGCAATGGCAGCCGTCGCTTGCAGAAGCGCGAGAACAAACTTTATAACGGTGAACGGGTGAACGGGTTAATGGATGAAGGGCAGCATGTGTTCAAAGACAAGGTGCAAGCCTACTACTCGCTGCGCTGTGCGCCGCAGATACTTGGTCCGATCTTCGACACCTTGGCTTACAGCCGGCAGGTCATCGAAGACGAACTGAATGCCGCGAGCGATAACCCGATTGTCGATCCCGTGACGCAGAACGTCTATCACGGCGGTAACTTCCACGGCGATTATATCTCCCTCGAAGCCGACAAAATGAAGATCGCGATGGTGCGTCTGGCAATGGTCAGCGAGCGCCAACTCAACTATCTCTGCCACGACCGCATCAACGGAATCTTGCCGCCGTTCTTGAACCTCGGCACACTCGGGTTGAACTACGGCATTCAGGCGTGTCAGTTTACGGCAACGAGCACTACAGCCGAGTGCCAGACGCTGGCTATGCCGAACTACGTACACTCGATCCCGAATAACAACGACAACCAGGATATAGTCTCGATGGGTACCAACAGCGCCGAGCTCTGTGCGCAAGTGATCGACAACTGCTACCAAGTGCTCTCCATCCTCTTCCTCGCCATGGCACAAGCAGTGGATTGCCTGGGCATCCAGGACGAACTCGCACCCGCCACACGCAAGCAGTACGACGCCATTCGCGCCATCACCCCGACGATCATAGAGGACACACCCTTCTATGAAGATCTCGCCAAGATCGAGCAGTACTTGCGAGCAATTTAAATGCAAAATGAAAAATGAAAAATGATATTTACGCCTTAGTTACCGGAGCCAGCCGCGGTATAGGTCGCGCCATAGCGGAGCGCCTTGCACGTGACGGCTACACGGTTCTGATCAATTATAAAAGCAATCAGCAATCAGCTCTCAGCTGTCAGCAGGCAATCGAAGCCGCGGGCGGCAAAGCCGAGTTGCTGCCGTTTGACGTAGCCGACGGCGCTGCTATCGAAGCCGCGCTCAATGCCTGGGACGCAGCCCACGAGGGTGAGCACATATCCGTGCTGGTCAACAACGCAGGTATCCGTCGCGACGGGTTGCTCGTGTTCATGAACGAGGATGAGTGGCACGACGTGCTGCGCACCACCACCGAAGGGTTCTATTACACCACGCACCATGTGCTGCCCGCCATGCTGCGCGCACGCAAAGGGCGCATCGTGAACATCACCTCGATCTCCGGCGTGAGCGGTCTGCCCGGACAAACGAACTACTCCGCTGCCAAAGCCGCACTGATCGGTGCAACGAAGGCACTGAGCAAAGAGGTAGCAGCCCGTAAGGTGACGGTCAACGCCGTAGCACCCGGGTTTATTGCCACAGACATGACAGCCGACCTCGATGAAGCCGAGCTGAAGAAGACGATCCCTGCCGGACGTTTCGGCAAACCCGAAGAGGTGGCTGCACTTGTCAGTTTTCTTTGCTCCGACGAGGCATCGTACATAACCGGTCAAGTAATCAACATAGCAGGAGGAATGGGATGAGAAAAGTAGTAGTAACAGGAATAGGAATCTGGTCATGTATAGGCAGAAACTGTGAGGAGGTGAGTGCCTCGCTTCGCAGCGGTCGTAGCGGTATAGGCTACGACGAGGCGCGCCGTGAGTACGGTTTTCGCAGTCCGCTCACGGGTATTGTAGAAACGCCCGACTTGAAGTCGCTGCTTAACCGCCGCTTGCGTACGGGATTGTCGCAAGAAGCAATGTACGCCTTTATGGCGAGTCGCGAAGCGTTTGAGCAAGCCGGCATCGACGAGCAATATTTGCTCGACAACGAGGTAGGCGTACTCTTCGGCAACGACAGCACAGCCCTGCCCACCGTTGAGATGCACGAGCTCATGCTCCAAAAGCACGACACAGCCCTGTTGGGCAGCGGACTGATCTTTCAGTCAATGAACTCCACGGTGAACATGAATCTCTCGACGATCTTCCACCTGCGTGGTATCAACTTCTCCGTCAGCGCAGCTTGCGCCAGCGGCAGTCACTCCATCGGTCTGGGGGCGATGTTCATCCGCCAAGGATTGCAAGACATGGTGCTGGTGGGCGGCGCACAAGAGGTTAACCCCTATGCCATGGCAGCGTTCGATGCCCTGGGCACGTTCTCTGCCCGCGTGGACGAGCCCGTCAAAGCCAGCCGTCCGTTTGATACGGCACGTGACGGACTTGTACCCAGCGGCGGAGCTGCGGCGCTTGTGCTTGAGGATTACGATCACGCTATAGCACGTGGCGCAACGATCCTCGCCGAAGTCTGCGGTTACGGATTCTCGAGCAACGGCGGCGGTATATCCCAGCCCAGCAGCGAAGGCTCACTGATCGCCATGCAGCGTGCGCTCGCGGACGCTAACATGAGCGCCGATGATATCGACTACGTCAATGCGCACGCCACCTCCACCAAGCAGGGCGACGAAGAAGAGGCAATAGCCCTCAGCCGTCTGTTTGGCGGCAAACGCGCGTGGGTGAGCAGCACCAAGTCGATGACCGGACACGAGTGCTGGATGGCGGGAGCCAGCGAAGCGGTGTATTCGATCCTGATGATGCAGCAAGGCTTCATTGCCCCGAACATCAACCTCGAGCACATCGATCCCGCCGCCGCTACGCTGCGCATAGCCGCGCAAACCGTTGATACCCCCGTTCGCACCGTGCTGAGCAACAGTTTCGGCTTTGGTGGAACGAATAGTGCGATAGTGCTGCGCACGTTATAAGGGTTTTGCTGACGCAAAACGTTAAACAGTTAAAATGGTTTCGCTGGCGCGAAACGTTAAAGAGTTAAGATGCAATTATTCGAAAATATAAAGAATGTTTTTAGCCGTGAGCCCTACAACGCGCAACAGGCACAAGAGATGGCGCACCTCTATTCGTGGGGAGCGGTGATCTTTCAGGTTTGCCGTCTGATGATCAAGTACGGCATTCTTGACCTGCTCAGCGAGCACCGCGAGGGACTAACCCAAGACGAGATAGCCCGTGCTACAGGCCTCAGCGATTATGCCGCAAAGTGTCTGCTGGAGGCTTCGCTTACCACGCATATTGTGCTCATCAACCCCGACACGGACAAATACACGCTCGCCAAGACAGGCTGGTTTCTGCTACGCGATCAGATGATCCGTGCAGATATCGACTTCAACCACGACGTCAACTACGAAGGCTGGTTCCTCTTGGATCAAGCCCTCGAACAGGGCAAACCTGCTGGACTCAAACATTTTGGTAACTGGCCTACGATCTACGAAGGCCTCAGCAGCCTGCCTGAACACGTGCAGAAGTCGTGGTTCGGATTTGACCACTACTACTCCGACCACTCGTTTGATGAGGCGCTGGGAATTATAGACAAAAGACAAAAGACAAAAGACAAAAGCCCGCAGCCCTTGCACCTCTTGGATGTCGGCGGTAATACCGGACGGTTTGCCATGCGTTGCGTGGAAGCGAACCCGAGCATTGAGGTAACGATCTGCGACCTGCCGCAACAGATAAGTCTGATGCAACAAGCCACAGCCGGCAAACCCGGTGCAGAACGTATTCACGGCGTCGGCATAAACATCCTCGACGAGGCGAACGCTTTCCCCACGGACAAACGCTATGACGTGATCTGGATGTCGCAGTTTCTGGATTGCTTTAGTGAGGCGCAGATCGTATCTATCCTTCGCCGAGCCGCAGCTATCCTCGATGCCGACAACCGCATCTACATCATGGAAACCCTCTGGGATCGTCAGGACTACGTGCCTGCCGCCATGAGTCTGACGATGACCAGCCTGTACTTCACGGCGCTGGCGAACGGCAACAGCAAGATGTACAATACCGACGATATAACCCGCCTGATCCGTGAGGCAGGGCTGGAGATTGAAGCCATCCACGACCGCATCGGTAACGGTGGCCACTCGATTCTCGTCGTGCGACGAAAAATTTGAAATTTGAGATTTGAGATTTGAAATTTGAAGATATTAGAATATGACCAAACTAGAAATTACAGAAAAAGTAAACGCCCTCCTTGTGGAGGAATTTGAGATTGCCGAAGAGCTGCTTACGCCCGAGGCATCCCTGAAAGAAGATTTGGAGATTGATTCACTCGACTTTGTGGACATCGTGGTACTCATCGACCGCGAGTTCGGATTCAAGCCGCAGGCAGCCGAGCTGAAGAACGTCAAGACCCTCGGTGCGTTCTACGATTACATCGAAGCGCACATCTGATTAACTTGGCAGCAATGGCAGAACAGGCGTGGCGAGGTACAACAGGCGGTACACACGGGATGCAACACGCACTCGTGAGTCTGATCCGGCACACGGACATCCGTGTGGCGTACGCCTTGATGCACCTGTGGCTGATCTGGTACATTCTCGTTCGCAAACCGGAGCGCAACAGCTCGTACGCCTTCCACCGTCGCCGTGGACGCTCGCGTCTGCAGGCAGCCTTCGATGTCTATCGCTCGTTCTATCATTTCGGCAAGGTGGTTATCGACCGGTTTGCTGTCTATGGCGGCTATCAGTTCGACATCGTAGTCGAGAACAAAGAGCGCTACTACGACAAAATGAGTCGTCCTGAGGGGCTTATTCTTCTCTTCTCGCACGTGGGCAACAGCGAAATGGCAGCCTACTCGATGGCGACGCCCGACAAGCGGATGCACATCATCGCCTACGGCGGTGAGTCGCCGGTAGTGATGGCGGAACGGGCAAAAGTGCTGGCGAAGAACAATGTGGACATGATTGTGGTTAATCCGGGTGACATGAGTCACATCTACGCCATCAACGAGGCTATCCAGCACGGCGACGTGCTCGCCGTAGCCGGTGACCGGCGCATGGGCGACAAGAGTCTGCCCTGCACGATTATGAACGCCACCGCACCGCTGCCTGCCGGAGTGTTCCAACTCTGCGTCACGTTGCGCTGCCCGATCATCCTGCCGTTCGTGTTCAAAGAACCGAACAACCGCTACCACATCTTCACCGAGGAGTTGCACATCAACTCCTCGCTGCCCCGAGCTCAGCAAGCCGCTGATCTCGCGCAGCAGTTCGCTACGCGCCTCGAACAGATGGCAATCACTCACCCCTACGAATGGTTTAACTTCTTTGACTTTTGGAATGAACGCCACGCATAACATAGCCGAGTGGATCCCCCAACGTCCGCCGTTCGTGTTCATCGACACGATCGTGGATGTGAGCGAGGAGCATGCTCTGACGCAGTTCACGATCCCTGCGGATTGTGTGCTGGTCAGCGATAGTTGTCTGAGCCTTGCGGGACTGATGGAACATGCGGCACAGACCTGCGCGGCACGAGCCGGGTGGGTACAACGTCAGCAAGGGCAACAGGTGAAGATCGGCTACATCGGTGCCGTCAAACAAATGCAAACGACACGTCTGCCCCACGTAGGCGAAACGCTCACCACCGAGGCGCGGGTCATCCAACAGGTGCTGAATATATCCCTCGTGGACTGCATCACCCGTGTAGGCGACGAACAGATAGCCACCACCACCCTCAAACTCGCCACGATTGACTGAAATGGTTTCCTGTATCGGACATAGTATCATCTCTCCCTTAGGCGTAGGCTCTGCAGCCAATGTCGAGGCTGTACGTGCCGGACGTAGTGGCCTCAGCGTGCACACCAACCGCTTTGCGGATGTTGAGCCGTTCTGCGCCTCGCTGTTCGACACACCGCAAGAGTTTGTGCCGCTCTGCATCCGTTGCGTCGAAGACGCACTCAACGATGCCAAGATTGCGGCGGATGCATCGACCATTTTCATCCTCTCCACCACCAAAGGTGACAATCTTGATCTGCTCACACCGGCACAAACCATCGCACGGCATTTTGGCAATCCCAACCCGCCTGTTGTAGTGAGCAATGCCTGCACCTCGGGCGTTTGTGCACAGATCACTGCCAAGCGACTGCTCGATGCCGGACTCTACCAACACGCCATAGTCATCGGCTGCGACATCCAGACGCGCTTCATCGTCAGCGGTTTTCAGTCGTTTAAGGCGCTATCACCCGAACCCTGCCTACCCTTCAGTCCTGAACGCAAAGGACTCAACCTCGGGGAAGCGGCTGCCACAATTATTTACAGCCAAGAGCCAAGAGCCGAGAGTCAAGAGCCACATTGGGTATTAGAGGCTGGCAGTATTCACAACGACGCCAACCACCTGTCTGCACCAAGTCGCACAGGCGAGGGGGCATACCGTTGCCTGATAGACGTGCTGGAGGGCGTCACGCCTGCGGATATTGACCTGCTCGGCGTGCACGGTACAGCTACGCTCTACAACGACGACATGGAAACTATCGCCATCGAGCGCGCCGGACTGCAAGACGTGGAGAAGAGCATCCTCAAACCCTTCTTCGGGCACACCATGGGCGCAGCAGGCATCGTAGAAACAATCATAGGAATAGAGATGCTTGGCAAAGGCACATTCATCAAAATGTTATCCGGCTTCGGCGGAGTAAATGCCGCAATACGATTGACATGCAAGTAATGCACGAAATAGAGATCACCACCACCTCGGTGCTGCTGGACGGCAAAACCATAGCAGTGGAGCAGACGGGCGAAAAGATGCTCGTCGAGCTCTACCGTCGGTATGTCGGTGACTATCCGAAGTTCTTTAAGATGGACACCCTCAGCCGACTTGGGTTCATAGCCGCAGAACTGCTGCTAAAGCAATCAGCAGTCAGCAATCAGCAATCAGCAGTCAGCAATCAGCAGTCAGTGGATGCAGTGATCCTGGCGAATCGCAGCGCAAGCATCAAGAACGATACCGATTACCTCGCAACCATCACCGACGGCAACTATTACCCCTCACCCGCGCTGTTCGTCTATACCCTGCCGAACATCGTCACCGGCGAGATAGCCATCCGTCATCACATCCAAGGCGAAACCTCGTTCTACATCCTTGATACGCCACAACAACTGGAAACAATCATCGCTGCTACACCATTTCAATCCGCATTGGTTGGTTGGTGTGAGTGCAGTAATAATACTAACTTTTATGCTAAACTCCAATTAATATGGAACAACTGATTGAACAACTTAAATCCCAAATCATCGAAGCGCTCAACTTCGAAGACCTGACTCCCGCAGACATCGAAACCGATGCACCACTCTTCGGCGAAGGTCTGGGTCTGGATTCGATTGACGCGCTGGAACTCATCATGCTCATGGATCGCGAGTACGGCATCAAACTTGCCGACCCGAAGGAAGGCAAAGTGATCTTCCGTTCGGTACGTACCATGGCTGAGTTCATCCAAGCCAACCGCAAAAAGTAAACCATGCGCATAGCCATCACAGGTATAGGAGCCATCAGTGCTATCGGACGCAACTGCGCCGAGACGCTGCAATCATTGCTCGACGAACGGTCGGGCATCGGTGCTATGCGCCTACTCGGCAGCGTACACACCGATCTGCCTGTAGGTGAAGTGCCGCTCACCGATGCCGAACTCAAGCATATAGCCGGTGTAGCCGACAGCGAGTCTATGCCTCGCACCTCACTTTTAGGTATCATCGCCGCACGAGAAGCGCTGGAGCAAGCCGGACTAAATGAGAAAATGGTAAATGGCTTGGCGTTCATCAGCGGCACAACCGTCGGCGGAATGGATCTCACCGAGCAGCATTGGCAGGACTACGCCTTAGGCAAAGCCTCAGAGAACATCCGTCTGCACGAAGCCGGCGAATCGACCAACGCCATTGCCCGACAACTCTCAACTCTCAACTCTCAACTCTCAACTCTCAACTTTATAGCCACGCCATCCACCGCGTGCTCATCGGCGCTCAACGCTATCATGCTTGGCTCGAACCTGCTTCGTACAGGTCAAGTCAAAGCAGCGCTTGTGGGTGGTGCAGAGAGTCTGAGCAAGTTCCACTTGAACGGCTTCAACACGCTGATGATCCTAGACCATGCGCCGTGTCGTCCGTTTGATGTCGACCGCCACGGTCTGAACCTCGGCGAGGGAGCCGGCTACCTGTTCATCGAGCCGGAAGAAGACGCCATAGCCCGCGGTGCAACCATCCTTGGCTACATCGGCGGTTATGCCAACACCTGCGACGCTTACCACCAGACCGCTTCGTCCGACAACGGCGAGGGAGCACTGCTCGCTATGAGCGGCGCACTCCGCATGGCAGGACTGCAACCTTCGGACATCGATTACGTCAATGCCCACGGAACAGCTACGCCGAACAACGACCTGAGCGAGTCAGCGGCACTCCGGCGGCTCTTTGGTGACAACCTACCCGCCGTCAGCAGCACCAAAGCCTTCACCGGCCACACCACCTCCGCCAGCGGCGGTCTGGAAGCAGCAATCTGCGTGCTCGCTATGCAGCGCGGGTTCATTCCCGCTAACCTCAACTGGTCAACTACCGCCGAGGGACTCATCACGCCCGTCACCCACACCCTGCATCAACCGCTCAAGCATATTCTGTGCAACGCATTCGGCTTTGGCGGCAACGAATCCTCGCTGATCATCAGCAACGAAGGCATCGACCTGAGCGAAGCCCCTCTGATCGATATATCGAAATATCGAACTGTCGAAATATCGCAAGACATTGATGTATCCGCCTACGTCACTGCCGCTGAGTCCCGCCGCATGACGCCGCAGACGCGCCGCATCGTGGCGGCTGCACGCCGCGCTATGGCGGAAAGCGGAATAACCACTCCCGACGCTATCGTTTGCGCTACGCAATGGGGATGTATGTTGCAGTCGATGCGGTTCTTGCAAGACATAATCGACTCCGGCGAACAGCAACTCAAACCCACGCCGTTCATTCAGTCCACGCATAACACCATCGCCTCGCTCATCGCCATCCTCACCGGCAACCACGGCTATAATACCACCTACTCGCAAGGCAAGCAGTCCCTCGATTGCGCCTTGGCGGATATCCAAACCCAGATGAGCCTCGGCTTGATCCAAACCGCTATGGTCATCGAGTTCGACGAACAGGTGGATGTCTGGGACGCCGTGCTGCAACACATTGGCGACAGCACACAGAACATAGCCCGAGTAACCATCTATACCAACCGCAAACAATGAAACTGATTCTGTTAGCCCTCATCCAAAGTCTGCTGCTCTGTGCCGGGCAGATGTTTATGAAGATCTCGCTCAAAGCGATGGGAGCCGTCGCATGGTCGTGGTCGTTTGTCCTTAGCCAACTGACGAACTGGTGGTGGCTGGCATGTGGCATCTCCTTCACGGCTGCCGGATTGCTGTGGATGTACATCCTCAAGCACTGGTCATTCTCGCAGGCGTACCCGCTCAGCAGTCTGGCGTACGTGTTCGGAATGATTGCCGCCATGCTCGTCTTCCACGAACATATAGCATGGACGCAGTGGCTGGGAATACTCTTCATCATGGCAGGTTGTTACTTAGTAGTCAATTGATATGTTAGCACTTATACTGGCAGTAATAGTTAGTCTTCAGGCGGACTTCGTGCAGACGAAGGCCTCCGCCATGCTCGCCGAGCCGCAGGTTTCTACCGGTCATATGACCTACCGTGCGCCGGATTACATGCAGTGGGCATATACCTCGCCTCAGCAACTCGTCTGGAAGATCAACGGCGAACAGAGCAACGTCAATCCGCAGATTCAGAAGCTGCTCCGCATGATTATGTCCTCCGTGGCAGGCAATGCAGCCGAAGACCCCAAGCTGCAAAAGGAGAGCAAACGCCTCTTCCGGGAGGTGAACATCACAATGGACGAATCCGGGCAAGTTGCCCGACACGTCGAACTCATCGAGAAGAACGGAGATACAACAACCATCGAATTTACCAATGTCGTTACGCAATAGTTTATATCACATCATAGCCCAAGACGAGCAGTCGTTCACGATTCGTTTCGATGCCGCGCATCCGGTCTTTGCCGGACACTTCCCCGGGCAGCCGATTGTTCCGGGAGCGTGTCTCATACAGATCGCCGAAGAGTTGGCATCCATCCAAGCCGGACGCACCGTACATTTTACCTCACTTAAGAATCTCAAATTCCGTCAACCTGTCACGCCCGACAACGAAGTAACCGTAACTATCAACAATGGAAAGATCGAAATCAACCCATATATGTGCGCTTGTGCCGACGTACAATAACGCCGGTACGATCCTCGATGTCCTTCGTCGCACGCACGAGCAGCTGCGCGATATCATCGTCGTGGATGATGGTTGCACCGACGGCACGCTCGACTTGCTCTTGACTCTCGAGTTCCCTGTGACTGTTGTCAGTCACCCTACGAACCGCGGCAAGGGCAAAGCCCTCGTCTCGGGTTTCCGCAAGGCACTCGAAATGGGCTTCGATTTCGCCCTCACCCTCGATGCCGACGGACAGCATTATCCCGAAGACATACCCGTCCTCTTGCGGGCTCACGACGTGCACCCCAACGCCCTGATTGTCGGCAGCCGGCAGTTTACCGACGACAATATGCCCGGCAAGAGCCGTTTTGCCAACCGCTTCTCGAACTTCTGGTTCCGCCTTCAAACCACCATCAACCTGCCGGACACCCAGACCGGCATGCGTCTCTATCCGCTGCACCGGCTCTACGGACTGCCGATCATCACCAGCCGCTACGAGGCGGAACTCGAACTGCTCGTCTTTGCCGCCTGGCATAACGTGCAACTCATCCCCGTGCCCATTCGTGTGTATTATCCGCCCAAGGAGCAACGCGTCAGCCATTTCCGCCCCGCGTACGACTTCACGCGCATCAGCATCCTCAACTGTTTCCTTTGCCTCGGCGCCTTGCTGTTCGGCTACATCAATATGTACTGGCGCACGGTGATTTGCTTCGGTTACTTCGGCTCGACCATGCTGCTGCTCGTCACGCCGTTCTCACTGCTGTACTTCCTTTTCCGGGGCAATACCCCTGACAGCCGCGCGCGCTACCATCGCCTCATGCAACGCGTGGCAAAACATTACTCCCGCAATCTTATCGGCTTGCGCTACACCATCGACAACCCGCATAACATCACCCTGGCTGAGCACCCGTCGGTGATTATCTCCAACCATCAATCGTTCATCGACATCATGCTCCATCTCTCCCTCTCGCCCAAGTTCGTCGTGATGGTCAAGGATTATGTATGGAAGAATCCCATCTATGCGGTTGTTACGCGTAAGCTCGATTGTTTCCCGCTCTCGATGGAGGGCGACGCCAAAGAGGCACTGATGCGCCGCGTGACGGAGGAAGGTTACTCTATCCTACTCTTCCCCGAAGGCACGCGCACTACTACCGGCGAGATCGGACGTTTCCATCGCGGTGCAACCTATTACGCCGAACTCTTCCACTTGCCTGTTCAGCCGCTGCTGCTCGAAGGCATGAACGACTACCTGAGCCGCCGGCAGTTTGCCATCAAGCCGAATCACGTCACGCTGCATATACTCCCCGAGATACCCGTTGGCGACCGCTCGTTTGGTGATTGCTACAAGCGGCAGTCCAAATCCCTCGAACTCCACTACAGCGCTCTGCTGCACTCCAACCGCATCCATGTCGGCATCCTCGGTGCCGGGGTTGGCGGACTCTTCTGCGGCGCACTGCTTGCTCAGCGCGGCTATCAGGTTACCTTGCTCGAGCAGCTGCCCGTCTATGGCGGCGGACTCTACTCCTACGAGCGCAACGGTGAAACATGGCTCACCGGCATGCATATCCTCTCCGGCTTGACTCCCGACGGCGCAGTGACTCGTGTGCTGACTGAGTTGGGACTGAAAGCGGACTGCATCGAGACAATCCTAGACCATACTCCTTCCGATCTCATAGGCAAACCGGAGTGGGAACAGAGCCTGCAAGGTGTCTGCCGCTTTGTAGGCGGCAGCCAGCGCCTTGCCGACGACCTCGCCCTGTTCATCACCCGCCACGGCGGTCGCATCCTCACCTCACAACGGGTATGCAAAATTACCAATGAAGGTGAACGCTTCCAAATCATAAATGACAAATCACAAATCACAAATTACGACTTAGTCGTCAGCACTCTCCACCCCAAGCAACTGCTCGCGCTGACCGATCTGCCGCTCTGTCGTCCCGCTGCACGCAAACGCATCCTTGCTACGCCCGAGACCTTCGGTTCGTTCAAAACGTATATCCGCCTCCGTCCCGATACCCTGCCCTACGATCCCGTGACGCATTACCTGCCGGAGCACAACCTACTCGTCATGACGCCGTGTGCACAGCGCGGGCAGCAGTTTGCACGCACCATCGAAACAGTTATGCCGCTCGACTACAGCCTCCTTGCCCCCTGGCACGCTGACCGCAAGGCGGATTATGCGGCGTACGAAGCCTTCAAGCAGCAAATGGAGCAGCAGACGCTCACCCTCATCGAGTCCGTCTATCCCGACATCCGCAAGCAGATGATCGACATCTTCTCTTCCACCTCGCTCACCTTCCGCGACGACTTCCTCTCACCCGAAGGAGCGATGTTCGGCATGAGCGAAGGCGTCGGGTCGGTGCGCACCCGTGTCAAGGGATTCTACCTCTCCGGTCAGAACATCTTCCTCCACGGTCTGTGCGGCGTAGTGATGACTGCCCAACAAACAGTTCAAGCCCTATGCGACGATTGCAAGTAGTCATATTGCTCCTACTCATAGCCGGCAGCCCGCTATTTGTCGGCAGCCAACTGTTGGCTGCCACCCGCCGCATCACAGCGTACCCGGCCGACAGCGCGTCGAACACCGGCATCGCTATCGTCGTTTGCCCGGGTGGCAGTTACTCGTGGCTGGACATGAAGGTCGAAGGCATAGGCGTAGCCGAGTGGTTGCAGTCGCAGGGCATCAACGCGTTTGTGTTGCGCTATCACGTGGCAAACGTATCGGCGTATATGTTCGGTTACCGTGTGCTCGGCATTGGCAACAAGTACCCTAAGATGCTCACCGATGTCGAAGAGGCGCTCCGCTATGTCTATCAGCACGCCGACTCCTTCGGCATCGACACCACCCGCATCGGCGTCATGGGGTTCTCTGCCGGCGGACATCTGACGATGATGAGCACCACCCACAACCGCACCGTCTACCGTCCCTCGTTCGTCTGCCCTATCTACCCCGTGGTGACGTTCTCCGACCCTCGCTACGTACACAAACGTTCGCGCCGCGGAGCGCTTGGCGTCTGGCGGCAGTGGAACACCACCCTGCAGGACAGCCTCTCTATCGAGCGCCATATATCGCCTGACTGCTCGCCGGTCTTCCTCGTCAACTGCGTCGATGATCCGGTGGTCAAATACCAGAACTCCGAACTGCTCGATTCGGCACTCACTGCCAACCACGTGCCGCATCGCTACATACAATACCAAACCGGCGGCCATGGCTTCGGGGCTTCGACCGTCAAAGGAACAGATGAATCACGTCAATGGAAAAACGAATTTCTACAATGGATATCGAATTTGAATCAATAGAACGCATCCGTGCGTACCAGGAAGAGTTGCTGCGAAAGCAGATAGCCTACCTCGCCGACCACTCGCCCTACTACCGGCGGATGTTTGCCGACCGAGGCATCGACCCTTCGTCCATCCGCACGATCGACGACCTGCAACGCCTGCCGTTCACCGAAAAGGCGGATCTGCAACGCTTCAACAACGACTTCCTCTGCGTCCCGCGTGAGGATATCATCGACTATATCACCACCTCCGGCACGCTCGGCGATCCGGTTGTGTTCGGGTGCACCGAGCGCGATTTGCAGCGCCTCGCTTACAACGAGCACAAGTCGTTCGCCTGCGCCGGACTGCGCAAGGGCGACATCCTCCAGCTCATGACCACCATCGACAAACGCTTCATGGCGGGGCTCGCCTATTGGATGGGCATCCGTAGCCTGGGCGCCAGTATCATCCGCGTCGGCAACGGTATCCCCGAACTCCAGTGGGACACCATCGAGCGGCTGCACCCTACGGCAATCATGTGCGTGCCGTCGTTCATCCTGCGGCTCATCGAGTACGCCGAGCAGCATAACATCGACTACCGCCACTCCTCTATCCGCAAGATCATCGGTATCGGCGAAGGACTGCGCGATCAGCAGTTCAACCTCAACCTGCTCGGGCAACGTATTCACGACAAGTGGCCGGAGGTTGAACTCTACGCCACCTACTCTTCCACCGAGATGTCCGCCACGTTCAGCGAATGCGAACATGCGTGCGGCGGGCACGTGCACCCCGAACTTATCATCGTCGAGATCATCGGCGAGGATGATCGTCCTGTACCGGACGGACAACCCGGCGAGATAGTTATCACCACCCTTGGCGTCGAAGGCATGCCGCTGCTCAGATTCCGCACGGGCGATATAGCGACGAAGGTCGTTGCGCCCTGTGCCTGCGGCAGAAACTCCTACCGCCTCACGCCGCTCATCGGACGCAAGCACAACATGATCAAACTCAAGGGCACAACCATCTACCCGCCTGCCATCAACGATGTGCTCGACAACACGCCGTTCGTAGGCAACTACGTCGTGGTGGTGCGCGCTTCGGATGCCGGCACGGATGAGGTGATCGTGCGTATCAGTCTGCGCGAAGCCATCCAAGCCGACGATGCCATCAAGACCCTCAAAGACCGTTTCCGCAGCCGCCTGCGTGTAGCACCTGTCGTCGAGATCCTGCCCGCGGATGTCATCCAACAGATCAACTTCCCCGCCAAGAGCCGCAAACCCGTCAAGTTCATCGATGAACGCTAGCCTCCTCCGCATATATGACTACATTGCTTCCCATCGCCGCTGGCTGTGGATAGCACTCGTCGTCATATTGCTGCCGCTCATCGCTTTGGCTGTATCGCTTCGCTACAACGAGGACATCATGGACTTCCTGCCGGTTACGGACGACGACCGCGAAGCACTTGCCGTCTATCAGTCGCAGCAATCCGCCTCGCGCATCGTACTCATCGTCGAGGGTGACAGCCTGCGCGACGAGGCAATAGAAGCCGTCGCCGACCGTTTGCCGGATCTGCAAACGGAACTCGATCTCTCCGAAGGCATAGCCGCCATCTACTCCCAGATGCCCTACTTCATCGCCGACAGCACCTTTGCGCGCTTCGACTCGCTGTTCATGCCGTCTGCCGTACGTGCCGCCCTACTCCACGACCGCGAGATCCTCTCTATCCCCGGCACCGGACTCTTCTCCACCGCCATCCAATACGACCCGTTAGGGCTCGTTCAAATTTCAAATTTCAAATCTCAAATCTCAAATGAAAAACGCTCTTATGCGTTTTTCGATAGCCCCTACGGCGGCACCGAGACCAGCCACAACGCTGCCCTCGTCGATTCGCTCAACGCCATAGCCGGTGAGGTCAGTGAGCTCTATCCGGAGCTTCGTATCCGCTGGGTCGGCGCACCGGTCATAGCGGTCGGCAATGCCCGCCGCATCAAGACCGACACCCTGCTGTGCATAGCTCTCTCGTTGGTGCTTATTATTATATTGCTCGCGTACGCGTTCCCGCGCAGGCGCGATCTTTGGCTGATCATGCTCGCTGTATCGTTCGGCTGGCTCATGGGCATGAGTGTGTTGCGCCTCGTCACGCCCACAGTCAGTGCCATCGTGCTCGGCATAGGCAGTGTGCTCATCGGTATAGCGGTCAATTATCCCCTGCATCTGCTCGTGCATCAGCGTTATACGACTTCTGTTCGTCAGACGCTCCAGGAGGTGCTCTCGCCGCTTGTGGTAGGCAATATTACCACCGTCGGCGCATTCCTTGTGCTCGTGCCGATGCAGGCTACTGCGCTCCGACATCTTGGCATCTTCGCCGCAGCTATGCTCGTCGGCACGATCCTGTTCTGCATCTTCGTTCTCCCGCACCTGATGTCCGCCGAACCCACACCGGTGAGAGAAATCAAAATCACCGTACACCATACACCGTACACCGTACACCATTATCTCCAATGGTCAATTCTCGTCCTCACGCTCCTCGCGGGAGTATTCTTAATGGTAAATGGTCAAATGGCAAATTGTCAAATGGCAAATGGCAAATTGTCAAATGGCAAATTGTTTGACAATCAATTGTCAAACATCAATTACATGACTCCCGAGCAGCGTGCCGATCTCGCGTACTTCGACTCCGTAAGCAATCCCCAGCGCGTCATGGCTGAGCACCCCGAGCGTGCCGACCTGTGGCTCGCGTACTGGCAGTCGCATAGTGCCGACAGCCTCATCACCACCGTCCAGACCGAGGCTACGGCAGCTGGATTCCGTCCGGCAGCTTTCACGCCGTTCTACGACATGCTCCGCTCTTGGCAACCCGTCAAGGCGTTTGATTTCCGCGTGCTCACGCAGCGCCTGAGCGACGACTTCGACTACATCGGTCTCTGCTGCTCGCTCATCGTCTTCGCGTTCCTGTGGCTGAGTTTCCGCAACATCTGGCTCGCAATGATTGCGTTCATTCCCATGGCACTGAGCTGGGTGTGGATACTCGCGCTCATGCAGCTCTTCGGCTTGCAGTTCAATATAGTGAACATCATCCTCGCCACGTTCATCTTCGGTCAGGGTGACGATTATACGATCTTCATTGTCGAAGGTCTGCTTTACGAGCATCGTACCGGTAAACCGATCCTGCCTCAGTACCGGCAGTCGATCATCCTCTCGGCACTGATCATGCTTATCGGCATTGGCATCCTTGTGCTCGCCGTTCATCCGGCTATGCACTCGCTGGGTGCAGTCACGCTCATCGGTATGTCGGTCGTTTTGCTTATGGCAACCACCGTCCCGCCCCTGCTCTTCCGACTGTACCTCCGCCTCTGCCCCACTAACCCCTAATCCCCTAACCCACTAACCCACTAACCCACGAACCCACTAACCCACTAACCCATTAATATGAAGCGCATCTTAGTTATCCTTACCGGCGGTACCATCACGATGGTACGCAACCACACTTCCGGCGCACTCCGTCCGGCAGATGTCGATACGTTCAAGGCGTTTGTGCCGGAGATGTTTGCCGGCGACGTCGAGGTGGAAATGTTGCCGTTCACGCCCCTCATCGACTCCTCGGATATCAGTCCGGCTAACTGGGCGAAGATGGCTAATGCCATAGCCGACAACTACAACCGCTACGACGGCTTTGTTGTCCTGCACGGCACCGACACGATGTCCTACTCCGCCTCCGCCCTGTCGTTTATGTTGGAGAATATCGCCAAACCTGTCGTGTTCACCGGCTCGCAGTTGCCCGTAGGGGTCTTGCGCTCCGATGCCAAGGAGAATCTGCTGGCGGCTATCGAGATCGCTGCCGCTACTGCCCCCGATGGCAAACCCATGGTGCCCGAGGTTACGATCTGCTTCGAGGACAGTCTGTTCCGCGCCAACCGCACCACAAAAAAGAACGCCGAACGCTTTGAGGCGTTCGACTCCTACAACTACCCGGCGCTCGCCAAGATCGGTATTCATATCCAGTTCCGCACGGGGCTTATCCGCTATCCCAAGTCCTACCGCGAACCGCTGTTCCTCCATACGCCTACGTGCTCTGATGTAGCTATACTCAAGCTCTTCCCGGGCATCAACGAAGCCGTCGTGCGTGCCCTTCTGGCTACGCCACATCTGCAGGGCGTGGTGCTCGAGACCTACGGCTCCGGTAACGCTCCGTCTGCCCACTGGCTCTATCAGGCACTCAAGCAGGCTACCGACAGCGGCATCCTCATCGTCAACAAGACCCAATGCAGCACCGGATCGGTGGATATGGGGCAATACGAAGTCGCCCGCAACCTGCTCAAAGCAGGCGTCATTTCCGGTTACGATATAACCACCGAAGCCCTGCTCACGAAGATGATGGTGCTCCTCGCCCAGTTCCCCGGCGACCTCGAACGCGTTCGTCACCTGCTCAGCCGCTCAATCTGCGGCGAGATGACCGTCGGCTGATCTTCGTGATCGGAAGGCGATATATCCGTGCCAATTCAGAAAAGTGCTCCTCGGGGCACTTAAACTATCGCACCTTTCTGCCGGTTAGATCGTACGTCTCGCCATTGCGGAGGATAACTATCTTTCCGTCGCGCATCACTTTCCGGGTCACAGGTAGAGATGGTTCGGTTACGGGCTCGATGCCATGCGGAGCACCGAGGACTCCATCAAGGATAGTGCGAATCTGCTCACACATCGCACGGTCGGTATTCGAGGTGAAATGCACATTGTGGTTCTGCGCGGGCAGGATGAACTTATGCACATTCACGCCGTTGATGAACTCGTCCTTGACCGCTGCACCCGTCCATGCGTCGTCCTGACCGTAGATGAGCACAATCGGTGTGGTGGCATTTCGCGTGGCAGTCATCGTCTCGTTATAGAGCGCAGGATTGAACGTCAGACTGCGGTAGAAAGGTCTTTCGAGATCCATCTTACAACCGGCTTTCTCCTTCCATAGTTCGTTAAACCCGGCGGCATCCGCTGCATCGTCCACAAGCAGATCAAAGCGCAGGTCGAAATACCCGAGTTCGGTTTTCGCCTGGTATTCGTACGCTGCCTCATTGACGGTGTCGCTCCACCATTGATTGTAGGAGATACCAAAGGGGCGGATAAACTGTTTTTGCTTTTTCACGCTCGGCGCCTGTTTCGGTTCGGGATACTTGCGCAGCGTATCAATCCATTTTGGGAAACTGTCGAGGCTGAAGGAGACTTTCTCGAACATATACGCATAGACGGTATCGCCGTACGCTTCGACGTGCTTGGCGCGCATGATGCTGTCGTTACGGTACATTTGCCGGCGGATAGAAGCGGTGTCGCTGTAGCAATGTTCCTCACACCCGAACTCGCCTACTGCGCAGAGGTAGTACATATAGATGGTATCCTGTTTCGCCTGGGTGTCTGCTCCGCCTTGCATCTTCAGGTAAATCGGGAAGATAGCATCCCGACGATAGATGCCGTTCTTCTGCACAGCGAGGAACAGATCGCGGTACTCTTTGCTCCAACCGTTGGTGAGCATGTACTGCTGCATCTCGGTGTCGCGGTCGGTATTGAAGAACGGCGCCGCATAGGGCACGAAGATATCCATGTCATTGGGGTAGAAACGATGCTGCAGGAGCGTGGTTATACCGCCTTTGCTCACGCCGCTCATGACGTACTTGCCTTTCAGCACTTTCTTGAGCGCCTCGAACAGGTTATGGAAGTCCGCTGCCGCTTCCTCGGCACGCAGGTCATCGAGCATAGTCCAACACTCAGCCGGCGCCGATTGCTGGAAATAGCGGTGCTCGATCTGGATATAGTTAGCGTGGTAGCGATGGGCTATCTCGGCATCGGAGTCATCCTTGGATGTCGCGAACGAAGCGTCCGGATTGTCAAGCGATTCCTTCATGATGCTATAACCGGAGGCATAGATATGGTTGACCGCCGTGGTGGGGTCACTATCCTTAAAGACCGTGATCAGGGCACGCAGAGGGAACTTGGCACTGCCTGCCTGCGCGTGCTTGAGCGGCTGGTTGTAATAGACGACGTACGTGCGCGTATCAGGAGCATCCGGATCCGTGTTGTAATACAGGATGGAATCGATCAGCCCCGGATTGAGCGTCTCAAGGTCGGTTGCCCACTTGGGCAGTTGCTCCTGCGCCGAGAGGCTAACAGCCGCAGCGCACAGGACGATAAACAGATATTTTTTCATTGATATTTTTAATAGTCGCCTTTGCGTTTCGGGTTCATTGGAAACCAACCTTTGCGAACCCGCTCGCGCTGCTTGAACACCTCGCCGATACTCCAAAAGGAACTAAAAGCAAAGATGCCTAAGAAGATGGATATATAGGTGTTTTCAGCGAACAACGAACCTGCTGCAGCTAATAGCCCGACAATGAGAAACGCCCACCACGATTTCACACCGCAGTAGTACTCCGCCTTGATGACCAGCGGGTGAAAAAATCCGATACACAAGAATGCCCCTGCGCCCAAAAGAATGCCTTCAAAATTCATTGTTAAAATGGTCGCTGTAGCGACGTTAAATAGTTAAAATGGTCGCTGCGCGACGTTAAACCGTTAAATTGTTAGTGGCAGAACATAAATCCGAAATAGATGCGTGGACCTGTCGGCATGCATAGTTCGCGCTTATGGATTGCCAACATCCAGTCTAATCGGAACGTGATATGCACCTTGCGCGTCAGGCAATAATCGCAGCCCACGTACGGCGTGACATAGAAGAACGACTGCTTGTGGAACGTGCTGTTCTGATCCGGCGTCCAACTGTTCTGGTCGCCGTCCAAGATATACAGCCCCTTCATCGAACCGCCACCGATCACGCCGCCTATATACGGCCACGCCTTGTCCAAGCGCCAGCAGCAATCCGCCAACACTCCTCCGCAACCCATCCGCACATAACTGCCGTTTTTGAGTACATCCTTACTATCCGTAGCACCGCTCGGCATCGTACTCACGTACCCTTCAAAACCCGTGCGCAGATGCTTCCACAGATGCACGCGCAGCGCTCCGCCTATACCAAACGTCGCGCCTTGCGGACTGCTCAAACGCCCCTCAGGGGTCTTCGGCGCATTACCGTCACGCCCGAACAAATAGCCGGTGTGCAACATCATGCCGCCGGAGTAACCCTGATAGACCTTGTTTTTCTCAATGCCCTCACGCACTTGGGCAAACATTCCGCTTGCCAACAACAGACATATAAAAAGTACCTTTGCACGCATAATTTCTAATTGCGTTGCAAAGATACTGCTTTTTTCTTAAACTTTGCTTAAGAAATTCTTAAGATTGGAATGCGCAACTCCGTAATAGTACCGTTTATGTCCAAAGCAAGGGTAAAATGGTGTGTAGTCAGATGCGACGAAAGGCATAAGGTTCCGTTTTGGGCAGTAGGTAACAGCATTTCGAGCGAGGCATCCAACCACTTACGCAGACTGTCAGAACTCATCGTCAGGGTGTTCACCCACGGCGTGAGTTGCAACTGCACTGCCAAGCCGTGTGCTTTGAGTTCGTTCTCGTGAGCACGAAGCCAACCGTATGCCAGCAAGGATAGCGGCGACACATCCTCCGACGGACGCTTGGTATGCAGTATCAATCCTATTCCCCGAACAACTTCTATCGGTTGCTTGGTTGACCAGCCTAACTTACGGCGCAAGGCACTGAGGTGCACGTCGATAGTGCCTGTATCATACTGAAAACGCGTTCCCCACACATGATCCAATATCTGCTCACGCGAGCAGATACGATTGGCATTCGCAGACAAGAACTCCAATAGTCCGTACTCAAGACCTGTCAAGTGTACCGTCTCGCCGTCTTTGCGCACACTCCGCTGCTCGCGGTCAATCTCAATAGGATCGATAATGGTGATATACATAGGTCGTTTGTTGGCTAAAATTTTACTATTGTTCCTATCGGGGCATCCAATAGCTCGATATTATGCTTGGTTGCAATAGCGCGTGCTACGCTGTCCGGTTCGTACCAGGGATGAACGGAAAGCGCGAACTTGTCATGGTGGACGGTAAAGACCTGTTTGGCTTGGAGATCCAGGATGACTTTTCCAAGGTCTTCAGGCGTAGTATGGATGTATTTCCAACTGGCATTGTACTGCCCGTTCTCCAAGAGTGCCAAATCAACCGCTCCGAAGCGTTCGTGTATCTGAGCAAACCGCTTGTCATAACCTCCGTCGCCACCAATATAGACCTTGCGCCCACCGGCTTCGACCATGAACGATGCCCAGAGTGTCTGATTACGCTTGCCCAACAATCGGTTGCTAAAATGTCTGCTTGGCAGGCAGATAATTCTGACGGCTGATAGCTGACTGCTGATTGCTGAATCTTCGAACCAATCAAGTTCGATGATATGCTCATCCTTATAGCCCCAATAGCGCAGATAATCTGCGATGCCGAGCGGACAAATAACGTGTTTCACGCGGTCACGGATGTCGCGCAGGGTGGCATAATCCATGTGATCCCAATGCTCGTGCGTGACGATGAGCACGTCGATGTCCGGCAAGTCGTCCGGTCGATAAATGTCCGTGCCCGGAAAAGCCTTGAGCATCATCGATGCCGGCAATTCGGGTTTGAGCAGCGGATCGACCAGATACCGCTTGCCGTCCAAGCAGAACAGATACGACGAATGTCCGAACCACACGAGCCAATCGCTATCGGTCGGCAGGCTTTTCAAATCCGTTTTGACCGCCGGTATCGGTTCTTTCGGCACACGTAGCGTATCTCTGCCGGTCAGAAAACGCCATATTGTCCCCCTCGTGCTTGCGCTATCTCCTGTGAACTGCGGTGTCGGTTCTTGGTTCTGGAACATCCCGTCTCGGTAGTTCGGTGACGCCTGTATCCGCTCTTTCGACACCTGTCGCCACAGACCGAAAGCAGGGTGAGAGAGTACAGCCAATCCCGCTACGACAAGCAGCAATATAATGCCCAATATGATTAAGATAATTCTCATTCGCATACTTATTCGATTTTATCCCATCACGACATCGAGAACCATCATCAGCACGAAACCCAGTGCGAAACCCCCATCACACCCGACGCAAAGCCGAGCAGCGCCTTCTGCAGGCGCTCGGGCATATCGCGTTTCATAAAAAACACGAACGATGCCCCGAGCATGGTGCCCAACAGAGGGATGAGTAATCCTATAAGAAGCGTTGTCATTTAGTTAGCCGGAGTCCATTTGCAGCGAACGGGCGAGATGATCGCACCTTCCTTCTTCAGTTCTGCAAACGCTTTGTCCACTTCCTTGCGGTCGATACCTGTAATCTCCGCAATCTTGCCAGCGTTAACGGGCTGACCGAACTCACGCATAGCTTTCAATACTTGCTCTTTCATGATTTTCGTTTATTTATGTTGTTTGTCTTTTAGTCCTGAAAGGACGGCCTTTTATCTTTTAGCGCAGCGGTCTTTTGTCTATTTAGCCAACTCGGCTACGATATTTGCCTCGAAATCCTTCGGTTCGGCTACCGGTGCGAAGCGTTGAACGGTCTTTCCGTCCTTGGAAACGAGGAACTTGGTAAAGTTCCACAGGATATCGCTCTCCTTCTCTACACTCTTGCTTATACCCTTGAGCATTACATGTGCCGCTTTGGCTTTGATGCCCTTGTATTCTTCCGTCGGAGCTTGCTCTTTGAGGTATTCGAATACGGGGTTGGCGTTGGCGCCGTTGACGTCGGATTTAGCCATCAGCGGGAAGGTTACTCCGTGGTTCAGGCGGCAGAACTCTTCGATCTGCTCGTCGCTGCCCGGCTCTTGGTTGGCAAACTGATCGCACGGGAAACCGAGGATAACGAAGCCTTGGTCTTTATACTTCTTATACAGTGCTTCCAAACCGTCATACTGCGGAGTGAAACCGCACTTGCTGGCGGTATTGACGATGAGAATTACTTGTCCTTTGTAATCTGCGAGGTTCACCTCTTTGCCCTTGTTGCTGAGGGTCGTAAAATCATAGATGGTTGCCATAGTTTCGTTTGTTTTAGTTGTACATGAGGTTAGTAGTAGTGCGGTGCACGCTATCCAAAGCGTACACCGTAGGGTGCGAATGATGTTCATATTACATCATAGCGATAAGGAAGTTCTCGTAACCGATCTTGTCGATGAGTTTGAGGTACTGCGCCTCCCACTCCATATGCTCCTTCTCGCCGTCGATCCATTTTTGGATGAGTTTCTGCGTTGGGTAATCATCAGCGAAAGCCTGTGCGAGTTTGCTCATCTCCTCTACAGCGGTAGGTTGGTAATCTGACTCAATCTGCTGTTTCGGATCGTCATAGAACGGGAACTCGATGGTCTTCATAGCCTCTTGCAGGTCGGCGGGTTTGCAGCCGAGTTCAACCAGACGGTTGAGCACTTCTTCTGCCTCGTCCCACTCCTCTTCGGCTTCGGCTTTCCACTTGTCAGCGAGTTTGTTCCAGCCGTTCAGACGATCGTACGCCGAGAAAGCAAAGTGTTGCTTACTGTTGCCAAACCATACTGCGCCCATATAGGCGAATCCTTTCAAAGCTTCTTCTTTTGTCATAATAGTAAAAATTTAAAGGTTATTTATTTAGTTTTTTCAATTCTTCAATCAGTTTGTCGAGCAGCGGAATCATTTGCAGGATTTCCGCCAATTCTTCCTCTGAGGCCATCACCGCCTTGCTCATGCTTTCGGGTATATGTTCCGCTTGCTCGCGCAGGGCTTTACCTTGTTCGGTGAGCGATACAATGCGCTGGCGCGTATCCTCTTTACCGCGTGTACGCGAGATAAGCCCGGCTTTCTCCATGCGTTGCAGCAGCGGCGTCATGGTGTTGGTGTCAAGCATCAGACGTTTGCCTATGTCGCACACCGGTTGTTTGTCCTGCTCCCACAACACGAGCAACACCAAGTACTGCGGATACGTGATACCTAACGGATCCAGATACGGGTGATACGCTCCCATCGTCAACCGCGCTGCGGAGTACAGCCGGAAGCAAAGTTGGTTCTCTAATTTCAGTTGCTCGTTATCCATAAATTCATTTACCATTTGGTCATTTACCATGTACCATTTATTGGATCATTTTCTATTTATATCGTTCACGATGCAAAATTACAAAAAATAATTTAATATCGCAAACGATACATCTATTTTTTGCAAAAAAGAATGCACTTTTTGATGAAAATGCATTCTTTAGTGAGCAAATTAGTATCGGACGGTTAGTACTTGCCCGTCATCTGTTACCACGCGTTATAGTGAATATTCTCCGGTTGGAACTTGTCTTTTACCTCCGGTTGCTCAGCGGGTACGCCGACGGGTACGATGCAGAGCGGGATGATGTGTTCGGGCAGCCCGAGCATATTTTGCACCATCTTAGCGCGGTTCATGTCGGGATGCAAGCCTGGCCATACAGCCCCTAATCCCATTGCGTGAGCAGCTAACAAGAGATTCTCTGTTGCTGCGGACACATCGTTGATCCAGAAATTCGCCATCTCACCCGGAATAGCTTTGCTCAGATCACCACAGGGGATGATTGCTACGGCGGGTTTGTTTCCACAACGGGAGTAAGGCAGCGCTTCGCCTAATGCGGCAATCTTCGCTTCGTCCGTCACCACAATGAATGCCCAAGGCTGTTTGTTGATAGCCGATGGAGCAGCCATCGCGGCACGCAATAGCGTGTCCAATTGCGCTTCGCTGATCTTCTCACCGGTAAACGCACGCACCGATACGCGAGTCATGATGTTTTGAATAGCTTCGTTTTCCATAACTTTGGGGGGATTACTGCACGCAGCAAAACTGATTGCCGCCAGTGCAAGGATAATTAGTTTTTTCATATCATTTTAATTACAACTTTCGCCTTTAAAGCCGGGCTGATAGCGCAGCATGTAGCCGCAATCACTATCTGAACATACTTGGTTGCTGTTTTGCTCTTTGTAATGCTAAGCGACCGAGGTCGGTCATTCGACCGCAGGCTTCCAGGTCAGCACAGCGTTGTTTATTCAGTTCTGTCCAATGACTGCGTTTCTGTCGCGGCGAGAGACGTTGCGCTAATCGACCGTCAGGCAGACGCTTGAGCGTCGAGTCGATCCATCCGAAGCAGAGCGATTCTTCCACCACATCCAGATAGGGCAGACACACGCCTTCGGGTTTATTCTTCCCGCGATACATTGCGATCCAACAACATTTCTCTGTTGCTGCATGTTGCTCAAACCACTCCCGTAGTTGCGCCCGCTCGCTGTATTCCAACAAATCAACTATCTCCATATGCTGCAAAGGAACAATACTTATGCTTATTGTTTTCCGAGAGCTTGGCGCAGCGCTTTCACCATTTCGTCATATTCCGCATCGGTCAGATAGACCTTACCCGGATTCATCTGGAAGGTACCGCCATAATCCTGACCGTTAACATATTTCGGAGCCAGATGGAAATGCAGGTGACTCAGTTTGTCGGAATATGCGCCGTAGTTGATTTTCTCCGGCTTGAACAGCTGCTGCATCGCACGTGTCACGTCCGCCACATCCGCCATAAACAGATTCCGCTGCTCGTCATCCAGTTCATTCAGGTCATTTACATGCTTGTCGTACGCCACCAGGCACCGGCCATGATAAGTCTGCTCCTTGAACAGGAACGCACGCGAAACGCGCAGGTGACAAATCTCGATCATGAGATTGTGCAAAGTCTCATTGTTGGTGCAATAGAGACAATCTTTGGGGTCTGAATACATAATTCGATTGTTTATTTTGTTATTAGTTCTTTATTCCTTAATCTCCAATCCGGTAATGGTATAAGCCTTGTCCCCGTGGAGGATGAGGATCTGACCATTACGGAAGATCTTTCGACTTTCGACTTTTGACTTTTGACTGTCAATCACGTCGGTAGCAGCAGGAGTTTCCTGTTTCAGCTCGTACGGACCGAGGTCATGTGCCTTGCCTGAAGCGGGCGATGCGAGGAACGGGAAGTCGGCGATCAGTTGCGCCCAGTTAGGTATAACCGACTCCGGCACAACGCCGCCGGCATCCACGAGTTTGCTGCCCGGCATCAATCGGGCAAAACGACTCGGCATAGAGCCGTCACCGCGTCGCGGAGCAATCGCATCATCCTCGCTGAGCGAGACATATTCGTCGCGCGAGAAACCGGTTACCAGATGGTTCGTCCAGCCGAGTTTGGACGGCGGAGTGACCACCGCGTTGTAGTCATCCGTACCGACACAGATCTCCTGCCGGCCGAAGCAGACATTGTTGTAATAGTAGGTGTTGGCATCCGAGCCGCCGGACTCGAACATATAATCATAACTGTTGTCGAACGCCAGACAACCGACGAGCACGTGTCCGCCCTTGTGGCTGTTGCAGTCAAAGCCCTTGACCGAAGAACTGATATCACATCCGAAAGCGATGCAGCGATAGGCGTAATGGATACCCTGGCTGCTACCGCCTGTGCCGTTGCCACCGAGTTTGATGCCATTGCCGTTGCCGGAGAAAGATGCACTCGTGTCGAGGTAGTCCTTGACCCACAGGTGATCCTCTTTATTACCCGACTCCCACGCCCAGCACTCGGCAAGAATAACGTCGTAATCCGTCTCAAACAGATCCCACGCGTCATCGGAGTTACGCCATGCGCGGCAACGGATAAAGCGGTTACCTTTGCCGTTATGCATCTTACATGCAAAGCCGTCGGCATCCGAACCGTAGTTGGCATCGCAGTCGCAGTTGTGATGGCTGTCGCAGTCCACTATATCGTTGTACGCGCAATAGCTGCCGTCGTTCTTGCTCACACCGGGGAACGTATCCGAGAACTTATGCCCGAAACCGAGTTGAATGCCCGTGTCCAGATTATAACTGAACTCGCAACGCTCAACACGGTTGTGCGAGCCTTCGAGTTTGATACCGTTGTCGGCAGCGTGCATAATATGCAGGCCGAACAGGATCCAGTAGTCACCCGTCAAGTGAATACCGCGGTCACCGACATTGCCCGGCTTGCGGTTGCAATCGAGCAGCTGCTGCTCAAAATCGAAGATCGGCTTCTCGTTCTCATAGGCAGAGATCACGATAGGTGCCTCGGCTGTACCCGACTGCTTGAGCCGAACGGTGAGTTTGCCGTCTGTACCGCGCCATGACATCTTATAAACGCCTCCGCGGCAGTAGATCACGTCTCCCGCTTGAGCAACCGTAATAGCTTTGCCGAGATTCAGCCACGGCTTTTCAAACGAGCCGTCACCCGTCTCGTCATTGCCCGCAGGTGATAGGTAGTACGTTGCGTGCGTTGCCGTATAGGTCGGGCGGGTGAACTCCGGATCGGGCTCTGCCGGCACGACTGTTCCCTGATCGCCCGAACCCGAGACATATTGCTTGAGTACCACATCATCGATGTAGGTATTGTTCGTTCCGTTAAATCGCACCTGCACGCTCTGAGTAGAATCCGTTCCTAACTTGCACGAGAAAGTGGAAAACGTTGAGCTGGATGGACTGCTTACCGAACTCACTTCCACCCATTCGCCCGAACCGATACGATAAGCCACGTCAATCTGTTTTTTGCTGCCACCGCTGCGATGTTTGAACTCAACCGAACTCACACTGTCAAGTACAGGTGTGATGAGATAGGCTCCTGTTTGATTGAACTTGAGCGACACCACATTATTCGATTTGTTGTACTGCAATCCGCCTCCGAACGTCCATGTGCCGGAAGGCAACTCAACAGCCGTTTCTGTCGTCCACGAACCGGAAGTGAGGGAATTGAAATCCTCTTTCAGATCAGCTCTTATGGCACTTGCACATAAGATAGCTGCAATAACAAAACATAGTCTTCTCATTTTATCGTTGCTTACATCGTTTATATTGATATTATTTGAAGTCATTTGAAGGGTGATAATAGCTTTTACAGGAGCAGTTTGACGCGGAAACCGCGGGTGGTGGGTTCTTCGATGAGCTGTTTGACTTGCCCACGAAGCGATTCGCGTGCGGCGTCGTTGAGAGGAGAGTGGTCTATGTGCTCAATCATGAAATCCAGAGATGTCACGCCGGCGAGTTCCGCGTGGGTCATACGCAGGGTAAGCGGACGGAGCTCGCACATATGGGTAAAAAGTACCTCTTTCACCAATGCGTACGCTTGTTCGCCCATGTTCAGGTTGTATTTGATGCAGAATCGGTTGATGCCCGTATGAATCTGCAAATAATCGAAATCGTCCGAATCAATCTCAAACACCAGTTTCTGAATACGCTGCACAAAGGCCTTTGTGGCGGAATGTACGGGGTGCTCGAAGATCTGCTCCGGCTGGCCGTCTTCATAGATGCGTCCTTCATTCATAAAGAAGATACGCGAGCTCACATCCTGTGCAAATCGCATCTCGTGTGTGACGATGAGCATGGTGAGTCCGCTCTTGGCCAGTTGCCGGATGACGGACAGCACCTCACCTACCATCGTCGGATCAAGCGCCGAAGTGGGTTCGTCAAACAGAATCACTTCCGGATGCATTGCAAGCGCACGGGCGATAGCTACACGCTGCTTCTGACCGCCGGAGAGCTCCGAAGGATAGGCATCCGCCTTTTGCGCCAGACCGACTTTCTTGAGCAATGCCAGGGCTTCTTCCGTGGCTTGCACTTCGGGCAGACGGAGCAGGTGTATCGGTGCGTCTGTGATGTTCTCCAGCACAGTCATGTGGTCGAAGAGGTTGAAACTCTGGAACACCATGCCTATCTTTTGCCGCATCTTATGGAGCGGATAACCCTTGGCTGTAATTCGTTCGCCATCGATGTATATCTCACCCGAGGTGGGCGGTTCGAGCATGTTCAGCGCCCGCAGGAGCGTACTCTTGCCTGTACCGGAAGAACCGATCAGACTGATGACCTCGCCTTGGTGCACCTCAAAACTGATGTCGCGGAGAACTTCTAACTCTCCGAAGCGTTTCGTCAAATGCGAAACAGAGATTATGGGTTGTTGATTATTCATTCTTGAAAATCTTTTCCAGTTCACCTTTGCGGGTATAAAATAGGATCCGACCGAAGTAGTATCCATCGGTGAAAAGCACGTTCTTCTGTCTTTCTTCCGTGACGGCAATCGAGCCGATGGACAGATCTACTTTGCCTGTCTGAACGGCAGGTATCTGAGAGGCGAATTCCATAAAGAGAAACTCCATCCGATAGTTACGACGGTTCGCCCACTCTGTCAACAGATCAATCTCAAACCCCGAAGGCTCGCCATTCTTGATAAAATTATAAGGCGGCATGCCGGGGAATGTACCCACGATGATGGTTTTCCCCGTTCCGCGCTGTTTTGGGACGGGATTTTGCGAAATATCCTTGTTCTCCATCCAGCGGTCGTTTAGTTTTTGGTATGTACCGTCTGCCCGTATCTCGGCGAGGTAGTTATTCAGATCCTGTTGCAGCGCCGTGTTCCCCAACTGCATACATATCGCAACAGCAGTAGGAGGCATTCCCGCATCTATCGTATCGATCCATTCCATTAACGTGGGATTCGCCAGCACCGTGATATTCTCGCCCACAAGAACATCCGTTTTGCCGTTCTGCAGCGAAGCATATAAATCAGTCATACTGGAGAATCGCATGATATCAGCCTTCGGCGCATAGCGCGTCACCGCTATATCTTGTATGCTACCTATCACGGTACCAACCGGACGACCCTCCAGCTGAAGGAAGAGAGGAGGAACGGTCTGATCAGAATCATTCTTATGCGAGTACTCCATAATAGAGGGAACACTACCCAATAGGGCTAACACCAGCAACGTTACCGCAGCAACTATAGCACGTGTCCGACGTTTCTCCAATAGGCTGTTGAACAACAATCCGATAAGCCATGCCACCAGAAAATAAATAGCTGCCGTTACGATGAGCGGGAAGAACGCATCGAACGTGCGCGAACGAATCAGATCCGACGCACGCGTCATGTCCATAACCGCAATATAACCGACAATACTGGTGCCCTTCAGCAACGAGATTACTTCGCCCAGATACACCGGCATAATCTTACGTACTACCTGCGGAAGGATGATACGCATGAACACCTGACGAGGTGTGTAGCCCAACGCCAAACCGGCTTCACGCTGCCCTTTGTCTATACTCTCGATACCGGAACGCAGCATCTCGCCGATATACGCCGAAGTATTCAATCCAAACGTCACAATCGCCACCACGACGCCCGTTGTGCCAAGGGGTGCCATGAACACATAATACATGAGCATGAGCAGAACCAACACCGGTGTGCCGCGCATCAGGTCAATATAAATCTTTGCCAGTCGTTGGAGCCATGCATGACGGCTCATCCGAGCCCAGCACACCAAGCCTCCGAGCAAGGTACCCAGAATAACGGAGCATAAGGTGATAAGAAGCGTGACCTGCAGGCCTTCCAATATCATCCGATACCGCTGTTCAACAAGCAAGTTGTTGGTAAAACTATTGACAATACGATATAAGTACGAGTTGTTCATTTTTATTCCAATGGGGAAAAGTTTTTAGTCATGTTTCCAAAATCTGCCATTATTGATTAATAAAATGGAAGGTATTATTCAGTTGCGCACCCACGTGGAGAATCATGTAGGCTGCGTCGGGATTATCGTTCTCCATACTGTCGACGATGATATATTTGACATTTCCTTCGGTAAACTCCTCGCGGCTGTGATCGTGTCCTGACCAGAACTGCTTAACACCAAACCGTGTAAATTGCCACATCAATTCGTAGGTCTCTTCAAGGGATGTGGTAGATATATCTGCGGACGTGTTGTCCCGACGGAAGATATTGACGTGCGAAAAAACGATGATATGCCTATATGTCTCATTCGGATTAGCTAATACCCATTGCAACCATATCAGCTGCTTGATTCCGATTTTTCCTTGCGCGGAATCCAAGCAGATAAACAGATCTTTGGCTTTCGTCTTGCCGTTGCTCTCCACCACAAAATAGTAAGTGGAGGTCGGCCAATATTCCGTAAAACTCTGCCATTGTGCATAGAAAATATCATGGTTTCCGAGGGTGACGAACATCGTATCTTTTTTAGACGGATTGACCGGCACTTCTTCAACCGCTTCCAGAAAACTACCGTAACTCTCATCCGATTCCACCAAATCGCCGAGATGAACGGCTGCAGGGCAGTCTCTATCATCGTGGTACAATTGGACAAACTTCTGCAATGTTGTCGTATGGTGCTTGAGGTGCGTATCTGTGCATACATAGATACGGTATTCATCGCCTTTGACTTTCAGGGTTGGATAGCCGACTCGATCATTGTATTCCATGGATTCCATGAATCGTTCATCGACCGAAGGTGCCTTGCTGCTGAAAGGTGCCAACGAGTCATTATCGCAGGCATTAAGCAGCAACACGATAGTGGTTAACCATCCTATGTAAAGAAATCTCTTCATACTTAAAATCTGTAATATCCACCTACTCGCACTTCTGCGCCATAGAAAGAGGGGGTGAGATTAGACAATCCGACGGGTTTGCACAATGCGCGTGCGGTAATCCGCCAATGTGCGCCTATATTCACATACGAATTAAGAATAAACATAGGAGTGAACATTCGCTCCATCTGGTATTCCGTCATATCCGTGACACAGGCTGATATGTTCCACGAGGAGGTATGCGGTCGCGCGAACACTTCCACATAATAAACGAGATTATGGGGCTCGTGCACACTTGTTTCGGAAGTATGCGTCGATTTGAACAGCGGCCAGAACGAACGGGTACCGTAACCTATATGCACTTGCACATAATCCATCCGGTAGCCGATAGAGAAAGCACCACACACACCATGCAGCGAGTTCCGTCGTATCAGGTTATACAAAATCTGTGTCTCCAGATACAGTTCTCCTACCGGTAAATAAAACTTTGGACGGATCTTTCCACCGAGATCATAACTGTTTGCCGTAAGCATACGGATATTGACTTCACCCTCGAAATGGCGATGAACAGGCAGATACGCATCCACAGAAAACGCTCCGTAATGCTCATACGTCTCATTGTAGGCATACGAGCATGCAAGCCCTATCGAATAGGTGCTATCGCGATAGACACAGTGCGCTTGCAATGGCGGAACACAAAAACTGATTGCTACCAATGCAAGGATGATTAGTTTTCTCATCATATTTTTTGCCCCGTCAGAATCCCATTTGTAACTATCAGAGCCTTTTCTGTTTACGTACTCTATCATACTATCTGTTTATCTCTCTTCTGACATCAAATCTATTAATTCAGTTTAATCACCTATTTTACATAATCCCAATTATGTCCAACAATAGCCAGAAACGTAACCAGAACAATCATGGCTATTACGGTAATCATTAGTCCAATTCCTGTCACTACAGCAACTGTCAGCATAAACATTTCCTCCAATTCTCCTGTTACTGAATCGTTAAAAATCACATATTCGTTGCATTTCTCTTTGCTTGCGTCGTTTGCGGCGCAAAGGTACAAAAAATTTTTGACATTTGCAAGAAAACAGACAAAAAAAGTGACCTGAGTCACTCTTTTTATTCCATCCCGACTTCACGACGCATTCCCCGATAGATTTCCGTGAACATCCAGCCGTAGAAGTGCTTGAAGTCCTTGCTGTCAGGCGGGAATGTGGCGCGATACACCGCGTACTTCTGTTGCCAGATCTCTGCTTGCTCTTTGTCTTCCTCGCCATATTCCTCCGGATGATAGCACACCCGCTCAATGTCGTGTGCCATCCGCTGCGCGGCTTTGATCATCTCACGGTTGCGCGTTGCACCTTCTGACCATGCGCCCTCATGGAAATGGTACATGTACACCAAGTGCACCTTACTCCCGTCCTCATCTATCCATTTCTCTCCCCAGTAATGCCACTTGCACACCAACCGCGCCCGCTTAGCCTGCCCATCCTTCACTTCATCCAGTGCTCCCCGCACTGTGTCAATTGCATCTACAAATGTTACTCTTGCCATCTTCAGTTTTGTTTGTTGTGTCGGATGTTATCCGACGATTAATAATTGTCTTAAATAGTCTTTAATTGTTGACTGCTTGAATCCCCATCCATTATCGATCCGTTGTCGATCCGTTGTCGGGGTAATCCTAGACTTTAGTCCTACCCACACCCCACTCACACCCTAACATCACCCTTCCTCGCTTCACATCTTCGAGTTCCACCGACTGTCAGTCGGCTTTTGTGTTTGCGTGAGGCGAGTGAGGCTAATGAGGCTAACTCTGTATACTGCTATTTTTCAGTGCATTACATAGCCTCATCTTAGCCTCATTTACCTACTTAGCCTCATTAGCCTCAACCTATTTTTCTGTACATTCCGCGTTGAAGTCGGCAGATTTTCCCCTCAGTCAGCCATCTCTCGTTCCAGCGTTGCGCCGTCGCCCGCGATATACCTTGTACTTTGGCTTCCGTCAGCAGTTCTTGATGTTCATATTCCCCCTTCAGTCGCTCGTACAACATCTGTTTCTGGCAGTTCGCTTCTACCTGTGGCACCAGTTCCGTCTTCTCTCCCTCTATCATCTTATACGCCACCGCTGCGTGCAGTATCAGCTTCCCGCCGATCATCTCCGCCGCCTCATAGTCCTCATCTACACACAATAAAACTGATTGCTGATTGCTGATAGCTGATCGCTCAACTGCGCGTAGCGCTGTTAATATCATCGCTATCCTCTCTATCTGCACAGCCATCCTCACTACTGCCGAGTGGAAGTTCTCGCCAAGCATGCTGATCAGCGCCTTGTACTCGGTGCTTAGATGCTGCGCCAAGCGGGACTTCTGCGCCGATGTGAGTGACCACTCTTGTTCTGGGTGGCAGTAAAGGCGGGTGCAGAGGTTGGCGAGTTGCAGACCGACCTGTCGGCTGACGGGTTCGGTGGGAGCAGAGGCTTCGACGTAACGGCTGTTGAAGGGTTGCGTGTCGCGGACGATAAGCGGTAACAGGCGCGAGAAGTAGCCGTTCTCGATGCTCGGCACGAGGTGATGGTACTGACTGAACGTGCCGGTAAGCAATACCGACAACTGCGGGCAGGGAATGACCTGCATCTCCTTGACGCGGTTATGGCTGACCTGTTCATGTTCGGCTGCCTTGCGGAGGATGGAGTTGTAAGTGGCGGCTTGCGACTTCCAGATGTCGGTGATAACCGATCCTTCGCTCTCGTGGACATAGCCGTGACCGCCGTTCTCGTACAGACGCTTAAAGAATGCCGGGAACGTGCTGTCACCCGGAATAAGTGTCGGGTAGATGTCCTCCACGGGTTGAATCATCTCCAAGGCTTGATTCGCGATGCCTTTGCCGCTGGCAGCTGCAGCAAGGATGAAACATTGCAGGTTGGCGTAATACCGCTTGCCCGTCATGCCATAGCGGAAGTACAGGTTCGGCAGACAAGCGCTGGTGGCAGTCAGTGTAGCCATGAGTAGCATGTCGCGCTCGGCAGGTGTTGCGGCTTGCGAGAGCATTTTCTGCAACGGCTCGGGCAAGGTAGCAAGGTTCAGGTACTCGACGATACGAAGATCGTCCATGTCTTGGCTGTCCTGATTAGGCACAGCCGGTGTGATACGATTTTTGTTCATAGTTTAAAATTGGTTGTTATACAAAAGGTTATATAGAAAATAAACCTAAATAAAATTACAATGTATCAATTCATCAATGATTAATAAATTATGCCCTCTATAATACTTACACAGGGTGTTGGCTTATATGGGTCGAAAAACAATGCCCCTCTATAATACTTACACAGGGTGACAATATTCTGGGTGCTTAAAAAACACATGCCCCTCTATATAGTAGTCACCGGGTGTTAGCCTTCAGAGGGTATTTTTGATCGTTTTTGGCTGGGAAATGGGGTGTGTTTCAAGATTCATTAATATTTTTTAACATTGTTGTAAGGCAAAGGTGGCATTATTGGAATTTTGTATGATAATCAGAGTGGTAGGAGGCATTATTTTGCCGTTTTTTGCATGCTATAAGCCTCAAATGCCGGTCGTTTTAGAGTCAAAAACACCCAAAAATTGACCAAAAAGCAGAAAAAATCACATTTATGGATTTTTGTGTTAAAATTTTGCACTTTTTTAAGCCATCAAAACCAAAATCCGCCACAAAGATACGTTAAACATTTTGTGTTTTCCAAATCTTTTTGCACAATTTTGCATTTTCTGTAACTTTTTTTCTCTCCGGTTTGCAAATTTGAAAAATTTTTCGTATCTTTGTAGGCGGATTTTAATTATGGCGTAATAATCGTTCCACAGGATAAGAAATCGCCACAATTAGGAAGTGGTCAAATTCGACCCCTTTAACCCCATCGATTTCGAGGGGGTTAGAATCTAAATGTACCGAAATTGGTACAATTAAAAAAATTGATGAGATATGCCGACAACAAATGACCGTTTTGGAGAACGTTGAAAGCAAGCATATATTGAAAGCATAAATCCAGTTGTCGCATATTTTGCGACAACCTATAATATAGAACATGATAAACGAGATTGTATTATACAAGCCTAACGAGCAATTCCAATTGGAAGTGCAAGTGAAGGATGAAACTGTCTGGCTCACGCAACAGCAAATAGCTGCTTTGTATGGAGTGAAAGTGCCAGCAATTTCAAAGCACTTAGCTAACATATTTCGAGACGGAGAGTTAGATAAAGATTCAGTTATTTCCATTTTGGAAAATACTGCCGCAGATGGCAAGGTTTATAGCACTCAGTTCTATAACTTAGACGCCATATTATCAGTTGGTTACCGCGTAAACAGCAAAAACGCCACTATTTTCCGCAGATGGTCTAACAAGATTTTAAAAGAATACATGCTCCGCGGTTATGCTGTCAATCAGCGCCTATTAGCTATGGAGGAACGCATGGATCGCCGATTGCAAGAACATACGGAGCAAATCCATGAACTGCAAGATAAGGTGGATTTCTTTGTGCGAACTAACGTGCCGCCTATTGAACAAGTGTTCTATGAAGGTCAATTCTTCGAGGCGCGTGTGGTATTGGAGCAGATTATAAAAACCGCCACCAAGCGAGTGATCGTTATCGACGCATATATAGATGCAGCCACGTTCGACATATTGGATGTGCGTGCGAAAGGCGTAACAGCGGATATCTATTCTGATAGCGAGTATAAATCCTTACGCGAAGCACATAATGCCTCCAGAAGTGCACAGCCGATCAACACGCATAAATGGGCAAAAGCCTCACACGACCGTTGGCTGATTGTTGATGATACGGTATATCATTGCGGGCACTCGCTGAAGGATATGGGTAAGAAACTTTGTGCCATATCGCAGTTGGATGTAGATGCGGATGACATATTGAAAAAGATAAGATAATTAACTGTTCAATAATCCTGAACAGTTGAAATATAGTCCTCTCCGAGACTCCACTCGGGGTCCCCGAAAGAACTTGCAAAAGTTGTTTTGGGGAAAGCGAAGGCAATTGTGCGCTTTATGCCACCGCGTGGCATCCGTTAGCACAATTTGCCGAACGCGACGGAGCGCTGGAAACAATCGTCAGCGGGAACAACGATAAGAATGACATAAAAGGCGTTTATTGACAATACTAAGATATGTCACGAGAACTGAAGATACAAGAATTTGATAACAAACAAGTGCGCACCGTTTGGGATGATGAGGAACAGAAATACTATTTCTCTGTTACTGATGTTGTCGGAGTGTTAACAGAACAACCTGATGCGCGCGGTGCAACGGTATATTGGGCGGTACTTAAGAAACGTCTCAAACAGGAGGGCGCAAATGAACTGATTACAAATTGTAAACAGTTGAAATTACCTGCTTCTGATGGCAAAAACCGCGCTACAGATGTGGCTGATATTGAGCAACTTCTGCGCATTATTCAGTCTATTCCATCGAAGAAAGCAGAGCCATTCAAACAATGGATGGCGCAAGTGGGAAGTGCGCGTATTGACCAATTGCAAGATCCCGAACTATCCATTGAGCAGGCTATCAACGACTATCGCCGCTTGGGGTATTCTGAGAATTGGATCAATCAACGCGTTAAATCTATTGAGACCCGCAAGGAGTTAACGGATGAATGGAAGCGTGGCGGTATGCAAGAAGGTCGCGATTTTGCGCTCTTGACAGACATTATCACCAAAGCATGGAGCGGTAAAACCACACGTGAGTACAAAAGTTTCAAAGGACTGAGAAAGGAGAATCTGCGTGACAATATGACTAATTTGGAGTTGGCTCTTAATACTCTTGCAGAAGCAGCTACTACAGAATTTTCCAAGCAGTATAATCCTCAAGGCATAGAAGAAAACAAGCGTGTTGCCGGTAAAGGAGGTGAAGCCGCACGCGTTGCGCGTGAAAATATAGAAAAGGGATTAGGACGAAGTATTATTTCTCCTGATCGAGCTTCTGACCATATCCGTCCCATTGAATACACTCAAGCACATGAGTTGCCATTTGATGAAGAGAAATAAATAGATTTACACTCTTGCCAACCCAATATGGGGTCCCAAAAGAGCGCTAACGCAGTGCACTCTTGGGGGAGAGCGAAGGCAATTGTGCGCTTTATGCCACCGCGTGGCATCCGTTAGCACAATTTGCCGAACGCGACGGAGCGCTGGAAACAATCGTCAGCGAGAACAACGATAAAAAAGACATACTGAAAAGGCGTTTACACGCTTGTTTTCTACTCTCTGAAACGTAGGAACTTTCAATAGGTAGTTAGAAACAAGAGTTGTAGATGCTCACGAGTGTATATTCACTCGCCCATGCCCTTGGACGTAAGTCCATGTGGCATGTTGGGCGTACTATATACACGGCGCGAGTAACTGCACATTATCTGACTACCACGGCGAATCCTACGGCCACAGAGAGCGGATAACAGAAGTTATTCGCGCTTTTTCTGTGTGTATATGTTGAATATAGGCTAATCGGTTATGCCATGAGTTACTTTATGCGGAATGCGGGCGAGCAATCGCTGTCGAAGATTATCAACAATCTATTGCCATCGAAAACCAAGTCATTGGATTTTCTTGTGGGGTACTTCTATTTCTCCGGCATGGAAGAGATATACAAGAATCTTGAGGACAAGCCGATGCGTATATTGGTTGGACTCGACATGGATCACGATATCTTAAAGAAGACCAGTGAATTTGATTTCTATACACAGTCGCACCGCTCATCCAACAAGGAAATTCGCGAGGATTTCTTCCAGTCGTTGGTTAACCTCTTCAACGAGACCAGCTATTTCGAGAGCGACAAACAGGCTCAAGCATTCAAAATTTACTACGAGAAGATAAAGAAGGGTGAATTGGAAATTCGCAAGACACTTGACCCATGCCACGCCAAGATGTATATATTCGCCTATAAGGATGAACTGACAGAGGATGGTGAAACACCGGGCACAGTCATTACCGGTTCAAGTAACTTCACGTATAGCGGTCTTACCAGCAATAATGAAATCAATGTCCGTTTCCATAGAAAACCGGAATACGACGATGCAAAGGCCATCTTCGAGCAACTTTGGGAAGATGCAACGGTTATTGTGGATCAAGAGCATCTCCAATTATTTGAGGATGGTGTTATCAAGCATATTTGGTATGAACAGTTACCGACACCTTATCTGCTGTATTTGCGCGTGTTATATGAGTATTTCAACATTGACCGCTCAGAGCGGATTCAATCGCCTTCACAAATAACCAACAATCGCTTTGATGATCTGCAATATCAGGTAGATGCTGTGCGTTTAGGTCTCAAGACGATTCGCCAGCACAATGGTGTGATTGTCGCTGATGTGGTCGGACTAGGTAAATCTATCGTCGGTTCAACAATAGCACGGAATCTTAATTTGCGCACAATCATCGTTTGCCCGCCGCACTTGGTTTCACAGTGGAATGATTATCGCTCTGACTTTGGTTTTAACGCACAAGTCTTCTCGCGTGGAAATTTGGAGGCGGTTCGCGATTATTACCTCACCTCTCATCGTGCAGGCGAGCAATGGTTGATAATGATTGACGAGGCGCACTATTATCGTAATGAGTTCATCAAAGATTATGCAATCCTCCATGAGATCTGTCAGGGAAACAAGGTTCTCTTACTTACTGCTACACCGTTCAACAACAAGCCAGAGGATATCTACACGATGATAAAGCTCTTCCAGATTCCGTCTCGCTCTACGTTACAAACGGTATCAAACCTCGGACGGGAATTTGGACGCTTGATTACTGAATACAAGAAACTCAAAGACGCACAGAAGAACAAAACACTCCCTGCGCAGGATATTAAAAACTCGGTGCGGTATATAGGAGACCAAATACGTCGTATTATCAACCCGATTGTTATTCGTCGTTCGCGTCTTGATTTGGAGAAGATTCCTGTTTACAAGAAGGACTTGAAGAAGAAAGAATATGAGTTCCCTATTGTAAACCCGCCGCGTTTGAAAGAATACGATTTGGATGATTTGGCTCCGTTGTACGTATACACCCTCAGCCGTATCTATCCACGAAAGAACGACCAAAAGATAGCACGTGAACTATCTGCTGAGGAGATATTGGCGGATAAGGATCTCCGCAAAAACACGTTCAAGGCGGTTCGTTATCAACCCGCTCTGTATGTAAAGCGAAACAATGTAGAGGCGATAGAAAAACTCAAGAAATTGGTTGAGGATGCCGGTATCGAGTATAACCTCTTCATTGGTAGCCAACGCAACTTGTCAAGCTTTATGCGTACCATGCTGGTACATCGTTTTGAGAGTTCGCAACATGCTTTCCGGATCTCTCTTAACAACATGCTGGAGAACTGCCTTAACATCAAGAATTGGATTGATAAGCGCCAAAAAGTACCGGTATATAAGAAAGGTATGCTTCCTAATATTGAAGCTATCTACGATTCTGACGATGATACGTTTGAGACGATCAACGAAGAGACGATACCGGACGCAATCAAAGCGCTAAATGCGAAAGGTATGTTTGAGATACCACTTGACATCCTGGATGCTGATGCTTATATGGAAGATCTCAATGGCGATATTCAGATTCTCGAAGATCTAAAAGCCAAGTGGAATAAGATACCTACAACGCACGATCCAAAGTTGAAAGCCTTGGCGGTACTCCTAAAAGAGCAGTTGGAGAATGATCCCAACTGCAAGATTATTATCTTCACGCAATATGCTGATACAGCCCAATACATAGGCGAGGCTCTTAGTCGTAAGAATCTGCCGGTATTCACGTACACCTCCAAAAATTCCAGCAAGGGCAATAAGGAAACCATTCGTAAGAACTTTGACGCTGGTCTCAATCCAAGCGCGCAATTGGACGAATACAAGATCCTCGTGGCCACTGATGCTATCTCCGAGGGATACAACCTCCACCGCGCTGGTATCATCTTCAATTACGACATCCCGTACAACCCGACGCGTGTCATCCAGCGCGTAGGTCGTATCAATCGTGTCAACAAGAAAGTGTTTGACGAACTATACATCTACAATTATTTCCCGACCTCCATCGGAGAAACGGAAACACGAACCAAAGAGATATCTACTCTCAAGATGGATATGATTCACGCCGTTATGGGAGAAGATACGCAGGTCCTGACGAAAGAGGAAGAATTGCAAAACTTCTTTGAAAACCAATACAACGAGATGGTTAAGGAGATGGAATCCGAATCGTGGGATGCTCAGTATCTTGCTCTGTTGCACGAACTGGAAGGTACTGATGATATGAAAAAAGCAAAAGCCCTTCCGCCTCGCAGCAAGATATGTCGCCGCTCTAATACGCTGCAAGATGGCGTGCTCATCTTTGCTCGCAAAGGCGCAGACATCGTATTCCGGCATATTGACAACGAGCAAAAAATCGCGAACTATACACCGCAAGCAGCCTTTGCTGCTTTCCAAACGGACTCCAACGAACCGGCATATCCGCTCAACGCAAGATTCTATAGTCTATACGAGCCTTTATGCCAATCGTTGAAAACCCTTCCGACTGAGACGCCGGAGATTGAAACCACCAAGCGAAAAGCATTGGAGCGAATCTCTATCTGGAGACAAAGTAAGTCCTTGGATTCCGATTATCTGGAAATGCTCAAAATGGCAGTTGAGAATGATCTCGTAGCGGGATACTACGTTCGCGAAATCGGCAAATGGAAGATAAACGATCCGCATGATTTACCTTCTTTCGTAACACCGGAATACATTGAATCCACGATTGCCAATTATAACTCTGTTGGCAATTCTCCGGAATCAATTATCTTGGCAGAAGAGATACAAAATATAGTTACTAACCCGCAAATGGAAATACACGAATGAAATCGATTATCACAGAGAAGTATAACAGGGATTCCTTCCTCCGTTTCTTGCGTACTTTCTTACCGGAAGACTATACGCAGAACGTAGTTGCACGGACTTATTCTGAACGGGAATATACACGTTCTGTTACGGAGTTGGGCAAGTGCAATAGTCTCGAAGTAATCATATTGGAGGTTCATCATTCTTCTTCCAACGATGCTCGCGTTGGCATAGCCAAAGAAACTTTCCGCTTGATGAAAGATATTGGCTATCAGCGTGCATTGGTTGTTTTCGTACCGGAAGGAAGTGACCAATGGCGTTTCTCGCTTTTGGAAATCACGCTGGAATGGGATGACTTGAAAGTAACTCGTTCGTATTCCAACCCGCGTCGCCATTCGTATCTCCTCGGTGAAGGTGGTTCGCTTACCACACCGCAGAAATACCTCTTCGACATGGGGCGCATTGCTCCACGTAAGGATGGCAACAAGCAACTCTCTGCCGTTGAAGATTTGCAAAGTCGTTTCTCTGTCGAAGCACTTACCAAAGAGTTCTACAACAAACTATACAATTGGTATCTCTGGGCGGTCGAACCATCTACCGGCGTTACCTTCCCTAATTTAGTCAATACCAGCAAGGATGACCGCGACGACATAGCCATCAAGATCATTCGTCTCATCACACGTCTCTTGTTCGTCTGGTTCATCAAGCAGAAGAAATTAGTACCTGCGGAAATCTTCGACGAGACCGAACTGAATAAGATTCTGGCGAACTTTGATCCGCAGTCAGAGAAAGATGGAAAGTACTACAACGCCATCCTGCAAAACCTCTTCTTTGCCACCCTCAATAACGAGATTGACAAACGCCGCTTTATGTCAGAGCCGTTCCAAGGCAAGAGTACCAGCTTTGGCGTCAAGACACTTTTCCGGGATAGCAACAAGGCGTCGTGGTTCAAGATCCAGCCCGAAGAAGTGATTGAACTCTTCCGTAAAGTACCGTTTATGAACTGCGGGTTGTTTGAATGCCTCGACAAATATGCCAAATCCGATTTGGGAGTAGAGAATGATTTGTTCCTCGATGGTTTCTCATCGCGCGATTCTAAGCAGGACGGTCACTATAAATACCGTGCGTTCATACCCAATCGCTTGTTCTTCGCTGAAGAACACATGGAGAATGTAACGGTAGAAGATAAAGGGCAGAAGAAAACAGATACCATCTCTGTCATGGGTCTTATCAACTTGCTCAAACTCTATAACTTCACCGTACAAGAGAACACTCCTTCCGAAGTAGAAGTTTCGCTTGATCCGGAGTTATTAGGTCAAGTCTTTGAAAACCTCTTGGCAGCATATAACCCCGAGACCAAAGAGTCGGCACGCAAATCAACCGGTTCGTTCTATACGCCGCGACCTATTGTGGAATACATGGTCAATGAATCGCTCATAGCGTACCTCAAAACCAAAGTACCATCCGTTGAAGAAGATACATGGCGTGCACTCATCAGTTATGAGGACAAACATTTCGAACTAACCGAAGATCAACGTACCGCAACACTAAATGCGCTATACGAATGTAAGATTCTTGATCCCGCGTGCGGTTCGGGTGCTTTCCCAATGGGTATGCTCCAACAGATGGTACATATCACCCGCAAACTGGATTCGGAGTTCGACCCGTATCAGACCAAACTGCGTATCATCAATAACTGTATCTATGGTTCGGATATTCAACCGATTGCCATGCTCATCAGTAAACTGCGTTTCTTTATCTCTCTTATCTGCGAGCAAGACGAAAGTCGTATCAACTACAGCGACCCGGATAACAACTACGGCATAGATACCTTGCCTAATTTGGAGACTAAGTTCGTAGCAGCTAACTCGCTCTTACGGGCAGACATACGCAACTATGCAGATGACGATTGGACACAAGATGCAACTCTTATCAAGCTGAAAAACGACCTGTTAGCTATCCGCAAATCGCATTTCTCTGTACGTACACAGACCACCAAATTAAAGAAACGTGAGGAAGATCGGCTCAAACGCGAGGAGATACAAAACTATATTCTCCAATCCACGACGCAACCTGATCCCGTCAAAATTCAGATGTACGAGGCGCGTATCAATCACTTGAATGCGGAACGTGATTTGTACGAGGGAGAAAAGATAGTGGAAGAAATAGTGGATACGCAAGCCAGCCTGTTTGACGAAGCACAACCGCAAGTGGTACGCAAGGACATCAATAAGATTCATCGGGATAGAATTGATGCAGAGATCAAAGGTTTACAACAAGCGATTGCCAAAGAGCAAAACAAACGTAATCCGGTTGGCTTTAATGCCGCTATCAAGCAGATTACCGATTGGAATCCATATGACCAACTCAAAGCTGCTCCATTCTTCGATCCCGATTGGATGTTCGGCATAACCGATGGTTTCGACATCGTCATCGGCAATCCACCGTATTTTCAAGTATCGAAAGGCATATATAGTGCTACGCAATTCCCATATTCAGAGGGAAAGGACACAGGAAAACAAAATATGTACAAGCTGTTTGTTGAACATTCATATAATAGTGCTAAAGAAGAAGGAGTTGCATGTATGATTGTTCAAAGCAGTTTGATGTGTGACATGAGTAGTAAATATACACGCGAATTATTACTTAGGCACTCATGTTTGGAACAGATGATAGAGTTCCCGAAAACAGCTCCAACTCCGGCAGGACAGGTCTTTGCGAGTGTTTGCCAAGGAACATGTATTTATTTGTTGCGTAAATCAGAGCCGGCAAATCATGCATTTATGCTTTCTGTAAATAATGATTGCACTACGCTTCAAACTATGCAAAAGGAAATGATTTTGCAGGATGCTTTGATTGAGTTTTATCCGGAAGACTATGCAATACCTTTGTTAAAGCCAAACGAATTTACAATCTTGAAGAAAGTTAAAGAAGAATCTTCGCTGTTTAGCACATATTATGTAGATGCACTTCAAGGAGATTTAAATTTAACATCAGATTCAGCCTACTTTAATGGAATATCAAGTTCTATTAAATTGATAAGAGGTCGCCATATAAAAGACTTCTATATGATGTATGATGTAGATGAGTTTGTAGATAAATCATTTAAGCCACAGGTGCTCAAATATAACCAGCAACATAGTTTTCTCGTATGCCAGCAAATCACTGGGATGGTAGACTGGAAACGATTACATTTTGCTTTGACTAATCCCCAACAAAAATTTATTTTAGGAAATTCTCTCAATAAAATATTGCTCAAAAATGAGAATCTTAATTTATACATCATGGGATTACTTAACTCACAGTTATTAGATTGGGCATTCCGTAAAACAAGTTCCAACAACCACGTAAATTGTTACGAAATAGGACAACTTCCTATTGTTATAGCAAAAGATACTAAAACAATCAGCAAAATTGTTAAAGCTATTATTGCAGCAAAAGAGCAAAACCCCAATGCAGACACATCAAAGCTTGAGGCTCAATTGGATAATGAGGTTTATGCTTTATACGGAATAGAAGGTAAGGACAGGGAATTGGTAGAAAAGAACTATGCCTAATATCATCCAAATAAAAGAACTGGTATATACTCGCTTGCCGCGTATCAGCAAAAGCGAGTGGTTGAAAATGCTCTCCAAACAGGGCGTTTCAAACGACTTTGCCCTTCTTTTGGATGATTATCTCTTAATTGAACAAACAGACTACCGGTTCTCCAACGGCAACTATATCAGTAGCGAACGAACGGTTTATAACATTGACTATACGACGTACGACACGGCGGAAAACACACCCAATCCCGACAACACGGAGGAAATCATTACTGTCCGCTATGATAGCACCCATGACCGCTATTATGTCTATTACACCCATTTCCCGATTGAGAAGATCCGTCATACTCCTGACATATCCCACATCCTCTCCGAAGCCGACATCCCATCATTACATCCTTTCGTCCAAGCCCCTGCAGAGAAACATATAGACACTCCAGTCACTCCGCGTTCTGTACAACCCACTCCGCAACCCAAGCCCGAACCGACACCAACGCCTTCCTTCACTTCTACGGAATACCATAAACCTTGGCGACAGAAGAGGCTTACGCGCCTAAAAGAGTTGTACAACAAAGGCTATTCCATTCAACAAATACTAATGGAGTTTGAAGGTTGTACGGAAGCAGGTGTCAAATACCAACTAAAAACATATTTAGGTATAGAGCATCCTTTCAGTAGGCAAAATTCACGACGCATCACTCGTCCGCAATGGTCAATGCCAGAAGTCAATCAACTCATATCACTCTATTCAAGCAACAAGCAAGTTCCAACAATCGCACACAAACTAAACCGTGATATTGACGACGTAGTGGACAAGATGCGTCGCTTAAAGTTGATAGATTAAATAGGTTCCCATCTCCGTATTTGCCACCTATAGATTGCACATCTTCATAAAATAGCATCATCCTAAACTTTTTTCTTAGCTTGTGACAAGATATAGCACTTTCTCGCGTTAACTTTGCATCAGATTTTCGCGTTCGGCAATCGGATCGCACGGATGACGCCAGCGTCATAAAAGCGACCGATGCCTTCGCTCTCCGAAAAACCGTCATTCCATTCGACGCTTTTTCGGGGCTGAAGAGTAAAGTTTAACGGCTATTAAAATCACAAGATTATGGCAAACGAGAACAATGCAAGTGAGATTACTCCTTACAACCCCAGCAAAGAAAATGTAGTTGTCTATCGCACGGAAGACAAGACATTGGAATTAGATGTATAACTGAAAGATGAAACGGTATGGCTTACTCAGCAGCAGATGGCATCGTTATTTAATTCTACGATACCAAATGTCAGCATGCACATCCGTAACATATACAAAGAAGGTGAGTTGGACAAAGAGGCAACTGTTAAGGATTTCTTAATAGTTCAAAATGAAGGTGGTCGTCAAGTAACACGACGCGTGTCATACTACAACCTTGATGTCATTATCTCGGTAGGCTATCGCGTTAAGTCTCAAGCCGGCACTCGTTTCCGCCAATGGGCAACGAAAATATTGAAAGACTATATGTTGCGCGGCTATGCCGTCAACCAGCGCATAATGGCTGTTGAGGAACGTGTTGACAATCGTTTGATGGCACATGAGCGTAGATTAGAGGCTGTTGAGGAAAAGATTGATTTCTTCGTCCGCACGAACATCCCACCTGTGGAACAAGTCTTCTTCGAAGGTCAGTTCTTTGAGGCACGTGTGTTGCTCGAAAACCTTATCAAGTCTGCCATCAAGCGCGTGATCATGATTGACAGCTATGTAGATGCCACAACCTTCGATATACTGGATGTACGCACCAAGGGAGTTAAAGCAGACATCTATTCCGACAGCGAGTACAATAGTTTGCGCGATATGCATAATGCCTCCGCCGGCAAACAACCCGTCACAACCCACAAATGGTCAACCGCTTCCCACGACCGCTGGCTGATCATCGATGACACGCTCTACCACTGCGGGCACTCATTCAAGGATATGGGCAAGAAACTCTGCGCAATCATGCGAATGGGCGCAAGCCCGGAAGAAATATTGAAGCAAGTACAATAACGAGTTTGCTCAAGTCAGATGTTTTTTATGTATTTTTCTTTAATATTATCGCATCAGTACAAAACACGAATTGTTTAACACTTAAAAATTATACTATTATGGATTCGATTATTGCTGTACTATTCGCCGCCGGTGAACTGGCACTGTACATTTATCTGTTGGTTGGGCTAATCTCATCGTGTTTTTAAGCATGCATTTTTGTTCAATATACCTGCACTTATCGGCAAAAAATGCAAAAAAAAGCCATTTTTTGACACAAAAACTTGCCGATATCGGCAAAAAATGTAACTTTGTAGCGGATTTTGAGAAATTAGTACTGATGCGATAATATTAAAGAACATTAGTGTCCACTAAAATAAAACAAAAACCCGGATAAACCCTTTTGAATGCTTTTGAGCTCTGCTCTGTGTGTAATTAGTACCAAAAACTCCTTAAAAGTGAACTTTTAGACAGTTTTTACTACTAATTTCCACAGTCTAACGACTAAAAGCATTCAAAAGCCAAAAACAGACAAAAACATGTTCGTTTCAACGCATTGCTTATGTAAAGGCTTATAGTACAGCAGATTCATAGGTATATGCAAAAAGTTAAATGGACAGCAATGAAATAATCCCTTCATTCATACAACCTCATAGACGCATTAATAGAACTGCTTAAGTAGTCATGACTATTATTGAACGGTCAGCAGACGCATGTCCGTTTCGCGTGCATTGCGCCCGATCATGATCTCCACCTCTCCGGGTTCGAGTGTCCATTGGAGCGTAGCCGGCTCGTAGTAGCCGAGCAGGTTGGCATCGATGGTGAACGTCACGTCGCGGCTCTCACCCGGCTCCAAGGTAATACGCTCAAACCCGCGCAACTCCTTGTACGGTCGCACGCCTTTCGCCACGCGGTCACCGATATATAGCTGTACCACTTCTGTACCTTTGGTTGAGCCGGTGTTAGTGATCGTGACTTTGGCAGTCACGGATTTACTATTTGTGATTTGTGATTTGCCAGTTGTCATTTGCAATTTGTCATCCGACAGCGTGATAGGGCTATACTCGAAGGTAGTGTAGCTCAGTCCGTAGCCGAAGGGGTACAAAGGCCAGTTGCTGACATCGGAATAGCAGGTGAGGAACTTCGCAAACTCGCCGGACGGGTTTATACGCGAGGTACGCATCTGACGATACGAGAATGGATATTGCCCCACATGGCGCGGCAGTTGCACGGTCAGACGACCGGAAGGATTAACCTCACCGAAGAGGATATCCGCTACCGCATCCGCCGTCTCGCTGCCTGAGAACCATGCTTCGAGAATTGCCGGCAGATGATCAGTCTCCCAGTTAAGGACAGTAGGACGACCTGCAAAATGCACGAGCACAATCGGCTTGCCAAGTTTGGCAAGCTCGACCAGCAGGTCATGCTGTGCGTCGGGCATCTCGATATTTACGCGCGAGGAGCACTCGCCTGACATCTCGCTGGCTTCACCCATAGCGGCGACGATCACATCCGCCTGACGGGCTATACGTAGGGCTTCGGCACGCATCTGATCGGCACTACGGTTATCCCGCATCTCGCGTCCGAACATCGTAGCAATAGCCTCCGCCTGCGGATCGTAGAAGACGTTCGAGCCCTTGGCATAGAGCAGTTTGGCTCCTGTGCCACGAAGGGCATCCTGTAGTCCTTCGCGGATGGTCTTATAGTGCTCCGGCACAGCGGCTACTGCCCACGTACCCGACATATTCGGACGGGTGTCCGCCAACGGACCGATGAGGGCGATAGTGCCCTGCTTACGCAGCGGGAGCAGGCTGTTGTCGTTCTTGAGCAGCACCATACTCTCGCCGGCAATACGGCGGGCTTCAGCGCGGTGTTCGGGCGAGAGTACCACCTGCGCACGACGGGTGGTGTCGCAATAACGGTAGGGGTCATCGAACAACCCCAATTGATATTTCGCCTCAAGCATCCGGCGGCAAGCTGCATCGACTGTTTTTTGGCTGCAGCGTCCGTCACGTACGGCATCGGCGAGTGCTACCAGCCCGGCAGAAACCATATCCATATCAAGACCGGCTTCGAGGCATTGGATAGCCGCTTCTTCCTTGGTAGTACATACCCCGTGGTCGCAAAGTTGCTCCAAGCCGCAGTAGTCGGATACGACAAAACCCTGGAAGCCCCATTGGTCGCGCAGCAGGTCGGTCAGGAGCCACTTGTTGCCTGTAGCGGGCACACCGTGCACGGTATTGAAAGCCGCCATGACGGAACCTGCTCCGGCATCGACGGCAGCCTTGTAGGGCTGCAGGTACTCGTTGAACATATGGAAATCATCCGGATAGACATTGTTGTACTCTCGTCCGGCTTCCACTGCTCCGTAGAGGGCGAAATGCTTGACGCACGCCATCATCGTAGCCGGGTCGGCGAGGTCTGCGCCCTGGTATCCGCGCACCATCGCTTCGGCTATACGGCAACCCAGATAGGGATCCTCGCCGCTACCTTCGGAGATACGTCCCCAGCGCCCGTCATGGCATATATCGACCATGGGCGAGAATGTCCAGCATATACCGTCAGCCGTCGCTTCCGCTGCCGCTATTTGTGCCGAGCGCTCGATTGCTTCCATATCCCACGAACAGGACAAAGCCAAGGGGATGGGAAAGACCGTCTCATAGCCGTGAATCACATCCATACCGAAGAGCAGCGGAATTCCCAGACGGCTCTCCTCGACAGCGATGCGCTGCACCTCGCGGATGGCTTGTGCGCCTTTGAGGTTGAACAATCCGCCGACCTTGCCTGCGCGTATATCTTCGGCGACGTTGCTCTCGCGGGCAGCACCGGTGACTATATCACCGGTAACGGGCAGGTTGAGTTGCCCGAGTTTCTCCTGAAGCGTCATCTGCGCCATGAGGTGATTGACAAAGCGGTCCATCTCCGCATCTTTGTCGCTACGCGAAGACGTGCATCCAACTAATCCGAGGATTCCGATTAATCCGAATAATCTGAGAGTTCTGAGTTTCATATGGGTTAGGGGTTATATGTTATATCCAATTTATTCAATCCATCCTGAATCTCCGGACAGGACATAAACAGATCCCAGATGAGTCCTGTACGGTAATTCTCAATCATGACGATGATAGGTCCTTGGTCGATGGCGAGGTAGGAGCGCGCGAACCAGCGAGCGGGCAGGTTGAACGCGTCATAGAAACCGTAGTCGCCCCAGAGCCGGTCGCCCAAGGTGTAATAGAAATAGCGAAGTGCAGCCATGCTCTCTTTCGGCGTGTAGGGCATCGATGCTAGTGCCGCCGTCGGCGCGGTTGTGCCGTTGTCAGCCGTAGGCGAGGTAGCATAATAGCCGTTAGGGATGTCGCTGGCGGTCAGTCCCCAATGGGCTTGCGTCGGATCATCCGGTTGGGTGCGGTTACGGAGTGAGTATTCGTAATTGATACGTGCATGCGCTGTATTTTGTTCGCCATAGGCGGCATATTCGTCAGAAATCTTCATGGGGTTGAGCCCCAAGAACGAGTAGTGGGCAAAGAATAGCGGTCCGCCCATCGCTTCGCCGAGCGGAAGGACAATGTCGTAATATTTCTTACCGTTGCGTATACCGCCGTTCTTTGCCCAGCCTTCGGTATAAACGGTTTTGTCGATACTGTGCGTAGGCGAAGATGCCGCCAGCACATAGATGATCAGCCCCTCGTTCCAGCCCCTGATAGGCATATTCATAGCCCAGTCGTAGTTGGGACTCCAATGCCAATAGAGCACGCTGTTTCCGTTCCTACGGAACCAGTCCCATTCTACTCCTTCGTAGATCGCGGTTATCTTCTCGCGGAGTGTTGTTTCTTCGGCAGATGCGCCGGAGAAATACTGCCGAATCACCAGCAGACCTTCAACCAAGAACGCCGTTTCCACAAGATCTGCCCCGTTGTCTTTGGTGGAGAAAGCCATTGCTTTGCCCGTATTTCCGTCCAGCCAATGCGGGTAAGCCCCGTGAAAGCGCTCGGCTTTATCGGTGAGGAAATCCACCACTTTGATGCAATGCGCCAGCGCCTCTTCGCGCGTGATGAAACCGCGTTCCACAGCCACGGGGAAGGCAGCCAAGCCAAATCCGCTTCCGCCCGTAGTAACCGTATTGCCGGACGAATTGCGCTCACGCGCCAAGCCCGATTCTGGGTGTGCAAAATCATAGAAATACCGGAACGTGCGCTGTTGTACGAGCGTGAGCAATTCGTCGTCGCTGATAGTGGGGAACTTGGGACTCGGATCGTAGGGAGTGACGAATTTGTACGTAAAATCGTCCACCACGCGTACGCCCAAATTGTTTCCGGCATCAAAACCAAACTTATAGGAAGTAAAGTGTGCCAATGATTTCTTCAGGGCAAGAATCAGATCACTGCCTTGCACGGACGCGTCATAGCAGAAGTCCGCACTCGGAGTAAGTGACACTTTGGTCGAGTCGAACCGAGTGATATCCAACTTAGCACTGCTGAAGGACACAATGATAGAATCATAGCCGGGTGTGACTGCCACTTTGGAGATCAGTGCGTTCGGGAGTTGCTGCTCCGGCGTATCGGGTTTGCATGCTACAAGAGCAATCAGGATTGAGAATAGAAAAACCATACGTTTCATACGAGATAAAGCCATCGGGCATGAGTGAAAAGGATGGTGCGCCACGTTGGCGCACCATCGGGTAGATAGACAGATTAGTCAATTACAGTAATTTCAGCATCGTAGAGAGCCTTAGCCTCTTCAGCTGTCAGTGCGATGTTGTACAGACGAACCTCGTCGAGGTCACCGTCCATATCGCCCATCCATTCGTCGGTAGCGCCCTCAAGTGCTTTCTGACGCCACTGACCGAAGAGGATCATAGTGCTCTTCGAGAAGTCCGTAACGGGACGCTCGATGAAGTCACGGTGGAGTTCATCAACCGGTGCACCGTTTACATACATATCAATGGTCTGGAGCGTCTCGTCAACATACTTGAACGAACCTACAACGTGGATCCAGCGGTTAGCAGGGAATACCGACTGCAAACCGTACTCAGCCCACATATCACCGTTGATGGCAACCTTAACTGCCAGCGAGTCGGTGTTATCCAAGCCGCCACGATCCAGCACGAATGCCAACTGACCCCAGAAGTTCTCCGTGTCGGTCAGACCGAAGAAGTACGGCGTCGGAGCCTGCGACTGCGGAATAGCCTGGTGCTTGAACCAGCAAGCAAACGAGAAGTCTTTCAGGTTAGCGATAGCCGGGATTTTCGATGCCTCGTACACGAGCTCGTTCTTGGCTGCGCCCTTGAAAGCCTGTCCACGACGACCCTTCTCATACGCAACGCCTGTACCTACGGTCTTCGGCTCAATGTTGTTGATGAGCTCCGTAGCAGCACCGTCAAACGGGAAATGAGCGATGAGGTTAGCCTGGCAGATCGTAGAGGGGTTGGTCTTTCCCTCATACGGATCAACGGGACCTTTTTTGTTGTTGCAAGAAGCAAGGAATCCGGCAGCTAAAATAACTGCAGCAAAAAGAATTTTTTTCATTGTGTGTTTTTGTTTTTTGTTTTGGTTCTGAATGTCACGGGCATTTAGCCCTATTGACCAAGCAGCAGAACCTAATAACTGCTTGTATCAATATGTTAATATACGTAACCCGGTGTGGGGTCCAAGTTCGGATTGAGTTGTCGTTGTGCATAGGGCACGGGGAACACCTCGTTCTTGTTCGCCTTAAATCCGCACGGACCAAGGAACTCAACGGCGCGCCCTGTACGCACGAGGTCGAAGAATCGGTCTTCCTCCATGCAGAGCTCGGCGCGGCGCTCGTCGTAGATGTTCTCAAGCGTTGCGGGCACCGATGCCAAGTTGACGCGTGCGCGAACGGCGTCCAATGCAGTCTGTGCACTCATGCCGGATGTGAAGGTTCCCGAAGCGCCTTGCACCAAGTCTTCCGCCATAATCAGCAGAATCTCGGCATAGCGGATAAGGCGGATGTTGTAGTTGCGGCCGTAACTGTTCAAGCCCATTGTGTTGTAAGAACTCGGCGAATAAACCTTGCCGTTATAGACGGGGTTGGCGCATTTGACCATAATGCTGTCGCCGTACTCGGTCACTGTTCCGCGATAGAGGAACGCCACTTTCATACGCTCAGTCTCGCCGCGGGCAGTCATGAAACTGATCAGGCTGCTTGATGGCACCTTGAATCCCCAGCCCTGCATGTTCGACGGCTCGTTGTTACGCGGACCCTGATAATAGGCGTAGTTCAGGTACGGAGCGTCGCCGCTGGTCTGCCCGAGCGTAGAGCTCTGCGCCTCGAACAGTGACTCGCGCGAGTTGTTGTTCTCGGTGAGGAACACGTCGCGGTAAGTAGGCATCAGGTCGTACTTGCCGCTGGCGATGATTTTGTCGCAGCACAGTGCCGATTCGCTGTACTTCTTGTCGTACAGATACGCCTTGGCGAGGATAGCAAGTGCCGTATAGCAGTTGATACGCCCGTCATTGCCTGCGGGATAAGACTTCGGCAGCAGTTCAATGGCTTCATTGAGTTCTTGCTCTACGAAATCGTATATCTCGCGCACCGAAGCCTGCTTGAGGCTATTGAGTTCTTCCGAGCTCATTGTATGGGTGATGAGCGGTACACGACCGAAGGACTTGACCAGCATGAAATAACTCCATGCGCGCCATACACGTGCTTCCGCAGCGTACTGATGCGTGCTGGCTTTGAGTTCGTCGGTTTTCATCTCCGCTTCGAACTTGGGCATCTCCTCAATGGCGTAGTTGGCAGCGGAAATAACGTTGTACAGATCGACCCAATAACTGTTGATCATGTCGTTCTTCGGCGTGAAGGTGAACTCGTCTATCTCCTTTGCCGACGGGCTGTCGGATGGCGTAGAACCCTTGTCGGAGTCGTCCGAGCTAACCTCACCTATTATCAGATATTGGAACTCAAACAGACTGCGTGTCTGGGCATAGACTGCCGAAACGGGTTTGTAGATATTATCCACTTTGGAGTGGTCGATACCCGTAGAGGGCAACGAACCCTCTGCCTCTATATTGAGGAAACTGTCACAGGCACTGAACAGCAGCGCAGCACCGAAACAAATCGCTAATGTTTTGAAAGAGTTTGTCATAATGTTGCCCTCCTTTAGAAGATAAGATTAAGTCCGAACGTATATGTTGCAGCCGACGGATAAACGCTGTTGTCCACACCTGCTGTAATCGGCGAGCCGCCAATCTCGGTCGTGAAACCGTTGTAGCGGAAGTACGAGAACGGATTTTGTGCTGACAGGTACACGCGCAGGTTCTTGACTTTAGGTATCTGCGTGATATTGTAGCCCAGCTGCACATTCTGGATGCGGAAGAACGAACCGTCCTCTACGTAGAACGAGTTGCATTGCATTGTGTACGAAGAGTTGAACGCTTCCGGCGACGGGTAACTGGTGTTGGTGTTCGTCGGAGTCCACGCATGTTTGTAGTAGTCCAGATCGTAGTTGGCGTCGGGGAATACGCTGCGGTTCATACGTTTCTGGTTGAGGATCTTGTTGCCGATCTGCGAATTGAACGATATAGAAAAGTCAAAACCCTTGATATCGAAACCGAAGTTCAGTCCGAGCATCACCGGCGGGATGGCGCTGCCGAGGAAGGTCTTATCCTTTTCGTCGATCACCTTGTCGCCGTTCTGGTCTTTGTATTTGAAGTAGCCGGCATCCTTGATGGTCTGCGAAACAGGATCCTTCAGCGCAGCAATCTCGCTCTCGTAAACGCCTTCTACCTCGTAGCCCCAGAACGCACCGATCGGGTAGCCCACCTGCGTGCGGGTAGCATAGTCACCGTTGATGGCTGCACCCGGGATGTAGTCACGCCCCTCCAATTTGAGCACTTTGTTGTTGATATATGTAGCATTCAATCCCAGATTATAACGGAAATCGCCCACCTTGTCGTTCCAGTTCAGGGTCAACTCGACACCCGTATTGTTGACCGTACCGTTGTTGGCGAGCAACTCGGCAGTACCGCCGCCCGATGCGATGGGTACGTAGAATACCACGTTCTCCGTATTGCGGTAGAAGAAGTCCAACTCGCCCGTCAGGCGGTTGCTGAGTGTGGCGAAATCGATACCGACATTCGTCTCATTCACTACCTCCCATTTCAGGAAGTTCTGCAATACGGTCTGCGCTGCGATACCGTCCACCAGATTATCGCCAAACACAGCCGACGCGGCAATGCCGGTCATACCTAAGATCTGCGTCGAGTTGGCAGGGATATTGTCATTACCCAGCAGACCCCACGATGCACGGAGCTTGAGGTTGTTGAATGCTTTCTGATCCTTCATAAACTCCTCTTGCGTGATGTTCCAGCCTACACCTATTGACGGGAAGAAACCCCACTTCTGTTGGTACTTCGAGCTGCCGTCGGCACGGAACGTGAACGTAGCCAGATAGCGGTCGTGGTAGTTGTAGCTGGCGCGCATGAAGGCACTGATGCCGTTGTAGCGGGTAGCGCCGTCGGTCACATACTGGTTCTTGTACGAACCTGTGGACAAGTACTTCGATGCCTCGCTGTAGTTCGGCACGTCATAGACACGACCGGTTTCCCAACCGCTGTAGTACAGGCGGGTGGATTGACCTACCATCACGCTGAAATGGTGTGCATCAATCTGATCCTGATAACTGAGCACATTGTCGATGATCTGGTTGGTGCTGTAACCGTAGGTCTTGGTCAGCGACGATACATCCGATCCCTGCGCACCGCCCACGAAGTAAACAGGCACATAATTGCGCTGATCCCAGAACGCGAACTCCATATTGTAACTCGTCTTGAACTTCAGCCTGTCATCCAGAAAGTGGAGCTCGGCATAGATCGAGAACACGTCCTTGATGCCATGCTCACGGTTGTCGTTGTAATATGCAGTAGCTATCGGGTTACCGTACGCTACTGGGAATCCGTAGAGGTTCGGCGAATCGAACGGTTCGGGATATGCCGCGGTATTGCTCGTGTTATATACATTATATACAGGCGGATTGACGTACGCTTTGAAATACGCATCGTCGTTCGGTATCCGGCGGTTGTAGTTCGAGAAAATATTGTTCACGCCGACATTCAACCACGACGTGGCTTTCTGATCCAGACGGGCACGGAAGTTCAAACGGTCGTAGTTCGACGCACCGTAGTTCATGATACCGTCCTGGTAGAAATAGTTCAAGCCCACCGAATAATTCGTTTTGTCGGTAGCACCTGATACGTCAACCGCATGGCTGTGGATCAATGCGTTCTTGGTCAGCGTGGCGTACCAATCGGTGTCACCCGGGTAATCGCTCTCCGATACGGGCTTGTAGCCTTTGGTGTTCTGGAACGCCATGTTACGGAGCTCGACGTACTGCGCTTTGTTGGCGAGCTTCATGATGTTCGTCGGTACCTGAACACCCACATACCCTTTGTAACTGACATTCACGCGCCCGAACTCACCTTTCTTCGTCGTCACCAGCACGACGCCGTTTGCGGCACGCACACCGTAGATCGCCGCAGCCGATGCATCTTTGAGGATGGTAATTGACTCGATATCTTCCGACGAAAGGAAATCGATGTTATCCACGAATGCTCCGTCCACAATGTAGAGCGGCTTGGCATAATCGCCGATTGACCCCACACCACGGATCTTCACGTCCGGACTCGAACCCGGCGCACCCGACTGGGTGACTTGTACACCGCTCACTTTGCCTTGCAATGCACTCATCGGACTGGCAGCAATCTGCTTACTCAATTCGTCGCCCTTCACGGAGGCAATCGGCGCTGTCAGGTCTTTGCTCTTGGCTACGCCGTAACCGACTACCACCACTTCCTCCAGCACCTTGTCGTCCGATTGCATGGTTACGTTGATGGCCGTCTTGCCTGCCACGGCTATACGCTGCGTGGTGTAACCCATGTACGAGAAAACCAAAATAGCATCAACCGTAGCCGTCAGGGAGTAGTTGCCTTCAAAATCCGTCACTGTTCCCGTACTCGTTCCTTCAATCAAAACCGACACACCGATGAGCGGTTCGCCCGTATCGTCCTTGACGATTCCGCTTACGCTTACCTGCGCATACGTACAGCAAGCCGACAGTAGGGCGAAGAAAATTGTGCTTAATTTTTTCATGATATTTAATTTTAACCGTTAACCCGTTAACCCATTAACCCGTTATCGTCCGCAAAGTTACTCATTTTTTTTGACATTTGCAAATTTTTTAGTCATAAATATTGTTTTTTTTCACGATTATTTGCTATTGTCAGATTTTTTACGTACCTTTGCGGCAAAATTGATGCAAACAACGATTACGACAATGAAAGTTCTATTGATTAACGGGTCGCCGCGAAAGAGCGGGAACACGTTTTTGGCGCTGAGGGAAGCGGCGCAGGAGTTAGAGAAGTGCGGTATAGCAACGGAGATTGTAGGTGTAGGCACGAAGCCCGTACGCGGGTGCATTGCGTGCTCGACGTGCAAGACGAAAGGGAACGGTCGCTGCGTGTTCGACGATGATCTGTGCAACGAGGTAAGCGCCAAGATGGCTGAGTGCGACGGACTGATTGTCGGCTCGCCGGTGTATTACGGTCAGCCTAACGCCACGGTGATAGCGTTGGTGCAGCGAATGTTGTACTCCAACGGTGCAGCGTTTAACGGCAAACCCGTGGCAAGTGTAGCCGTCTGCCGCCGAGGAGGAGCTACGGCAGCGTTGCAGACGCTGAATATGCCCTTTCAGTTGCTGAATATGCCGATCGTGACGAGTCAGTACTGGAACATCGTGTATGGCCGTCTGGAGGGGGAAGCTGCCCTCGATGCCGAAGGGATGCAGACCATGCGCTCGCTGGCAAGGAACATGGCGTACCTGCTACAGGCTACGGCAGGGCAGCCCAAGCCCGAATACGAAGCACGGCAGGCGATGCACTTTATACGTTAGTAGAGTTTGCCGACCACCCAGTTAACGAAGCGCTTGGGGAGCAGGCGGTCGAGCAGGCAGAAGATCTTGTACTGACCGCCGCCGATGTATTGCGGAGCGGGACAACGGCGCGTAGCAATCCGGTAGAGGATAGCAGCCATCTGCCGCGGACTCATGCCGCCCTGTTCGTCTTTCTCCATGGCAGCCACTGCCTTGCGGATATTGCCGTAGGCGTCGATGCCGAGTTCTGACTTCTTGCGTGCCGCCGTGAATCCTGTTGACACATCGCCCGGCATGAGCACGCTGACGTGGATGCCAAACGCGCGCACCTCGTTCTGCAGGGCGAGCGCCAAGGCGTTGATTGCCGCCTTTGATGCGCTGTAGAAACTCTGATACGGGATGCTCAGTACGGCTGCCACGCTGCTGGTGAAGATGATCCGTCCGGCTTTGCGCTCGCGCATGTGGGGAAGGACTGCCTGTACGCTGTTGAGCGCGCCGAAGAAGTTCACATCCATCTGACGATGTGCATCCTCCGGCGTGGTGAACTCTATCGCTCCGCTTATGCCGTAGCCGGCATTGGAGATCAGTACATCGATCGCCCCCGTCTGCTCCAGCACTTGCCGGGCTGCTGCGCGGGTCTGTTCGGGGTCGGTTACATCGCAGCAGATATGCGTCACCCTGTCCGTCGATGTGCCGCTGCGCGACCACTCAAACACCCGCCAGCCGCGCTCGGCAAACCATTCCGCGGTCGCCCTGCCTATACCCGACGAGCCGCCTGTGATAACTACTGTTTTGTGATTTGTCATTGGTGATTGGTGATTGGTTATTTGACGAATCGGGTGCAAAGATACGAATAATTTTTGACAAAAACAAACAAATCGTAAAAAAAACAATATTTTCGGTTAAAAATTTGCAAATGTTATAAAAAAGTAGTTATTTTGGCTTTGGCAGAAAGGTTAAAGCAAAGAAGTAAACCCAACGTGCGTCACTTCTGCCGGGGTATAATGATAATGCTCAGCTCGTAGAGCAGATATATAGGCAGGGTGACGAGCAGCAGCGTGAAGGGATCGCCTGTCGGCGTAATGACGGCGGCGATGATAAGAATAGCGACGAACACATGTCCGCGGTAGTGCTTGAGGTGTTCGCGTCGGAGGATGCCGAGTTTAGCCAGCAGCCATGTTAGCACGGGTATCTCGAACATCAGTCCGAGGAAGATCGACAGCACCAGTAGCAGGGAGATATAGGAGGTCAGGCTGATTTGGTTGACCACAATGTCGCTGACCTGGTACGTACTGAGCATCTTGAACGAGAGCGGGAAGATCACGAAGTAATTGAGTGCCACACCGGCGGCAAACAGAATAAGCGCGCTGAGAATGAAGATGAGCGAATAACGCTTCTCGTTTTGATAGAGTGCGGGCGCGACGAAGCCGTACAACCACGCAACTATCAGCGGCAGGGCAACAACGAAACCTACGCACAATGCTACCTGCATGTGCGTGAAAAACTGCGCAGTGACATCAATGTTGATGAGTTGCTGCCCGGACTCCAGCGGGCGGAAGATAAGCTCAAAGAGCGGCTGCTTGAAGCAGAACGCCGCAACAGACGCTATCAACCACGCCGCGAGAGACTTGAGCAACACCGAACGCAGCTCTTCCAGATGCTCCCAGAAAGAGAGACCGCTAACGCTGTTAGACCGTTTCACTGTTAGACCGCTCGCTTTGCTCGCTGTTAGATTTTTTTAGTTCCTCCTTCGGCTCATCGTCTTCTTTCCCATTCACGCCGTCTTTGAAGGACTTAACGCCCTTGCCCAGACCCTTCATGAGTTCAGGAATCTTTTTGCCTCCGAAAATGAGCAAAATAACGAGTACGATAAGAATAATTTCCCAAGTTCCAAGCATAATACCATTTACAATTTAATCATTTACTATTTATTCATTTATCCTTGTCGGAGTTGTTCAACAAGGTTGTCTATTTTTTGCATCTCTTCCGGGATGTGGATGCGTTGCGGGCAATGCGGGATACAGTGGTCGCAACCTATACAGTGGTCAGCCTGCCGCTCTCTGGGCACAGCACGGTTGTACCCGTTCAGCCACCGCTTAGCCGGTACATTGTCCTCGGTGAGCATATTGTTGTAATGGCTGAAGATTGCCGGTATATTCAGTCCGTACGGACACGGCATACAGTAGTTGCAAGCGGTACACGGGATTGCGTTGAGGTTGCATATCTCGTCCGCGAGGTGCATGAGCAGCGCATCTTCTTCAGCGGTGATGGGGCGCAGTGGCGAATAGGTGCAGCAGTTCTCTTTGAGGTGCTCCATATACGTCATACCCGATAGCACAGTCAGGATCTTTTCGGGTGTACCGGCATAGCGGAAAGCCCACTCGGCAGGCGTGGCGTTGATGTCGGCGTGCTTCATCTCTTTGAGGATGTGTGTGGGCTGTTTAGCCAGACGACCGCCCAGTAGCGGTTCCATGATCACACCCGGAATACCGCGTTTCTCCAACTCGGCGTACAGATACGAGGCGTTGGTGTTGCGCGGATTATTGCGCTTGGCGTAGTTCCAGTCGAGGTAGTTGAGCTGAATCTGCACAAAGTCCCAATGGTATTTGCCTTCGTCGTGCCACCGGAGCAGCATGTCAAAGATACGTATATCGCCGTGGTAGGAGAATCCGAGATTACGGATGCGACCTTTCTGCTTCTGCTCCACGAGCCAGTCGAGGATGCCGTTGTCCATGTAGCGGGCGTTGAAGGTCTCGAAAGCGTCTTTGCCTCGTGAACCGCCGCCTATACTGTGCAGTAGCAGGTAATCCACATAGTCGGTGCGCAGGTAGCTGAGCGAGCGCTCGAACATCGCCTGCGATTCCTTACGCGGCCACGCCGCGTCGGAGAAATTGCTTAGTTTGGTGGCAATGAAATAACTGCTGCGCGGATGACGGCTGAGGGCAATACCGGTTGCTTCTTCCGAGTGCCCTTGGCAATAGACCGGTGACGTATCAAAATAGTTCACGCCATGTGCGAGAGCGTAATCGACTAACTCGTTGACTGCGTTCTGGTCAATGGGGGCGTCAGCATTCTCGCGTGCCGTGCCGGTGGCTGTGGTCGGCAGACGCATCATGCCAAAGCCCAAGAGTGACACTTTGTCGCCTGTGTTGGGGTTGATGCGATAGGTCATTTCATTTACCATTTGGTCATTTACCATTTGGTCATTTTGCCCGGTTGAGCCGGCTTTGCGGCACGCTGTAAGCAATACGGATGTTCCGGCTACAACTGCTGTGCTATGTTTGATAAATTCTCTTCGATTCATAAAATCACCAATTACAAATATCAAATCACCAATTACAAATCACAAATGTCAACCCACAATGTGCGTTGACCTTCCTTCTACGTATATAGCGCTGAACGGTCGGGCAGGGCAGAGGTGTTCGCACTTGCCGCAGCCTATACAGCGCTCGTTGTCAATAGCCGGCACGAGGACTGTTCGCCCGTCTGCTGTTGTGTGTTCCACCATCTGAATGGCATCCTCGGGGCAATGTTTGGCGCATGCACCACAATGGTCGCCATAGGTAACAGGGATGCAGTTCTGCTCGATCCACACGGCGTGACCGATATGAATGAAGGGCTTATCTTCTTGTCGGATAGCCTCAATAGCACCTGTCGGACAAACCTGAGAACAATGTGTGCACTCGGGTCGGCAGTAGCCGCGCTCGAAGGACATCTCGGGTTGCATGAACCTGAGCGGATCAGACGAAGGGCGCAGCACATTATTCGGACACGCACTTACGCATAGCTGACACGCCGTGCAATGACGTTGCATGTTCCGTGCTGACACCGAACCCGGAGGCGTGACAGGCGTCTCGCGATGCGGAGCTTTCTTGTCTTCAATCTCCGCCAAACCGCCATCTACCTTGATCTTTGCTTGCGCCATCGCCGCGGAACCAACCATCATCGCCGCACCGGTCAGGAATGCACGTCTATCAGGCGAAGCCGGTCTTTCAGCGTCAGCGGTCTTTTGTCTTTTAGCGAACGAAGTGAGCGGTCTATAATTTATCGCCCCATCATGGCACTTGTCGATACAATCGCCGCATGCGACGCAACGCGTCAGATCGACTATCCCGTTCTTGAAATCTATCGCCGAAGCTTTGCAGTTCTTGGTGCAAAGGCTACATTTGCGGCACTTGTCTTCGTTGATCTGAATGCGGAAGAGTGAGAAGCGGGCAAAGAACGAGAGAATCGTACCTACCGGACAAACAGTGTTGCAGTACGTACGACCATGTCGCCAAGCCAGCACGCCCAAGATGCCGAGTGTTAGCAAAGCTACAATGAAGGTAGTCACACTGCGCATCCAGATCTCCGCCTCGGAGAACAGATAACTGTCGAAATTACTTTCAATGGCAGCCAAGCCGTTGATGAGCAGGTCGTACAGCGGACGGAAAAGGGAATTGACGATGCGACCGTAAGCAGAGTAGGGAGCCAGTAGGGTCGTCACCGGCGCAAAGCCGATGATAAGACACACAATGAACACCGCCAATACGGAGTACCGAAGCCATTTTTTCTCCGGCGAGTAACTGTAGCGGTTCTTTTTCGCTTTGCGTCCGAACCAACTCAGTATATCTTGCATTACGCCCAGCGGGCAGATAATGCTGCAATAGAGTCGCCCGAATAGGAGCGTAAGGATGATCAGCCCTGCCAGAACACCGAAGTTCAGTGCCATCAGAGCCGGAAGGAACTGGATCTTGGCAACCCAGCCGAGCCAAAGGTTGATACGCCAACTCACACCGAGAAACAGTAGCGTTACGGCAATATAACAGAGTGTGGCGAGTATAATTCGAATCTTGCGTAACATAAAACCATTTAGGATTTGTAATTTGACATTTGCCATTTAATGCGCAAGCCGGACTTGCAAAACAGCTACGCACTCTTCGATGCTCTCGATGTCGGCGATTTGTGTGTCGATGGGGCACATTGATGAGCGGTCGCGATTCAGGATCATCGGTACTTCTTCGGTGGCGAAAATAAGGATTCCTTGCTGCTCAAACAGCTGCTTGGCAGGTGTGCAGATAATATTCGTGTGCACTTCTCTAACGCCTCCGGTTGCCATGATAGCCGCTGCGGCTTTGCCGATGATCTTATCGGCTACTACGGCGCCTTGGAGCCGTTCGGGTTGCTCGCTGATGAGTTGCAGCAAGTCTTGCACCCCGCGGTTGGCGTGGGTGGTCAGTTCACCGTGGTTGAATACTAAGAGGCTCAGTCCCTGCTCATTGAGCATATCAAGCATCTGAAAACCCTCGATGCTTGCACCGCGTAGGATTGCCGCACATTGTTCCGGCGTCTTGGCGTCGAGCAGTTTTTTCTCCATCGGGCAGAGGTCTGTTCCGTCTTTGTTGACCATCAGCGGAATCTCTTCGCGAGCATACAGCGGTATACCTGCTGCCTGTAACATCTGTTTCGCAGGTGTGCTAACCAGCAGTGTGTTTACGCGTTTGACACCGCCTTCGATAAGCAGACACGCTGCGGCTTTGCCGACCCGTTTGTCGGTTACTACAGCACCGTGGAGCCGTTCGGGTTCGTCGGCAGTCAGGTGCAAAAGATCTTGTACGCCGGGCAGGCTGTACGTAGTCCGTTCACCATGGTTGTCAATGATCATGCCAACACCCTGCTGCTCCAGTGCGCTGAGCATTTTCTCTGTCCCACGGTTGCAGTCTGTCAGCATCAGCATGAGCAAGGCTGCGAAAATGGTGTAATGTCTCATAATCGTATTATTCTGTAATGCGGTTTGTATGTATTCCGGAATGCTTCGCTGTGATGCACGGCGTGGTTGCCGGCAGCCGCTTGCCGCAGCAATGCTTGCAGTTCTTCGTTCTGCCACGCCGGTTGCATCTGTAGCGCTATAGCTTCTATCTCTGCCCATTCGTCTGCCCAATGCTCATGCAAGGCATTATCTTTTCCTGCCGCGTCAATGAACAGTTGCAATAACGTTTCTTCGCTCATTTCTCCATTGAGCACCATTGCCAGGTTGATGCGCTCAAACCGATGCCGGAATCCTGTCGGTTCACGCATGGGCATCCCTAACTCATTAACTCTTTCACTCCTTAACTCGTTCAACTCGTAGTGCAGATAAGCCCGTGCGGCGGCGGTGTCTTGCATGAGGTGTTCAGCGCCGAAGAAATCCTGGTAACAGGTCTTATACACATCTTGCAGTGTTGCTTGCGGATAGGTGCTGACCATGTATTCGCACAACTCGCGTACGGAATCCTCAGGCACGGAACTTTTGGGCGTGCACGCAACCAGCGATAGTGCTACCAATGCTATGACGAGCAGTTTTTTCATGTTATCTGTTCGTTATTCTCTTTTTGTGGGGGCGGGGAAGCTTGGGCGTGGCGGATGATTGGGCGGTGGCGGTTTGCTCGGAGAGGAACGGTTCGTGGAGTACGTAGTGTTTGTAGCACGATATGCCGAGCGTGGTGAGCGGCAGGGCGATGATCATACCGATAACGCCCATCAATGCGCCCCAGAAACTGAGGCTGAGCAGGATAGCTGCGGGTCCGAGTCCTGTGACCTTGCCCATGATCTTCGGTACGAGGAACATGTCCTGGAAGGTCTGCACGACGATGAACACCACAGCCATCAGCAGCAATGTCAGCCATACGGGTTGCCCGGTCTGCGCCGATTGCACGAGGCAGAGCAGGATACATGGCGGTATGCCGAGCGCCTGCATGTACGGCACGAGGTTAAGCACACCGATGATCAGTCCCATCACAAACCCCATGGGCATGCCGATAATAGAGAATCCGATAGCAAAGAGGATGCCGACACAGAGTGCTACGAGTCCCTGTCCGCGGAAATACGCGTTCATGTTCACGCTCATCTCATGCACGAGCGTGGTGACCTGTGCGTAGTACTTCTGCGGTATGTACTTTCGCCAATTGGCTCGGATGGACGGGAAGGACAGCATGAGGAAGATCAGATACATCAGTCCGATGAATATAACCACGAGTTCGCTCAGCCAACTCAGTCCGCCGGTGATCCATCCGCCCAGTTTAGGCAGGACGTCCCGGATGGCATCTTGCACTTCGGGGTAGGAGAGCACGGACTTCATGTTCAGTCCGTCGAGCGTAGCTTGGATCTTCTCTTGTTGTTCGGGGGTGAAGTACTTGTCCGCATCGAAATGCGCAAAATATTGCTCCACGGCTACGGCTGCGGACTTGACCTCGCGACCTATAGCAGGGATGATAAGATACACCGCCAGCGAGAGCAAGCCGACGAACAGGATGAGCGTGACAGCCACCGCCAGACCGCGGAACTTCACGCGGCACTTGTGCTGAATGAAGTTCACCAGCGGATCGAGCAACCACGCCAGCAGAAAACTGACAAAGAACGGCAGTAATACGCCGTACAAACGGGATAACATAATCTATTATTGTTGTTGTATTCTTTTCAAAAGATAAATTTCTTTTTGTTTTGGATATAAATATTGCCCGGTGATGGTGTGTGTATCCTGTTGCCCAGCAGATCGTAGATAGGAGAATTGTCGATTGTTACTATTTCATTTTCAATTGCCCGGATTCCATCTGGTAATTCGGAAACAGGGGTGAGAATGGGGTTGATGGCGAGACTGTCATCAGGCATAGTGATGGTCAGTTCGCTGCCATTGATATCTTTATTGATGGCGCCGGTTAGTATCCATCCTGTCACTACCATGTCTTCATTATTACTATGGGCATTGAGTGTAATAGTGCGTCCGGCATAGTACTTGCCGTCGAATACATTGCCTGAGAGTTGAATGTCGTTGATGTTGACAGTTAGCTCATATTGATCCGTTGTGTTGATGGTAAGCGGTGTGGGAGTTCCCCAGTTGTAGAAGTCAGCCAAGTGATTGTATAAGTGATTGGTACGTTCACTGAGCCATGTGCGGGCATTGTTCAGATCATTGTCGTAGTCCGGTAATGCGGGGGTAATGAGAGCACGGTGGTAAGGTAACTCGGTTTGGATTATTTCGCGCATGGAATCCCATACAGCGCGGATTCCTTTTTCATTCAGGAAATCGCCCATGTATATAGCGGCTCTATCCAAAAACTCTCGCCGGAAATCGGGATCTTCCATGAGATGCCGGAATTGGACTGTATATTTCGGTTTGTTGCCCCAATTCTCATATGCATCGTAATCAGGGTTGTACAGCCATTCGACCATATTGTAGTTAGAAGGACGATTGTTGAGTCCCAATCCATAGTCGGTGTCTTTTATTATCCAACGCCATTTGCCATCTGTCGTGCGAGGACGCCACATGACATTGTTGTTGCCAGGAAAATCAAGGTTGCAGTGGTAGATGTTACATATCATCAGGTTGATATACTCTTCTATATCCATCCATTGCGCATATTGGGCAAGTGAATGTCCGGATTGATTGTAGAATCTTACAAAAGCATTGAAGTTGTCCATGGTGCCTTCTTTGAGTTTCCATTTATTCTCAACCATGTCGATATCTTCCAAACCGTCGTAATTGGTGTAGATATTATCATCATTGGAACGCTCGCGGATGTTCAACAAGCCTTGGTACTCACCATTGATATAGATGATGACCGGTCGCCATGCTTGCCAATCGAGGTCAACGTGCGATGCCATGGCTCGTTGGATGACGGCATCGCGCATGTATAAGAATTTGAAATCGTGACCTGCATTGCGTAGCATAATGCTCTTGAAGTCATGAAGTCCGGGTTTCTGGTCGGGAAAGAATTCGTAGTCAAGCCTTTTGGTTCCGAAACGCTTGTTGGCATAGATGATCAAGGATTTTCTCGGGTACCTACGCGAGTTACCACCGCCAATACGCGCCTCGCACAGTTGGTTGATGACACTGGTATCGCCCTCCGTCTCGAAAAATTCTATATTAATTGGGCGACGCCAGTCATACTTGTAGTTTGGTTTGTCCTGCGAGTAGGTGCCCTCTACATATATGCCAATCGTGTCGTTGTTGAGATACCTGTCATCGGTTATTAAACTGATTACAGACAGGGTTAGTTCCCGGTCTTTCGGGAAAAACAGGTACGAGTGACACGTGGAGCGTGGTGAGAGGTAGCCGTCGCAGAACAACTTGGCACGCACGACGGTGTTTTTGCTGATGACGATGGGGGTGAAGTAAAGCGTGCTTGTTTGTACTGGCTCTGAGCCATCGGTAGTATAACGTATCTGCGCACCCTTTGGAGCACCTTTCGGCAACGAAAGCGTCAGAATGATGTAATCTTGTGAAGTAAACACTTGTCCGGGCGTACCGAATACTGGTGCGCCCAACACTTGCGTGCAGATGGTCCCGCAGTTACTCGCGCCGGGTGTAGGAATAGCCTGATATCCCCATTTTTCCTCGCCGTCTGTCAGTCGACCATACGCGATATTGGGTGCAGGCTGTTTGGCTATGCTTTCCAGCGAATCCGCTATTACATCGTTTTTGAACAGGTAGAATTTACTATCCTTACTCGATTCCAGACTGAAATCTGTATGAATAGCGGATACGTCGGCATCTTTGCCCGCCTTGTCGCAGTAGATGATGACATAACCATGAGTTGCCACCATTGAGTCGGGTAACTGCCATGCTTTATCGACCTTTTTTTTGCTGCCGATCTTATAGTCATGCAGGTTAATAATAGTATCCGTAGGATTGTATAACTCTACCCATGAGTCAGGAAAGTCGTTCAAGTCATCCATGATACAATCAACGTTCGACTGCATCAACTCGTTGATTATCAAACTCTGTGCTGTACCACACCATGCTGTCGCAAGGAAAGTAATCAATAATATTATATTTTTCGCTGTTTTGATCATTTAGATGGTTGCAAACAAATTGGGTTTGCTGATTAATATCCCAATTATAACTAATAGTGTCAATGTTGCCAAACTTACCACCGAACATACAAGTAGCCGCCATAGTGTTCCCCAATAACCAAAACCGAACAGCTGCTTGTAGGTGGCAAACACGTAGACACCGGTCAGCAAAAGCCCGATCAGGTTGGGTTCAACAATGATCGCGGAAATGACAGATGACAATATGGCTATATACACCTGCAAGAAGAACCCTTCAGGGATCGTGTGGTTGGGGTAACTCGGGGCATTGCGAAACACCCGCCATGTGGGCAGGATCAACAGGCAGGAGGTAATCAATTCGCCTGCCGTCTGATGGTTGTCGAGCCAATTCAATGCCAGATCTATATACAGATACCCTGTGTCGGATACCTCCACTACAGGCGCGGGAAAGAAATACCGGATCAGCGCCACTATTGCCGCCAAGATGAACAGCAGTTTGACCGGCGGGTAACTGACCTGCCGTTTGCCGCTTATAAAGTCCCGCACGAGGTATCCGGGACGCCAGAGCAGTTGCCAAAGCGTGTATAGCCCGGAACGTGAATCTACGCCCCATAACTGACCTATGCCCTGCCATATAGCCATCCAGCTGATACGACCGTCACGGGCGGATTGCGAGCAAACGGGACAATAATTGCCGGTAAACGTATGCCCGCAGTTGTTGCACACATGTTCGCTCTCGTCCAAACGGTAAATGATCGGCTGCTGCTGCCATGCTCTAAACGACTGCCATTGCGACTGTATGAACAGTTTTGTTTTTGTTAAGAATGGCTGCAGGTTGATCTTGAATCTCATTGTTGTTCTTGTTTGCGTCATTTGGCGCAAAGGTACAAAAAAAATCCCACATTTGCAAATCTGAGGGTAAAAAAAATGAAAAAAGTATGGAAAATTTGCAAATATCAAAAATTATTCGTAACTTTGCAGGCGATTTATAAAATAAAACATGTATTTTGACGAATTGCCGCTTTCTGACGAGGTGCTGGATGCGTTGTGGGACATGCATTTCGATACCTGCACGCCCGTTCAGGAGCAAACGATACCGATCATCCTTGAGGGCAGGGATGTGATTAGTTGTGCGCAGACAGGCACGGGCAAGACGGCAGCGTATATCCTGCCGTTGCTGACTAACCTGCAGTACGATAACCACGACCCGAACAAACTCAATGCGATCATCATGGCACCCACGCGCGAACTCGCTCAGCAGATCGACCAGCAGATGGAGGGCTTCGGCTATTATGTGCCGTTCTCGTCCGTAGCCGTATATGGCGGCAACGACGGCGGGAACTTCTCGACGCAAGCCAATGGACTGAAGACCGGCGCGGACATCGTAATAGCCACTCCGGGACGGCTGCTCAGCCACATGAACATCCTGGATATCGACTTCTCGGGCGTGAAGTACTTCATTCTGGACGAAGCCGACCGGATGCTCGACATGGGCTTCTACGACGACATTATGAAGATTGTGGAGCAGTTGCCCGGGGAGCGTCAGACGATCCTGTTCTCCGCCACGATGCCGGAAAACATCCGCCGTATGGCGAAGAAAATCATGCACAACCCCGCCGAGGTGAAGATAGCTATCTCGCGTCCGCCGGAGAGCATCGCACAGCGGGCGCTGTGCTGCTACGAGGCGCAGAAGATACCGTTCATCATCGGGCTTCTTAAAGAGCAGCGTCTTAGCAAGGTGATCCTGTTTGCCGGCAAGAAACAACGCGTGAAAGAACTGACTGTTCTGCTCAGCCGCCAGGGACTGAATGCCCGCGCGATGCACAGCGACCTGGAGCAAAAACAGCGAGACGAGGTGATGCTGGACTTTCGCAACAACAAAGTCGATGTGCTCGTGGCTACGGACATCGTGGCGCGGGGGATCGATGTGGACGATATACCGCTCGTGATTAACTTCGACGTGCCGCGCGATGCCGAGGACTACGTTCACCGTATAGGTCGTACGGCACGCGCCGAGAACAAAGGCGAGGCAATCACCCTCGTCACGCCCGAAGATGCACGCTACTGGAGCAAGATCGAACGGTTCTTGAAGAAAGACATCCAGCGGCTGACACTGCCCTCCGCACTCGGCGATGCGCCGGATAACAGCCTGTATGCGCAGCCTGCCGACGGACACCGGCGCAAAGGAAAGCATTCGAGCAAGCCGCGATACTTCCGCAGACCTGAACACAAATCGTAAATTGTAAATGACTAAATTGTAAATAAATTTATGCGTACCCAAGAAGAACTGCAAGGCGTGAGCCTGCTTGGCAACAAACGTGCCGCTATCCCGACCACTTATGCTCCCGAGATCCTCGAAGCGTTTGTGAACAAACACCCCGACAACGAGTACCTGGTTACATTCCATTGTCCGGAGTTCACTACGCTCTGCCCGCTGACGGGTCAGCCGGACTACGCCACGATCGTTATCTCGTACATCCCGCGCGAACGAATGGTGGAGAGCAAGTCGCTGAAACTCTATCTGTTTTCGTTCCGCAACCATGGCGACTTCCATGAGGATTGCGTGAACATTATCATGAAGGATCTGATCAAACTCATGGATCCCAAGTACATCGAAGTGACAGGTCTGTTCACTCCGCGTGGCGGCATACGCATCTATCCGTTTGCCAACTACGCCGATGCCGACCACCAGGAACTCCGTGCACAACGTCTGCGTGAGCAATGCGCTACAGCCCTGCGTATGTCAAATGACAAATAACCACGGCTCTGCCGATCAACAGAAACGTCAAATCACAAATCACAAATGAAGGATAGCATCATCATTCTTTCCGGCGGCATGGATTCGGTAACCATGCTTTACGACTTTGCCGACCGCATAGCCGTGGCACTCAGTTTTGACTATGGCAGCAACCATAACGCCAAAGAGTTGCCGATGGCAGCCTATCATTGCGAGCGGCTGGGCATCGAGCACATCATTATCCCGCTGGAGTTCATCAAGCAGTACTTCCACTCGTCGCTGCTGTCCGGCGCAGCGGACATCCCCGAGGGCAAGTACGACGACGTGAATATGCGCTCGACGGTTGTACCTTTCCGCAACGGTATCATGCTGTCGGTGGCAGCCGGCATGGCAGAGGATCGCGGACTGAGTCGTATCCTGATGGCAAACCATAGCGGCGATCACGCTATCTACCCCGACTGCCGCCCGGACTTCGTTGCTGCTATGGCAGGCGCTGTACGCGAAGGTACATACAACGGCGTAGAACTCTTTACGCCCTACACCCACTGGACGAAGACCGACATTGCTCGTCGTGGCAAACAACTGGGCATCGATTACGGCAAGACGTGGAGCTGCTACAAGGGCGGCGAGAAGCATTGCGGCAAGTGTGGCACCTGTCAGGAACGTCAGCAAGCACTCCGCGAAGCCGGCATAACTGACACCACGGAGTACGAATAGGGCGCATTTGACATGAGCAGTTGACGATATGTTCGTTTTTCGGGCGAAATATGCTCTTGGGCACGATTTTTGTTACTATTTTTAAGGTGAATATGCCGAATATTATCATTGAAAATTAAAATAGCAAGAATATGGTACGTGAAATTACTGATGCGAATTTGAAGAGTTTGCTGGCAGAGGGCAAACCTGTAGTGGTTGATTGCTGGGCTCCGTGGTGCGGTCCGTGCAAAATGATGCACCCCGTGATTGACGAGATGGCTGCCGACTACGAGGGCAGGGCAATCATCGGCAAGTTGAATGTGGATGAGAATCCGGAGACCTGCGAGGCGTTCGGTATAATGAATATTCCGACGATCCTGTTCTTCAAGAACGGTGAGCTGGTAAACCGCAACGTAGGTTACACGCCGAAGCCGAGATTGCAACCGCTGGTAGAAGCTCTTCTTTAATTCAGGGGTTCGGTAGCTCAGTTGGATAGAGCAACAGCCTTCTAAGCTGTGGGTCCCGGGTTCGAATCCCGGCCGAATCACAAACAATCAGGGCGATTTTGTCGTCAAGCTCGCTTGTAAGACAAAAGTGGGCTGATTGTTTGGGCTGATTGCTTGCAAGCAGCCAGGGGATTACGAAGAAATCCCGGCCTATCAATGAATACTGTATATAAGATATATGCGTCAATTAAAAATTACCAAATCCATCACCAACCGTGAGTCGCAGTCGCTTGACAAATTCCTTCAGGAAATTGGCCGCGAAGACCTGATCTCCGTTGAGGAGGAAGTCGAACTGGCGGGACGAATCCGCAACGGCGACATGGCAGCAAGAGAGCGGCTGGTGAACGCCAACCTGCGATTCGTCGTTTCGGTGGCTAAACAATATCAGAACCAAGGATTAAGCCTGCCTGACCTTATCAACGAAGGAAACGTCGGACTGATCAAAGCCGCCGAGAAGTTCGACGAAACACGTGGTTTCAAGTTTATCTCCTACGCCGTTTGGTGGATTCGTCAGTCGATCTTGCAGGCTCTCGCCGAGCAGGCTCGTATCGTGCGTCTGCCGCTGAACCAGGTAGGTTCGCTCAACAAGATCCAGAAAGCCTACTCGCGCTTCGAGCAGGAGTTTGAGCGCCGTCCGTCAGCCGAGGAGTTGGCGGAAGAGCTGGAGATGCCTATCGACAAGATTGCCGAGGTGCTGCGTATGCAGGGGCGTCACGTCAGCATGGATGCGCCGTTTGTGGACGGCGAGGACAACAGCCTGATTGACGTGATGGAAAATCAGGACTCTCCGCGTGCCGACCGCGGGCTGATCAGCGAATCGCTCACCCAGGAGATTGATCGCGCGCTGGCTACCCTCAGCGACCGCGAGCAACGGATCATCCGTAAGTTCTTCGGCGTGGGCACCGGCATTCAGGAGAAGACGCTGGAGGAGATAGGTGTAGAGGAAGGTTTGACACGTGAGCGCGTGCGCCAGATTAAGGAAAAAGCCCTGCACAACCTTGCGCAGAACTCGCGCAGCAAAGTGCTACGCACGTATTTGGGATAAGCCTATGGCGAACAAACGCAAGATCATCAACGATCCGGTATTCGGGTTTATCTCTATACCGAATGAGTTTATTTATGACGTATTGCAACATCCTTACGTGCAACGTCTGAACCGCATACGACAGCTTGGGTTGTCGTATGTCGTTTATCCGGGCGCACAGCACAGCCGCTTTTTGCACTCCATCGGAGCGATGCACTTGATGAGTGACGCCATCGCATCGCTGCGCCAGAAAGGCATCGAAATATCGCAGGCGGAAGCCGACGGCGCTATGGTTGCCATTCTGCTTCACGACCTCGGGCATGCGCCGTTCTCGCACGTGATGGAACACACGCTTATCGAGGGTATAACCCACGAAGAAGTGTCGCTGCTGATGATGGAAGCCATCAACCGCGAGATGAACGGCGCGCTGGACACAGCTATCGCTATCTTCCGCAATCAATATCCCAAACATTTCCTCCACCAACTCATCTCCTCGCAATTCGACATGGATCGGATGGACTACCTCTGCCGCGACTCGTTCTTTACGGGCGTGACGGAAGGCAGTGTGGCTTCGGCGCGCCTGATAAAGATGCTCAACGTTGTGGATGACCATCTGGTGATTGAGGCGAAAGGCATCTATTCGGTGGAGAAGTTCCTCATTGCCCGCCGCTTGATGTACTGGCAGGTGTATCTGCACAAGACGAGCGTAGCTGCCGAACAGCTGCTCATCAAGATCCTTGATCGCGCCAAGCAACTCGCGCACCAAGGTGTTGAGCTGTTCTGCGCACCGGCTCTGCATTACTTCTTGTATCAGCATATCACCGGCGAGATGTTCGCGCATGACAGTTACGCCCTCAACCAATACGCCCTGCTCGACGACTCGGATATCCTGTCCGCCATCAAAGCCTGGCAGACTCATCCGGATACCACGCTGAGGCTCTTGGCGGAAGCGTTCGTCAACCGCCGGCTGTTCAAAGGCAGACTCTTGCAACAGCCGCTCAGTCCTCAGGAACGCGAACAACTGCAACAGCAATACGCCACACGCTTCGGTATTTCGCGCAGCGAGGCAGAGTACTTCTTTGAGGAGCATATATCCACCTCGAACACCTACAGCGAAAAGGACGACAGCATAGATATACTCTACAACGACGGCACGGTGCGTAACATCGCTGATGCGTCTGACATGCTCAATCTGCAGACACTCACCTACAAGCCGCAGAAGTTATACTTGTTCTATTATCTCTAATCTTATGCAATTCACCGCCCAACAAATAGCAGCCTTCGTTTCCGGCGAGATCATCGGTTCGCCTGAGGTGCAGATTCATGATGTCAGCCCGATAGAGCAGGGTATAGCAGGCACGCTTTCCTACGTTACCGACCAGCGATTTCTGCCGGCATTGGCAAGCACCAAAGCGTCGGTTGTGCTGCTTACGCGCGACTTGTACGATCCCTCGCTCACAACCGCTGCCACGCTTATCCTCGTGCCCAACGCACGTCAGGCTATGGGACAACTGCTGCAAGGCGTGGCGGAGTTCCTTCGTCCACGTAGGCAGGGCATAGAGCAACCTTCGTTCGTTGCCGAGGGCGTCGCAATCCCCGAAGACGCGTACGTCGGTGCGTTTGCATATATAGGTAAAGGCGTAAAGATAGGCAAAGGCGTACAGATCTACCCGCAGACCTTCATCGGCGACTACACCCAAATAGCCGACAACACGATCATCTACTCCGGCGTGAAGATCTATGATCATTGCACCATCGGCAAGGATTGTATCATCCACTCCGGTTGTGTGATCGGTGCGGACGGTTTTGGCTTCGAGCCCGATGCCGAAGGCGTGAACCGCAAGATCCCTCAGGTAGGCACGGTAGTCATCGAGGATGACGTAGAAATAGGTGCGAACACCACTATCGACCGCGCTATGATGGGCGAAACGCGCGTCAAGAAAAACGCTAAGATCGACAACCTCGTGCAAGTGGCACACAACGTGCAGGTCGGCGACTCGACGTTCCTCTGCGCACAGGTCGGTATAGCCGGTTCGACAACCGTCGGCAAGCATTGCATCCTTGCCGGGCAGGTAGGCGTAGCCAACCGCCTGACGGTGGCGGACAATGTGGTCTGCGGCGCACAGACAGGCGTAGCAAGTTCTATCCGTCAAGCCGGACAGTATCAGGGCTCGCCGGCTATTGATGCTATGAACTGGCGGCGTTCGTCTGTGGTGTTCAAGAACCTGCCGGAGATCCAACGCCAACTCAACCAACTCACTCGCGACAAATGAATCAGCATACATTAGCCCAACCCTTCACCCTTGAAGGCAAAGGCTTACATACAGGCATCTATCTCCACGCCACGTTTGCTCCGGCGGCGGAGAACTACGGTATTCGTTTGTGCCGTAGCGACCTGCCCGACCAGCCCACGCACCACGCCTACGCCGACTATGTGTCGGCTACCGAACGCGGAACAGTGCTGGAGCATGGCAGTTGGCGTATATCTACCGTAGAACACGCACTGTCTGCCCTCTATGCCATGGGCATTGACAACTGCCTGATTACGGTCGACGGCGCAGAACTGCCGATCCTGGACGGCAGTGCGATGCCCTACATCAAAGCCATCAACGAAGTAGGTATCATCGAGCAACAAGCCGAAGCCGAAGTGTATAAGGTGACGGAACCGATAGAGTATATCTCCGAGCACGGCAATCGCCTGCAACTGCTGCCAAGCGACAGCTATCAGGTCGAGGTGCACGTCAGTTATCCCTCGCAATTGTTGCAATCGCAGCGTGCCGAACTCGCCAACCTCAGCGATTACACTAAAGAGATTGCCGCGGCACGTACGTTCTGTTTCGTTCGTGAGATTGAGCCGCTGTTGCGTGCGGGACTCATCAAAGGCGGTGACCTTAAGAACGCGCTCGTCATCTACGAAACGCCGATGTCACAAGAGGGGCTGGACTACCTGACCGACAAACTCGGACAGCCGCGGCTGGATGCAACCAAGCTCGGATACCTCTCGCCGATTCACTTCCACAACGAACCGGCGCGCCACAAGTTGTTGGATGTTATAGGCGATCTTGCGTTGGTGGGTTGCCGCTTGCAGGCGCGCATCATAGCCGAGAAACCCGGACACACCTTCAATACCTCCTGTGCCCGCCAACTCCGCAACAAGATCTACCCCAAGCAATTATAATTTTTAATTTTGCATTTTTAATTTTTAATTTATTATGATAAGTCCCTTAGCCTGTGTTGACCCCTCAGCCGTCATTGATCCGACAGCAGAAATCGGTCCATTCGCATATATCGAAGCCAACGTTGTCATCGGTGCGCGCACCAGGATCATGGCAAACGCCTCTGTCCTCTACGGCGCACGTATAGGTGACGATTGTACGGTCTTTCCCTCGGCTGTGGTGAGCGCTATCCCGCAAGACTTGAAGTTCCGCGGCGAAGAAACGCTCGCCATCATTGGCAACAACACGGTTATCCGCGAGTGCGCAACCATTCACCGCGGCACAGCTTCCAAAGGCAAAACCATTGTGGGCAACCACTGCCTGATTATGGCTTACTCCCACGTGGCACACGACTGTCTGCTGCACGATCACATCATTATGTCCAACTGCACCCAGCTGGCAGGTGAGGTAGTTGTCGATGACTACGCCATCTTTGGTGGAGGCTCGCTCGTACATCAGTTCACGCATGTGGGTGCGCACTCGATGACCCAAGGCGGCACAAAGGTCAACAAAGATATCCCGCCCTACGTTATCGCCGCACGCGAACCCGTTTCGTTCTGCGGAATCAACAGCGTAGGACTGAACCGCCGAGGTTTCACGCGCGAGCAGATCGCCGCCATCCAGGACACCTACCGGCTCATCTACATGTCCGGTCTGAATGTATCACAGGCTTTGCAGCAGATCAACGACACACTGCCGCAGTCGCCCGAATGTGATGCAATAGTGGACTTTATCACCTCCTCGCCGCGCGGAGTGATTCGCGGCACAATGTAGTAAAAACGTACGACTGAATCGGGTCATTATCGGGGCATTATCGATCCATTGTCGGTGCATTATCATACTTTTACCGGAATTTAAACAAACAAAAATATGGAAGAACGCAGCTTGAATTTTATTGAACAGATCGTTGAAAACGATTTGGCAGAAGGTAAGAACGACGGACGTATTCAAACACGTTTCCCGCCCGAGCCGAACGGCTACCTGCATATCGGACACGTCAAGGCTATCTGCATGGATTTCGGCATCGCCGAGAAGTACAACGGTGTTTGTAACCTTCGTTTTGACGATACCAACCCTGCCAAAGAAGATACTGAATACGTGGACTCCATCGAGCGCGATATCCGCTGGTTGGGCTTCAAGTGGGGACAGATCTACTACGCCTCGGATTACTTCGACCAGCTCTACGACCTCGCTATCCGTTTCATCCGCGAGGGTAAAGCCTACGTGGACGAGCAGACTGCCGAGCAGATCGCCGAGCAGAAAGGTACGCCGACCGAAGCCGGTGTAGCATCGCCCTACCGTGATCGTCCCGTAGAGGAAAACCTGCGCCTCTTCCAAGCCATGCAGAACGGCGAGATTGAGGAAGGCAAGATGGTATTGCGTGCCAAGATCGACATGGCAAACCCGAACATGCATTTCCGCGATCCGATCATGTATCGTATCATCACCTCGCACCCGCATCACCGCACCGGACGCAAGTGGAACGTTTACCCGATGTACGATTTCGCACACGGTCAGAGTGACTACTTCGAGGGCGTGACGCACTCGATCTGCACGCTCGAGTTCGTTGTACACCGTCCGCTCTACGACTATTTTATCGATCAGTTCGCCGGTGAGAACTTCGCAGGCTTGTCACCCTACGGACCGGATTACCGTCCGCATCAATATGAGTTCAACCGCCTGAACATCACCTACACTGTGATGTCCAAGCGCAAGATGCTCCAACTCGTCAAAGAGGGTCTGGTTGCCGGTTGGGACGATCCGCGCATGCCGACCGTCTGCGGTCTGCGTCGCCGCGGCTACACGGCGTCCTCCATACGCGAGTTCATGGACAAAATCGGTTACACCAAGGTCGAAGGCATGATTGATGTCGGCTTGCTCGAACACACTATCCGCGAAGACCTCAAGGAAACTGCTCCGCGTGTGTGCGCTATCTTCGATCCTGTCAAACTCGTCATCACCAACTACGAAGGCGAGGGCGAAACCATCATCGCCGAGAACATCGACGGTCATGAGGAACTCGGCACACGCGAGGTTCGTTTTGGTCGCGAGCTCTTCATCGAGCGCGGCGACTTCCTCGAGCAGGCGGACAACAAGTTCTTCCGACTCAGCCCGGGCGGTCGCGAGGTGCGACTCAAGGCCTCGTATATCATCCAGGCCACAGGCTGCGACAAGGATGCCGAAGGTAACATCACGACCGTTTATGCTACCTACGACCCGAACAGCAAGTCCGGCACGGAAGGCGGCAACCGCAAGACGAAAGCTACCATCAACTGGGTAGAATGCAATACCGCTCTCGATGCGGAGGCACGCCTTTACGACCGCTTGTTCGCCTGCGAGAACCCGAGTGCCGAGGAAGGTGACTTCCGTGACCTGCTCAACCCCGAAAGCCTCATCGTCAAGAACATCAAGGTCGAGGGTTCACTCCGCAGCGAACTGCATGCGCCTGTCTTCGTCGATGGCGTAGAGCAAGAGAACCACTACCAGCTGCTCAAGCAAGGTTACTTCGTTGTCGATCCCGACACTACAGCTGAGCATCTTGTGCTT
>JAEEGK010000785.1_pt1 | contig 79232 bp, 79 predicted proteins | sample 8958771 | NCBI WGS metagenome assembly JAEEGK01 (sample SAMN16246547, study PRJNA631951) | gut metagenome | biome: gut microbiome; feature: rumen; material: SC-attached | host: Bos | place: Iran: Karaj | collected 2018-10
AATACCGTAAAATGACGGCAAAGAGGGGCGGGTTCATAGTCATATGTGCTCTGGCTTGCCTCTTATTGTCTCTTTTTGCTGCTACTGTCGGTTCTTACGACATCTCCCCAGCAGATGTTTTCAACAGCATTATTGATGCAATTCTGGGGAGGGAACCGAGTGACATCACAATTTATCACATAGTGATCAATCTCAGGATGCCCGCTATTGTTACCGCTATTGTGTGCGGTTTTGGTCTTGCAATAAGCGGAGTATGTATGCAGAGTATGCTGAAGAATCCTCTTGCAGATCCTTACACGATGGGAATATCTTCTGGTGCTGGATTCGGAGCAGCTCTTGCGATGATCATAGGTTTCGAACTTGTGGCTGGTGCTGGACTAGTTGTTAACGCATTCATATTCTCGTTGCTTCCGGCTCTGGTAATCCTATTTTTGAGTAAATTCCGTAATGCAACCCCTACAATGATGATACTTTGTGGTATCGCACTGATGTACCTTTTCAATGCCGCTACTCAATTGTTCATGCTTATAGCCGATCCTGAGGATCTTTCAGCAGTGTACAAATGGATGATCGGGTCTGTTGACGGTACTAGTATGGGTGAAGCTGGAATCGTCCTGATTGTGACAATTCTCGGAACAATCTATGTTCAATATATGTCCAACCAGTTGAATCTGATGGGTTTAGGCGATGAAAGCGCAAAGACTCTCGGTGTCGATGTCGAAAGAAAGAGATTGATTCTTCTTCTCGTCGTTACTCTTGTGGCGGCTACAGTAGTCAGTTTCACTGGTATCATTGGATTCATTGGATTGGTAGCACCTCATATGGTAAGAGCTATCATAGGAACTGATAACAGATATCTGATTCCTGCTTCAGGATTCTTCGGTGCGGTTCTGCTTTTAGCATCTCATCTGGTGGCGATGACAATTGCTCAGCCTACGATATTGCCTGTTGGAGTGATAACTGCTTGTATCGGAGGTCCATTGTTCCTGTTCCTGATTCTTCGCAATTCCAAGGAGGTGTGGTCTTGACTGACGATGAGGCTGATTCTAGATCGATCTTATTGGAGCCTCGTCAATGTGACGACAATACGCCATTAAGCATCAAGATTGAGGACATGACGTTCGGTTATGATGAGACTAACATACTTGAGAATGTAAATCTGGAGATAACTGAACCAGGATTGGTTTGTATCTTAGGGCCTAACGGTGTCGGTAAGACTACCATTGTGAAATGTATCAATAAGCTCCTCAAACCGAAGAGTGGTCACGTTTATGTGAATGGGGTCGACGTACATACTATGGGGCTTCTGGATATCGCTAAGATATTGGCCTTCGTTCCGAATTCACAATCCAACGTATTCTCGATGACTGTTCCCGAGGCCATCCTCATGGGTAGGCATCCGCGTGCTGGCTGGACTACATCCGAACGTGATATCAAGGTGGTGGATGCAGCCATAGATCTTCTTGGACTCCAGGAGTTCTCTACCAGAGATATAAGACAGTTGAGTGCAGGACAGACGCAAAGGGTGCTGATAGCCCGCGGATTGGTCCAGGAGCCCGACATTCTGATTCTGGATGAACCCACGTCAAATCTTGATGTGAAATATCAGATGGACGTGATGAGGTTCTTGAAATCGTATGCCCGTGACAGGGGGATAATCGTTCTGATGGTCTGTCATGACCTGAATATCACAGCGGCATACGCAGACCGTGTGGTTCTCATGTATGGGAAAAGGGTGTTCGCAGACGGAAGGCCTGCAGAGGTACTGACGACTGAGAACATCAAAACTGTTTACAATGTAAATGCTGAAGTAAGTGATTTTAACGGGGTCCCTCAGGTGCGCCTGATCCCCGAATATGATTGAGTGATATTATGGCAATAAGCAAGAATGTGATGATAGCTATCATAGCGGTAGTCATCATCGCTGTGGCCGCCGTTGCATTCATCGCGTTCTCCAACGGAGGAGGAAGCGACGATAATAATAACGGTGCTAGAGTAGGTGAAGAGATCAAAGAGAAGGATTTCCCGGACGCAGACTCCAGACTTTGGGTGTATGGAAACGCCAATGAGGATGATGTCTTGGATGAAGCCGATGTCACTGCATTGGAGGCAATGGTAAAGGGTTCTGTGAAATGGACTCAGTTGGCCGACGCAAATGCTGACGGAAAGATCAACGGTGATGATGTCGATTATCTCAAAAAGATCATCAATGCAAAGGAGTCTACAAAGCTGGATGTCTATTACATCGACAATTATTTCACCGTCGCAAAGGTCTCCTGGCCTGTAAAGACATTCGCAACAAGTTACTGCAGCGGACTGTACACCGCTGAGGCTACAGGATTGACACCTAAACTCGCAATGGTCGATGACACCATCGCGACATATTGGGCAAAGCTCAACAGCTATGCAGCAAAGGCTGTAAGTTTCGGAAGTACCGAGACTCCCAACTACGAGTCGATGATGGAACAGAAGATCAACGTATATGTGCCTGGTTACTGCGATGCAAAGGCCGACCCTCTATCCAAAGAGAAGCTGAATCCCGTCGGAATCGATGTGATGTTCATGAACACCTGTGATAATAGCGGTGTTCCATATCCTAACGAGTATATCGACCGTTCTATCCTGATGTTTGGATTCCTCTTGCAGGGTGACATGGATCAATGCTACGATTATCTCGAATGGCACGACAAGGTTCTGACAACTGTTGAGAACGCGGCATCTACAATCAAAGAGTCCGATAAAGGAGCACTTATCATGTCTAGGAATGCTCCCTCATACCAGACTACAGGAACATATAGTATCACTGGAAAGGGCAATACCAACATGATCCATGCTGATTGGGCGGGTTGCTATGTTGTGGCAGATCATACCACATGGTTACCCAACAATTACAACAATCTAAGGACCGAGGATATCCTGAAGGTACTGAAAGATGCTAAGAACGACGGACACCAGGTTGTATATTGGATCGACAATGAGCACGACGGTCTCCGCGGACAGAGGGATCTGGATGTGACTGTTGCATCATGGGCAGAGGAGTTGAAGACTGCTGAGACTGATAACTACTATCTCGGTATGGCCCGTGAGGCAGGAAACAGTCCATTGTATGTCATCGAGATGCTGTTCTACATGAACATAATGCACCCCGATCTTGTCAGTTTGGAATTCGATGAGGAGTTCTTCTATTTCATAGACAACTTCACATTGGAGACTGAGAAGTACAAGAAGGAGATGGACATAGACAACTTCTTCAAAGCCTACGGTTTCATCTGAGGCATCAAACGGGGGTCAATCCCCCCATCTTTCATTATCTTTACATCTTTTCAGACATTGTACGCAGGATTTGCCTTATCTGTATGACCAAACCATAAAAAGGGAGGGATAGATAGAGGTCTCATTCAAAGGTGTTCAAATGCCGAATTTGCTTGCTGAAGAGGGAAAACAGCTCCTCCTCGGAAATGAGGCCATTGTCAGAGGGCTCATCGAGGCTGGAACGGGTTTCGCCTCGACCTATCCAGGTACCCCTTCGTCTGAAGTTGGAAACATTCTCGAGAAGATCTCGGACGATGCGGGCCTTTATTTCGAGTTCTCCACCAATGAGAAGGTGGCCATGGAAGTTTCCGCTGCGGCAGCCTCATCAGGTGTGAGGTCATTCGTGTTCATGAAGCATGTCGGACTCAATGTAGCGGCCGACCCGATGATGACCTTGGCCTACGCGGGTGTCAGGGGAGGTATGCTCATAATGTCTGCTGATGACCCTTCATGTCACAGTTCCCAGAATGAGCAGGATAACCGTTACTACTCTACTCTGGCGTTGCTTCCTATGATGGAACCTTCCACGCCTCAGGAAGCCAAGGATATGGTCAAGGAGGCATACAAGGTCTCTGAGGAGCTCACTCTGCCCCTCATATTCAGGACAACTACCAGAGTCAACCATGCACGCGGTGTGGTCGACCTAGGTAAGAAGGCAGAGCCTAAGAAGATCGGACATTTTGACAAAGATGTCGCAAGATTCGTCAACATCCCTGCATATGCGAAGCAGAACAGGGTCAGGCTTCTTGACCTATACAAGAAGGCACAGGAATTATCCGAAGCATCACAATACAACTATGTTGAAGGCTCTGGAGATATCGGAATAATCACATCGGGCGTATCCTATACTTATGTCCGCGAGTTCGTAAAGGGTGTTTCAATCCTCAAGTTGGGATTCACCAACCCTCTGCCGGAGAAGAAGATCGCCGAATTCATCAAGGGAAAGAAAGCAATCATCGTTGTAGAGGAGCTTGAACCCTTCGTGGAGGATCAGGTACTGAGGATCTGCGCCCAGAACTCAATTAATGTTCCTGTCTACGGAAAGAGGTCGGGTCACCTTCCCAGGCAATGGGAGTTCTCCCCCGACACGCTCAAGGGAATCAAAGAGTTCGTTGAGGTCCAGGAATTCAGTCAGCCTATGGCAAAGGTAGATGTGGTCCTCCCCAACAGGCCTCCGACACTTTGTGCCGGATGCCCCCACAGAGGAATGTTCGCAGCGGCGAAGAAGGCAGCAGGGACATCTGATGTCATCTATTGTTCTGATATTGGATGCTACACGCTCGGTGTACAGCCTCCGTTCAAGGCTGCAGATTTCATCATTTGTATGGGAGGAGGAGCCGGTGCAGCAGGCGGATTCGCACAATCCACTGATCAGAAGGCGATTGCATTCATGGGGGATTCGACATTCTTCCACGCAGGAATCCCTCCAATGATCAATGCCTTGTTCAATAACCACAAGGTAGTCATCGTGGTGCTGGACAATCGTACCACTGCCATGACGGGACATCAGCCCAACCCTGGAACCGGAAGGGACTTCGGAGGAGTATCCACCGAAGCCATCGACATCAAGAAGCTTGTCGAAGGTGTCGGAGTCAAGTTCGTTCAGGAGATCAACCCCTATGATGTGAAGGCTGCCACCAAGGTTATGAAGGATGCTTTGGAGTTCGACGGTGTCGCTGTGGTCATTTCCAAATGCCCATGTCCACTGGAGCTCAAGAAGCAGAAGCAGTTGGTCATTAGGCAGGTCAACGTCGACCAGGATAAGTGTGTGAAGTGCTACAACTGCGTCAGGACCATAGCATGTCCTGCGTTATTCAAGAAGGACGGAGTCATCTCTACCGATCCAACCCAATGTATCGGTTGCGGTATGTGCGCCAATGTCTGTCCTACCGGTGCCATCGAGGTGAGACAATGAAGTACACTGTGCAGATTGTCGGAGTCGGAGGACAGGGAGTCCTTTTGGCATCTATGGTACTCGGCAATGCAGCCATGGACATGGGATATAAGGTCGCCATGAGTGAGGTTCACGGAATGGCCCAGAGGGGCGGAAGCGTTCTTTCCACACTTCGTTTTGGTGACGATGTCATCAGTCCGCTGGAGGCGGCAGGATGTGCCGATCTTATAATGGGATTCGAGCCTGCGGAGACCTGTAGGAACCTGCCTCTTGGAAACAAGGATTCTATCGTTCTTATGAATCTTGATCCTGTGCTTCCCTCAATGGTTGCCGCAGGTTTCGAGGAGTATCCGGACATAGAGGACCTTAAGGATGCCGTTCTGAAGGCCAACAAGAATCTATACACCTTGGATGCCACTAAGATCGCTATCGAAGCTGGAAAGGCTGTAGCGGCCAACGCAGTGATGATCGGTGCAGTAGCGGCCATGAAGGGATTCCCCATACCCAAGGATGTCCTTCTCAAGAGTTTGATCGCTCAGGTTCCTGAGAAGTTTAGAGACCTTAATGTCAAGGCATTCGAGATGGGCTACTCTTCGATGTCTTGATTTCTCAAACAATCTTAAGGCGGGCATTCCCGCCTTTTTTCTCATAATTGATAATGCCGATTTGTAATCGGAATAGTAAAGTGGGTCGGACGGCAGCGCCGTCCGACAGTGGAGGAAAAGTCAAGCGTTTATGAAGTCTGCTATGGGGGACTTCTGAACGAAGTTATCGAACACTGCCGCGCACTCTTCAGTTACATCGCGGTCGTTGTTCTGGGGGTACTCGGCGACGCAGGCCTCAATGTGGGCCATTATCACCGAGTTGATGGACGAATATGCTTCATCCATGGTCATGTCGGACATCCTGGAAAGGATGATGTCGTTGCCTATGGCGGCAGCGTAGGGGCATACGGCCCTGATCCTTCCGAATCCTTCCTTTGCGACCTCAACCCTGGATCCCTCGAAGGAGAAGGGTTTGATCGCTATTGCAAATGTCATTACATTCTGGGATTGTGCGGCCTCAATCACGACTGGCGTGGCACCGGTTCCGGTTCCGCCACCGAGTCCAGCCACGATGAAAGCCTTCTCGTAGCCGGCAAGAGCTTCCTTGATCTCCTCAATGTGGATGTCAGCACACTGCATACCGAGCTTAGCATCTCCCTTAGCACCCTCTCCGTGGAGGACGACACCTTTGCAGATGTAGATCTTCCTGTCGGCGGTGGAAGCGTGGAGAGCTTCCTTGTCGGTATTGATCGCGATAGTGTCCATGTCACACCTTCCGGTGAAAGCGCTTACGAAGTTGCATCCTGCTCCTCCGACGCCGACGATTGCGACCTTGTGTTTGTTCTCTGTGTTGTACACCATTGTGTGCATCCCCATTGTGTTTTGTTAAGGCGTTTCCAACAGCATGATCCGGTTGGCCTCAAGGCCAATCCCATCCACCGGATTATGCTTATTTCCCATCCCTTTTTGTGTTTCTTCACTTGTATGCGGCTTTCATCTGTGCTGCCCTGAATGCGTTCTCGATGGTCTCATCTTCAACACTCTTGGGCACGATCTTGTCCAAGAGGCATTTTCTGATGAACTCCTCCTCAGACACGGCAAGACCGGTCTGTACGAGTCCGTTCAAGGTTTCCAGCTGTACGTCGCTGAGGCGGACGAAGATCCCGCCCTCCGCGGTCATGGGCTGTCCGGCCTTCATCGAGGCTATGTAACCCTTGATCGCGTCACGGATGAAGTCAGACCTGTTGCCGATGTCATGATCTCCCATGAAGTCCTCCATCATCTGGATTTCCTCGGGTCCCATCCTGATCGTGATCTTGGTTCCGTCGTCTGACATTTTCATCCTTCCTTGCTTGCAGTTTCCGTAGAGTCCCATCCCTTCTTTGACTGCAAGTAAGACTATGTCGGACAGAGTATATATAATTGTCGGACAACGTCTTACATTGTCCTCCGAAACGTCTTACAATATGTCGGACAACAATGTAAATGTCCGACAGACGTATCAATTACGTTTCTCCCCTATTATAAAGAAAGTATATTAAGAGTCGTCTTATTCCCAGCCACATCATTAGTAGGGATACAGTATGGCATACGATTACGGAACGATGGAGAAGAAATGGCAGACCCGCTGGATAGAAGCAGGTCTGGACAAGTCTGAAAGGGACGACAGTAAGCCGAAATTCATGGCTATCTTCGCATACCCCGGAGTAACGGGATACCTGCATGTCGGACACCTGAGAGGATACACTTACCTTGACGCCATTGCAAGGTACAAGCGTATGACAGGCTACAACGTTCTCTTCCCCGTAGGAACCCACGCTACCGGTAATGGAGGAATCAGCCTTTACAGGAGGATCTCCAGAGGGGACGAGGGTACCATTGATTATCTCAAGAGAAACGGCTGCACAGATGAGGACATCGCCAAGATGAAGGATCCTCTGTCTGTCATCGAATTCTTCAATAACGTATATCAGAACGATTACTGGCGCAGGTTCGGATTTCTGTCCGACTGGCGCAGATTCACATGTACGCTCTATCCCGACTATGCGAAGTTCATCGAATGGCAGTTCATGAAGCTCCATGATGCAGGCATGCTGATCCAAAAGCCCTACTATGCACCAGTATGCCCTAACTGCGGACCCGTGGCAGTCGACGCATCCGAGACAGACATATCCAAGGGAGGAAAGGCTGAGACGCAGGAGTATACCCTTCTGAAATTCAAGCACGGCGATGAATTCCTCATTGCGGCAACACTCAGACCCGAGACTGTTTACGGACAGGTCTGTTTCTGGGTCGATCCAGAGACAGAATACAACAAGGTCAGATACAACGGCGAGACTTGGATCGTATCCCCTCAGGCCGCAGAGAAGCTCCAGCTACAGAAGGATGGGGTTGAAGTCGTCGGTAAGGTCCCCGGAAAGGAAATGGTCGGCTGGATGTGCGAAGCGCCCATGATCCATCGCGAGATCCCTGTGTTCCCTGCCACATTCGTCAATCCCGATGTGGGTACTGGACTGGTCACATCTGTCCCGTCGGACGCGCCCGACGATTGGATCTCTCTGGAAGCGATCAAGAAGAATCCAGAGATGATCACCAAATACGGTCTCACGCAGGATATTCTGGACAAGGCTGTCCCCATCTCGATCATCGAGATGAAGGGATACGGAGACTTCCCAGCAAAGGATATCATCGACAAGCTGGGAATCAAGGAACCTGGCGACCCCAAGCTTCTGGATGCAAAGCACATCGTCTATAAGGACGGATTCCACACCGGAAAGATGAAGGACATCTGTGGAGAGTTCGCAGGTCTTCGTGTCCAGGAGGCACAGGAGAAGATGAAGCAGGCCATGATCGCAGCAGGAGAGGCCGATGTCTTCCACGATCTCACAGAGGAGGTAGTCTGCAGATGCGGATCCCGCGTTCACATTAAGAGGATCGACGACCAATGGTTCATCAACTACGCAGATCCCAAATACACTCAGATGACGAAGGACCACTGCAAGGACATGGAGCTCAACCCTCCAGAGTGGAGCGACAATGTCTATGGTGTCCTCGATTGGTTCAGGGAGAGGGCATGCGTCAGGCTAGGAAACTGGCTCGGAACCAAGTTCCCCTATGACAAGAAATGGATCATCGAGGCAATCTCTGATTCCACCCTCTATCCAGTTTACTACGTAATCTCGATATACGCCAACGAAGGGCAGATCAAGCCCGAGCAGATGACGGAGGCCTTCTTCGACTATACCATACTGGGCAAAGGGGACATCGGACAGGTGTCCGACAGCACGGGCGTCCCCAAGGATCTCCTTGATAAGATCAGGAAGGACGTGCTCTACTGGTATCCTCTGGACCTCAACCTAGGAGGAAAGGAGCACATGACCGTCCACTTCCCCGCCTTCTTGATGAACCATGTGGCCATTCTCCCGCCGGAGATGTGGCCTAAAGGAATCACGGTAAATTGGTATATCACTGGGAAGAAGGACAAGACCGGTGAGGCCACAAAGATATCCAAATCCAAAGGAGGAGCCCAGCCGATTCCCGGTGCTGCGGCCAAATTCGGTGTAGACGCGATGAGACTGTACTATGCCAATGTGGCATCCATGTTCGTGGATGTGGAGTGGGATGAGGACACTGTGAACACCTACCGTCAGAGGACGGACAGGATCATGATTGCGGTCCAGGACCTCATTGCATCCGAATCAGATTCGCCGAAGACGGACATCGATTCATGGCTCATCTCAAGGTTCAACAACCATCTGGCCAACATCAGGAAGGCCATGGACAAGAACGATCTCAGAGCGATGACAACCATCGTGTACTTCGATATGTTCAATGACATGAAATGGTACAACAGGCGCGGCGGAAACAACAAGGAGACCATCCTGGATGCACTCAGGATATGGATCCAGTGCATGATGCCTGTCACCCCGCATGTCGCTGAGGAACTCTGGGAGCAGGCTGGATTCGAGGGACTCGTATCCGCAGGACAGCTGCCCGAGCCCGACCAGTCGAAGATATCCATATCTGCGGAGTATGGGGAGAACCTCCTTAGGGAGGCCATGTCCGACATCACCGAGATCAGGAAGATCGCAGGAATCGATGTGAAGAAGATCGTACTGTACACGTCATCTCAGTGGAAGAGGGACGTCATGCAGATGGCCCTCGATATGATGAAGGAGGGCAAGCTCACCATCCCCGATCTGACCAAGGCCTGTATGGCCCGCGAGGACCTGAGGAAGAACGGTAAGGCCGTATCATCACTTGCCCAGAAGGTTGCAGTGGAGTTCTCCAGATCTACAATAGAGCAGAAACTCCCGCTGGTCACCACCGATGAGGCTGCACTGTTCGGCTCAGCCGCGAAGTTCCTTTCAGAAGAGAACGGGGTCCCTGTCGAAGTATATTCAGCAGATGCTGAGGGAATATACGATCCTCAGGGTAAGGCAAAGGTCGCAGTTCCCGGAAGGCCTGCTATCTATCTAGAGTGAAAAACGTTAAAGGAGTGGGGTTAGCCCCTCACTCCCATCTTTTGTAAAGTTTGTGTTCCTGGCCGATCTGGTCCAGACATCTGCCGACTACTATGTTAACCAGATCGTCGACCGTCTTCGGTTTGGGGTAGAATCCAGGGTTGGCATCCACGATGCGCACCCCCAATCTCGCAAGCTTGAGCTCATTCTCCAGCATAATCGCGCTTTTCGGTGTCTCCCTGGGAAGAAGAATCAGTTTCCTATTCTCCTTCAGACATACGGCAACCGAGCGCGAAATCAGAGTATCTCCTATGCCGCATGCGAATTTTGCAAGAGACGATTCGCTGCACGGTGCAACCACCATAGCATCATAATTGTAACTCCCTGAAGCTATCGATGCGAACATCTGATCGTCTTCGAACACCTGATCAGCCAACGAATATACCTCTTCAACAGTGTAATCCGTCTCAGCTGTAAGAATGGCTTTCGCTGTTTCCGACATGACCAGGATCTTCTCTCCCTTGAGTTCCTGAAGGAGCCGGATACCATAGATGGAACCTGATGCACCTGTGATAGCTACTACGAATCTCATGCAATCAGCTTGTGAAGAGGTCCTTTTTCTGATAGATCAGGTAGCTTATTATGAAACCTACAATGGCCAGTATGATTCCGGTAGGGTCAAGGAATACCATCATGAACAGGGTGACTCCTGATGATACCATGCAGCAGGTCAGAGCGACCTTGAAGTTCTGCAGTTTGCTACAGAAGTTCGCCGATACCAAAGCAAGAATTCCGCTGATGGCCAGAATCGCCCCTTCAGTTATGAATTTGAGTTTAACTGCCTGAATGGCGGCCTCGTCAACCAGCCCCAGCATGTTCATCAATTGATCGAAGTCGTCTTGGGTGATGACACCTTCTTTGACAAATTCGCGAAATGTATCGATCATCGATTCGAGTGATGCCCCGACCAGTAAGGTCAATAATGCCCCGATTATGGCCAGAATGCCGTAAACCATGATGAGGATGGGGATCGCACCAAGATCTTTCTTCAATCCTGAAGAAGGCCTTGCCGTGTATTCGACACGCTCGGAGGTACCTGCGTTCCTTATCGAAGCGCCGCACTCGGGGCAGAAATCAGCCCCATTCGGAAGTGATGCTCCGCATTTGTAACAGAACCGTATCTCATCATCTGTCATAGAATCTGCATATGTCTCTCCTTATTTAACGTGAAAGGCACATGGTTGACTGATTGCTCATGCCGAATTCTCTGCATCTTTGGATCTGATTCTCTTTGATATCGTCTTCAAGACGTTGATGCCGGCCTCTTCCAGCGCTATCACCATTGTCCAGAGGATGCAGATGTACTGGCCTACTCCGCCGATTCCTCCGATGAGCACATAGAGGTAGTTGTCATGGAACAGTTCGTGTATCGAATCCCATAGTTCCATTGACATCAGCTCCGTATATGTCTGGACTGTGAGGAATTGCACATCCAGAGAACTCAAAGCGAACATCGATGTGAATACCATCATGGCGAACAGGGGCTTCCTGAACTTTTGGTTATAGACGGATGCGGCTATCGCCAGGAAAGGTGTCATCAGGATCACATATTGGGGCGTTCCAGGATACAGCAGGACTATTATCACTGCGATGAACACATAGAGGAAGAACTGCTCATTCCCTTCTGGTTTCTTTTTGTAGTAGTGTATCGCCAAGAGAACTTCAAGAACCAATATGATGACATACATCAGGGTGGAAGTATGGCTAATAATCCATCCTCCAATGCCCGTATCGCTGGTCACTCTAGCAAAGATGAATGATAAGCTGTCCACTAGGTGTCCTTCGAGTATATGCGGGACCATTATGACTGCAGAAACAGCAATGGCTCCAGAAGCGGCCATGAACAGCCTCTTTTTCCATTGGTCTCTGTCGTTGACGATGAGATACGCGATAAGAATGAATATGATGAATCCTGGGAACAGTTTCAGGAAGACCGCTGTCGCCAGCAATCCTCCAGCCAGGATATCCTTTCCTTTGACCAGCATCAGGACGCAGAGCATGGTCAAGAGGGCAGATATGGAATCGAACATGGCCGATGATGTGCATATTATGATGACATGGAAGGCCAGGAAGAACAGAGCGAAGGTAATCTTCGCCTTGATCTCATCATTGGTTAGATCTTTCGCTATATAATATGCGACATACGCAGTCATCAGATCCGCTATCGTGAGCATCACCGTGAGGGCGAAATTGAATTCGAACGTGGTCACGTAGGCGATGCGGTCCGGTTCGATGTGGAGCAGCTCGGGATTCATGACCCCCATATCTGCTACGCCCAGGCCAGTCATAATCTGCGAGAAGAAGGCCAGGATATACCCCCATACCGGCGGATAGTTGTATCCGGACACATCGTACAAGCCGCTCCCGGCTTCGATGTTTGAGATGATTACTGCCCACGAGTATGCATCCTCGTTAAACTTCAGGACTACGCCTATGATTAGTCTTATCGCAATTCCGAGGATGATGGTAATGATCATTCCCTTGCAGAAGAACCGATCGTCTCTGAAGAATCCCATCATTCCGCCTCATGCATTTGGCAGTATACTGGGAAGAATCCTCCCAGGATAATGTACACTCTTTCTCCCGACTGGACATCTTTGGTCACATTGTAGTTCATAGTGCCTTTGAGGTCTTCTAGTATCTCTGTGCCCGGACATACCCCGGAAGCAATGATTTGACCCAAATCTATCCTTTGACGTCTTGAATAGTCCCCTCCGATAATGCCTACCAGCCCTTCGCCATGATTTAACAGGGTAATGCTGGCCTGTTTGCCGTCGGTGTACCCCATGGCGATATAATCGATATCTTCAGGAAGAGTGTCCAGTATCGGAGAGTATCTGAGTTCCGTGTTTTGGAAATAGAAGGCATCGTAGAATCCGTTATCAATCGTACTGCTACCCAGAGCCGATGAATCCGAGCAATCCGCGCCTAGGAACAATGAAGGCCCTCCAGATACCGATTCAAGGCTGTCCGTATGAGATATGTATTTGCCGATGACGTTGCCGCACCAGTACAGTCTTCCTCCTGTCTCGATCCATTTTAGGATCAAGGAATCGGATGTCCCGTCATATACTGTGTCCGGAAGACTTCCTGAAAGGAAGATGACGGCTTTGCCGATGCCGTCCGAAGTCATCAAATCCTGAAGCTCTTCAGCATCCAAGGTCTTGGTGTTGTCGATGCCACGTAGTTTCAAAGTGGGGGCCATCTGTTGAACGTAGTATTCCTGATCCAATGCCCTTGCACCGGGTGAGACGGCTACATCCTCGACAGCCGATTCGTATTTTTCATCATAGTACACGAAGACGCCTGTAGGGGTGGGAAGAGAACCGTTCATCACTACAAAATCGTATGTATATGACCCCTTACCAGAGACATTGACTTCGATGGAATCGCCTTTGATGTCTGCTGATGATGAGAAATCTCCATGGGATGAGGTCAATGATACGACCTCTCCTGCCAGTATCACTGCCAATAATACGAAGGCGATGACATACAGCTGAATAGATTTCCTTTGTTTCATCCGCCAACACTTCCCGGTCTCATCGATCCTTTTGGGAGTTCAATAAGTTCCTTGTTACTGTTTATCTTCCATTTCCGTACCGAATCCCAATTTAGCGTTCCTAACGGTCTCTGAAAGGAACCAAACAAGTGCTCCGATGAAACATATTAGTTGAGCTTCGCCGTATTTGACGATCTCGCCGTTGAGATATAGTACCCATGTGACTGCGATCACAGCGCCTGCTACGACGGTGGGGAGCAGGTATTTCCATTCTCTGTCGATGACGTTCTGAATGCATATGATTGCAGCTGAGAAGAAGAAAACGAATGCAAATATCATCGAGATGTAAAGGTGACCATCATAACTAGCCTCTTTGGATACGGCTCCCACCAGGAACATGAGTATTCCTGTCAAGATGAATGCATATCCTCCAATCTTTGAGATTTTCTTTCCGTACTTGACGTATCCCATAGCGAATATCGCCAGAAGGATACCTGCAAGCATACATGCGCCGTTGAATATCCATTTGGAAGGCGACATGTAGTCCCCTAAGTCTGAGAATGAATTCAGTTTGATATCCCACTCCGGATACAGAATGATTGAAAGGATGGATCCTGCGCCCAAAACAATAGCGACGAGGAAACCAGCAATTGTGTAGAGTCTCGAAGGACCCATCTCATCGAACATGTTCTGACATGCGAGTTGGCATTAAAGTATTAACGCATGCACTTCTGCAGTGTAGACATCACCGTTGTTCGATATCCATCCTGTTGATGCATTTTTAGCAGAATAGTTCAAATACTATCGCATCATCTCGGCAAATACGGGTATCAGAATCTCGTTTGTGGATTCTGCCGTGGAGGATGTTTCATCCTCAGGCCGTACGGGGGCAAGGTGCCGAACGTGCGGAGTACGAGTAACACTTGTTATACACAATTATTTTAGCAACGCTTATATACAATACCTCTATACCAAAGTCTCAGTTAGGTCCACGCTATGTGGACATTAGCGAGGTAATGAAATGGTAACTGTCTACGATGTTCCTGCCGAGCAGCTCATACTCAAGACGGCCCAGAAGCTGAAGGAGAACGACAAGATCGTCCCTCCCGAGTGGGCAGAGTATGTGAAGACCGGAAGGCACACAGAGAGAGCGCCTTCCCAGGATGACTGGTGGTACACTCGTGCCGCCTCCATCATGAGGAAGTTGTACGTCAAAGGACCGATGGGATCCTCCAAGCTCGCCGCCGAGTACGGTGGTTACGCTGACAGGGGATCAATGCCTAACCAGGCAGTCAAGGGAAGCCGCAACATCGCAAGGAAATGCCTGATGCAGCTCGAGGCCGCCGGTTATCTGGTATCCAAGGACAAAGAGGGCCGCGCAATCAGCCCTGCAGGTCAGTCCCTTCTGGACAACACTGCGAAAGAGGTCTACGACGAGATGAAGGCCTGAAAGGAGGTATCAGCAATGGACGATCCGGAATTAGAGGCATTGAGGCAGAGACGCATGCAGGAGCTCCAGCAGCAGGCTATGCAGCAGCAACAGCAGGAGCAGCAGAGGCAGCAGGCCGAGATGCAGTTACAGAACGCTATGAGGCAGATCCTGACCCCCGAGGCCAGGGACAGGCTCAACAACATAAAGCTCGCTAACCCCCAGATGGGTCAGCAGATCGAGATGCAGTTGGTCCAGTTAGCCCAGAGCGGAAGGATTCCCGTCCCCGTCGATGACGAGATGCTGAGAAACATCCTAGGGCAGATCACCCCCAAGAAGAGGGAGATCACCATAGAGAGGAGATAATCATGTCAAGTACAAAGGCCCCCGCAATGAAGGCAAGACTGAACAAGAAGGTCAAGCAGAACCGCCGTGTCCCCGCATGGGTCATGATGAGGACAAGCAGGCAGTTCCTCCGCCACCCTAAGAGAAGGTCATGGCGCATGAGCAAGATTAAGGAGTGATTCGCATGGCAGATGAAATCGAGAGAACAATCGTTGTCCCCCTGAGGAAGACAAAGCAGGCACCCCGCACACGCAGGACCAACCGTGCTGTCAAGGAGCTTAGGGAGAACATCGCCAGGCACATGAAGGCCGAGCAGGACCAGATCTGGATTGACGCCAGCGTCAACGAGAAGCTCTGGGCCAACGGTATCCGCAACCCTCCAAACAAGATCACCGTCAAAGCTGTCAAGTTCGACGACGGTCTTGTCGAAGTCTCACTCGCAGAGTGAGGTGAATAAGATGATGAGATACTCTCGTTATGCAGGAACGCCCAACATAGGGGTATACACGGCTGTAAACGAGAGTTTCGCATTCATCGCAGGAGATGCCGCCCCCGAGTTCGTTAAGGATGTGGAGGAGGCATTGCAAGTAGAAACCACATTGATGACGGTGGCCGGATCATTCGTGATCGGGTCACTCGTCGTCATGAATTCCAACGGCGCTGTCGTTTCTGGCCTTGCCGATCCGAGAGAGGTCGAGACCATCGGGAAGTGCATCAAATGCACGCCTATTGAAGATCCCTTAAACGCGGCTGGGAACAACATTCTTGCCAACGACAAAGGCGCCATCGTTAACCCCCAGTATTCAAAATCGCTTGTCAAGGTGATCTCTGACGCTCTCGGAGTAGAGTGCGTTCAGTCATCCATAGCAGGCGTGAATACAGTAGGGTCAGTTTGCAGAGCAACCAACATAGGATGCGTCTGCCACGCAGATGCTACTGATGAAGATGTGAAACTGATTCAGGACGTTCTCAAAGTCGAATGCATCAGGACGACCGTCAACCACGGATCGCGCATGCTGGGCGCAGGCATTCTGGCCAATTCTAAAGGTGCTCTCATAGGAGATGACACCACCCCCATCGAGATGGGAAAGATCGAAGAGGGTCTCGCTCTCTACTGATTCAGCAGTCGAAGACCCAACATTCCTTATCGTCAGGAAGGTCCGATTTGGAGATATCGAGCTCGTTCCCGATGAAATCCGTAGCATTGACGGGGATAATATCTAGGAACTTATCGAGCGGCGAGAGCCTGAATGAGAGACCACCGACCATGTAGTGCATGGGAACTATTATCCTCGGATTTACGAGTTCAATAAGGGTCTTGATCTCAGGCACCTCCATTGTATATACCTCGCCGACGGGCACGAAAAGGAAGTCAACTCCCTTGATCTCATCCAATACATCCTTTGGCGGAATGCATCCAAGGTCGCCGCAGTGGCAGATCGATATGCCTTCCATTTCGAATTTGTAGATGGTGTTGGCCCCTCTTTCAGATCCTTCGGTGTTGTCATGCCAGCTCTGAAAGCCGGTGACCTTGATGTTACCGTGAACAACATTGTCGCCGTAGGCGAACTTTAGGTCCTTGTGGTTGCCTTTGATTACACGGGATGCGTTGTGATCATAATGGTCATGAGTCATCAGGACTGTATTTGCTGAAGCGACCGGCGGTCTGATCCCTAACGATCTTCCGTCGTGAGGGTCTACGACGATTGTGGTCTCGCCGTTGGAGAATTCGAAGCATGCATGTCCGTGCCATCTGATCCGCATGCAACCCTCATTGCATACTACCGATAAAAAATCGAACTATGGCCAAGGACAATTTATAGGCGTGAGTTGATTACGGCTTTATGAAGCGGACTCTGGTCTTAGCCGTTGACAGGGATGACGATTTCGGCGTCAAGGGAAAGGTATCCACCCCCGTCATAGGTATACAGGACTGTATAACCGCTGCTAATTCACTGGGAATTGCTGACCCGGAAGATTCTGACCTGAACGCTCTGTATGCAGCAATCAGCACCTGCATGGATCTACAGGAACAGGGATCCGATGCTACTATCGCGCTCATCTGCGGAGATGAGAAGGTTGGTCACAAATCGGATCTGGCTTTGGTTTCGGAACTCGAGGCTGTTTTGAATGAGGTGAAGCCGGACAACGTCGTTCTCATCGGAGACGGTGCTGAGGATGAATACATCTACCCCATCATCTCCTCCAGGGCCCATGTGGATTCTGTGAAGAAGGTGTTCGTGAAACAGGCTCCGAACATCGAAGGTTCTTTGTACGTTCTGACCAAGATGCTCTCTGAGCGCAACAAGAGGAAGAGGTTCATCGCACCCATAGGAGCGATCATCTTCATAGCTTCCTTGTTCTTCCTCATCCCGGACTTGGTCATATTCTTCACCACCCAGGATGTTTCTGAGCTGACTGCAATCTCTAGGGATCTCATCCCAATGATTGTAGGTCTCATGTTGTTGCTCTATGCATACGATTTCTCAGAAAAGTGGGACAAATACTCTCATTACTTCAAGGACAACGTCCTGGCCAGAAGCACGATGATGCTTATGACCACTCTCGCTGTCGGTGTTTTCATCATCAGCTGCATCGTATGCTATTACGAGATGAAGGACACATACTACGATTCTTGGTTCATAGCATTGCTTTCCTACATCAACATGATCGTCTGGCCCAGCATGATGGCCATCACCATTTACATCTTCGGGGTGATCATCTATGAGTATCAGGAGGCCATGGCGATACGTCTGAGCAACATTTTCGACTGCTTCAGTGTCGCTAGCTTCGGAGTGATGATCACCGGACTAATAGATCTCGCTCTGTTTTATGTGGGTCCGGTAGACGACCCCATGCTGGGCGTTCTCGAGATCATTCTTGGAATAATCATCTCTATGGTGTCCAGCTACTTCAAGAGCCAATATAGGAAGAATGCCATCGCAGGATGATACGATGGATTTCCAAGAGTGGGAACCTATTTATGAGCAGATCCTCGCCGACATGGGATACGATCGTACAGAAGACGAGAGTTCGGTCCGTATACTGAAGGCGGTCACTCTCAATTCAGATCTCCATTCCGGGGATGATTTCTCCCATCTGGTCGAAGGGGAAGTTACCGTCATTGGAAATGCTCCCTGCTTGGAGGATGATTTGGATTCCGTAGGCATCAAGGGGGCGGCCCTCTGTTCCGGATCTGCTGTCGGAAGGATGCTGGCCAGGGGTATACTGCCCGATATGATATTCACGGATCTCGACGGGGAGATAGAACCGCAGCTGGAGGCGAGTTCACGCGGTGCAGTAACTTTTCTACATGCCCATGGAGACAACCCTGAACTCATAATGAGATATGCCGGCCTTTTCACTGGTCCAGTGGTCCTTACCACGCAATCCGCCCCAGAGTATACGGTGTTCAATTACGGCGGGTTCACAGACGGTGACCGTGCATATTGCTATGCTAAACATTTCAACGCCAGGGAGATAAGGCTGATAGGGTTCGATTACGATCACCCCATGGCAAAGGAAGGATCGGATCCGTCCATCAAGTTATGCAAGCTCCAATGGGCCAAAAGAATCATCGAATCTTTTGACAACTGATTTGATTCTCTTATTATAGGAGGAAAGCCTACTCGCCCAAGAGGAATAGCATGGATGCCGGAATATTGGCCCTCATAATTTTGACCATCATTTACGTACCGATATGGTTCTGGGTTTGGAGGAATCCCGAGAAGGCCCTGAAGTATCATCTGGTGAAATACGGGCCTACGATAATGATCAAGACCAGGCTCGGTATCAAAACGATGGACAAGATTGCCAAATACCGCAGGTTCTGGTATGCCTTCGGTTTCATGTCCAGGCTGATTTCCGCTGTATTGTTCTTCCTTATGATGTACATGCTGATCCTTTCCGTGATCGCCTTGCCTTCAAGGTTAGGTTCCGGAGGAATCGGTATCCAATACGCCCTTGCCATTCCCGGATTCAACCCTATGCTTCCACTGACATACGGAATCCTTGCGCTTTTCGTCGCCATGGTGGTCCATGAGATGGGCCACGGGATCCAGTCGCGTGTCAACGATTGCGATGTGGATTCCACAGGACTCTTGTACGGAGTGGTCCCCCTGGGGGCTTTCTGTGAGCCGAACGAGGAACAGCTTCCTAAGCTCTCCCGCAGGGCACAGCTAGATGTTTATGCGGCAGGAATTACCGTCAACACCGTCGTGGCAACAATTTCTATCGTCCTGATGCTTTTGATCTGTTCCACCATAACAGTCGCTGATTTTGGACAGAATATGGATGAGGATGACCTTCCAGGCGTTTATTCGATAGACAAGGATTCTCCAGCATTCTATTCGGACGTGCCGACATCCGCCCTAATAACAGGCATTCAGCTCTATGGAGAAGAGCAGTGGCATACCGTGACCGCCGATACATCCGGAAAAAGTGTCTGTCTGGATTGTAAAGATCTAGAATTACTGCCAACGAGCATGTATAGGTTGCAATACGTACTGGAAGATGGAGAATCCAGAGCCTCAAGTCCTTTGCAGATGGGTGCACTCATAAAGTCCGTATCCAACAACAGTCCAGCAAAGAGTGCTGGTCTCGAGGTTCTTACCTACCTCTATTCGATAACAATCACCGATTCGTCAGGATCCACAAGAGAGGCCATCATCCACGATGCCAATGATTTCCTCGATACCATGAAGGGGACTTCAGGCGGGGACAAGGCAGTTGTAACCACCGTTACGGTATCTTCCGACGGAAGCGACATAGAAACAGTCGTGCATGAGGAAGTCACTCTTACATCATCCGGTTCTCAGGGATATCTAGGAATCTCGGTTTCCAATTCGGGATTCACGATGATGACACCTGAACTCATGATGACCACTGCCACAGATCCGTTCTACAACTGTACGGATGCGTTCAGCTATGTGGAGGGTTTCCTCAGGTACCTTTCCGGACCGATCAATGGTCTCGACCCCATACCGAACGCGATCACCTGGTGGTACGATGCGCCCGCTGGCGATATTACTTGGGTCGTAGTGAAGATCCTTTACTGGTTGTTCTGGTTGGACATCCTGCTGGCGATTTCTAACGCTCTCCCCGCATATCCCTTCGATGGAGGATTTTTATTTGAGGGAGGCATCAATTGGTTGTTGGAAAAACTGGGAATCAAGGATGCTGAGAGGCGCAAGAAGCTGACTGGCAGTGTCGCCAGCAGTGTCACTGCCGTCACACTCATGATGTTCTTCCTGGTCATTCTGGCGTTCGTAATATGAGAAGAAGGGGTGAAGAAGATGATCGATATCTACGAGATGCTTAACGGCAAGGTCGCAAAGACGGACCAGATCAAGAACGATGTATGGATCAACATGATTGATCCTACCGTCGAGGAGATAGACTTGGTGCAAAAGGCTCTCGGTATCGACAGAGAGGCCCTCACTGCTGCACTGGATGACGAGGAAGGCTCCAGGACAGAAGTCTCCGACAAGTACACAATAGTTCTGGTCGACGCCCCTACAAGGGAGTGGAGGAACGGGCATGAGGAGTTCACTACCTTCCCTATCTCAATCACATTGACGGACAAGGCAATAGTTACCGTCTGTCTGCAGCCTCTTTTCGCAATCAGCAACATCCTGTCGTCGATGAACAAGAACATCAACACAGTAAATGTGTCCAATAGGACGCGTTTCCTGCTCCAGATTCTCTTCAGGATCGCGATCAACTATCAGTCCGATCTGAAGTACATCGAGGTCAAGCGTAACGCAATCGAGGAATCCATCCGCAAGGCAACTAAGAGGGAGGATCTCTTTGAACTCCACGAATTGGAATCCAACTTGGTTTACTTCAAGACCAGTCTTGCTGTCAACGCTTCCATCATCGAGAGGATCAGAAGGTCCAGATTGATCTCTACTCCGGAAGACAAGGAGCTAATCGATGACGTTATAGTCGAGACCAATCAGGCTCTGGAGATGACGACCACTTACGCGCAGATCATCAAGGGTACAAGGCAGCTGGTCGAATCAGATCTCAACAACTCCCTTGCAAACGTTATGAAATTCCTGACATCCATAACTCTTATCATCGCCATTCCTACGATGATCGCCAGTTTCTACGGTATGAACGTACCTCTCCCTGGAAGCGGGTACGAGTATACGTACATCATATTGTTCGTTCTGATGGTTGTTCTCTGTATCGTATCCATCTTTATCCTCCGTAAGAGAGGCTTGTGGCGCTGATTCAAATGACCGATCTCCAAAGAATGGCAGATACCATAAGGAATTTCCCTGGAGTCACCAGGAAGAATGCCATCCACGATATCGTGGATCTTTTCCCCACAACGGGATTCCCTCAGGTCGTTGCGGCCGAAGGAGAAGATGCGGCAGTCATCGAGAACGGGAATATGTGCGTTCTTTTCGCTGCTGACGGCATCATGGAGAAGCTGATGGCAGCGGATCCGTTCCTGGCAGGCTATTATGCTGTACTGGTGAATGTCAATGATATCGCTGCTATGGGCGGACGTCCGCTGGGCATGGTGGATGTCATCTCAGTGAAGGACGGCAACATGAACGGGGACCTGCTGAAAGGGATACAATACGGGGTGGAGAAGTTCAACGTTCCTCTGGTCGGTGGCCATACCCATCCCGACTGCAACTTTAATTCCATTGAGATTTCCATAATCGGCTCAGTCAAGAAGGATGACGTCCTCCTTAGCAGCACTGCCAAGTGTGGCGACGATGTCGTTTTCGTCATCGATCTCGACGGAGTTTTCCCAGAATCTGTTCCTTATACATATGACAGTACTTCCAGTAAGCCGAAGGATCTTGTACAGGCTCAGATGGAGGCCGCGGCAGTGGTGGCTGAGAAACATCTGGCCCATGCATGCAAGGACATGAGTAATCCAGGTCACATCGGTACTCTCGGAATGATGCTCGAGTCCTCTGAAAAGGGCGCCACAGTCGATATTCGTAAGATCCCTATTCCAGACGATGTCGATCCATATCACTGGGCAACCACCTATTTCGGCTGTGCTTTCGTTTTCTCGTGTGATGCCGCACATTCTCAGGAGATCATCGACATATTCGCCGACGTCGGTTGTGCCGGGTCAGTAGTTGGTAAAGTCGACGATTCCAAGAAACTGAGGATCACAGATGGCGAGCAAGAGATCGTCCTCTTTGATTTCGATAAAGACATCATCACCGGCGTAAAGGTCAAGAAATAAGTGTCTGGCCACAACGGTTGTTCCCGCATCAGAACATAAGTAGACCACTTTGCTTCTCCACCCTGCGACCCCGTAAACGTCAGTGGTTCGAAGTGAGGCTGCTCCCGTCAGGACCTGACCCGGTTTCCCCGATTAATGCATGGAGAACGACCCTCCGGCCGTTTCCTGTGCAAACTCCGACTCTACAGGACAAGATTTCATAGTTGCTCTATGGGCTTATGAACCTCAGCGGGACCGCCCGCTGCTGTCACCCCCGCTATGACGATTTCGGGTATAGGGCACGCCAAACGCCCCGGTCAAGCCAAACAAAGGGTTATTCTAAGTTGTCATAAAAATACCTTCGTACAATGAAGTCGAGTCACCTGCGATAATAACATAGAATCATCCCTTATTCCAGCTAATACTCTGACCACATCATTATATACCATCTTTCCATAACACTGGATGCCGTGCTATGTGTTAGCACGCAACATTGGTGATTCGAATGGATATCTTAGGTTTGACCGACCCATGGGTGATTGGTGCTTATGTGGGATGCATCCTTACTGTCGTATACTGCATTTACATCAGTCTGAAGAAGGGAAAAGAAACCGAAGAGGGAGATGATTCTGATGAGTGATGGAATCGATCTTACCTTGTTCGGTGTGATGACTGTTATCTTCGTTATTATAACGCTTCTTCTGGGTTGGTATGGTTATAAGAACACCTCCAATAACCAAGATTTCCTGTTAGGACGTAACAAGACAAGCCCCTTGATTATCGCTTTGTCCTACGGTGCAACATTCCTAAGCGCTTCCGCCGTCATCGGTTTCGGCGGACAGACCGCCGTCCATGGTATGTCACTGATGTGGTTATGTTTCCTAAACCTCTTCGTTGGACTCGTCGTCGCTTTTTTGATTTTTGGTAAAAAGACCAGAAAACTAGGCAGAAAACTCGGTGCGGCAACCTTTGCCGACCTTCTTGGAAAGATTTACGGTTCCAGAGGGATCAGGCTGTTCACAGCTATTCTGATCCTTGTCATGATGCCTATCTACACAGCGGCAGTGCTGAAAGGAGGAGTCAACTCCCTGGCAGTCATCACCGGTCTTACAGAGTATTACAATTACATCCTGATCGGATTATCTCTGGTCGTCGCGGTATATGTCGTGTACGGTGGAATCATCGCCGTCATGTACAACGATGCTCTTCAGGCTTCGATCATGTTCATAGGAATGCTGGTTATCCTTATTGTCACCTGGGCTTACACCGGCGGAATTACAGAGGGAAACGAGGCCCTGGTAGGTCTTTGGGAACAGCGTATGGGGGATATTACTGGATTGGGTGTCGCTCCCGGATTCGAAGGTTGGACCAGCGTTGCTGATTTCGGTTCCCGTGAGTGGATGACCGTTGTCACCACGTTCATCATGGGAGTAGGTATCGGCGCCTTGACTCAGCCCCAGCTTATTGTCAGGTACATGTCGGCTAAGTCTGATAGGGATCTTGACAAATCACTGCTTATCGGTTCCATATTCATCATGGTTGTCGTCGGTACTGCATACACCGTAGGTCCTTTGACCAACATTTTCTTCAGCAATGAACACGGCGGTTTGATGTCCTTCGAATACCTCAACTCCATAGGATTGGGTACAGATTTCATCATACCTCAGTTCATTTTGGAGATCTTCAGCGACATAACCTTCGGAGAGATATTCATCTCATTGTTCCTGCTGTCCCTGATCTGTGCATCAATATCCACAATCAGTGCTCTCATGCACACCATCGGTGTTGCCGGAGGATATGACATCTATTCTGTGTTCAAGAGCAGGAAGCTGAACAAAGACACCGACTCTCAATCAATCAACCTCAATAGGGCGACGATCGTCATATTCATGGTGCTCGTGGTCGTCTACTGCTATCTCATGCCCAACGACATCATTGCAAAGGCCACTTCAGTGTTCATGGGTGTGACCGCAGCAGCATTGCTGCCGGCTTACTTCTATTCCCTTTACTGCGAGAAACCTATCAAATTCGTTGCAGTATCAAGTATAGTGGTTGGGACCGTATCATACCTGTTCTCTGCGTTGTTCCTCAACGCCGGAACATGCATATTCCTGCCCATCTGTAAGCTGATAACCGGAACCAACGTTCTGTTCCCAGACACCACATTGGCCTATCTGGATCCGCTGATGATCGCACTGCCACTTTCGGTCATCACTTTGGTACTTGCAATATTAGTAAAGAAAAAAGAACCAAATACCATGACCTGCAATAACGTATGAGGCAAGACCATGGACCCGGAGATGGACAGAGGCGTACTCGGATTCGAAGAAAAACATTTGATCGCTATAATGATGTTCCTATCAATCAATGGGGAATGTCAGAAGATAGAGGTTTACAGGAATGTATCATCCAATCCGCGTATACCAGATAAGCTTGACCGTCTCGAGTCCATGGGCCTTATCACCCAAGAGCCTATGGAGAAATCCCGTGCCATCAACATAGTTCTGACTTCCAAGGGAAGAAAGGTCGCCAAAATGCTGATGGAATTGGATGCACTCCTCAAAGATTGATTAAGTAGGATTAGGCCGATTCGGTCTTCATGCTCAACAAGGTCTTGGAACTCAGTAACGTCTCTGTCGTCAGAGACGGGAGGTATATACTGAGTTCCATTGACCTTGAACTGCAAAAAAGTGAGAATCTAGCGATTATAGGGCCTAATGGGTCGGGGAAGACGACTCTGGTCCAATTGTTTTACGGGAATATCTACCCCTATTACGATGAGGAACATCCATCGATTCTGCGCATATTCGGACAGGACAGACGTAATCTATTCGAATTCCGCAAACATGTGGGCCTGGTATCGATGGATCTTCAGAACTTGTTCGGAGCCGATACAACAGTTTATGAAGTGATATGTTCAGGTTTCTTCAGCAGTCTGGACGTGTTCGTTGACCGCATCGTTACCGTGGAGATAGATTCGAAAGTGATCTCATCGGCTACGCTCATGGGTATCGATGATCTCCTGGATAGACCCGTTTCAAATCTGTCTTTGGGGGAGATGAGGCGTGTCCTCATAGCAAGGGCTTTGGTCAATGAACCTGAGATGCTGATCTTGGATGAACCCATGACCGGTCTTGATATCTCCATGAGATCTAAGTTCAGATCCATGCTGGACATCCTGTCCAGACAGGGGATAAGTATTATCCTGGTGACCCACGATCTCTCAGATATCCCTCATTCAATAGATCACTTAGTAGCACTGAAAGAAGGAAAGATCCTAGCCGAAGGAACTAAGAAAGATGTCCTGAAGGATGACATAATTTCCGAACTATACGGAGAAAGTATTAAGGTCATAGAAGATAACGGGACATATCAGATGCTGGTAGTAGGAGGTGAATGATATTAGGCACGTATGTACTGGATGCGGTTCGGAGATTCCGGAGGGGCAGGATTTCTGCTATGTTTGTGGAGCTTGGACCAAGAACTCTCTAATCATCGACGACAACGATGAGATAAGATATTCAGAGATGTGCCTTAACTGCGGTAAGGCGCTTCCGAAGGATTCGGATTACTGTCCGTTCTGCGGCACCAAGGTGGAAGAGCGTTACAAAGAACCCGTTGTCGTAAGGAGACCTTGGACAATGATGGATTACCTGTCGGTCACTCTGGCGGTCATTCCCGGATTCTTCAACGTATTCGGTCTAGGGCAGATAATACAACGCAGATGGTCTAAGGCATTCGTGTTCATTTGCGCCACCATCCTCTTGATGTACATCACACCTGCATTTCTTGAGAACAATGACAACTATTGGATCATAATAGCTTTGCAGATTCTGGTCTTCATGTTCTCCCTGATGGATGTGTTCACCCATATCGGAAAGAGGGAAGAATGATGGATTGGACCGAGAAATATCGCCCTCAGTCTTTGGAGGAAGTCGTAGGCAATCCTGCTGCGGTGAATACGCTCAAGGCATGGGCGGAATCCTGGAATAATGGAATACCTGAGAAAAGGGCGGTCGTTCTGATAGGGACTCCAGGAATAGGTAAGACAACTTCAGCCGAGGCATTGGCCAGAGACATGGGTTGGTCCATCATAGAGATGAACGCATCAGACCAGCGTAATGCCGACGCTATCGAAGATATAGCCGTTCGCGGATCGAGGTTCAATACGTTCTCGGACGAGGGAACATATTTGGATACCGGAAAGGGACAGAGGAAGCTCATAGTCCTGGATGAGGCTGACAATTTCTTCGGGAACACAGATAGGGGGGCCATACCAGTTATTTCCAAGCTCATAAAAGAGACTCTACAGCCCCTTGTCCTAATTGTGAACGACTATTACGAACTGTCCCGTAAATGCAGTGCGGCGAAGACAGACACTCTGCAGATCACTTTCCAGAAGCCCAAGACCCCTTCAGTGGTCAAAGCTTTGTACAAGATTGCTCAGAATGAAGGAATTACTGTGGACCAGGATGCCATGGAGATGATAGCGGAGAAAGCGGCTGGAGACATGCGTGCAGCGGTCCGCAATCTCGAGGCATTATCCCTCGGACAAAACCATGTCACACTGGAGATGGCAGAGAGCATATCCGCCCGCGACAAGAGGAATGACATGTATACTCTGATGTCGGCCATATTCAGATCCAATGATGCCATGAAGGCCAGAAGAATCATGATGGATACGGACACCGATCCTCCTGAGGTAGAATTATGGGTCGATGAGAACCTTCCATACGAATTCCTTGATAAAGGCGACCTTGTACGCGGATATGAGAAACTCTCACGCGCCGATATCTATTTGGGTAGGGTGGGAAGGCGCCAATACTTTGGATTCTGGTCTTATGCTAGCGATACTCTGACGGCAGGCGTGAACACTGCGCGCATGACTAACAAGTATTCCCATGACCGTCTCCATTTTCCTTCATATTTGAGCAAGATGTCCAGAAGCAAGAGTGTCCGCGCTCTGAGGAAATCCGTTGACCTCAAGTTGGCGATATACCTGCATACCTCAACCAAACGTGTTGATCTGGACGTGTTGCCTTTCGTCAAGCAGATAATGTCCAACGAACCTGAGATGCGCGTTCTAATAACCAAGGAACTGAAACTCGAACCTGAGGAGTTAGGCTTCCTGCTGGATAAAAAACCGGAATCTAAGGATGTCAAAGCTGTATTCGAGCAAATCGAGAGCGAGATTCCAAAACCAGAGCCGGTAAAGAAGAAAGCCGCAAAGGCTTCAGAACCAATAGTCAAGGAAGCAGAGGAACCTGTAAAGGAACCGGAAAAGCCTCGGGCTGAGCATAAGAAAAATAATCAGGCAAGCCTGTTCGATTTCTGAGGATAGCATGGACGAGGATTACCGGAATCTGCTGATCAAACAACAGTACCGCATTTACAAGGACCATGCTGCCGTAAAGCTCTGTCATTGGATGAAGGAGAGCATGCTCCATGAGCGCCATTGCTACAAGCAGGATTTCTACGGTATCGAAAGCCACAGATGCCTTCAGATGACCCCCGCCATCAATGAATGCAGCCACTTGTGTACATTCTGCTGGAGGGTACAGGGCAGCGATTTCGAGGTAACCGATTGGGCGGAGCCTAAGGAGATGCTTGATGCCCTTATAAATGAACAGAGGAAGCTCATCCAAGGGTTCAAGGGGGATCCCCGCTGCGATCCGAAAAGATTCCAAGAAGCAATGAACCCCAACCAGGTAGCGATCTCTTTGGCCGGTGAACCGATCACATACCCTTATCTGTCCGATTTCCTGAAAGAATGCCATAGCAGAGGGATGTCTACATTCCTTGTTACAAACGGTACATATCCCGATCAGTTGGCCGCTTTGGATGAACTCCCTACAAAGACCTACGTTACAGTCGCTGCTCCGAACAAGGAAGTTTACCTCAGAGTCTGCCGCCCCAAGATCAAAGACGGTTGGGAGAGGCTCATGCGCACTCTGGAGCTTATGCCTTCGCTGAACACCAGTACCGTAGTTAGGCACACATTGGTAAAGGACCATAATCTCGGATGGGTGGATGAATATGCCGCTTTGGACCGTATCGCGGATCCAGAGCTCATAGAACCCAAAGGATATGTCTTCGTCGGAGGCTCCAGACAGAGACTTAGCATGTCCTGCATGCCGTCGTTCCAAGAGATAACGGATTTTGCTGACCAACTGGGCTCCAAGGTTGGTATGGAGATTATAAGAAAAAGAGAGGACAGCCGTGTAGTCCTGCTCGGTCATCCCGGGCAGGAACTAGACGTGCGTAAGTCCTATCAGTTAAAGGTTTGAATCAGAACGAGATCGTTTTACTGATGAACAGGTACGCGATCACGATTATGTGGATGATCAAGAACAGATATACGAGCTTGAACTTGATCTTCTGAGTTTTGTGCCTTACAGTGAGCATTCCGATTGTTGCACCGAAAGGACCGAACAGGGCCAGCAATATGAGCGTGGACTCCCTGGTCCTCCACATGTCGTTCTTAGCCTTGTGTTTGTCCCACACGAAGGCAAGAAATGCGATTATGTTCAGTACGATGTATACTGCGAGAATTGCAATTAGGATTGTCGTATCCATGTTATCAGATCATTGAGATGAATGTATCCAGAGCTGCAGGGTATCCGGATTCGTTGGTCTCTTCGGATTTGAGAGGTATGCTGAATGCCTCAGAAAGTCCGAGTTCCTCAGCGATTGCTGCGGCCTCCGCCTGCTCCTTTTCAGTGTCCTTAGATGTCAGGACATAAAGGTATTTCTTCTTGCCACCCAAGACGTCCTGGTTGTTTGCTACGAACTCTGCTACCAGCTTATCGGCCTTTCCGCCGTTGTTGGCTGAACCGAAAATAATCGTATCGTACGCGTCCAGGTTAAGCCTCATGAGATCCTTGAGGTCGAAGATATCTGTGTTTGCATTCTTGGAGATGTACTTCGCTATGGGCGTGTACTTCTTCTTGGTCAAGAGACCAGTTGCAAATATTACTGCTTTTGCCATCCCATCACATCCTGCCGCAGTGTTATCGGCGGCATTGGCACATGTACTTTCCTTTTTATAACCGTTTAGTCACAAAAGGGTCATTCGTCCAGTACGATGGGCGGTTGCTCTCCTTTGAGATACCTCTCAACGGTTGCGGGCTCCACCATTGAGCACATGATTTCAGCGGCCCAGTTACCATCCTTGTTGTATGGTATCAGCGCCCCTTTACCCATGTAGGGGAAGACGCCCCTCTCTGATGCCGCAAAGTACGTCGTAGCGACGCAGAACTCAGTGAGCATTCCTGTGAATACTGCGCAATCTATGTTGTTGTCCTTCAGGATCTTTTCGAGATCGGTCTCTTTGAAGCAGTTCATATGCTTCTTATGGACTACGATATCTGTTTCGGCTGATTCGATACCAGGCAACCATTCATCTTCATCCTCGCCGTGATAACCTGTATGTGATGGGCCATCGAAATGTATGAAGATTACTGGGGCTCCATTCTCTCTGAAGATCTTCAGGAATCTGTTGATTCCTTCTACGGCGGGAACCATCCTCTCGGACCATTCATCGATGTTCAGAGTGAATTTGCGCTGGGGATCAATTACGATTAAGGCCAGGTGCTTTCCCCAGATGTAGTCGCGTATCATAGGCAAGTGTACTGTGTTGGATTAATAAAAACTACACTCAATGGCATTATATCTTATTCAGTTGCTAAAGGTGTAGCGCTAGTGGAGGCCTAACATGAACGTCTATGATTTCGACGGCACGCTATATGACGGCGATTGTATGGTTGACCTCTACAAATACTGCCTCAAACGCAGGCCGTATATCCTGGTGGTTTTCCCTTCCCAGTTCAGGGCGTGGTATCGCTTCAGAAAGGGAAAGATAGATCACAGGCAGATGAAACAGACATACTACAAGTTCTTCAGATTCTTCGACATGGAGCGGATATCTAAGAGATTCTGGGATGACAATCAGAAAAAGGTGTTCAGCTGGTATGCCGATTTCCACAAGGATGATGATGTTGTCATCTCTGCATCACCGTTCTTTCACGTAAAAGAGATATGCTCGAGATTGGGGATCGAGAACGTCATTGCATCCGATGTGGATCCTGTGAACGGGATTTGCCTGGGACCCAATTGTCGCGATTATGAGAAGGTTAGGAGATTCAGAGAGATCTTCGGTGATGCCCGTATTGACTCATTCTATTCGGACAGCGATCACGATGCCCCATTGGCAAGATTGGCAGATAGGGCATATATGGTAAAGAACGGTCAGATAACTGAATGGATTCTGGAAAAGGAAATGGTCTAATAATGTTAAAGCCAATGCAATTTCATGGCGTTTAAGGAACAGCTGGTCATCAGCGAGGATTGCATCGGATGCGGACAGTGCGTGAAGGTCTGCATCAGAGGACACCTTTCGGTGAAAGATGGAAAGGCTACCGAGGTGGATTCCGACTACTATTGTTTCAGATGCGGACACTGTGCATCTGTCTGCCCCAAGGGTGCAATAAAGCTCAAAGATTTCGTCGATTATCCATACACGCCGATCAAAGGTTCTCCGGTCGACAGTGAAGAACTTGCGAGTCTCTACAGATTCAGAAGGAGCACAAGATGGTTCGACAGACCGTGTACAGAGGAGGAGCTTTCATGTCTACTGAGATCTATCGGCTACGCACCGACTGCTGAGAACTCCCAAAAAGTTCAATATGCAGTTGTGGACCAATCGTTCGGCGATTTCATGGTCCTATTGGCTTCTATTTTACGTTCCCACAGGAATGAGCATCCACGTTTGGACCAATTCGTCAAGTATGTGGATGATGGGATGAAGGAGAAGAATAATCCGTTCACATGGGAAGGAAGGCAGCTGATCATTGCATTTGCACGCTTCCCGATCGACGCAATTATCCCCATCGCACAATTGGATCTAATGGCATCGGCCATGGGCCTTGGAGGTTTCCATTCCAGATGGATGCTCCAGGCAGCAGAGAACGATCCTGAGAAGTTCATGTCGTTCTTCCCCGAGATTGAGCAAGGGCTCTGTGCATACGCAGTCTATGTTGTCGGTCACCCCAGAATACGCTTCAGACGTGAGGTTCCCAGGGACGAGCGTAAGGTCATTTGGAAGTGATTTCAGAACTATGTACAATGGCTAAGCACCGTTTAAATATCAGAAATCTTTCGACGATTCGTGAACAGCAGACTCCTTGCTTCAATAATCGCGGTTGCCGCATTGACAGCATTAGTCTTGGCTGTACTCCCGGACATTTCGACCGATTCAGACGGTCAATCCGAGGAAGAATCCTTCGTTCTCGAGCAACGTCCTTCGATGAAGGACGGCAAGCCCCTATCGCAAGGATTCGACGATTTCCGTCCGATTCCACCGGAGTTTTTGAATCCAGGCCACCCTGCGGGTGTAATGGGTCCGAAACAACCGATTCCATTCGATAAGCCCGATGCGCCGCCTATGCCTCCCAGCAAGCATCCCGAATATGATCACGATGCTTCACCAGAAGTCCTTGAAGCCAATCTGGAACCGATGGTGATAGGTGATATCGGCGAATTCGATCCTGGTTTCGTTGAGGATGCTATAAAATTCGCCGAGGACAGAGGCATGCATGATATAGCGGAGATCTTGAAGAAGAAGCTCTGTGCTATTATCGAGCAGTACATGCGCTCGTCCACATCTCTCAATTCAGCAGATACGCGTGCTAGCGGATTCGACGATGAAGTGGATGATGAAGCGCAATTCGAACTTGTGGAAGAGGAGGAAGAGCCCGAGGAAGAAATCGTATTCTTCGATACCCCGGAACAAACGTTTTTCATACCATTCTGTGCGCCGATCGTACAGAACAATGTCATTCTTTTGGAGCTGTGAGCGTTTAGTCGCTTTTTGAACGATCCATCGGATCCTAAACCTCACAATAAAAGCATCAAAAGGAAAGAAAATGACAATCATAATCATCAAAAAGAGAACAAAAGGCAGAGGCCAGAGAGGCCCCGCCTTGGAAACATCAGGGTCAGCCTCTGATGTGCTCATCACCATCAGCAGGAGGCGATGAGTGTGAGCAGCATATTCGACAGCATATTCAGTGCCGCGGATTCGATGGGTCCATTCGAATTCCTGATCTGCATTGGATCTGCATTGGCAGTTGGATTCGTCGTATCGGCGATATATATCTACAAGAACGCACACAGCGACAGCTTCGCACTGACAGTAGCTCTACTGCCTGCGATAGTCTCCGTCGTCATAATGGTGGTCAGCGGAGACATCGGAGCTGGAATCGCCATCGCAGGAGCATTCAGTCTGGTAAGGTTCCGTTCCGCACCAGCATCAGCCAAGGAAATCGCGATAATATTCCTGGCCATGGCGGCAGGGCTTCTTATCGGAATGGGATTCCTTGCATTTGCCTTGATATTCGTTGCGGTAATCTGCGCAGTCATACTGTTGGCATCGCATGTCAATTTCGGTAAGCCTCGTACCAGGATGGCTGAAAAGGTAATTTGCATCACAATTCCCGAAGATCTCGATTACAACTCGGATATCGACTCGGTCCTTGAAGAATACACCAGCGCCTGCGAGTTGGTCTCTGTCAAGTCTACGAACATGGGAAGCATGTTCAAACTGAAGTACAACGTGACTCTGAAAGATGAACTACAGCAGAAGGAGCTCATCGATAAGATTCGTGTGAGGAACGGAAACCTGGAGGTCGCCATCATGCGCCAGGAAGAGAAGACCGGAGGGCTTTGAGGGAGGCAAATCATGGTGCAAAATATGGTATTCAAAAGATACGAACTGAAGTACCTGATGAGTGAAGAACAGAAAGAGTCTGTCTATTCCGCCTTGAAAGACCATATGGTTTTGGATAGGTACGGGCGCTCTTCCATTCGCAACATCTACTTCGACACGGATGATTTCCAAATCGTCCGCCGTTCAATTGAACGTCCAGTCTACAAGGAGAAGATACGTGTGCGCAGTTACGGTAGACCGCAGTCAGACGGCGAGGTGTTTGTAGAGCTGAAGAAGAAATACAAATCGGTAGTCTACAAACGTCGTCTGACAATGCCGTTGGATGAGGCAATGGGGTGGCTTACAACTGAACATGGAGATTACCCTCATTCGCAAATCGGAGAGGAGATCGATTTCACAAAGAACCGCTACCGTGGGATAAGGCCTGCGATGCTTCTCACCTACGAACGCGAAGCATACTACGACAAATCAGGTTCGGACCTCCGCATCACGATAGACAGTGACATTATGGCGCGTATGGAGGATGTGAATCTGGATTCAGAGCTTGGAGGTCACAGAGTACTGCCGGAAGGCTATACACTCATGGAGATCAAGACTATGTATGGTTACCCGGAATGGCTGCTAGACATACTGAACAGCACCCATCTCTACAAGTCATCGTTCAGCAAGTATGGCAACGCGTACAAGGAGATGGTCCTCTGCCGCATGCCTGAAGGATTTCTGAAGATACCGACCGGACCGGCAACGGTAGAGAATCACAGCCGTCTATTGCAGGACACTGTGGCGTGAGGCATCAACCATTTACAAAGACACTAGAAGGAGAATAATCAAAGAATCAAATTTAAAAAAAAGAGGAATAGAATGGAAACAAAAACACTGTTGATAATAGCCGTAGCGGCTATTGCTGTTGCTGGAGGGGCAGCATTCATGATGATTAGTACATCTGATGATACTACTGTACCTAATGGCAGCACCCCCAGCAAGACTTCGGATACGACCATAGATACCGGCGAGGAGACTTCATCCAGCAGCATATCAGGCACATCCGATTTCATCATCACATTCGAGAGCGGTTCCGATAACTGCTACACCGTGACGGAATCATCAGGTCTTACCACCATAACATTCAGCGGAATGTCCGATTCCAGCGGTTCCGTGTACTCTATCAGCGGTACCTTGATCGGAAACATCGTGATCGATGCTGGGGACTACGACTTCGAGCTGGTATTGAACGGACTGACCCTCAGTTCGACACAGGAGGTACCGATCTGCATAATATCGGGCGAGGATGTGACAATCTCCGCCAAGAAAGAAACTACCAACACCATCTATGATCAACGTGATGCAGTTGCAGATGAAGATATCTCGGCGAGCATCTACAGCAAATGCGATCTTAAGATACAAGGCAAAGGAAAACTCGTCATTGTATCGACCAACAACAACGGAATCCACTCCAAAGATGATCTATCCGTCAAGAATCTTACCCTATACGTCACCGCAGTGGACAACTGTCTGAAAGGCAACGACAGCGTGAGCATCACTTCGGGGACCATCACCCTTAATGCCACTTCCGGGGATGGAATAAAGACCTCCAACAGTGAGCTCAGCAGCAGCGGTAAACAACGTGGATCAGTCACCATCAATTCGGATGACGGGGACACGACGGTTACTATCAAGGCGTATTGCGATGGCATAGATTCTGCCTGCGACGCGATTATCGAAGAGACCAACGGGGGTTCTCTTTACATCTCCATAATTGCTGGAGCAGGTGCATCTTCCGCGACCAATTCAACTGTCACCGGAGCAGATATGATGCAGCAGCGTCCAAATGGTTCCGGCGATTGGGGAGGAATGCCTGGCAGAGGTAGTTGGAACCAAGGCGGCGGGAACAGCGAGGGTAACAAGAATGTAACTTCCTACTCATGCAAAGGAATCAAGGCCTCTAACGAGATCGTGATTAAATCCGGTACCGTGACTATAGATGCATATGATGATGCTCTGCACGCCAACAACGACGAGTATCTAGAGTCTGGAGCAATCCCTTCTGGAAACATCACAATCTCTGGGGGAACCGTAGTCCTCAACAGTCTAGATGATGGGGTGCATGCCGACGGTACGCTTCTGATCTCTGGCGGAACAGTAAATGTGACCGGCAGCTACGAAGCACTGGAAGGTAGAAACATCACCATATCTGGCGGAACAATATCTCTGATTTCCGATGATGACGGAGTAAACGCAATCGGCAACGGATTGATTCTCTCCGGAGGATACCTGTATGTGTTTGCCGGAGGCGACGGCTTGGATACCAATTCGAGCTCCATCAGCTTCAAAGGTACTGATGTCGTAATAGTGTCCACCAGCGGCGGAAACTCCGCTATCGATGCCGATTACAGCTACACATACACCTCTGGAACCATTCTGGCCATATGTCCTAACGGCATGACCAATGAGATCACCGGTTCGTCCGCTTTCAAGTCCTACGGTACTCAGAAGTCCCTAGGCAGCTTGAAGGCTGGAACGGTTGTCACCGCATCTGTGAGCGGTACAATCATGGCGGCAGTGGAGATTCCTACCAGTATGAGCAATGCATCTGCATTCTACATAGGTTCGACAAATGCCACGATTTCTACAGGCTCCGTATCAGGTTTGGATTCGAACGGAGTGTATCTGAAGTCCTAAAACCTAAAAGCCTCCCTTCGGGGAGGCAAACATTTTCAATATCTGTGAGTACATCACTTCACCGATAGTGATGGCCTACGACGTCGATTTGATTCAGAAAGGTAGGGCTGATGAGCTCCTTGCCATTTGCAGGGAAATGAATTACTACCGTCATAAAGCCGATATCAACGGCGTCTGCATCGAACTCTTCAGTTGCAACAAGGAATTCATAGACATGTGGTCTGACAACTTCTACCATATGTCTGACAGCGTACGTTCGCACGCCCGGATCTACTGTATCGATGATACCAAGACCGATCTCCATGCAGAATACGACATCAGCACCCATACGATCTTCCTATTCAATTTCGATTATTACGGTTGGGTAAAGAGCGTGGCCCTAGGCCTTGCCGGGAATATTCTGGAAAGGGCCCATTGGATATACTCCGTCCATGGCGCAGCCATAGATATCGACGGACGCGGTGTTACTCTCATCGCGCCTTCAAAGACCGGTAAGACCACGCAGTCCTGGGGCCTTCTCAGGATGGAGAACTCGCATCTCATCTCTGATGATTGGTATTTCGTACAGTTCGGTACAGGGAGGCCGAGGATCAACGGCTCCGAGAAGAATTGCTATATCGATGCAGACATCGGCGATGTCTGGGAAGAGTACAAGCCTCTCGTTACGGGTGTCAAGTTCGATAAGAAGGGAAGAGGCATAGGCAACGTACGTTGGATCAGAGGAGAGGGATCTGTAATCACAAAGACCTCGATGTCTGTGATCATTCTCCTAAAGAGGGACGCTTCCGACCCGACGATTGAGAAGAAGCTCGATACCGAAGAGGCACTCGCATATCTTGAGAAGAACGACTTCTGCAATCCTCATCAGCTCATCCGCGATCAGGACAGCCTATCCATCAGGAGGGAGTTCTTCAGAAGATATCTCTCCGAGTGTACAGTGTATATGGTCAATACCACATGTCCGGCCCAGGAGACACAGGAGCGTATCCGCAATCTGATCCGCTCTGTTATCTGAATTCATGCGGTATGGGAGAATCCACAGTCATAGTGTCCGGAGTGACTATGCAGTCATAGACCAGTATCTTCACGCCTGCCCTTTCAGCTTCCTCCAGGACCTCACCGAATTCCTCATGGGTGGAATAATTGGGTGTGAATATCTTCATTGGTTTCATTTGCACTATGAATGCGACGTAGCATTCGTATCCTTCCGTTACGGCTTTCATGAGGCCTCTGAGGTGCTTTACACCACGTTCAGTAGGGGCATCGGGAAAACAGCAGATGCCGTTGTTCTCGAGCGTTACTCCCTTGACTTCAACGAAGATCTTTCTTTCCCCATCCCTTATATGAAAATCGAAACGTGAATCTCCGTGCGTGTATTCTGGGTGGATTTCCGGATTCTTCCCGAACAATCCTGACCGCGGTATGAATTCCTGAAAGGCCTTATTAGGGGCCTGGGAGTCGATATTGATCAGCATGTCTCTCTTGTATGCGGCAATAAGGTCATAACGGGTCTTACGGCTGGGATTCCCTGAATCAAACAGGATCACTTTAACCCCCGGAATCAGAATCTCCTTGCATCTGCCCGTGTTCTTCACATGAACGGTCACTGTTTCATTGCCGACCTTGCAGACGGATATGAACCTATTAGGTCTGCTTATGAATGTTCCTTCGATGACACGATCGTATTTCATCTTCAGGTCTCCGGAGCCATTTATGCTGAAGAGGAGAGCAATGACTCATCAAGATATGCTACAATCGGGAAGTTATCATAATCAAATCCATCATTATTCATTTCGATGTTCAGAGCGTGCATCACAGCAGTGACGTCAGCCCAGTCAAGCCATCTGTCCTTGTAAAGGACATAACTCTCACCAGGATTCACCACTCCCGTAGCATAGAAATTCTCCTTATCAATCCAAGGGTCGGACTCTTGATAAATGCCTGTGTAGTAATCAGCACCATTCTTGTTCTTGCAGGCTGATGTAAGAAGTGCGTATCCATCGCTATCCTTTTGTTCTATTATTATGGAATAATCGTCTCCTGTATCCAGATCCAATTCAGAGCCCAGGGTAATGGTGTGATATCCTGCATACATCATCTCTTCCGAACCTTCTGCAACAAGCATTCCATCTGCAGGCGAAGAATAATCATTTCCAAGTTTGTAAATCTGATATCTTATCAAGGTGTTGGGATTCATCGTTTCAACGCCTATCGATGTCAGAGTCTGGGGGCATGTCGATTTGAACACATTGGCCATCTGAATCTTTGATTGACTGTGATCGATGCCCATGCTGTCAATGGTCGGTACGAAATGGTACTTCTCTGTATACGCGCCTTCTACGTCTTTAATTATGGCCGATCCAACGGAAATCACGCTTTGATCGTAGTAGGATAGCCAAAAGGTACCGTTGCCACCGTTCCCCCACCCAAGACCCCAGCTGTTGGCGACCAGCCAAGCACCGTTTCCGCCGATGGTACCATTGGGATCTTTAAAATACTCCTTAGGGAAGTCGTCATCGTATCCGATAACACAGATTCCATGGTCCGATTTAACGGTCTTATTCACAGATGCGTTATCGTAAGGGTCATAATCTACATCGTATGTGTAATGTGCCCAGATTGCTGCGTTTTCATCACTGGTCGGATTCCCGTCAGAATCTAGGAAATTCAAGAACGTCTTGTCTTGTTCATCCCCGGGCATACTGACGTCAGAATGATATCCTAGTGTGACGCCTCTTCCCATGTTCAACTCATTCTTAACAGCTTTAACGGCAACAGGATTGAATGAGTATCTTCTTTCTTCATCGGAAAGTGCGATATCAGGCAGCGCGTTGTATTCGATCAGCACCCTATCGTTAATGAAGCGCAGGCTTTCATCAACAGAATAATCGCCGGGGTCACTATAGGAGATCGCAAAACCGACCGTCTCCCCAGCATGTTCCTGGACGCCTTTGTCTTTGGCAACTTCCAACTCGTCACTGGAAAGAAGATAGATGTCATTCTCTTTCAGTTGATTTACAATATTTGTGAAGTCATCTTTATTAATATGGTCCCAATCCAGGATCATTTTCTGAGTGGACCTATCAGCTACACCTTTCTCATCCAGGGAGACTGTGAAAACCAGCGCCCTGAGGCCAACGTCCGTTCCTTCAATGGGGCTGTAAGGGGCAAGAGACTCATCAACTGGGCCCATACCGCCTGTGAACAGTGAGATGGCTTGTGTCATCTCTCCGCCGTTCCTGATGACATTGTATGTTATGTCGGAAGTATTCCAAGAATCGTTTGAAGGCCGAAAGCCCTCCCCCGCCTGAGAACCATCCCTGATGGGTTCGAAGGAGAACCATGCCAGGTGCTTCTCCGATAGATCTACAACGTTTCCTTTGTTGAAATCCAATCCCATATCTTCGGCGTATGATATCTCAGCGGCCTTGATTACTCCAAATGCCCAGCAGGTACCTAGCTGCCCTTGATCCTTTATCGGCGGGACAATATTCCTCCCATGGTAATCGCGGAGATCCAATTTGGAGGGCAATTCCGTCTTGGGAATATCAGGCTGAGGATCATAAGCTGTTATGCAGAATCTATAGATCTCGGGTACACGCAGGAACTCATCGTAATATTCGTCGGAACTGTGGAGTTTCAATCCCAGTTCATTCACAATTTCGTCATAAGACCTTTCCTGTCCATATTCTAGATAGGAACATGCCATAACCAACAGCACGATTGCTACCGTTATCGCTCCAGTTTTCTTTGCATCCATGAGGTACCTTCGTTTTATGATAGGTATTTTTATTTCATAAAATGAAAGGTTCAACGCCGTGCTGTAACTCTCAGATTATATCTTTGAACCTGATCTTTTTTGGGTTTAACTGAAGGTTCAGGCATTATCAAAACAACGGGTTTATAGTGGTTTAATAATGCATGAGCATGGTGTTCACGACCCTCGATGATATACCTCCAGATGAGATATACGTACTCGATACGGAGACTACTGGCCTATTTGGAGCTCCTAAGGACCTGGTAGTTGACGTTGGAATAACAAAAGTGTCTCTACGGAAGGGTACTGTCGAGGACGCATACTCGTCGGTTCTTGGATATGATGTGGATGAATGGGATGATTATCACAGGAACGCATGGATCTTCCAGAATACCGATATGACCTTGGACATGGTTTCAGACGCGCCCCCAGCAATGAAAGTCATCGAGGATGTCCGTCATCTATTGCGCAACAAGCATGTGACCTCATACAATGTCGCATATGATATGGATAAGTTCCTTTATCAGGAGCCTTGGAATCTCAGAGGTACCTTCAAGCCCTGTTTTGACATCATGATTGCAGCAAAAGATGTCTGTAAATTACCGAGCGAATACTACGGGCGCGAATACAGATATCCGAAGCTTGATTATGCTTATTCCCACATCGTAGAGGGGGATCCTGCAGGAATAAACGGGGTCCAGGACCATCGGGCACTTTCGGATGCCCGTATGGCCTCATATCTGATGATAACGATGTTCAACGACGGATTATATCGTCCTTGAGGTTCAGACCCTCTTCCACAACGACGTCGCCTTTAGTGTATTCCTTGTCAAGTCTCTTGAGGTACCATTTCTGGAAGATGTCCACAGGGTGTCTCATCAAATCCTTCTTTACTACGAAGAGGATGACGAAGAAAGCGATTATGCTCATTATGGCTACGAACATGAAACCGACCGGATCAAGGAGCGACATTCCGAGGATTCCGAGCAGCCACGGTACGAAGGTAAATGCTGCAGCTATCAGCAACAGGATCAGACATACAAGAATTATTGGAAGTTTTCTCTTGTTGACGTTTCCATCGACTGACAGGAACTTGAAATAAGGACAAACTATGAGTAGCTGGATGGCACCCGTCACGGATGCGAATAGGACCATGCAGGTCCTTCCAACGATGTCCTGAATGACCGAAATGTTTCCTGGTGTGTATGGTTCCGCACTGGTGGCCAAATTGTTCGTGATGACATCATCTATACTCACTCCCAGTAATTCCGCAAGGGGCTCCAGATAATCGTAGAATGCCCTGTCTATATGGATGATGTCGGGGACCATGTGGTACGCTGCGATATAGACTATCACGCCCATCACCCCTATGACAATGGCCGACGGAAGAGAGAAGCTTATGACTCTCGGGAGGATCAGTTCATCATTCTTGTCGGGCGATGCGAAGATCGTCATGAAGAATGCGATGATTCCCACAGCTGTGAAGGAATAGAAGGTGTTCTGGATCGGCAGCATCGGGATCCTTGCCAGGATGAAGAACATCAGTATGAACATGAAGGCAAGAGCAAGGTTTCTCGAGATGTAGACCTTCAGGATGTCCCTGATTCCGGAAATCGTCCTGCGCCCTTCCACCAATGCCTTGGGGAGTGCTGAGAAATTGTCGTCGATGAGGACCATATCAGCAACACCTCTGGCTGCACCGGATCCGGATTGCAGTGCAATACCTACCTGTGCGGATTTGATGGATTTTACATCATTGACTCCATCCCCTATCATTGCGACATACTTACTGTTGCGTTTGAGGACCTCTATGACTTTCTCCTTGTTCTCTGGTTTCATTCTTCCAAAGATGTTGGTCTTGAGGACGACCTCATCCAATTCAGAATCCGGGATTTTCTCAAGTTCTGGTCCGGAGATGATGTTTCTCTCACCAGGGATGTCCGCTATCTTGAACAGAGCATCGACAGTAACGGGGTCGTCTCCGGATATGACCTTGATGTCCATGTTGTTCTGAAGGAACACTTCGATTGTTTCGCGGCAATCTGGTCTTACTTCATCTCTGATGGATATTACAGTGACCGGTTTGAGAGGATTGATCTTGAATTCCCCATCTACAGTAAGAGGGAGATCTTCGGATTCGCATAGAACGAGTGTCCTGAAACCCTTGGATGATTCCCTTTCGATGATCTCGTCTATCTTTTCCGCATCCGAACAATATTCGCGGATGACCGTCCAAGCTCCGGAGTAGAGCGTGTAAACCTTGTTGTCGGCTTTGATCTTGACTGCACTGTATTTCCTTGCGGAACTGAATTGGATCTCATCCAGAAGCTCTACGTCTGTCTTTCCGTACCTATCGGCCAGAGCCTTCATGGTCTTGTTGACGCTGCCGGTGGATGATACGAAGTATCTGATGATGTTCTCGGCTTCATTCTGTTCAATCAAGTGTTCAGCCGATTCGAAAAGAAGATTGTTTGTAGTTATGGTTCCCGTCTTATCCATACAGACGATCTCAACGTGGCTGATGGATTCGACAGAGTTGAACCTCTGCAGGAGGACTCCGGTGTTGGCCATCCTGATAGCGGTAAGCATGTATGTGATAGTGATCAGAAGGAAAAGAGCTATGGGGACGATATCAAGACAAATGACGAAGATTTCAAGCACGTCTTCGATTCCAGCACTATCGAATAGGTTGGCCCCTCTGATAACCGAAACTATGACTGAGAAGAATAAGAGGACGAATGATATCGTCATCAGTGCGGTAGTGATGGTTGTCGTTTCCATTTGCAAGGGCGTCTTCTTAGAAGTGAACTTCTTAGCACTGGACAGCATCTGCGATGCATAGGAGTCATTACCGAATGCGGTTACAATGAATTCACCCTGTCCGGTTACACAGAAGGATCCTGAGTAAATCTTATCTCCAGGATTCTTACGAACAGTGCTCGATTCACCTGTGAGGAGAGATTCATCCATCTCCAGGGAACGGCATTCCTGGATAGTTCCATCGACAAGGGCCTGTTCACCGGCACGTATTATGATCAGATCGTCCTGAACGATCTCGCTCTGATCGATCTCGACCTCCTCGCCATCACGCACCACGGTAACTTTGGGGCGTGTGAGCAATGATATCTTATCAAGACGGTGCTTTGCACGCATCTCTTGTATCGTCGAGATGAATATGTTGACGATGATGATTCCTGTTGCTGATATGGCGCTTAACAGGTTACCAAGCAACAGAAGGGCTGCTCCCAGAACGAACAGGATTATGTTGAAGGGAGTCACTATGTTCTTAATCGCAATATCTGCGTATGACCTGCTAGTCTTAACTACGACATTGTTTACTTTTCCATCTTTCTTCCTCTGAGAAACCTCAGCGGAGGTCAGCCCTTTCATGGCTCTCTTAATTTAATTCTTATAATTAAGGGATTCTACGTTTGCCACTGCTCTTTCTATGATTTTTTCCATAGGAAGCACATCAATCTTCTTCGTAAGGCCTCTGGAAACATAATCGATGTAACATTCAACGGGCAGATGGTAGAACTCCAAGACCGCATGCGCGTATATCGATAACTGCATTGCGTACTCCTTCTCAAAACGGTCAGATATATCGGTCTTATAGTCATGGACTTCGACACGGTCAGGATACAGCACAAGCAAGTCTATAACGCCTCTGAGAGTGATGTTGGTTCCTTCCAAAGGAAGTCCGCATTCGATCTCGGTGTAGCGGAGGTCGGCATCAGCCGTTCTCTTCAAGACCTTCTCTATCTCTGCAATTTCAGGATAATCGTAATCAACAGACTTTCCATTACACATCAGTTCTGCTATCTTATGTATCTGGGTTCCGTATTCCATTCCTTTTCCACCGACTTCATCGGAACCCTCGGAATTCGAAGTTCCGTCCTCGTTGCTGAAATCCAATATATCATGTACGCCCAGTTTGACTCTTCTGACAGCATATTCTGGTATCGAAGGCATCTCGATCAACTGCTCGGATGACATATCGGAATCACATTCTATTGCCGGGATGGATTCGTATTCTCCGTCGGATAACCCGTCGATGAATTTGGACTGGTTCGGACCGCAGATAATCGTCTCGTATTGTTTGGCCCTAGAAAGCGCGACGAACATGAGCCTCCTTTCCTCGCTGTAATCCGGTTTTATGGCAGACGATGCAAGTTTGGCCCTCCAATTTGTACACACTTTGGAATATTCTCCGAAATGACCAATCTCCTTGGTACAGCGGAGCCCTAGCATTCTATCATAATAGAAGGTGCCTGAATTGTGATTGGTCCCTGGCATGGTTCCTCTGTCGATGAAGGGTGCTATGACTATCGGGAATTCAAGGCCCTTTGATTTATGCATGGTCATTATGGTGACGGCCTTGTCATCGATGAAGTTCTCGACAGGATATGTCGCTTTATTCTCGATATCATCCTCGATTATCCTAATGACATCCGATATGGTCAGCAGAGTCCCCCTGTGGACAGATGACATGGTAGAGATGATGGCCTGTGTGATATCATTGTCCAGATTATAGAACTGGAAGAGGCTGGTCAGAAGATCTGTGATTCTTCTTCTTTTACGATAGAGCAGAGCTCTCTGCTCCGATATGATCGACGGGATTTTGTTGGCATCCTTATATGCATCCCTGATCTGTATAGGGGTGTAGTCCATATCGGCCATTATCGGTACAAATGCCCATGGGTCGCGGTCATTGTTCACATATCTGAGCCAAGCCAACGCCAGTTTTCCTTCGCGAGTGGACATTATCTGAACATCTCCCTGAAGGTATGCGGGAATCCCGTTAGCTTCGCAGGCGTCGCGTATCATTCTGCAATGTTCAGTCTTGCGGCAGATGACTGCTATGTCACCATAGCCTACTTTGCGAGGCCCCTCATCGGTGATGATGGTATAGTTGCCGGAATGCACGTAGTCCTTGATAGCAAGTACTGTATCCTCAAGCTCGTTATCCTTTGACCCCGACTGAACGAACCTTATGGAGGTGTGGTCCGCGATGTCTTTCCTCTGCGCCTCTATGAGAACTGTATCCTTTTTCAGTGATTCCTAGTCTATTTTCTCGTCATTGGATCCTTCCAAACATATGCACTGGTAGGCCAGATCGATTATCTTCTGTGATGAACGGTAATTCATATCCAGAGGCAGTTTGATCTCCTCGGGTATAGAGAACCTAACTCTTTTGTTCCCGTCCTCATTGAGGAATCTTCTATACTCGACCGCTTTTTCCTCGAATTTGGTGATGTTCTCGATAGAAACGTATCTGAAACCGTAGATACCTTGTTTCCAATCGCCTACAACACAGAGATTGGGTTCACTGAGGATCATGAGTGATATCATCAGCTGATTGGCGTTCGTATCCTGGAATTCGTCGACCATCAGGTAGCGGAAGCTGTTCCTCTCACGAACAGATTGTTTGGTATAGAGCACAGTCAGCGCCATTATGGCAACAAGGTTGAATGTCAGGCGGTTGTCGATAATGGATTTTTTGATGTATTCGTAATAGACATCATGCACGAAATCGAATAACTGTTTCCTATCCTCATTGGAGCATGATTCAAGAATCTCCCGAGGTACAGGTTCGGTCCCACCCCTCTGTGGTTTCCCATAGCAATTGTTATCGTCCAGTTTGTTCAAAACATCCCAATTGATGCATTTTGTATTATTGACAGCATTGTTCTCCAGCAGTGAATTGAGCACTTCAGACGTATCGCCGTTTAGTGCCTGCTCCCACTTGTTTCCGAACCAGCCCCTCTTTAGGGGGATTATTCCACGGGACATCAGATTGTTGATCAGACCCATGAGGGAAAGCGGATCTTCGCTAGCGATGATGGCCGCATCCCCATAATCCATTCCGCGAGAATCGAGGAACCCATCCATGAAACGTAGGAAATAGTCCTTCTTCAGGGATTCATTTTGCTGCATTGTAGCGGCTCTGGTCAATCTCTCCCCAAGACCGAAGAACTCGCTTACCAAATCCGGAGAATCCAACACGATGGACAGACAGAATGCATCGAATGTTTTGGTCATCACCAGTTTTGAATCCTTTTCCATGTGATTCTCGGTCATCTTACGCTTGATGCGCTCTTCCATCTCAGATGCAGCATTGTTCGTGAAGGTCATCAGAAGCACATCCTTCGGAGATATATCCGGTCTGGAAATCAAACGGATATAGCGTTCTACGATGGTGTGCGTCTTACCAGTTCCGGGACCGGCATCCACGACAATCATTCCCTCATGGGTGTCCGCGATTCTTTGCTGGGACGCATTGAGTTCACTCATTTCCCTCACCCCCATCATCCAAGATCTCTTTGGTGCACACTGAGAAATACGGACAATCTGTGCATTTGCCTCTGGGTTTGGCCGGGAATTCCTTCTTGCTCTGAATGGACATGGTGTTATGCATCTGGGAGATGAAATCCATAACGGATTCCATGAATCCAGAGGTCATCTCGATCGTATCATTATACCTCAGTATTCCGTTCTCCGCAAAACCTGCGATCTTTCTCAGACCCTTGCTTATCGTTTCAGAATTGGTTTTTGTACGATTCATACCGAGAGAATCTGCGATATTGTTGATCAGCGCCAGATCCTGATCCCAAGTAGCGACATCTTCGGAAGCCATATCACGGATTACTCTAAGGATTGCATCGACATTACTTCTCAGATTCTTGCTCAAAACCGAGCTTAGGAATGCACGGAACTCTTCGCTCTCAACGATGGTTTGCTTGATCGTTTTATCGGAAAGCCTGATGTACCTGACATTGGATGTGATAGGGATCTCATCAACTATCGAGGTGACATCGTTATCCATCGCATAGAAAAGATCGAATTCGCTCCTGTATCCTCCGTGTTCGAGAGAAAGGCACAGATAGATGGGCGCCTGGAATTCAGGATATTTGGATTTAGAGTTAGGGGTCATGGATTCGGCTATTCCTTTGACGTCCCCGGGTTTGCCTGTTTTATAGTCTGTGATCACACCATTCCAGAATAGGTCCAGCTGTCCGTGCACAGGGTATCTGTCTGATTCCAGATCCCTTTCGCATATGGAACTTGTGTATTCCTTGCCGAGGGCGATCATGAACTTATTTGGATTCTTTTTTTCAGAAAGGGGTACATCTAAAGGCGCATCTTTGATTCCTAAGTGATCGATGTACTTGGTCACTGTCCACATGGCCTGTCTTATCTTCGCTCTGTCCAGAGTCTCCAACAAGGGAGAGGAAAGCCCCGAATATCTGTCAGATATGAGGTCTACGAAATAGTCGAGTCCCAAATTTGTAACATCATCAGGGTAACAAACATAGAATTCTGCGAAAGAGTGGATTAATGTACCGAATTCAGTGTTCTTCTCTTCAGGTGTACTAAGGAAGAGTCCGTACATGAACCTTCTGGGGCAAGAATAATAGTTATTGAATGAAGACTTGGAGAATTTCATATCAAAAACAGAATCATTACTGACGCCTCTTGAAGGATCATCAGGGAGTTTTTGTTCCTCCTCGCTATGCCAACGGCCTCTGATGAGGTTCGTGCTCATCAGTGAGAACGAATCCATAGGTTTTTTGTAAAGGAGATCGAACATCATGCAGGGCCTGGCAGGCTTTCCGCCTTTCGTCGAATTGACGAAATAATACCTGATCTGGCCTTGCTGTATGAGGGCGTTCAGTCTAGCTACGTTCTTATCAGTCTCATCCTCGATATCGATATATTGCTTGCCGATCAGAGTCTTGTTCCAATCCTGTTCCATGCCCAGGAAGAATACGACAGGCCTGTCAATATAGACTGAATTATTGCAGTCCACCAGAAGAACGCCTTTTTTCTCTTCCTCTGGGATCTCCTCATTGTGGTGGAGCTCATTGACGTTGTCAACAGCGTATTTCACCTCGTTAAGATTAACAGATGTAATCTTGGAATCAGCAACCTGGAGGTCGTTGATGAGAATACCGACCTGAATCTTTGCCCTCCTGTCGCAGATTGACTCGCAGACTTCAGAATAGGTCATGTTGCGGATGTTCTTCATGACTTCCCACAGTTCCCTGCCTCTGTTGCGCATATCTGCATCGGTCTGTTTGGATAGCAGGAATTCTTCCCTGCCTTTCTTGAAGAATCCGTTGTAATTGGAAAACAGTTCTTTTACATGTTTTACACGGATCGTATCGAAATCAAGCGCCAATGTGATGAATTGGAGATAGTCTCTGATTTGGGACAGGTCACGAACTGCAAGGGAGTTGATGAAAGGAAGACCCCTCCTGTAAAGTGCCGCCCTGACGGCATCTGTGATGGGACTGGAAGTATTCAGAACTATAGCGTAATCACCAGGTTTGGTAGGATCGATCATATCTACCGTGTTCTCGGCAAGCTGACGGTCGTTACCGATCTCATAGATGGTATCGATATCATACACATCCTTTTTGAAAATGGAGATCGAATCGTGCTTTATGGGGATGAAATGCTTGTCCAGATCGTTAAAGAGTTCCTCCTCGATCACTGCTACACAGTTGCCTTCGTAGAACTCATCGTCTTCCGGAATGAATGAACCCATGAGACGCTCTAACGTAGGGATGGCCTCGTATGAATCATACACCTCCTTGGCCGATGCGGAATGAAGGTATTTCCTGACATCCTTTGTGTACTTCCTGATCTCTTTTATGTTCTCAATCTCGCTGTGAACGTACTTTATACTGAGTCCGGTTTCAGCCGAAACCGTTGAGATGACCATCAGTTCGGAATAAAGCGGGGAATTCATCACTCTGGATGCAACCTGTGAAGCGATCTGTTTTGGTGTAAGTGCAAAAGGGCCGATTATTGGTTTATCGATGCGTCCGTTGAGGGCGGTGGCCAGAGCGACATCGTTAGTGATAACTAGATCGTAATCACGTACCTCTTCGTACAGCTCGTCGATTCCCTTTACTCCCTTCATATCAAGGTGGAATGCGAAACCGATAATAAAGGCTCCTCGGTTATGCTTGTTATCTCTGTTATCCCTGTTAGTCAGTTACATTCTTTATCCGCTATTGGATAATGCTCAGTATGGACGATGTGTTCGTTGTCGAGGCTGCCATGTCTGGTCCTAAAGGATTCCCAATCGATCGGGTGGTCCAGGTAGCGGTCTGCCGCATGCACAGGGATGGGACTGATTTCGATACGGTTTACGATTCTTATGTATACGCTGACCCTATGGATCTGGGAAAGAACTCCTTGGATTACTTACAGCAAGAGTACGGCATCACAGCGGAGACTCTGTATCTTGCCCCTGATGAGGAGACCATCGCCAAGGAATTACTTGGGAAACTCAAGGATGCTGAATGCACATCATTCAATGTCAATCGTACATTCGGGCAATTCCTTTGCGTAGAACCTTGGGATCTGAATGGAGAGGTGACTTTGCTCCCCTCTATCTCCAGCAGACTCCCGCCAGAATATGCCAAGACAGTCGCAGATGCCTACAATTATGCGACTCCTGGTAATCCTATGGGCATAGAGGGCAATAATGCGATGGATCGCTGCCTCATGTCGACATCCATCATGATGAAACTACGTCAGACCGGATTCTTCTGATCAGGCGTGTCTGAACACAACATTCACATTCAGCAATGTCCTAAGGATCGTTATAAGGAAAAGGATCAGATATACGATCATCGGACCGATCCCGAGGACCGTCGTTAGGAATCCAGGCGTAAGTATTAGCACGTTTCCCAGTATGAACAGCAGGAGACCTGCGATAAGGAACTTGTATCCCAGCATATTCTTGGTATCGTCGTACAGTATCCCCAGACCCAAAAGACCGAATAACCCGGGAATGACCGTCAAAAGGATGCGTGTGGATTGACTTTTCCTCTTGGGCTCCGACCGTTTGGTCTCCTCAGCAGAAACAGGTTCTGCAGGGATCTTTGTATAGCATTTGGGGCAAGTAATGCAATTCGAGGGCACAGGCTCTCCGCATTTTGGACAGTAACGCGTCATTCTATCTTACGTATGATGAAGCCTGTACATGTAGATGACGCTATGAGTTTCCCTTCCTGGGAATAAACTCTGACATCGTAAATACCGAGCGAGCGTGAGACATTGATGGCCTTGGCCACACATCTCAGATCGCCGTTGGCAGGCCTGTAAAACTTCACCTCTGTGCTCTGGCCAGTTCCATCGTGGAGCATATTGGATATTATGGCAAAGGTGTGGTCCATAAGAGAGTATATTGCCCCTCCGTGTACGCGCCCCATGCTGTTGATCATGAAGGGCTGTATGCTCATCGAACAGATCACTTCCTCGGAAGAAATGCTCTCAATCTTTATTCCCATGTGCTGAGCGAATGGTGCGCCGAACACTTCCAGAACACGGTCCGCGTACTGTTTTGTATCATCCGACATCAACGGCAGGAGTTCTTCCCTTTCCATGCCCGGCCGATATCATAACCTCTCATAAAACTATCTCATTTACCCTCCCTCTTTCAGCGAACGTTCGTGCATAGGTGATTTATCGGTAATCAGGTATTCATGTTCCATGGCCGAGGTCATCTCTGTTGCTGAATTGAACAGCCGCGTAAGCGAACTGTTCTCTAAGAGCCCCAATCTCAATGACATTTGGGTGAGCGCAGAGATCTCCGGTCTGAAGAAATATCCTTCTGGATACTATTTCGTCCTCAAGGATTCGACCAGCGCCATCAATTCAGTCATGTTCAAATCCGCTTTGGGCCGCCTTAACTTCGAACCTACGGAGAACATGAAAATCCGTGCCTTTGGAAGAGTTGCGCTGTATGTGCCTCAAGGTCGGTACCAATTCATCGTGGAAGTGATGGAGAAATCCGGGCTTGGCGATAGATATCTTGCTTTCGAAGCTCTGAAGAAAAAACTGGAAGAAGAGGGTCTCTTCGAACAATCCCACAAAAGGCCGCTGCCGCTATACCCCCGCAGGATAGGCGTGGTGACATCCCAGAGCGGTGCGGTAATCCACGATATAATAACCACATCCGAGTCCCGCTATACCGCAGACATCCTGCTCGCCCCTGCCATGGTTCAGGGCGACGGGGCTGCGGAGTCCATTGTCGCGGGGATACAGCTCCTGAACAAGGTCGGGGTCGATGTGATAATAGTCGGTAGAGGCGGAGGTTCCATCGAGGACCTGTGGGCCTTTAATGAGGAGATTGTCGCCAGAGCGATCTACAATTCGAAAGTGCCTGTGGTCTCAGCAGTCGGTCACGAAACCGACTTCACCATTGCGGATTTCGTTGCGGATAAGAGGGCGCCCACCCCTACCGGTGCGGCGGCCATTATTCTGCGTGACAAATCGGAGATACGTTCAGAGCTGCAATCCTATACTACTCGTTTGAATCGTGCGATGTCAAATGTACTGGAAGGAATGAAGCATTCCTTTGAGATACTTGATTCGAAATTGGGTCCACAGAAGGCTCTCGACGATTTGAACATACGCTCCATGATGCTAGAGGACTTATCAAAGACCGCAGATTCGTCCCTCAAGGCTGCTTTGAATGCAGTAAAGATGCAGTACAACGCCTTAGATGCCAGGCTCATGCCTTCCAGAGCTTTGGAGGACATCAATTCTCTCAGAGATACAGTGGAAGCATCTTTGGAACGCATTAAATTAGGCTCTAAGCACCTCATTGAGATGGAATCATCAAGATTTGGTGGCATTTCCGACCGTCCAGAGAAAGCGATGGTAGCCATCGTCAAACAGGCAGCAGACATGCTTGATTCCGAATCGAAGCAGCTAGAGGGACTTAACCCCAGCAACGTCCTGACCAGAGGTTACAGCATGGTAACAGACGGAACGGGCAAGGTTTTGACATCAGTGGATAAGATCAACGTCGGAGACAGCATCGTCATCCGCCTCAGAGACGGCAATGCAGAAGCCGACATAACGAAAAAGGAGATGAAGAAATGACAGACTACACAGAAGAAGTCGAGAAGATGAGTTTTGAGGACAGCATCAAGGCCCTCGAGGATCTGGTCAAAGAGCTCGAAGCCGGAGGGATAGACCTTGACAGAAGCATAGAGATCTACGAAAAAGCAGTGATACTGCGCAACCACTGCCGTACGATTCTTGATGAGAGCGAGCGCCGTATCGAGAAGATTATGGAATCTTCTGGTGCTATTAAGACAGAGGAATTCAAGCTTGATTGATTTTCCAGAGCTTTATGCCTCTGGAAATCGCCCATTTACTGGATTCCTCATAAAGGAGGCTAATGCGGAAGTCATCAGAACTGAATGCAAGCCTCAGAGCCCCTCCAAGTCCCCCTTCGTTGATGCTCAATGAGTTGTAACTGCCGAAACCATCCTTCAGACCAAGGAGCAGAACGTCGACACAATCGTGTCCGCGGGCTATCTTCTCCTTGTGCTTATGGTCCCCCATCTGCCATTGGAGGTCCTTCAGAACGTTCTTACGTGATATCTCCGAACCCAAAGTGTTATTGATAACTGCATTGACCATCTTCTGAACATCCGTTTTCAATGTACGTTTATCTACAAAGTCCCTGAAATCAAGATTCTTGAAATTCAGGTTGTAGCCGCGGATATAAGAGACATACATGAGAAGCCCCAACGGATAGCATGCGTCGATGACGGCCTCACGTATATTCCCATTCTGTCTTTGGAACCTTTCCAGACGGTCATGATCCGCATATTCCGTGAGTACATCGTCCAAAGCAGCACTGTTTATCAGCATCATCTCCAGGTCGCGATAGTCCGTATAGAATATCGGTGGCGAGAATATACGCCCTTTGAGCTCATCCAGATCCCGATCAACAATTCCGAGGATTTTTCCATCCCTGCGAGCTGTCATCTTATTAACGGATTTGATCACATTGCTCTTTGAATGTGCTGGCAGGACTTTAACGTCCTTGCTGTCGACGAATTTGGAATACAGGCGGAGGTCGGTAATGCCCTCGGCGATAAGTATCGTACCTTTGAAGATGGATCTGTTCATCGATATCTGGTTGCAGATATCGTCATCAGTAAGGTATTCACGCATTTTTCCGCACCATTTCAATAGCAAGATCCCATTTGTCGTGGATAATCTGAGGGGAGTGTGTAGCGACAATTATCTGAACCTTTCTGACACGGCATATGTCGCTGAAATAGTCCCCAAGCATCTGCTGCCATGACACATGCAGGGATATCTCGGGTTCGTCGACTATCACAACCCCATCCTGTCCAGAATGGAATAGGATATAGTAGAACATCAGCAGGACCTGTGTCTCTCCCGAGGATAGCTTATTCAAAGGAAGCGAAGTCCCATTATTCATGGAAACGACCAATTTCCCCGTTGCAGAGACATCTATCGTCTTGTTGATGAAAATGTTGTTTATGATATCCTTGAAAACGATTATGGATTCAGCGAACTGATAGTTCTTCTCTACATAATCCGATACAGAATAAGCAAGATCCTCATACTTTTCCCTGTCATCGATCAGATCATATCTGGAAGGCGGGAATCTGTATCCTGTAGGTATCTCGGGTTCGAAACCGGCATCTTTTATGAAATCAAGCTTTGCTTTGAGGTCCTTGCACCAGAATTCAAGATCGCTGTTGCTGATGTCCTTGTGTTGCTGATTAGAGGGGGTGAGCTTGGTATTGTCCTTGGCAGTACGTATGGAATCATACAATTCTTGGGCAGCGGATTCCAAAGCGTTGACTATATGACCATCCTTTTTGGTTATCATCAAACGCTCAGGAGGCAGGTAGATTATGTCTGATATGTTATCCAGTTCCTCATCGGTCAATGGGGATTCCAACCTGTTCTTCTGTATACGGACACTCATCTTCCCATTGTTTTTCTCAACGATGAGGGTACTGTCGTCAACGAATCCAATGTTCATTCTGGAGAACGGGATGTCCTCAAGATATGCCCGGTCTCCGCGGAGGATACTGTAAACCATGTGGGCTATTGTGGACTTGCCCAATCCGTTGGGCGAATGGATAAACGTTAGATCTGGATTGAGGTTGAGCTCATAATCGTACTCATTGAACAACCCCTTAACGACGACCGACCGGATCCTCATAAAGGTAGGATGGCAATCCGCATATTAAATTTAATAACAAGAATCGGATAGACTGAATCGATGTCGAACGATGCACTGTTTCAAAGTATCTCCGCGGATATTGCTGCCGGAAGAGTTGAAGGGGTTTCGTCCAAGCTCCTCAGCGCCGCAGAATCCAGTGACGATCCGTACGAGGTCCTGAAGTGCATGTCCATCCTCAAATTGGTGCCCAACGACGGGACAGAATCCAAGATGGCTAACAGACTTGTCGATATGGCCGATGAAAAGAATGGGTTAGATATCGCGAAAGCATTGAACAATCTGGACTGCCCCTACTTCAGTATCAAGATTCTCGATAGGCTCCCTGCCTCTGATGAGACCGTCAGGCTCAGATGCCACTGCCTCTGCGATCTGGAAGAGTTTGAATCAGCATTGGAAGTCTATGGAAGAATAGAAAACCAGTGTATCAACGACAGGATAATGCTCACCGTCATCCTGAGTTCCTTAGGCGAGCACAAAAGGTCTATTGACGAGGCCACATCCCTCTTGGCAGAAAACCCAAAGGACTACGATACAAGGATCGCGTATGTCAAGGCTCTGATGATGGGCGGTAAGAACAAAGAGGCCCTGTTATACGCACGCAGCGGTCTGAAGGACAAATCGGCGGACTCCAACGCTGTAGCGGCCTATGTCCTCAGAGTACAGGGCAACATCAAAGCTGCCGGAGGATATGCTTCTCGTGCCGTCCAGCTCAACAATCAGCATATCGGGGGGATGGAATCCTTGGGAATATGCTTGGCCTTGAAAGGCGAGTATGATAAGGCCCGCATAGTCGCCGGTGCGATCAACGAATTATCTCCTGGGGACAAGGCCGCAATCAATGTCCTCTATTATTGCGAAGGTCATTGACGGCAAGTTTTCTGTATATTACTGATGATCTGTAGGAATACCTTAATTCCTTCCAGAATCCAGGTGTGAAGAACACCAGGGCCAGGGTAATCTCCAAACGTCCTATCCACATCAGGAACATGAGGAATATCTTGATCTCATTCGAAAGTATGTCGTAATCCCCGAGCGGACCGAAATGTCCGAATCCGACACCTGTGTTGGAAATGGATCCGACGGCCAGACCTATGGCGTCCACCCAGTTCATTCCTGCTGTCATTAGGATGATCATACTGACCAGAACTGTCACCATATAAAGCAGAGTAATGGTGATCGCACTCATGACACGCGTATCATCCACATGCTCCTCATCGACCTTAACAGAGTATACTGCGTTGGGGTGGATGATGGTCATGAAGGCATTATTGAAGAATCTCATCACTATTCTGATCCTGGTGAACTTGATTCCTCCTGAGGTGGATCCGGCTGATGCACCGACCATCATCAGTATGATCAGAAGGAACATCATGAGTTCAGATGAATTGGAAAAATCATAGATGGTGGTACCGGTAGTCGTACCCATGGAGACGACTGTAAACAGGATGGCCCAGTACTCTTCCAGCAGATTATCGAAGTCCATATTCAGATGAGATAGTCCGCCTATCTTGATTCCAAGCAGGATAATGGACATCAGGAAGAAATACAGCGCCATGTGGCTGATTTCCTTGCTGCTGAGATAAGCCTTCAGATTTCTTCCGTATATCGCTTTGAAGTGGAGGTAGAAATTGGTTCCTCCGATGAACATGAAGATGAGAGTGACTACCTGCACGGGAGTGGCGGTCTCGATCAGACTAGTATTGGAAATGATGACTCCGCCGGTAGAGATAGTGGTGAGCGACAGGCAGATGGCATCGATCAGATCCGCTCCGACGATGAAAAGGATTACAAAGTTGATTATCGACAGCAAAACGTACACCAAAATGAAGCTCTTGGCCGCATTCTGCAGTTTCATTGAGTAATGGGAAGAACCTGAACCTTCCAATTCGTTGTTGAAGAACAGACGCCCCATTCCGAAAAGAGGGAGCATATAGATGAAGATGATAACAATCGCAATACCTCCGATCCATTGCGACATCGCTCTCCAGAACATCAGGCTCAAAGGCCAATAATAAACACTTTCAATCGTTGTGCTTCCTGTAGTTGTGAATCCGTTGACGGATTCGAAAAGGGCGTTAACGGGAGACATCCCCACGATGATATATGGGATGGCTCCGACGAAGAACATTATAAGCCACGTCATCGCGACCATCATCAGCCCGTTCACAGTCCTCAGATTCTTGGAGGGCGCGAATATCAGATATATGAACAGTCCTGTCGTGATTAACGGGATCGCAGGATAGAGGAATGGCGACATATCCTCATTGACCAGCAATGCAAACAGACTGGGAAGGAGGAACATTATTCCGAGGATGGCGATGAGCCCTCCGGCAAGTTTGAACTCTGTGCTATGCCAGATTATGAACTTGTCCAGAAGGCTTTCCTCGTTAAATATCGACATCCGATCAACTCTCTGAAACGATCTTCCTACCGAAGACTCTTGCCAGATCCTTATCCTTGGTGAAATTCGTGAAGACCATCACACGGTCCCCCTCTTCGAACATGGTGTCCATCATTGGGTAGATGATAGTGCCGTTGCGATCTATCGCCAGAACATTGAGTCCGTTTGGAAGGGACAGATCACCGAAATATCTGTCCATCAGCTTGGATTGCTTCGTAACATAGTGTATGAAGAACTGCTCGTCATGGTTCCTCATCCTCATGACCACGTTGTCCGTTGACATAACGCATTTTCTTATCTCATTCGAGACGATTCTGTCGAATCCTATGATCGTGTCCAGACCTGTGAACATGAAAATGTCCATGTACTCCTTCTTGAGATACCTTGAGATGATCTTGTTGGTGTTGTATTTCTGAGCGGTCATACACATCAGGAGGTTGGTATCATCCTGATTGGTCACAGATACAAGACAGTCCGACCTGAATATGTTCTCAGAAGCCTGGATGTCCGGTTCGGTGAAATCCCCGTTTACGACCAGAACACCGGTAAGGATCCTTGAAAGGTCTTTACAAACCTCGGGATTCTTCTCGATTATCCTGACATACCTCTTCTTGGGATCCTGTGCGAGCAATTTGGAAAGATGCCTGCCGACAATGGTTCCTCCCAGAACGATGATCTCTCTTGAGGTGTTATTGATGCCCAGATCCTCATTTATCTTATCTATGGCTTGTTCAGAGCCCATGATGCACAACCTGTCCCCTGCATGGATCTCCATGGATTGTACCTGGAAGAACAGGTCATCGCTGCGATAGATGGCAAAAACCCTGGCCTCAGGGCTGTCAAGGGAATTCATGATGACTTTGCCGATCATATCGCTGTCCGGAGGTACCTCGAATACTGCCATGGATTCCTTGAAAATAGGCATGGTCTCATAATCGATAGCATTCTCGAGGATGCATAATTTGTACATTTTTTCAGCAGTAAGCAACTCAGGCGAGATGATGATGTCAACCCCTGTGGTGCCCTCATCCGTGGTTTTGATGAGATAATCCGGATTGGTGATCGAGGCAACTGTCCTGATCTCCGGTTTGAACATCTTCGCTATCATGCAGACGAACAGATTGGAGTCATCACGTTTGAGCGTGGATATTATGATGTCTGCCTTGTGGCTGTTTATGGCTTGCTCGATGATCTTGGGGTTCGTCCCATCCTCATGTAGCACTGAAACGTTCAGACGGTTCTTTACCGCATCCGCTATCGCTGCATCACTTTCGATAATCAGCACATCGTGCATATCTGAGATGGTCTCGGCAGCAACGTAACCAACACTGCCGGCACCTATGATGATGACTTTCATGTGTGTAGGTAGCGAAACATACCAACGTAAAAAACATTCGCATAAGAAACAGTCATTTGTTAGTCTTGTCTGGCGAGAAAAACAGCAGATATACCGTGACGAATACGACATTTAGGGTATCTAATTTATAGGTGGGAGGATTAGCGAGTCTTATGTGGAAGCAAGTAAGCGAGGATTTCTGGGCACAGAACCGCTCTTCGAAAGTTGATCAGGTCAACGACACGGTCAAAGCCATAATCGAACAGGTACGTCAGGACGGGGACAAGGCCCTAATCGAACTGGCAGAGAAATTCGATAAGGTAAAGCTCAAATCCGTGGCAGTCACCAGGGATGAGATTGAGGAGGCCTACGAAAAGGTCTCACAGGACATAGTGGACGAACTAGAGAATGCGGCCTACAACATCCAGCGCTTCCATCAGATGCAGAAACCCGCAGGACTTTGGCTCACAGAGGTCGAGCCTGGAATTACTCTCGGGGTGAAGACCACTCCCTTGGAGAGGGTCGGTTGTTACATACCTGGAGGAAGGGCTTCATACCCCAGCACTGTTCTCATGACGGCGATTCCTGCAAGAGTGGCCGGAGTGGATGAGATCGTGATGTTCACTCCCGCACCGGCCAACCCGATTACACTTGTCGCGGCAGACATAGCAGGTGTGGACGAGATCTATTACAGCGGAGGGGCGCAGGCCATAGCTGCCATGGCCCTCGGAACCGAGTCCGTTGAGCCTGTTCAGAAGATTGTTGGTCCAGGTAATGTTTTCGTTACCGCAGCGAAGATGATGCTCCGCGACAAAGTGGATATAGACTTCCCCGCAGGGCCTAGCGAAGTAGCTGTGTTGGCAGATGAATTCGCCGATGCAGAATTCGTCGCTGTCGATCTTGTCGCCCAGGCCGAGCACGATCCCTCATCTGCCTGCCTGCTTGTCACAAGCGACCCCGATCTACCTGACAAGGTTTGGCCCATGATGGAGAAGTTCATCAACGAAACTCCAAGGAAGGAGATCATCGAGAAGGCCATGAACAATTCAGGCTACATAATCGCTGACAGTCTCGATCTCGCAATTGAGATTATGAATGAGATAGCTCCTGAACACCTCTCCATTCAGACCAGGGATCCTCTGGACACCCTTGGGAAGATAAAGAATGCAGGTTCCATCTTCATCGGGCCGTATACGCCAGTAGCCGCTGGAGATTATGCCTCAGGGACCAATCACGTCCTGCCGACCGCTGAACACGCAAAGACATGTTCCGGACTCAACGTCATGGCATTCATGAAGACATCGACCGTCCAGTACCTTACAAAAGAGGGGCTGGCAGCCCTCGCACCAACGGTCGAAACCTTGGCCAACGCTGAAGGACTGTATGCTCACGGAGCATCGGTCAAAGCTAGGAAATCGGATGAGTAATCCGACTAAACATCAAGGGGTGTCTATCCACCCCTTTATTAATGTATTCTTTTTATACAACCTATTAAAAAATGTTAATTTTTGTGTTAACACAACAAAATCCAGAGTTTTTATCAGTTCCCTTTTTATCCTTTGAGTCCAATCACAGTCCGTAGAGGGAGACAGCCCCTTGCACGGAGAAATCCAACTGTCTCTCCTATTACCTTCTCGTATTCACTGGTATTTTCTATATTGATGTATTCTGCTTATTATGGAGAATCAGAGCACCCTCTTCGAAGAGATGACCGCCTCTGGCGGTGATGTTATCAAGAATGGGCTCTGCAACGTCTGTAAAGGGACCAGACGCCTTTGCGGAAAGGATAGATGTCCCCTTATGGTTAAGTTCTATACGAAGAAAATCAACACTCCTGTGATCAAGAGCAATGATATCGCTGGCAGCTCTCCTCCGGCAGTGTTCGTCGGCCGCTACGGCTATCCCAAGGTCGAGATCGGCCCTCTTCTCCCTACATTCATCGGCGATACCACCGAATTGGACAAACCTGAACTCTGGGCAGGAAAGTCCATGTACGATATCGCAGCGATGAGATACCAGCTGGTCCGCGGAAAGTACAGGATCGATGCCACAGACTTTTCCAAATCCGGAAAGATTGTGGATAATGTCCAGGAACTCGCCCTCACAGCTAAGCCCGTAAGTGTCGAGACACTCTTCGAGAGAAAACCTTCCGGACGCATAGTGCTTGATGACGAGATAATGCCATTCGGGCCTTCCGGCAAGATGTCAAGCATCAAAGTGGAGAATGGAAGGTTCGAACACAACCTGGAGAAGTCCTTCTATGACACCGATATGAATTCCACCGACGCAGTGAATGCCGCTTACAAGAACGGAACGCTCGTTTCAGAGATCGAAAAGGCATTCTCCGTTGGTACGATGGGTGTCGGAAAACGCAGGAGATTCGTCCCGACAAGATGGAGCATCACCGCAGTTGACGATATCCTCGGTAAGAATCTGATGAAGGACGTCAGATTCAATGAGACGATAGATGAATTCAGATTGTTCCAATGGAAAGAGTTGGACAATTGGTGGTCGATAGTGATGATGCCCGTGACGTGGAGATACGAGATGATTGAGGCCTGGTATCCGAAGACGTCCTGGAACCCCAGCCCCAATGAGATGATCATGGCGCACGATCACGAGTTCTTCGAAGGAAGAACACAATACGCAGACAATATCACAGGTGCTTACTACGCCGCAAGACTGGCAGTAACGGAGTATCTTCAGAAGATCGGTCGTTCGGCTGGAGTGATGGTGTTCAGAGAGGTCCATCCAGGGTATGACATCCCTCTCGGAGTATGGAACATACGTGAGAACGTACGTGCCGCTCTGCGCACCCAGCCATACATGTCTGAATCTCTTGAAGGGCTATGGCCCCAGATTAATGCTTTCATGGATCTGAAAAAGGATCGTTGGCTTAAGAACTCGGAAATCCTCAAAGACTATCTTATCCAGCGTCGCATCGAGGACTTCTATTAATGCTGGCATACTTCCTCAATGCTGTGCATCAATTAGTATCCTTTATATAGAAGAACTAAAATATCGTCCAACATAGGAAAGGTGAAAGCCATGTACGGATCTGGAAATCAGCCTGTAATTGTACTGAAGGAAGGTACACAGAGAAGCAAGGACAAAGAAGCCCAGTTCAACAACATCTCAGCCGCAAAGGCGGTCGCAGATGCAGTAAGGTCCACTCTCGGACCCAAAGGAATGGACAAGATGCTCGTCAACACGATCGGTGATGTCGTCATCACCAACGACGGTGTGACCATTCTCAAAGAGATCGATGTCCAGCACCCCGCAGCCAAGATGGTTGTTGAGGTCGCAAAGACACAGGATTCCGAGTGCGGAGACGGAACGACAACATCAGTCGTTCTTGCCGGAGAACTCCTCAAGCAGTCCGAGGAACTCATCGATGCAAACGTCCACCCCACAGTCATCACCAACGGATACAAGATGGCAGCCGCTAAGGCTATGGAAGTCCTGAACAACATTGCAGTGGATGCAAAGAACGATAAGATCCTCAAGCAGGTAGCAGCCACAGCACTTACCGGAAAGTCCGTCGGAGACGAGGAGTCTCTGCTCGCAGACCTCGTAGTCAAGGCTGCCAAGGCCGTCGAGGAGAAGGGAGTAATCGATCCCAAGAACATCCGTCTCCAGAAGAAGGTCGGCGGAACCATCGCAGACACCGAGATCGTTCAGGGTATCGTTGTCGACAAAGAGAGGGTACACAGCAGAATGCCTGAGAAGGTCGAGAAGGCAAAAGTTGCAGTCTTCTCCTGTCCTCTCGAGATCAAGAAGACCGAATTCGATGCATCGATCCAGATCACCGACCCCACAATGATGTCCTCATTCCTCTCCGAGGAAGAGAACACAATGAAGGCAATGGTCGAGGCTATCAAGAAGGCCGGAGCTAACGTCGTCTACTGTTCAAAGGGAATCGACGAGCTCGTCCAGCACTACCTGGCAAAGGCAGGAATCCTCGCATACAGGAGATGCAAGGCATCTGACCTTGACGCTATCGCACTTGCAACCGGTGCAACCGTCTGTGGAAACGTCATGGAGGTAACCAGCAAGGATATCGGTACCGCAGGATGTGTCGAGGAGAAGAAAGTCGGAGAAGACGGAATGTCCTTCATCACCGGCTGCAAGAACGCAAAGGCAGTAACAATCTTCATTCGCGGCGGAACTGAGCACGTTCTCGAGGAAGTCGAGAGGGCACTCACAGATGCCATCCGCTCTGTCGGAGTTGCTATCGAAGACGGAAAAGTCGTAGCAGGAGCCGGAGCACCCGAAATCGAGGTCGAGCTCGCACTCATCGACTACGCATCATCCGTCGGCGGAAGAGAGCAGCTCGCCATCGAGAAATTCGCAAAGGCAATGGAGATCATCCCCTGGACACTCGCAGAGAACGCAGGAATCGATCCTATCGACAGCATCATCAAGCTGAAGAACGCTCACGAGAAGAAGAACGCCAAGGCCAAGTACTACGGACTGGACCTGGACACCGGAGAGGCAGTGGACATGCTCGCACGCAATGTTATCGAGCCCCTCAGGGTCAAATCACAGGCCATCAATTCCGCAGAAGAGGTCTCCAACATGATCCTCAGGATCGATGACGTCATCGCTTCCCGCAAGGCACCTGCCGGAGCGGCACCGAGCGATGCCCTCAAGAACGGACCTCACGGCATGGCCGGAGAGATGTGAAGTTAACAACGACGGGGGTTTCCCCGTCAAACCCCTTTTTTGTTTACACTTAGTCATCCAGACAATCTTAACGTTCGCTAATTTGTACTTGTTAACACATATGATTAAATGTAAAAAGTTAGTTAACAGAGATTTACAGGGGATTAGATGGAACCTATGACGGAATCATCAGAAATGGATTTCAGACAGTCATTATTCACAAGCTATGCGAACATCGCAATAATGGAGATGAAACTGTACAATTCGAACAGCACACGTCTCCGCCCTTCTCACAAAGAGACCCTTTATCTTTACACCATCTGGTCCAAGAATGGCTGTACAGCTTCTGATCTGGTCGAACTCTTCGACAGCTCCAAGGCCCTCGTCTCCCAGACCATATTGGGTATGGAAGAGAAAGGATACATAGTCCGCGAAAGGGATCCGAAGGACAACAGGAGACAGATCATACGTCTATCCCCCCAGAGACTAGAGGAAAGCAAGGTAGAGATGAACATCATCGAAAGAGCTATCAGGCAGATTTCTAAAGATTATTCGGAGGAAGAAATCGCCAAGGCTTCTGAGATAATGACGCGTCTAACCGATACGATGGTCAACATTGTCATCAACGATGCTAAAAAGCACTAAATGCGGCATCAAACTCAGCCATACCCGTTTAACTGCAGCACCTTATGAGTTAAGGTGAAACGTTAAATATGAATGAACTGCATCTGTTCTACGGGATGGATAGCACTTGCGTGCAGCACTTTACGCTAGGGTATCTACTGAGGATCAGGCGGTTGAAGGATTCTCATTGGATGCTCAGATGAAGAAGTTAGAGGCCTATTGCAGGTCCGAGGGCTGGGAGATATCAGCCCGCTACATCGATGACGGTTATTCCGGTCGTAAGACCAACCGTCCTGAGTACCAGCGTATGCTCAAGGAGATCGATAATTGGGACGTTATTGTTGTTCTCAAAATGGATCGTATCCACAGGAATAGCGTGAACTTCACTCAAATGATGGATCTCCTGCGCAAGAAGAATAAGGACTTCGTATCCGTCTATGACCAATTTGATACGGTGAGTGTCATGGGCAGATTTGTAATGGATATAATGCAGCGTATCGCTCAATTGGAGAGCGAGCAGATAGGCGAGAGGGTACGGCTGGCGATGAGCTACAAGGCCACCACCAAGAAGGCTAACCTAGGTTCAGCCCACCCTTATGGATATGAGTATGTGAAGGGCGAACTCATTGTAGTGGAAGAGGAGGCACACATAGTCCGTGCTATCTTCAATATGAAGATCCGCGGATCGTCACTCCAGGACATCTGCGACTACCTCAACAATGCAGGAGTTGAATCGAAGAAGGGAGTCGGATGGAGCAGACAGACTGTCAGCAACATCCTCCATAATCCCCTGTATATCGGTCACAGGACTTGGGATGGGATAGAGCTCAATTCGGTTACCCCGATAATAACTCAGGAAAAATTTAAGGCCGTGAATCCAGAGTTCTCCATAACATGAACGGTGTCAGGGTTGCACTTTACCTTAGAGTATCCACTGAGGAACAGGCCAAAGAGGGTTATTCCCTCGGTGCTCAGAAGGAGACTCTCGAAGCCTACTGCGAGGTCCATGACTTCCAGATAGTGAAAGTCTATACTGACGACGGTTTTTCAGGCACTAACATCAGGCGCCCTGCATACAAGGAGATGCTGTCCGAAATTGATTCCTGGGATGCCATCCTGGTCCTTAAGATGGACCGTATCCACAGGAATACCAGGAACTTCATCGAGATGATGGATTTCCTCAAGAAGAAACATAAGAGTTTCATTTCCAAACAGGAGAAGTTGGACACCAATACCGCAATGGGCAACTTCTTCATGACACTAATTCAGAGTATAGCCCAGCTGGAAAGCGAACAGATCGGAGAACGTACACGTGACGGTATGAGACAAAAGGCCGAATCCCTCGAAGAGAACGATGATGAGAAACGTACAATGGGCTTCACGCCCCCGTTCGGATATCGTCTGGAAGAGGGCAGATTGGCGGACGATTATGATGAACAGTATGTAGTCGATCTGATCTTCCAACTGTACTCAAACGATGAGACCATAGATTCCATATGCTATTCACTCAATAGACAGGGATTACTCACCCGTAAGGGAAACCCATGGAACAAGTACAATCTGCGCAACATCCTCCATAACCCCGTATACGCCGGTTACATGAGATGGGACGGACTTCTCATAAAACATGATGCAACGCCGGTTGTAACTCCTGAACAATTCAATACCATTCAGGAGAAGATGGCTAAAAGGGTAAGGGACCCTTCGAAGAAAAAGGTCGAATATGTCCCGGTCTACGATGATATAGAAGGCCTTAGCGGTCGCTTCGACAGACCTGAAAACAAAGATGGGGATTCTCAACTACGATGGTAAAAACCGCCGTTCTGGACCATCTGTCTTGAGTCTTATATATAAGAATTAGATTCGTAGTCTCATGAATAAAGAACAGCAGGCCAAATTCCGTGCAATACTGATGGTCGGAATCATGGTCGTCGTCGCACTTGTAGCTGCAGCATCTATTTTCGCTAGCTGATGGGCATAGCGATAGTTACTGGCGCCTCATCCGGGATGGGAGAGGAGTTCTGTAAAAGACTCGACTCCTTCGGTCTCGATTGTATCTGGTTGATCGCAAGAAGACAGGATCGCCTGGATGAGGTCGCATCAAACCTTAAGACTTCTTCCCAAGTGATTCCTCTAGATCTTTCTGAAGCAAAACAGATACAGATTATCCGTGAAAAGGTGAACGACGAAAAGCCTGACATTTCGTTTTTGATCAATTGCGCTGGTTTTGGAAAATTTGGTAAGAGTTGGGAACTCTCGCCTCAAATTACAAGATCGATGATCGATCTCAATGTTAACGCATTGGTTGAGATGACGGCCATCTGCATCCCCTACATGAAACGCGGAAGCCATATCATCGAACTATGTTCCGCTTCCGCCTATATCCCTATGTACGACCTGAATGTCTATGCATCTAGCAAAGCGTTCGTCAGGCACTTCTGTAACGGCCTCCGTTATGAATTGAAAAAGGAGGCCATCTCAGTAACAGAAGTATCTCCTGGTTGGGTCCGCACAGATTTCATTGACATATCAGTCTCTGAGAACAGTGCACCTCAAAAAGTCTTCAAGGGCACTGTTTCCAAAGAGGATGTTGTCGACAAAGCTTTGAAGGCTGCCCTCAAAGGAAAGAAAAGATCAGTTTGCGGATTCATGAATAGGTGCGTCGTATCAATATCTGCTCACTTTCCCAATCTTGCTTCTAGGATTTGGGCATCTATGTTCAATTAAAGCTTTCAGCTAAATTATTTTTGTTAATTTCTTAATTACATATATTAATTAAGTTACTTTATTTTTGCATTAGTAATATGTTTAATTAATAAAGCTAATAACTTAACATACTAATTTAATTTAATACAACTGCAACCATAGTATTGAGCAAATCAAAAAACGCTCAATTCGCACTAAATGGTAAGACTACACTCAACATAATGTATCTGCAGATCTTTAGAGAATATGATCTTCATGGTGTACAAGAAAAATGAGCAAAAATGTTCATTATTAGATCAAAAATGCACTACATCAGATTACGTTGCAAATAATGATGAAAATGAGCTGATTAGTACACCCTTTTCATGCTCAAAATACTGAAATTAAGTTGATATTCGGGAGACCAACGTTGACATAGAAATGCTGTTTTTTGCACTGTTTTTTGATTATTTGTTGTTATTTGAAATGTTTTTAATATAATGTATATTTTTGTACAAAATAGTCAAATAGTAATTGCATTTTACTTTTATCTTTATTAATTTAGTAAATTTAGTTATTAGCTAAATTAATTAAGTACAAAATAATAATTCAATTCCATTGTATCATCAATCATTAAAAATTATGTTAATTAAGTAATTAGCTTAATTATTATAACTTGATTATTTATTCATTGAATTAACATAAAATAATAATGCAAATTAAGTTATTAGCTAAATTAATTAAGGATAATTCAAAGAACAGTTTTACATCAAGCAACTGAACATAATTAATTTAGTTAGTAAAGCAATTAACTTAATTAAATGCAGATATTCTCAAAAGCCCATCTTAGCAGAGGTTACCACACATGCATAAAGAAGATCCATGCGGTCTGAGGATTTGCTTTCGAACGACATCAACCCATCCCTAACATCTTCCGGATATTCAGGCATGAATAATTTATTGAAACTATCAGGATCTACCTTCGACATTGCATCCACATGATTGCATAATTCATCAACCATAATCGGTTTGGAAAGATGTATCTTCTTCAATATGCTGCACTCTTCGATCATGCATTCGATATAGCTCTTGGCTGCTGCATATGGAAGATCTGTTTCATCAAGCATCAAATCGCAGCGTTTCTTTGCATCAGCGAATATCTGTGTTAGGATCTGCAGTTTAGAAAAATCCGAATATGTTATGATCTGTTTTCCCAGCAACATATCCTGTGCACAGACCGATGAACGCATCATATGGTAGTAGAATTGCATCCCGGTGTTGCAGAAGAAGACGAACCCCCCCTCACTTTTCATATCCTTGTCGTCCAAGCTCTCAAGATAATGCTGATAGAGATCCAAAGGAAGCTATATAGGATGAGGAGAAAGAACTTCGATATCGCCGTCAAGATTAGAGAAATCGTTGGCCGATATCCTGAGCATAGCATTACACCTTTGAATGTCGAGTTCGAACTGACAATCGAAGGATGATTTTACTGCGATCGGCAAGGAATCCATCCCAGAGTATACAATCCTCTCAAATTCCTTGCGTTCTAATATTTCGCGGATAGCGATGCGCTCGGCTGAGGAGTAGATCAAATCATCATCTCCCGTACCTCGTTTATGTGTTTCTTGAGATCGACAACGTAAGCATGAGTAATCCTCTCGTTAGTACGCTGATCGGGAGAGATCTCCCTCAAGTATTCGGCATAAAGCTTTGGAGAAAGTTCACTGCTCGAAGTCAATAACAGAAGATCCTCGTTGAGTCCATTCTCAAAATATGAGAAATCCTCAGCGTAATAATGCATCGCCAGATCATAATAGCGCCATTCGATGTCAGCATAGGTCTGCAACTCAAGATATACCTTCTCACGAGACGGATTCTCCACTGCACGCATAGCGAACAGTTCGTGTTCTTCGAGTTTTCTGGTCGCTCCTTCGCGGAACAATTCGACCAGCTTTTCCTTGCTAACAGGAGTATCTTTCATAGGACCGTTATTAATTAAGTTAGTAGCTTTACTTGTTTTATTTAATTACTATCAACCTTTTTGTAAACCTGCAATGTTAGTATATGTATAGCAGTCAATATTATTAGTAGTGTGGTCTACATATTGTCATGGCCAGTGTGAAACTGATAATATTCGATCTTGACGGTACAGTCAATGACTCGTCCCCTGGGATCATATATTGTTTCCGCAGAACTGGCGAGTCCTTTGGTAAACCGAACCTATCTGATGAATTCTTACAATCTGGGTTAAGTGGACCGTTCGAGGTCAATATAGCAAGGCTCCTCGACCTGAGACCGGACCAAGTCAGTGAGGCTATCAAGGAATACATCACATACTACACCGAATGTGGTCAGAAGATGGCCCGTATGTTTAAAGGCATGAGGGAGACTTTGGAGTATCTCAAATCCAGAGGGTATTTGCTCGGTGTTGCCACGATGATGGTCGATGAATACGCCAGAGGGACCTTGGAGAACTACGGGATTATCGATCTCTTCGATACAATACACGGCACCAGTCTGGATGAGGTCCGCCACAAAGAATGGCTGATCGAGGCCTGTCTGAAAGACACTGGATCGTTGCCTGAGGAGGCCGTCATGATCGGTGATGGTTCAGATGATTACAGAGCTGCGATGGCTGCAGGAACCGACTTCATCGGTGCGCTCTACGGATACGAGATCGATATCGGATTCTGTACTCAGAATGGTGTCAGAGGCATCTCCGACATCACAGAATTGAAGTCCATCTTTTGATCAATCGATAATCCTGAATCCGGATTCGTCGCCTTCCTTGAAGTATCTGACGCCTCTTTTGTCCAGTAGCTCGAAGATTGTAGATACGTGAAGCCCGACACCGATATTGATGAATTGGTTCTCGATATACTTCTGACCGTCAAGCTCCGCTGTGGGATGGAATCCCATGGCCCTGTGGTCGGTGAATATCTGCATGCCGAAAATGCGTCCGTTCCTATCGAAAATAGGTCCTCCGGACTGGCCTTTGAGACCTGGAGTGGAGGTCTCGATATACTTCAGAGTACAGGATCCATCGGCGGATTTTCCCTTATTCTCCAAATGCGAATATAGTCCTTCAATGGGGTAAAAGAGACGGTCTGCAGGGATCTTCGGGATACGGAATGCCTTAGGACCTTCGAGGAATTCAGGGTCAATTTTAATGAAAGGAAATCCTCCGCGACACACGTTAGTACCTATACGCATATGATCTGGATCGGCGAATACAGGGTATTCCGTTACCCAAGAGGGATCGAAAGGCTCCAGTTTTCCAATCGCTATATCCGCCTGACGGTTGATCATGACGTTATTGACCTTTACACCATCCCATCCCCACCAGAAGGAATGGTTCGTGATGAGCGATTTATCCAGCTTTATCTCGGAGGAAGGGGCATTGGGTTTCTGCGACCTTGAACTGTTGATGCTGTTGATCTCCTCTATCTTCTTCATGTCACCTTGGAACTTGAAGAAGGAATCGAAAACGTGTCCAGCCGTTATCATCCAGCCATCGGAATTGACGATGATCATCGTACCAACTTCCGTACGCAGAGTACCGTCATGTTGACGCGTTGATATGGCTACAGGACGAGTGTATTTCATTGCCTTCTGACAGGCATCGGCGAACATGTTCCTCCGTAAATGATGGTTATAGATAACCGTTTAGCAGTCTCTGTCAGAAGAATCCTTCATCGTTGGAGTCAAGTATTACCGGTTTTCCATCGACAACCTTGACATCGATCAACGTGTGGATAACCAGCCCGGTTTCCTTTTCTATAGCCTTCAGATCAGGACACTTGTTGAGAACAATAAGGGCCTCTTCGATGATGAGTCCGCTTTCCCTAAGCTTCTGAATCGTTGATTTAAGGGTGTGCCCGGTACTGATGACATCATCTACCAATATGGCCTTCGATCCCTTAGGAATGGAGTGCATGTACATCTTGGAGGTCTCGTAACCAGTGCTCTTCTCGAGGACGACCTCATCAGGCAGCCCGAGGCCGCGCTTACGGATGATCTGTATAGGTATACCCGTCCTCATTGTAAGTGCTGTAGCATAGGGGATACCCATCGCCTCCGGGGCTATGAAAAGGTCGCAGTCCAAGTCGGATAATCTCTGGAAACTTCCCACGATCTCGTCAAGAAGATCCATCGTCAATGCGGGGTTCCCGTCTGATATCGAGTTGGCGAAATACGGATAATCTCCGATCATTACAATCTTCGAATTCATGAATGCCTCTTTGATCAATCCACTTTCCATGTTATCACTTCGTCAATAAATTGTACAGGAGGGCCTTGATATCCGCGACCTCCTTCTCCAAGGCCTCTATTCTGGCCTGTAGCGGGTTTTCATCTGTTTTAGGCGTACTATTGAGGTTTCTGACCTCATCGATCAATGTCTGACGCCTCGACTTAAGCGCGTTGGCAGAAAGCTGGAGTTTGACCTTCTCATCATCTTCTCCGCGCATCTCCGCTTTGAGCATCTTGATCTCGATACCCATCAGCTCATCTGTGATAGCCTCTATCTCTTTGGAAAGTTCATGAAGATCCTGCTTAGGCACATCGTTGGATGGCTTGGGGGCGGCCCCTTTTTGTTCATAAAGCTCGGCCAGCTGTTCCTCTACGATGCCTATCTCCATTGCCTTTCTTTCCGCATCAAGAGGGGTCTCGGGCATCTGCTCCCTGAGGAATTCAAGTTTCTCCTTCAGAGATTCTATCTGTTGATCGATGTCTTCCATATTATCAGAATTTAGTGTCGCGAGGTATTATCTCTATCTTCTTTCCGCAGAATGGGCAGCAATCCAAAACAGCGTCCATTCCGTCCTTGTCCTCTCCCAAGAGGGCCGGACCCTTATACGAATCGATAAAGACGATCTCTTCCTCGAGTAATTTGTCCAACATCTGTTTGCAGCATGCAGCTTCGACATCAACGTCGGAAATCTGTAAGTTCAGAAGAGGTCTGGCGCGAAGTTTCTTCTTCCTCTCCTCATAGAGGATCTTGTCTATCCTCTCTGCATCGGTATCTGCTCCGGGGTAGCCCATCTCAGCAGCGTATGCGAGCATGCGAACGGCTTTCTGCAGATCCTTCTCGACACCGATGCCCACTTCAAACATCAGACCAAGATGGTAAAGCGCACTAGGATCCAGCTCGTCAGCCGCTTGGGAAAGATACTGTACAGCCGTCTCCATATCGGGTTCCACTCCGTCTCCGGATGCAAGAAGGATACCCAATTCCCTACGGGCTGGAAGGAATCCCTGATCGGATGCCTTCTTGAACCATTCCGCAGCTTTTGCTGTATCCTTAGGGACATCGGTACCGTAGATGTAATTCAATCCCAACTTGTACTGGGATTCGGCATCACCGTTCTCGGCCCTCTCGACGAGCTTGTCTGAATCCGTCATAACGCGGGTATCAGTTTAGTGGTATAATAGAATCATCCTAATTCAGCCAGCAAATCCTTTGCTTCCTGGATGTCGCTGTCTGCGGCCATCTTAAGCCATTTCTTGGCCTCTTCGATGTTGGCTTGGGTCCCCTGACCTCCGACATAGCAGTAACCTACCATGAACATGGCTCCAGGGACACCTGAATTGGCTGCCTTTAGGAATAGTTCGAAAGCCCCTTTGGCATCAGGAACACGGTCGCCATATCCCTCGGAAGTCAGATATGCCAATCTTTCCGTTGCGAATGGATCGCCTTTATCGGAACCTTTCTGATACCATTCAGCCGCTTTAACGAGATCCCTCTCGGTACCGTTCCCGAACTCGTATGCGATGGCGAGATGGAACATACCGTTCATATTGCCGTTCTTCGCTGCGGTGCGATACATCTTGAACGCTTTGGCCTGATCCTTCTCTACACCGAGTCCCTCCTGGAATAGGAACGCAAGATCGGTACGGGCCTCATCATTACCCTGATTAGCTGCCAAACGGAACAATCTGGCTGCCTGCTCGTAATCCTGCTCGACCCCGACTCCGTCCATATAGGCAAGTCCGGCGTACATCTGTGCGTCAGATATCCCGTCCTTTGCAGCGATTATTGACATTTTTGCAGCTTTTTCAGAATCCATTCCGTCATATTCGCCCTGCATATACATGCGGACAAGTAATGTCATAGCCTCGGTCTGACCTTTATCAGAAGCTTCTTCGAGATATTCGTATCCGATGTTCGTATCCTGTTCGATATCCCAACCGAACAGGTAGGCCATTCCCAAGGCATATAATCCGTCGGGATCGCCTTGGCCTGCCAGCGTTTTCACTTCTTCTATTGTGAGCTCCTGCTCTCCTTCGGAGGTGTGGAATACGAAGCCTCTCTGCTCTTTTTCGACCATCAGAAATCCTGAATCGATCTTACCGCAACTGCTCGTCACGCAAGATTGTTCATCGAACGAATGGTCAATAAGCGATAAAAACATACCCTCTTTTGTTCATATAACCGGTCTTGCCTTCCAAATTTACCTCATGATTGCGTTCTATATAGCGTGAAAAAGATTGACTGTCGCGATCAAGGCTGTACCGAACATCCTGTCGGCCTCCAGGCTGTTGCTATCGTTCGCACTGTATTTCCTGGAACCTCTGTCTGCAACATATCTGTGGTTGTATTCAGTCTGCGTAATCACCGATGTATTGGATGGGTTCATCGCCAGAAGATACGATGCCTGTACAGATTACGGCCATCTTCTGGATAGCCTCGGAGACGCTTTTTTGGCCGTTGCAGTGCTGGCGACCCTTGTTCCATTCTTGAATTGGGGTCTGTGGGAGATTATGCTGATTACCGCAGTCATAGTGGTTAGACTTACCGCCTTCGCCATAGGATCGATAAGATTCGGTAGACCGGCGTTCCTCCACAGCTATCTCAACAAGGCTGCAGGACTAGCATTCTTCATCTCACCGTTCCTCATCAAGCTGATAGGACTTCAAACGACCGTAGCGATAGTGGGCATCGTATGCATTTTGGCATCATTGGAGTATCTCTATGTCAATACACAGAAAAAAGAATACGACCCTAACTACAGATCCGTATTCCTAGACAAATGGTGATGTGCTGTTCAGAAGAGACCTTCCTTCTCTAGCCCATCCACCCCAATAAGGACGACTGCAACGTCATTACCGTATCCGAATTGTTCTCTCAGATACTCCACACTGGAAGTACAAGGGAAGCATACTCTGGCCGTCAGATCTTCCGGCATGTAGTCGGGATTGAAACTGACCGAACGGATTATGCATTTCATCTCAAGGCCGGCTACCTTCTTCATGTCAAAGAACATGTTGTCTGAAATCCAGATGTAATCAGGGGAATCGTAAAGATGCCTCTCTTCCGGAAGTATGTCATGCCCAACTATCGACCCTTTGCTGTCCACAAGATCCATGAAAGGCTCCAACGAGAATTTGTTTACACCATCTTTGAAGAAGAAGACGAAACTGTGTCCGCTCCCGATGACATCATCAAATCCCCTTGGATATACAGGAAGGAACCCGTTAGCCGGTACGGAGAACTCGAATCCCTTCAGAACGTCGATAACACCACCTGTAAGAGGCTCTAAATCGATGGTGCCCGGCTGGACGGTTAACAATGATCTGAATTCGGAAGGCTTCAATGAATACAGAAGGCGTTGATGAGATAAAACGAATGGTACCACGTATGATAAGAGCATCTGAATTAGTGTCTGAGCTTCTGACATATCACCAGTTCACTTTTAGTACGATTATGTTCTAACGACCGTTCATGGGAAACAAAGAGATCCTCGGTGTCGCTGTAATCGCAATAATTGCCGTTCTGGCCTGCACATTCATTGTAGATTCGAACCATGATGGAGACAATACCGAGAGAATCGGAATAATCGCTGCCATGGATGATGAGATCTCCGCTTTGAGAAATGCAATGGACATGGAATACACCGAGACGCTCTGCGATATGACATACAACGTAGGTACATTGAATGGGAAGGATGTCGTTCTTGTGAAATGCGGTATGGGCAAGGTGAATGCTGGAATCTGTGCCGAGATGCTGATTACCCACTTCAATGCATACTGTGTCATCAATACTGGTGTCGCAGGTTCCATGGATAACGCACTGGACATTCTGGATTTCGTCGTTTCCACAGATGTGGTTCAGCATGACTTCGATGTTTCCCCCATTGGTTTCAAAAAGGGAGAGATACCCTACACCGGAAAAGTATCCTTCGAGGCCGATCCCGAATTGACAGACAAAGCTGCTCTTGCCATATCTCAGTTCGCAATGGGTTCCAAGATCATGCAAGGAAGGATATGTACTGGCGACCAGTTCATAAACTCTGAAGAGCAGAAAGACACCATTCTTTCAAACTTCGGCGGTCTCTGCTGTGAGATGGAGGGCGGTGCTATCGCTCAGGTCTGTTACCTCAGCGACATCCCATTCGTTATTGTAAGGGCAATATCGGACAAAGCAGACCATTCATCAAGCATGGATTACGATAAGTTCGAACCGATTGCTGCAGAACGCTCAGCTCGGGCAGTCATGTACATGATCGACCTGCTCTGATCAATAAAAGACATAGATCATCGAAACACAGGTAAATAGTGTGAATGATTCACCCGGACCGTGAAAGGACTCTATCCGCTTATCGGTCTGATGATATGCGTCTTCCTGTTCAACGCATCCGAGTTCCTACCGGTTTCTTTACTGACCGATATAGCTGCGGATTTGAGCGTCTCCGAATTCGAAGCAGGGATGCTCATCTCATTCTATGCCTGGGCAGTCGCGATACTATCGCTACCAATCATGCTCCTTCTCAGGAAGATGGAGTACAAGCGGATGTTCCTGCTGTGCATCTTCATGTTCATGTCCTTCCAGACCATGTCCGGTCTGTCCGACAATTACTGGATGCTCCTGATCTCTAGGATAGGGGTTGCATCTTCGCACGCGATATTCTGGTCCATCGTGACGCCAATAGCTGTTGATCTGGTAGATCCGGGGCGCAGAGTTATGGCAATCAGCGGCATAGCGACAGGTACCTGCATCGCCATGGTCATAGGCCTCCCTCTGGGAAGGGTCATCGGCCTTGTATTGGGCTGGAGATGGTCTTTCCTAAGCATCGCCATTGTTTCCCTAGTAATGCTGGCAGTGATGATCATTCTCCTGCCTAAGATGGAAAATCCGGGAACATTCACCCTTAACAGGGTTCCCGAAATATTCCGTAACAAGATATTGGTCGGAATCTTTGTTGTTCTGATTTTCATAGTCACCGGCATTTTCACCGGATACAGCTATTTCGATGCGTTCCTTGAGAATTACGGAGGTTTCTCCGAGTCGGAGATAACCATCCTGCTCACATTGTTCGGTCTGGCAGGAGTCATTGGCAGCTTCCTGTTCAGTAAACTTTTCAGAGGACATGAGAACACATTCATTATCTGCATGTTCGCAGGAACATCCCTGATGCTGTTCCTTTTGAACCCCTCAGCCCAGATGCTCGTTACAGTTGCAGCGGTCATATTCTTCTGGGGCCTCTGCTACATAGCTTTCAACACATCCCTTCAGTCGCATCTGCTATCCGAATCCCCGAAAGACGCCACACCGATCATCATGTCGATATACTCCGGCCTTTACAACGTGGGGATCGCCAGCGGTTCACTCATAGGAGGAGGCGTCACGGATACTATAGGTGTGGGATACGTCGGTTTCGTGGGTGCCGCATTCGCCTGCATCTCTACACTGATCCTTGTTATCTATCTGCTTCCGAAGCTGAATAAGAAAAGGCAAACAGCATGAAAAGATCTCATCTGCGATTGGAACCGATATAGAATCCTCTCAGATATTCCTCTATCCTCTCAAAATCAGGAAACATATGCTCCCAGCTGCGGAACTGTGCATTATGGGGGCGATGATTCTTTGTCGGGTCCTGCCTCAGATGGAGTATCTCGTGATAGATCACATAATCCACGACAGCATCAGGAACATTATCCGAATCCAGATCCGGATTCACAGATACCACTCTGAAGGTCTGGTTGCACTGTCCGAACTTGTATTTGGCCATGTGAGTGGCCCATGTGAAGTAGGAATTGGTTATGTCGGTATCAAAAACCAGGTTCATCTCCATCAGACGTTCGACGGAGTCGATCAGATTCTTTGAAGAACCTTGCTGCGTCATGCTGACAGTACGGCATCTCCTCAGGTATTTAGGGCGGTTGCCGACTATGAAATCGTCCGAACGGATGTAATCTGAAAGCGATTCCGGCTGCACGAACTTCTTCCCTCTTGACCAGGCGACTATCGCAGAGCATTCGTCATTGAGCACGCTTATAGGGGCGTCGGCAAGATAATCTGATAGTTCTACTTCTATGCCTGTTTGAGTCCTGCGGTAGGCATAATGAAGATGTGCTGTCTGTTTCAGAACGACCTTATACTCGTCATAAGGGTACATCGAAAGCGGGCGGATACGGTCGGTGATGTCAATCGTGCGCATCTCCGCCTCCGATTATGATCTTCTTCTGTCTTCTCTTGCCTTGGATGCTGTGTTCGCAGAACACGTTACGGCCTTCCATGTCGGTGCCTGTATGATACATTGCCGTGGAAACGGTCGAAGGTGTGGGCGTGAATATCTGGACCTGCTCAGGATTCGTCTTGAGTTTCTCGTGACAGAATCTGGAAAGTTCCCTCATATCCTCGTCCCTGCATCCAGGATGGGCCGCGATGAAGTAATATGTGAGGAAAAGCTCCTTATCACATCTCTTTGCACAGGAATCGAACCTCCTCTTGAATTCCAAGAGCTTTTCCGGCCCTGGTTTCCCCATGGTCCTCAGAACCCTCCTGCTTACATGCTCAGGCGCAATCTTCATCTGTCCGGATACATGGTGTTTGATCAGAGTCTCGATGTAATCATCCCCGCGCTTCTGATCGGCCAGAATCATATCGTATCTGATACCGGAACTTACAAAGACCTTCCTGACCCCAGATACGTTCCTAATCCTGTTCAGCAGACCGATCTGACGGCTGTGATCGATACATAGCTTGGGGCACGGATGGTCGCCTAGACATGACTTATCCTTACAAGCGCCTATCTTCAGTTTCTGCCTGCATTCGATGCCGTACATGTTAGCTGTTGGGCCGCCGACATCCCTGATTATGCCGTTGAAATTAGGTTTGGATGCGAAGTCTTTCACTTCCCTAAGGATGGATTCCTCCGATCTCGATATGACAGTCCTTCCCTGATGGACCGCTATAGCGCAGAACGAACAATCCCCGTAGCACCCCCTGTGTGTGGTGACCGAGTTCTTGATGGTGTCCATAGCCTTCACGGGACCGTCCTTCAGATAGTACGGGTGGACCTCGTTCTCGAAATCCATCTCGTAGATGGAATCAAGTTCCTCCTGCGTGAGATGTCTGGAGGGGGGATTCTGAATGAGGTAGCGATCGGCATGCTTCTGGGCGAGTCCTTTGGCCGAGAGCGGATCGCAGTTTTCACGGAACATCCTGAATGCCTCCATGAATGATGCCTTGTCCTTCGAACAATCGTCATAGGAGGGCATCTCGATGTACCCTTCAGGGACGTCTTTGGATGCATAGCAGATCCCATCGGTATCATTCCAAGGTTTGCCATCCCTCATACATTGGGCGATCCTCAGATTGCTGAGTTCAGACATCCCGTATGTTATCGCATCAGCTTTGGAATCGAAAAGGATTGATCTCCTGACGGAATCAGACCAATAATCGTAATGAGCGACCCTTCTTAAGCTCGCCTCGATACCGCCTAGGATTATGGGTTTCCCTTTAGCGTACTTCTTGATGAGATTGGTGTATGCGATACAGGCTCTGTCCGGACGTCTGTTGTTGATTCCGCCGGGGGTGAAATCGTCATCCTTGCGGAACTTGTTGACCGCGGTGTAGTTTGCCACCATCGAGTCCACACAGCCTGCAGAGACGGACCAATAGAGTTCAGGTGTTCCCAGACGCGTTATGTCATCGGCAGAATCCATCCGGGGCTGTGCGATAATACCGACCCTAAAACCATTACTGATAAGCCAATGGCCTATCAGAGCGGATCCGTTGTAGGAATTGTCCGTATAGGTATCCCCCGATACGATGATGACATCGAGAGCATCCCATCCGCGTGCGGACACCTCTTCCGTGGTGGTCGGAATGAACATGACGCGTCAGAATGACCATTCCAATATGTAATCATTCATCTCGTAACCGTTGCCTATATCGGTATCAGCCTGTCCTGAAACTATGAAACCGGCACGTTTGTAGGCATTGATGGCCTGAAGATTATCCCTCTTTACGGTCAGATAGGCCTTGTGGATTCCTTCGGAAAGGGCTCTGGCCCTGATCAGGTCGAGTATCTGAGCGGACAGCCCAAGACCGCGGTAATCCCTATCCAGATAGATCTTCGAGATGAAGACCCTGTCCTCTTCGAAGTTGAAACCGGTGTAACCGATATCCTGTCCGCCTGACTTGAGGATATAATACTCATATCCTTTGTCGATGGAATCCTTTATGGGCTGGAAACTCTGGAATTTGTTAACCATGTATTCCGTCTGTCCTTCTTTCAGTTTATCTGCCCAAAACTCCGACCATATCCTAGCAGCCATTCCAGCTACACGTGCTACCTGGAGATCGCTATCAACAATCTCAAACGAGATACCTTCTGAAGCTATCCTGACCTGTCTGTTGTACTCTCCGAGGCCTTCCTCGAAATCCACCCCGTACCTTACATCAGCACCGGATTCATGGGTCCTCTTGATAGAGCCTACTGTGAAATCCACTGCTATGCGAACCGAATCGTTCAGAGAGATACCGGATTCCAGTGCCCCTACTAGTGCGGAACCGAATACGTCTCCAGTCCCGTGGTAATATCCCTCAATGGCATCCCTCATGACCTGTCCTGTTGCTCCAGTCTCATAATCCTTAAAGACAGCGCCTATCTTCCCTTCCTCGAAGCTCACTCCGGTGATGACTATCTTCTTCAGGCCGAAAACCTCAGCTTCTCTGAAGATCTGGTCGATGTAATCCCATGTATACGGTCCATCCTTGTACTCAAGGCCCAGCATGAAGCATAGTTCTGTCAGATTGGGCATAAGGACATCTGCCTTCTCGCAAAGTTTGCGCATACCCTTTGGGAATTCAGAATCGAATATCGAATAAAGCTTTCCTACATCGCCCATGACCGGATCGACATAGATGGTCGTGTTATCGTTAGAAAGATCGCTGATCAACGCCTTCACAAGATCGATCTGCTCATAGGATCCGAGGAAACCCGTGTAGAATCCGTCAAAGGTCAGGCCGAGTGATTTCCAATGATCTTCTATGGGCTTTATATCCTCAGTCAGGTCACGATATGTGAACCCAGTGAATCCGCCGGTGTGTGTGGATAGGACCGCTGTAGGGAGCACCGAACACTCTATCCCTACTGCCGAGATAATGGGTAACGCAACTGTCAGAGAGCACCTTCCCACGCATGAGATGTCATGGACGGCCAACATCTTTCTACTTAACATCGCACATTGCTATTGCTAAACAGTTGAAAAAATCATGCCTGCTACAACAGGTGGATACAACTGTTACGAATTATCTGTACCTACGGTTTTATAGAGG